>Ga0326727_10000131_pt1 | contig 323876 bp, 256 predicted proteins | sample MB2enrmetagenome_FD_207643 | JGI IMG/M metagenome (GOLD analysis project Ga0326727, IMG submission 207643) | Lab enriched peat soil microbial communities from McLean, Ithaca, NY, United States - MB29MY | ecosystem: Environmental > Terrestrial > Soil > Wetlands > Peat | place: USA: New York... | reverse complement strand
CGCCTACACCCTTTCTCTCCAAAAGGGCCTGCCACCCGGCAAACCCATCAGTCTGGGGCAGACGCTGTCAGGAAATCTATCGGCCACGCTTGCGGCCAAAGGGGTGTGCAACAATCAGAATCCGGCGGACCGCTGGCAATTTAGCTTATCCACCACCACCACAATCACCATGACGGCAACCTCCACCGTTTTCATCCCTACCGTGTGTCTGTTAGATGGATCCAATAATTATGTCGGGTTTAACAGTTCCTCGGGCTCCGGTAAAGCAACCCTGAGCGAATCAAACCTCGCTGCCGGCACCTATTACATCGAAGTCTCTTCGGCAAATTCGCCCTTTCTCGGAGGCGACTACACGCTTTACTTGCAGACAGGTACTGCGACGGCCAGTTCAAAAGGCCTTCAATAAACCTGGCAATGGCTCATGGCCGGTTGGCGCAGAGCAAAGCTCTGCTGTTCGCTCATTCGATGCGTGTCGATGAAAGAACCGCAGAGTTTCTCTCTGCGCCAGTCAGCCCAAGAGCCACGGACCCTCAAAAGAAGTCCTCGCTCTACTTGCTTTCCGCCCGGGCAGGCTGGCGCAGGGCGCAGCCCTGCGTTTTGGAAAATAGATCAACGCACCAGGGGACGAGATGAAGTCCGCCGATGGGCATCAAGAATGGGCCGCGAAGCGAGAATCATGCGTCGCCGGACTGGGCTCGCCCTGCGCCATCCGGCGGCATGGTCACGCCCGCCCAAATCGCCCCTGCTATCCGGCACTGTCGGCTTGGCGAGTGGTAGTATAATGGTGGTATGAAAACGAAAATAAACACCTCACTGACGCTCTCCCGCGATGTGGTCACAGGCATCGACCGGGTGGCGGGACGGAAGCGTTCCCGGTCGGCGGTGGTCGACGCCGTACTGCGCCGGTATCTGTCCCAGCGCGAACGCGCCGCTGCCAACCGCCGGGACGCCGAGATCATCAATCGCTTTGCCGACGAGTTGAACGCCGAGGCCGAGGACGTGGTGGGATATCAGGACCTCGACGCTATGTGGGAGGAGCGATGAAACGCGGCGACCTGTACCTCGTGCGCAAGCCCCCCGGCGGTGACCCGAAGAAGCAGCGCGCCTTCGTCGTGGTGAGCCGCCAGACCCTGGCTGACGTCCGCTATTCCACGGTGATATGCGCTCCGGTGTATACCCACGGGCATGGGTTGCACACGGAGGTTTGCGTGGGCCTGGAGGAAGGGCTCAAGCCTCCGAGCTGGATTGCCTGCGACAACCTCGCGAGTCTGCCCAAGAGCCAACTGACCGACTATCTGGGCAGCTTGCCTGCCTCCAAACTCCCCCTGCTCGCCCGCGCCCTGAAAATGGCTCTCGACCTTCGGTAACGTTCTTCTTTTCCGCCGAGTTGAACGCCGAGGCCGAAGAAGTTCTGGAGTTCCAGACTATCCCGGAGGAAGGATGAAGCGCGGTGACCTTTACCGCGTCCGCCACCCGTCCGGCGATCCCCGGGCCGCCCGCGTGTTTGTCGTGGTCAGCCGCCAAGCGCTTCTGGATTCGACATTCTCGACGGCCATCTGCGCTGCCATCTACACCCACGGCCGGGAACTGGGCACGCAGGTTGCCGTGGGCCCCGACGAAGGGCTGAAACACCCGAGTTGGATTTTCTGTGATGACCTGGCCAGCGTGCGGAAGTCGCAGCTCACCGATTTTGTCGGCACCCTTTCGCCCGCCAAGCTCTCCGCCCTCTCGCGGGCGTTGCGAATAGCGTTGGACATTTCCTGAAATTCCGGCGCCGGCAGGCTGGCGCGGGGCGCAGCCCGGCGTTTCCAGAATAGATCAACGCACGGGGGCCCGAAATGAAGTCCGCCGATGGGCATAAAGCGGGGTAGCGAGTTGTGCGCATTTCAGCACTGCTCCGCGACGTTGAATGCGACGTGTGTTTACATGTGCATTAATACAACAACATGAAAAGCCGCAGACGAAGGCAAACGGCGCCTGCGTCTGCGCTACCCCGCTACGTCGATATGAGATTGAAGCAAATGCTCTGAAGCCAAGGAGTCACCATGTCAGCCCAAGGAGCCCAGAGTCAGTCGGGGTATCGAATGGCAATCCACGCTAACCATAAATATGGTAGAATCTTCCCATGAGAACCACCGTGGACATTCCGGATCCCGTTTACCGTCGCCTCAAAACCGAGGCGGCGCAGCGAGGCTGTTCCGTGAAGGAGCTGGTTTTGCGCGGGGTCAAAGCGGAGTTGGAGGGTGGAAAGCCGGCTCGCAAAGCACAGGCGGTTAGCCTGCCGATTATCGACTCGAAGCGGCCCGGCTGGCTGCGCCTGACCAACCGCGAGATTAATGAAATCCTATTTCCCTGACGTGAACGTCTGGCTGGCGCTGGCCTACCGGGGCCACCAGCATCACCCTATTGCTTCCGCCTGGTTCGAGCGGTTGGAAGCGGAAGAAGCCATTTTCTGCCGCTTCACCCAACTGAGCTTTCTGCGGCTCCTCACCCATCCCGCCGTCATGCGCGATGAAGTCAAGACTCAACAAGAAGCCTGGAAGGCTTACGATCAGCTCTCGCGCGACGCCCGGGTAGGCTTTTTCACCGAGACCGAACCGGCGCGGGTGGAGGCGGCGCTGCGCGCCCTGACCACCAGTTCACGCTTTGCCCACCAGCAGTGGCCGGACGCCTACCTGGCGGCCTTTGCCCGGGCTGAGGGGCTAACTCTGGTCACGTTTGACCAAGCGCTGGGAAAACTGGCGGGAAAAGAGTGCGTGTTGCTGGCCTAAGCTTCCTCCCGATTTGCGGCGGGAGGTGGAAGATTTCGCCCGGTTCCTGCTCGAAACGCGAGGGCAGCCCAAGGGCGCCAGGCTGCGCATGGACTGGGCAGGCGCGTTGTCGGAATTTCGCGGACAGTTTACGTCCCTGGAGCTTCAGAAAAAGGCGCTGGAGTGGTGGGGGGACTGACGATGCATACCAGTATACCGCGGCGGAAAAACACAACCTCATCTTGCTGAGTTTCGACACGGACTTTGATCGCACCGCGCGCCGCCGCAAGACCCCCGCCATGCTCCATGCCTCGCCCTGACCTCACGCGGGTTGCGGCCCCCGAGCGAGTTGTGCGCATTTCAGCACTACTCCGCGGCGCTATATGCGACGTGCGTTCACACGTCTATTAATCCAACAACATGAAAAGCCGCAGACGAAGGCAAAATCCGCCTACGTCTGCTACCCCGCTGAGACGTGCCACGGCCGTCCCGGCCGTGCTCGGGCACGGGCGGGACCCCCGTGGCACGATAGCGCCGCGCGTTGCGGGCATCCGAAAGTACTATTGTCTTCCGAGGTGGTCAGGCATAAGTTAGGTATTGATTCAAATTGTAAGTGAAAGACCTGGGTCCACGGAGAAAGATCAATGACAACAAGGAAGAGTAATCTGCTCGCGGCGTTTATCTGGTCAGGGTTCGCCACCACTTTTCTTTTCATGGCCGCGCCGGTGCGGGCGCAGGAACGGCAGGCGCTCCCGACGGCGTTAGCGGCGCCGGCGGGCGCTCAACCGCTGGGCCGGCTTCCCGGCTCGCAACGTTTGAGCCTGGGGCTAACTCTGCGGCTGCGCAACCAGGCGGAACTCCAGAGCCTACTGCGCGACCTCTACGACCCGGGCAGTCCCGAATATCGCCATTTCCTGACGGTGCAGGAGTTCACCGAGCGGTTTGGGCCGACGGTCGACGACTATGCGAGGGCCGCGGGTTTTGCCGAAGCGTACGGTTTGACGGTGACCCACACGGCGCCCAATCGGCTGGTGCTGGATGTCAGCGGCACGGTTGCCGACGTCGAGCGGGCTTTCCAGGTGACGATGCAGGTTTACCAGCATCCGACGGAACCGCGCACCTATTACGCTCCCGATGGGGAGCCCTCGGTGGACGCGGGAACTCCCGTCCAGGGCGTCTCCGGCCTCAGCACCTTCTCACCGCCTCGTCCCGCCGGTCTGCGGCGCGTGGCGCGGGACGAAAGCGTTCGCACCAGTTGGACCGGTACGGGGCCCGGCGGCACGTTTCTGGGGAGTGATATCCGGGCCGCCTACCTGCCCGGGGTCACGCTCCAGGGCAATGGCCAGGCCATTGGGCTATTGGAGTTCGGCCCTTACAACCTCAGCGACGTCCAAGCCTACTTCAGCACCACCGCCGAGCCGCTCAACGTCCCCATTGTCAACGTCCTGCTGAACGGGGTCGACGGAGTTTGCGGATCGGGCTGCGATGATCTGGAAGAGGCCATCGATATCGAACAGCCCATCTCCATGGACCCCAACCTCGCCGCGGTGATCGTTTACGAGGGCAGCAGCGACGTGGACATCTTCAACCAGATGGCGGTGGACAATGTTGCCAAGCAACTGAGCAGCTCCTGGGGCTGGCTTCCTGCCGACCCCTGGGCAGACGAGCCGATATTCGAGGAGTTCGCGGCGCAGGGGCAGAATCTGTTTGATGCCTCGGGCGACAGTGGAGCATTTAAAGCCTCGGCGTGCAGCTCCAGTGGAAAGGCCTGTACCTGGTACCCGGCGGATGATCCTTACGTTACGGCGGTGGGCGGCACGGACTTGACCACCAGCGGCCCCGGCGGCGCGTGGGAGTCGGAAACCGCCTGGAATGATAGCAGCGGCGGGTTCAGCACCAACGGCATCTCCATTCCCAGCTATCAGGCGCCGGTCATCGATTCATCTAACCAGGGCTCGACGACCTTGCGCAACGTCCCGGATGTGGCGGCGGAGGCGAATTGCGACAATTACTTCTGCGCCAACGGAGTGTGCGACGACGGATACGTGGTTTGCGGGACCAGTCTGGCCGCGCCGCGCTGGGCGGGGATTCTGGCCCTGGCGAATCAGCAGGCCAACGGCAATCCGATCGGTTTCTTGAACCCCACCCTCTACGCGCTGGGCCAGGGATCGGAGTACGACAACGACTTCCACGACATCACCGGGGGCAACAACTTCAATAGCTATAGCCCGGGCTTGTTCTCGGCCGTTAGCGGGTACGACCTGGTAACGGGCTGGGGCACGCCCAACGGGCAGAGCCTGCTCACGGCGCTCAGTGGGGTGCCCACGGGGCCGAACTATGCGCTCGCGCCGTCGCCGAGCTCACTAAGCTTGCCGCAGGGCAACGACGGAACCAGCACCATCACCCTGTCGGCAGTGAACGCCTTCAAGGGCACGGTGGATTTCACGGCCACCGCTCTCGGCCTGCCGGCAGGGGTGACGGCCACCCTGAATCCGACGTCGCTGGCGGGCTCGGGCTCGACGACCTTGAGCGTTTCCACCACCCACGCCACTCCGGTGGGAAACTTTCCGATCGTCGTCACCGGCGCCAGCGGAAGCTTGACGCAAACGGCGTACGTCATGCTGAAAGTGAGCTCGAACGCGACGGCGCCCGCGGTGAGTCTTTCCGCCGCGAACTGGGGTTTCGGTAATCAGGTTCTAAACACGCCGAGCACCGCGCTGGCGGAAGTCGTCACCAACTCCGGCACCTCTTCCCTCACCATCTCCACGGCCACGCTGGGCGGCGCGAATTCGAGCGACTTCGCCAAGAGCCTCGACACTTGCACGGGAGCTACGGTCGCGCCCAAAGGCACCTGCTCGGTCAGCGTGATCTTTACGCCCGCCGCGGCGGGGAGCCGTAACGCCTCATTGAGTTTTACCGACAACGCCGGCAATAGTCCGCAGAGCGTCTCCCTTGGCGGTACGGGAGTCAACGCGGCGCCTAGCGTATCACCGGCTTCCGTGGCGTTCGGCAATCAGGTGCTTAATACCATCAGCGCCAAGAAGACCGTGACTCTGACCAGCACCACGGGCCTGGGCATTTCGAGTATTGCCCTGGGCGGAACCAATCCGGGCGACTTCCATGAAACGAACACTTGCCCCGCGACCCTGGCGGCGAAAGCGAAGTGCACCGTCACTCTGACTTATGCCCCTACGATTTCGGGCGCGGAAACCGCCAGCCTCACCGTCACCGATAATGCGTCGAATAGCCCACAGACCGTCGCCCTGTCCGGGACGGGCGTGTCGCCGGCCGTGCTGAGTGCCAACTCGCTGAGCTTCGGCAGTTTGTATGAGGGCGCGAGCAGCGCCGCCAAAACCATCACTTTGACCAACTACCAGACGGTGGCGTTGACGGGGATCAGCGTGAGCACCAGCAACACGGATTACACACAGACGAATACCTGTGGCACGTCCATCGCCGCCGGCAAGAAGTGCACCATCACCGTCACGCTCAAGCCCTCCCTCATCGGCACCGACGACGCTACCCTGAACGTCATGGACTCGGCGTCGAACTCGCCGCAGTCGGTTGCCATGACGGGCGCGGGAGTGGTGCCGGTGACGCTGGCGCCTGCCAACTATACCTATGCCAGCCAGACCGTCAGCACCACCAGCACCGCCAAGGTGTTTACCTTAACCAACAACCTGAGCACCACGCTTAGCAGCATCGCCATCTCGACCGCCGGCGACTTTGCGGTTTCCTCCACCACATGCACCACCAACTCGGCGGCCAAAGGTAAGTGCACCATCAACGTGGTGTTCAAACCAACCGCGAAAGGCACCAGGACCGGAACGCTGAGCGTCAAAGATAGCGCCGCCAATAGCCCGCAAACTTCAACCTTGACCGGCACGGGCAAATGACCTGGCGTGCTTGAGCAAGCTGGCGGATACCGAACCACGTGCCCACTCTACTCCCCCTCAGCGGATTCCGGCTCTTCCGGATTTGAGGGAGCGTCCACGTCGAGGTATTCCTGCAAGACCCGTTCGGCGCGCGCAGCGTCGTCTTCGCGGACCAAAAGCGGAACATCCAGCACGGGCAGTAATTCGGCAGAAGTCTCACCTTGCACAAAGCAAGGTATCCTCTGCGATTGAAGAATGTTCCGCGCCAGTTCGGCGTCCATTTGCGCGGTGCCTCCGATGAAGAGGCGCACCGGGACAAGCTTCACGTCTTTCTCCGCGGTGAGGATGACGCGGGGTGGAGCTTCCGGGGGCGATCCGGGCAGCAAAGTAGCGCCACAGTCTTCGCACTGGGCGGTGCCTTCCACATACTCAATCAAACACTGAGCGCAATACGGCATGGCGAGACCTCGGTCTTCCATGCACAGTATAAACCCTCTCTGGTCGGTCAGAGTTGATTTCGCGGCCTGGCCCGTTGCTTCTTGCCGGTGAGGGGAAGAGCAAGGCTGGTGACAAATTCCCTCTAAGATTTCTGCGTGAAAGTGAATTCGAGCGCTATAATTGCGCGCGAATCGTGAAGCGTCCGGTTCGAAACAAACACGAGATGATTGCAACTTGAAGACTCGGTTTGCGCGGAGGAAATTATGCGTTGGATTCCCAACACTCTCGTCATTCTGGCAACGATCGGAATTCTGCTGGGCCTGGTAGTTCGGCTGATCAAAGGCGGATTCTTCAGCGATCCCGTTATCTTGTGGCGAGGCGCATTAGCGCTGCTGGCAGTTTCCATCGCCATCACCCTGATTCAGATTCGCGACAAGTAGCTGAGGGGGCGCCGACCGAACCTGTCCGTACTTCTCACCGCGAGTTTGGAAATAGGTAGCCACGGAGCCGTCGCTGCAATTTCCGTCGTCCTGTATAGCGAGCAGTGACTACTTCGTCTCGCTGATTCGTTTTTCCCACGCCTCCTGCTCGGATTTTCCCCAATGGGAAACTATGATGATGTTGCCATCCGGGTCGGTAAGCGTGATTTCACCGCTGGGCATGTAACCCGGGTACTTGATGGGGGGCGCTTTGACACCGCTGGCCAACAAATGCTCGCGCAGGCCGGTCAAGTCGGGTGTGTACATGTACAGCATTACGGAATGGGCGGAAGCATCCACGGGTTCCTCCGCCCTCAAGAACATCACCGCACCGCCCTCACAATGGAGGCGTGCCCATCCCAGGGGCGTGCAGCGGTCGGTGTCCACAGTGGTAAATCCCAACAGCTCGTAGAACTGGATCGATTTCTCGATCTCTGCCACGTGCAGCATCGGAGTCGAATAGCCAACCTTGGCAGTCATAACGCCACCCCCTGTAATATCCGCAAGGTCTTTGCTGGGCCAAACTATCCGCCGGCGATGGCGCCCACCACCAGAAAAGGCTCGGCGCCTGTCGCGACCGCTTCGGGCAGCGGAGCGTCGGGCGACTCGTGCGACAGGTCCTCCCCGCAGGCGAAGAACCTAACAAATGGCCGGCGCTTTTGCGTTACGTGGTCGCGAATCGTCCCGCACAGCATGGGGTAGCGGGCCTCGAGCGCGTCCAGCACTGAGCGTTGCGTCGCCACGCCCTCGACCTCGAGCTGCACTTCGCCCTCGACGCGCGCCAGCGTCCGCAGATGTTGCGGCAACACAACTCGTATCATGGCAGTGTTTGAACCTCGACGGAAAGCACCGCGGGAAGATCGCGAACGATGGGCGCCCAGTTGTTCCCAGCATCGGCCGACGCGTACACCTGTCCGCCGGTGGTGCCGAAATACACCCCGCACGAATCGAGTTGGTCGACCGCCATCGCGTCGCGCAGCACGTTGACGTAACAATCGCGTTGTGGCAGGCCCTTGGTGAGTGCCTCCCACTCATTGCCGCCCGTGCGGCTGCGGTACACGCGCAACTTCCCCTCCAGCGGAAAGTGTTCCGAGTCGCTCTTGATGGGGACGACGTAAATTGTCTCCGGCTCGTGCGCGTGGACATCGATCACGAACCCGAAGTCGGTCGGCAAGTTCCCGCTGACCTCCTGCCACGACTCCCCGGCGTCATCGCTGCGCATCACGTCCCAGTGCTTCTGCATGAACAGCACGTTTGGACGCGCCGGGTGCTTCGCCATGTGGTGAACGCAGTGTCCCACCTCGGCGTTCGGGTCGGGAATGTATGAGGACTTCAGCCCGCGGTTGATGGGTTTCCACGTCTTCCCGGCATCGTCGGTACGGAAGGCGCCCGCGGCCGAAATGGCGGTATAGATTCGGTCGGGGTCGCTCGGGTCGAGAAGAATGGTGTGCAGGCCCAATCCGCCGGCGCCGGGCTGCCACTTGGGCCCCGTGCCGTGGCCGCGCAGTCCGGCGAGTTCGTGCCAGGTCTTTGCGCCGTCGGTCGTGCGGAATATCGCCGCGTCTTCCACCCCGGCGTAGACCGTGTCCGGATCGGTGAGCGACGGCTCGAGATGCCAGACACGCTTGAATTCCCAGGGGTGCTGCGTGCCGTCGAACCACATGTGAGTGGTGAGAGGTTTGCCGGTCTCGGCAGTTGTGTCGTAGACGAATTTGTTGCTTGCGCCGGCCGGCATTTCGCCTGGTGCGGGCGTCTTTTCGCCTCCAGGTGTTTCCCACGTCTTGCCCCCGTCGCTTGAGCGTTGGATGATCTGCCCATACCATCCGCTGGTTTGCGAGGCATAGAGGCGAGTCGGGTCGGCGGGCGAGCCCTTGACGTGATACATCTCCCAGCCCGCAAAGTGCGGACCGCTGATGTCCCACTGTTCGCGCTTGCCGTCCGAGGTCAGAATGAACGCACCCTTGCGTGTGCCAACCAGTACTCGTACACTGCTCATAAATTGCTCCTTCTCAAAAGTCGGGGAGAAAGTCCAACATCGCCTTCTTAGCCGGCGTGAACTGGCCAGTCGTCATGGTTTCGACGATACCTCCCGAACCCCCCGTCCGTCTTTTTTTGTTTGGACTTCCCTGAGACTATGGATAAATTACCAACATTATTTGCACAATGCAAACAATTTTGCGCTCCAGGTGGGGTCCCGTCAAAGTTGTGGCAGTGAGGCGGCCCCGCTGCGGCTGAAGGCCATAAGCCACGGGCGAAACCCGTGGAAAGCGGGGCGGACAGAGATTCGGCCCCTACGGGGTCGAATCTCGAGTTTGTACATTTTGACCGGATCATTTTCGCAAGTTTCCTACCGGCCCGCCGCGCCAGCCGGATCGACCCCATGAGCGCCCCTCGCCAGGAATAGCGCAGCGCCCCAGGCGCCTGCGACGAGCGGCGCGGAAACCCATGCCAAATTAAAATTGACCCCTATGCAATTTTCCGCTTGACAGTGTTCTAGTACACTAGTACACTGGCACTCTGGATGAAAGAGCTCCGCCCCAATTCGACCACGCCCTTCCGGTTCACACTGGATCTCCAGAGCGGCGTACCGGTTTACCGGCAGATCATCGATCAGGTGCAGGCCGGAGTGGCCACAGGCGCGCTTCGTCCCGGGCACCAGCTTCCCACCGTCCGCCAAGTAGCGGTGGATCTGGCCATCAATCCCAACACTGTGCTGCGCGCTTACCGAGAACTGGAGATTCGCGGGGTGCTGGAAACACAGCAAGGCACGGGGACCTTTATTTCGCATCGCCAGGCCAAGCAGGATGACTCGGAACGCGAGCGACAACTCGAGCAACTGGTCAGCGAGTTTGTAGCCCGTGCCGGAGCTGGCGGGTTCACCCTTCAGGAAGTCGCGGAAGTTTTGTTTGACCGTTACCCCACTTTGGGGAAGAGGAGGTAAGCCATGCACGCGAAACTTCAGCAGGTCAGCAGTGTGGGCGCCACTGTCTTCGTGGCGTGTGTGATCGTCGGCGGGATTGGAACCGCGCTTTGGGAACGTCCGTGGCCCGCCATCGCCGGGGGTCTGGTGGGCCTTTACTTCTTTTTCGCGATCAAGGTAGCTCCCCAATGGGAAAAGGTGGCGTTGCTGCGCTTTGGCAAATATGTCGGCTTGCGCGGACCGGGAATCTTCACCATTGTTCCCATTATGGACACGCTGAGTCTCTATGTTGACCAGCGCGTGCGCGTAACAAAAGTGACGGCGGAAACAGCGTTGACGCGCGACACGGTTCCGGTAAACGTCGATGCTATCGTCTTCTGGGTGGTGTGGAACGTGGAGAAGTCGATTCTGGAGGTCGAGAATTTCATCGATGCCATCACCATGAGCGCCCAAACGGCCTTGCGCGAATCCATTGGACGCCATGAACTGGCGCAGATGATCACCGAGCGCGAATCCCTGGGCCACGAGTTGCAGCGCATTCTGGATGAGAAGACCAATCCCTGGGGAATCACCGTGCAGTCGGTGGAGATCCGCGACGTGCACATTCCGCAGGCGCTGGAAGATGCCATGTCGCGGCAGGCCCAGGCCGAGCGCGAGCGCCAGGCCCGGATCATCCTGGGGCAGGCCGAGACCGAAATTGCGGCCAAGTTCGAGCAGGCCTCGAAAGTCTACGTCGACAATCCGGTGGCCCTGCACCTGCGCGCCATGAACATGCTATATGAGGCGATCAAGGAACGCGGCTCGATGGTCATCGTTCCCTCCTCCGTGGTCGAAACCATGGGGCTCGGTGGGACCATGGGCATAGCGGCTTTGGGCAAAGGGCAATAATTGTCGCGCGGATCTGTTCGCTAGGTCCGCGGTTCGTCCCCTCTTCAATATCAAGGGCCGCGGACAGGTCCGCACTACGCTTGCTTCAAGGAGGAAGGAATGCATACCATTTCGAAACTGATGCTGGTGGCGATGATGATGGCTCCGGCTGCCAATGCGGCGGACTCGCCAATCGCAGGTACGTGGCGAGGTAAATCGTAAGATTTGCCCGCCGTCGTCCTTACGGTAAAGGACGAGGGCGGAAAATTGAGCGGCACAATCCTCTTTTACTTCCTGCACCGAAACACAGAGCACGACCCTTGGCAAGTAGACGAGAAGCACTCGATAACCTTGCCCCTCATCGACCCCAAGTTCGATGGGAAAACCATCACATTTCAAGTAAGCCACAAAGAAGCCCATCCCCCTCGGACTCTCAACGACCCGCCATCGTCCTTCCAGATGCGCCTCACCGGAAAGGAGGAAGGGGAATTGTTGAATCTGACGGAGAAAAAAAGCCCCGCCCTGAAAATGGTCCGCGACGGCAAGTAACGCGCCGCCGCCCCTCCGCTCCACGAGATTCTTTCCTCCGACTCCATTAGAATAGTCGCTCGGCCATTTCTAGGGCATCGCCGAGCTCTATCACCAGGTCTCGTGACATGGATTCCCCCGTCTCTGAAAAACCGCTTCTGGTTTACGACGGTGATTGCAGTTTTTGCCGCCTTTGGATCGACCGCTGGCGCGTCCTTACCGGAGACCGCGTTCGATACTCGCCCTTTCAGGAGGTGGCGGGGCAATTCCCGGAAATTCCCCGCGAGGCCTTTGCCCGTGCGGTTCAGTTGATCCTCCCGGGCGGCGAGGTCTCAAGCGCGGCGCACGCGGTGTTTCGCACGCTCTCCTTCGTTCCGGGCCTCGCGTGGATGTTTTGGCTCTACCAGCATTTTCCGGGGGCCGCAAGCGTCGCAGAATTCTTCTATAGGTTTGTAGCGCGGCACCGGAATCCTCTCTATCGCCTCACGCGCCTATTCTGGGGGAAGCATTTCGAGCGACCCACTTTTTCCGTCGCTTCCTGGCTATTTTTGCGTCTGCTGGGGATCGTCTATTTCTTCGCGTTCCTTTCTCTCGCCACGCAAATCCTCGGCCTGATGGGGCATGACGGCATCCTCCCGGCGCAGGAATTTCTCGCCATGCTTCGCGCGCGCGTGGGCCCGGAGCGCTACTGGTTCTTCCCCACGCTGGCCTGGCTGAGTTCGAGCGACACAACGCTGCAAGTGATGAGCGCCGGCGGCGTAATCGGCTCCATTCTGCTGGTCTTCGACATCGCCCCGGTTTTGGTTTTGTCCCTTTTATGGATACTCTATCTTTCCCTGGTCACGGTGGGACAGGATTTTCTCTCGTTTCAATGGGACAGCCTTTTGCTGGAGGCCGGCTTTCTGGCCATTCTTGTCGCTCCCGGCCATCTCTGGCCACGACGATCGCAAAAGATCGAACCGCCCAAGGTCCCGCGGTGGCTACTGTGGTTCTTGCTCTTCCGCTTGATGTTTTCCTCGGGGATGGTCAAGCTCACCAGCGGCGACCCCACCTGGCGCAACCTCACGGCGCTGCAATTCCACTACTACACGCAGCCTCTGCCCACCCCCATCGCCTGGTACGTTCACCTTGCGCCGGCTTGGTTTCACCACGGCTCGACAGCGTTCATGTTCTTCATCGAACTGGCAGTTCCTTTTCTGATTTTCGCGCCGCGCCTTTGGCGATTCGTGGGGGGTGGCTTCTTAATTCTTTTGCAGATCCTGATCGCTCTAACCGGAAACTACGCGTTCTTCAATTTGCTCGCCTTGGCGCTCTGCGTCCTGCTCTTTGATGACGCATTCCTGGCGCGTTTCTTCCCCCGCACCCTGGGGGAGCGGCTGCGCGCCACAGCTTCCAGCCCTCGGCGTTTTTCACTTCGCCGCGGGGTGACGGCTCCCATCGCGTTGATTATTTTCGCGGCCGGCGTGCTTCAGGTTGCGGCTCTCTTCTCCATCCAGTGGATGCCCCCCTCGGCGTTCCATCTGCTTTCGGACATTGAGCCGGTGCGCATCGTCAACAGCTACGGCCTGTTCGCGGTCATGACCACTTCGCGCCCGGAGATCATCATCGAGGGCAGCAACGATGGCAATACTTGGCTTGACTACGAATTCAAATTCAAGGCCGGTGACCTGCGTCGAGCCCCGCGCTGGGTGGAACCATTTCAGCCGCGCCTGGATTGGCAAATGTGGTTCGCGGCCCTTGGCGACTACCGTAGTACACCCTGGTTCAGCCATCTCATGCTTCGGCTGCTGCGGGGTTCGCCCCCCGTGCTGGCCTTGCTCGAGCGGAACCCCTTTCCGCACTCGCCCCCGAAGTATCTACGCGCGCTGATCTATGACTATAGATTTACGACCTGGCCAGAGCGCCGGGCGCAGGGTGAGTGGTGGCAGCGCCGCCTGCTGAGAAATTATTTCCCGGCCGTGACCCTGACGAGGAACGAGGAAGCGGAGGCGCGTTAGCGTAGTCAATTCAAATTTGATATCGAAGTTCGGTCCCCCTCCCCATCCGATCCCTCGGCTGGGCCATCTCGGCTTGGATAGAGATCCCCGCTTGCGGCCGATCGAGGCCGATTTGTTTGCGCTTCATCAGGCCAACAATGTATAATCTGCGCCAGTGGGTTGCACAGGGTGATGATAAGCATTTTGCGGGGCAGCGGCGCCAAGCTGCTACTCCTGATGCCTTTTATTTTCGTCAGCATCGCGGGCTGGGGAATCGATCCGCCCGCGGGCCCCGTTCTGTTCAATCGCGACATTCGCCCCATCCTGTCTGACCGCTGTTACGCCTGCCACGGCCCGGACAAAGCCAACCGCAAAACCGCCATGCACTTTGACACCGAGGAGGGCGCGCTTACTCCTTTGGCCAGCGGTGGTTTTGCATTTGTGAAGGGCGACTTGGCGAAAAGCGTGATGTATCAGCGCATCAGTGCAGACGACGAAGCGTTCCGCATGCCTCCCGCCTACATGGGCTACACGAAGCTTTCAGCGCACGAAATTGATTTGATCAAGCGCTGGATTGAGCAGGGGGCGCAATGGCAGAAGCACTGGTCCTTGATCTCTCCCCAGATTGCGCCGCAGCCGGAGGTGATGCACAAGCAGTGGGCACGTGATGCCATAGACTACTATGTCCTGGCGCGTCTGGAGCACGAAGGCCTCGAGCCATCGCCGGAAGCGGACCGGGCCACATTGATTCGCCGCGTCACGCTCGACCTCACGGGTCTTCCGCCCACGCCCGCCGAAGTCGAGGCTTTCCTGCGCGACTCCTCTCCCCATGCCTACGAAAAAGTGGTAGACCGCCTGCTGGGTTCTCCGCGCTATGGAGAAAACCTGGCCTGGCAGTGGCTTGATGCCGCGCGCTATGCTGACACCAACGGCTACCAGAGCGACGGCGTGCGCAGCATGTGGCGCTGGCGCGACTGGGTGATTGACGCCTTCAACCGGAACACGCCTTTCAATCAGTTTACGATCGAGCAGCTTGCCGGCGACATGCTCCCCAACCCCAGCCGCGACCAGGTGATCGCCACGGCCTTTAATCGCAACCATCGCACCAGCGCGGAGGGCGGCATCATCGATGAAGAGTTCCGGGTAGCTTACGTAGTGGACCGTGTGGACACCACCGCCAACGTCTGGATGGGCCTGACCATTGGCTGCGCGCGCTGTCACGACCACAAATACGACCCCATTTTGCAGAAGGAGTATTACCAGCTCTTCGCTTATTTCAACAACGTGCCGGAACGGGGCTTTGTGTACAACTTTGGCAACGAGGAGCCCTACATCAAAGCGCCCACGCCCGAGCAGGAAGCGCGGCTGAAGGAATTTGATCAGAAGGTGGCCGCGGCACAAGCCGCTTACGCCGCCATGAAGCCTGAGATCACCCGGAGTCAACGCGATTGGGAGCGTTGGGTGAAAGCGTCGCACATCCCCGACTGGAACGTCAGCGAGGGACTGATCCTGCACTTCCCGCTCGATGGCAGCTTGCGCGAGACCACTGGCATGTACGAGCGGCGGAACTCCTTCCGGCATTCACCGGAGGGAACCCCGCCGCCGGCCAAGCCTGACGATCCGCCTCAGCCGGTGGTGACGGGCGGCGCGGACTCGAACCTGCCGTTTGTGCCGGGCAAGCCCGGGCAGGCGGCGAGCTTCGACGGACATCGTTACGTCAATGGCGGCAAGGTGCTGAACTTCGATTACCTTGACCCCTTCAGTTTCGCGGCCTGGATCAATCCCACGGCCCCCAACGGCGCGATTCTTTCCAGCGTCGAGGACGTGCACGAAGGCTCCGGCTACGGCTTGTACCTGCGGGACGGCAAGCTGCGCTTCCACTTTACATTCCGCTGGGTCGATTTGGGCATGCGGCTGGAAACCAAGCAGCCGCTCACGATGAACCAGTGGCACCACGTGGCTTTGACTTACGACGGCAAGCGCAAGCCTGCCGGCGTGAAACTCTACGTGGATGGAGTTTCGCAGGAAACGAGCGTGCTGTTCAACGAGATGTCGTGGCCGTTGGGAGAGGCGCAACCTTTCCGGATCGGCGCAGGTGAAGGCCCGGAGGATCGCTTCCAAGGCGCCATTGCGGACGTGCGGATTTACAACCGCGCTTTGTCATCCGAGGAAGCGAGCGTGCTGCCGCTCATCGAAACGGTGCCTCAAATCGCCTCGTTATCTCCGGCCCAGCGTACTCCCGCGCAAGCCAACAAGCTGGCGTATTGCTTCCTGGATCAATACGCTCCCCAAGCTGTGCAGGAAGCCCGGCGCAATGTATCCGTAGCGCAGGAGGCGCGCGACAAATATTTCGCCGCCATTCCCACCGTTATGGTGATGAAGGAAGGCCCTCATCGCGATGCATTCATTCTGAAACGCGGCGCCTACGACGCGCCCGGAGATAAGGTGTCGGCGGGCCTGCCCCATGTGCTGCCCCCCATGCCGGCCGGTTTTCCCAACAATCGCCTGGGATTTGCCGAGTGGCTGGTGGATCGCTCCAATCCCCTGACCGCGCGGGTTACGGTGAACCGCTTTTGGCAGATGCTTTTCGGCGCCGGTTTGGTGAAGACGGTGGAGGATTTCGGTTCGCAAGGTGATTGGCCGGTCTATCCCGACGTACTTGACAACCTTGCTACGCGCTTTATGGACAGCGGCTGGAACGTGAAAGCCCTCCTGAAAACCATGGTGATGAGCGCGACCTATCGCCAGTCCTCGCGGGTCACTCCCGCCTTGCTTGAAAAGGACCCGGAAAATCGCTTGCTGGCGCGCGGACCGCGGTTCCGTTTACCCGCGCAAGTAATCCGCGACCAGGCGCTGGCCATTTCCGGATTGCTCGTGGAAAGAGTCGGAGGCCCGCCAGTGATGCCCTATCAACCCCCGGGGTTGTGGGAGGAACTTACCTTCGGGGGCGACGTTTACAAAGCCGACGAGGGTGAGGGGCTTTACCGCCGCAGCTTGTACACGTATTGGAAGCGGACGGTGGCTCCGCCCGCCATGGTGACCTTTGACGCCGCCAATCGTGAGACCTGCATCGTGCGGGCCAACCGAACCAACACGCCTCTTCAGGCCTTGAACCTGATGAACGACGTAACTTACCTCGAGGCCTCACGCCGATTCGCGGAGAGAATGATGAAGGAAGGTGGCTCCACACCCGAGGCGCGGATTGATTATGCGTTTTACCGGGCACTGGCGCGCGCACCGAAGCCACACGAGCAGGCCCTGATGCTCGAGACCTTCAACCAGTTCCAAGCGCGTTTTCAAGCCAAGCCCGATGACGCCGCGCATTTCCTCTCCGAGGGAAAATCGCCGCGCGACGGCAAACTGAATCCAGTTGAGCTGGCGGCGTATACGGCTTTGGCCAGTCTGATTTTCAACCTGGACGAGACTGTCACCAAGGAGTGAGTTATGGGTCCTCTCGATGAACATGGTCTTTTCATGACGCGGCGGCACTTTTTCAGCCGCAACGCGGTGGGCATTGGTTCGGCCGTTCTCGCTACCTTACTCGGCAAGGATCTGCGGGCGGACGAGATGGCTAAACCTGCTGCCAGCAACAGGCCCTTTCCTGCCTTGCCGGGTTTCCCCAACTTTGCACCCAAGGCGAAACGCGTGATTTATCTGTTTCAATCCGGCGGACCGTCGCAGATCGATTTATTTGATTACAAACCGGTGTTGAAGGACAAGCGCGGCGAACAGCTTCCGGATTCAATTCGCAAGGGGCAGCGCCTCACCGGCATGACCGCCACGCAGGACAGCCTGCCGGTGGCGCCATCGATTTACAAATTTGCCCAGCACGGCAAATCGGGCGCGTGGATCAGTGAATTGCTCCCCTACACCGCAAACATCGCCGATGACCTATGCATCATCCGGACGGTAAACACTGACGCCATCAATCACGATCCGGCAGTCACTTTCTTTCAGACCGGAGCGCCCATTGCCGGCCGTCCCAGCATTGGATCATGGCTCGCCTACGGTTTGGGAAGCGAAAGTACGGACCTTCCTGCCTTCGTGGTGCTCATTACGCAGGGCGGCGGGGGCCAACCCCTCTACGATCGCCTGTGGGGAAGCGGTTTCCTGCCCACCAAGTACCAGGGTGTGAAGTTTCGCTCCGCGGGCGATCCGGTGCTGTACTTGACCGATCCCGACGGCTTTACGCGCGACGATCGCCGGCTGTTTTTGAACGCGCTCGCCAAGCTCAATCAGGGCGCGTTCGAAGATTACGGCGACCCGGAGATTGCGACGCGGATCGCGCAGTACGAAATGGCCTTCCGCATGCAAGCCTCGGTGCCGGACCTAACCGATCTTTCCCATGAGCCCGAGCACGTGTTCAAGCTCTACGGAGATGATGCCAAGAAGCCCGGCACCTTCGCGGCGAATTGCCTGCTGGCGCGGCGTCTGGCGGAGCGCGGCGTGCGGTTCATCCAACTTTTCCACCGCGATTGGGACCATCACACCGGTTTACCGGAGGGGCTGCCCAAGCAGTGTAAAGCTACGGATCAAGCGGCGGCGGCGCTGGTGCAGGATTTGAAGGATCGCGGCATGTTGGAGGATACGCTGGTGGTTTGGGGTGGCGAATTTGGACGCACCGTCTATTGTCAAGGCCGCCTGACCGAAACCGACTATGGCCGCGACCATCATCCGCGCTGCTTTACGATGTGGTTGGCGGGCGGAGGCTTCAAGCCGGGCATAACCCACGGAGAAACCGATGACTACTGCTATAACATCATCAAGGATCCCGTCCACGTGCATGACTTGCACGCCACCATGCTTAAGAACCTGGGGATTGACCACACCAAGTTGACCTTCAAATACCAGGGCCGTCATTTTCGTCTGACGGATGTGCACGGAGAAATTGTTGACAATCTTCTCGCCTGAAGTTGATCAGCGGAATTACCGGGCGCCGGAAAGCTGATATCGGCCCTGCGAGCAGGGCCGCTCTGGGCGGAAGTGTGTCTGTGCACGGCGAGGAGGTTTTTGAGAGGGACAATGCCTTATCATTTCTCCAAACTGCAACCCCCCAAGGGCAAGTTGCATAAGGACAAGTGAGCCGGTAAACTATAGCGCACTGTAACGTACACCAGTAAACCGGGGAAGTATGGAAAACGAAAAACGGCGTTCACCTCGAATCATGTTCACCATTCCGTTCAGTCTGCGGGGTGTGGATGAAAAAGGCGAGTCGTTCGAAACCATCGGTCGCACCATTACGTTAAACCGCCATGGAGCCCGTGTCCAGGTCTCACGCATGCTCAAGCCCGGCCAAACCGTTCGGGTGATCAATCACGCCAACGACGCGGAGGCTGACTTCCGCGTGGTCGGCCCCATATCTCCTCCCCTCGATCACGTGGGCGAATGGGGCGTCGAGTGCCTGAACGTGGCCAAGAACATTTGGGACATCTATTTTCCTCCCACCAATGAGGATTGTGACGCCCATGTCTTGCTCTCGTGCCGGCATTGCCAGTCGATCTCGCTGCAATCGCTCTCGCTCGTCGAGGTGGAAGTTCTGGAGACGGCGGGGTTGCTGACCAAACCCTGCGTGCGTTGCGGGGATTCCACGACCTGGGGATACCCGCAGCGGGTCTTCGAGGTGGAAATCAAAACCTATCAAGACGCGGTGAGCGAGGCCACCGGTGGTAATCCCGCCTTGACGGATGAGCGGCGGAAATCATCCCGAAAGTCTGCGCAACTACCCGTTCGGGTGCGAGATTATTACGGGGAGATAGACATCACCCAAACCGAAAACCTGTCCCACGAAGGCTTCTGTTTTTGGAGTTGCCGGAACTACTACTTGGGTCAGGGTGTGGTGGTGATTTGCCCGTTCGATGCGGGGGAGGAAAAGGCGGAGGTTCGCGCCCGCATCGTCCGTGCGGAGCCGGGATCCGCTCCCAATCGGCGTATCTTTGGTGTGCGCTACGAAAACGCTCTGCATTAGGCGCACCGCGCTATTCCCCTCGGGCAAGTACTCCTGCACATAGCCTTGACAGAACGCCGACCTGTTTCTCAAGGTCCGCGCATTTTCTCTCCGAAAACGCCCCGCCGTCGAAGGCCATAAATGGCGCGACTGGGTGTATCCTCGTCAGGAGCGTGGGAACGCGAATTCCGGCAAGGAGGGTTTCCGTTATGACAACGTCCGAGACTGGTAATGTGCGTTTGCGGCTGGGCTCCGAGGAGAAAGGCGAGTTGGCGACGGCGCGAGTTTCCCCGCAAACAATTACCGACCGGCGCCCGGAACCTCGATCCGCCCCGCCCCTGACCGTGGGGCGGCGCGAGATGTTGCGGGCAGGACTGGGTGGTGCGGCGGGCCTCGCGATGGGGCTTGCCTTGGACGGTCCGGCACCCCTGGCCGCGCAAACGGTTCAGGACGACGGCAAGCGGACCCCGAAGCACCGCGTGATCGATGCGCACAATCATCCCCGGTGGATCGGGCATGATGGGGCGCGAATCATCGAGGATATGGATGCCGCCGGCATCGAGCGAACCTGGCTGCTGAGCTGGGAGATCCCGGAACGCGAACTTGATACCTATTACTATGCCAAGCTCAGTCCGACCGGTATCGGGATTCCCTTCCGTGACGTCATCGACGTTGCCGAGCGCTACCCCGGCCGGTTCATTCCCGGGACCACGACGGACCCCCGCGACCCGCACGCGCTCGATCGCCTGAAGGCCGCGGTCGATATCTACCGTGTTCGGGTCTTTGGTGAGTTCAAGCTCCGCATGCGCTATGACGATCCCGATGCCATCCGGCTCTTCCAATACTGCGGTGAACTGGGCCTGCCGGTAATCTTTCACCTCGACGTCACCTTCCCCCGGCACGGAGTGCCGAGTGACTGGCAATGGTGGTATGGCGGGGGGATCGAGAATATGGAAGCGCCGCTGCGGCTTTGTCCTCATACCCAGTTTCTGGGCCATGCCCCGGGGTTCTGGCGAGAAATCTCCGCCGATGCTGACCAGGAACCCAAAGCATATCCTGCCGACAGACCGATTGTGGGCCGTGGTCGCATCCTGGAATACCTGGATAAGTTTCCCAACCTCAACTGCGACCTCTCCGGCAGCTCGGGTCATACGGCGCTCAGCCGCGATCTGGATTTCACGCGCAAGTTTTTGATCGACTACCAGGATCGCGTGTTCTTCGCCCGGGACGATTTCAACAACAAGCTGTACGATCTGCTGGTTTCACTAAACCTGCCGGACGCGGTCCTGGCCAAGATTCTGGCCGGCAATGCCCTGCGCCTGGTTCCGGTGTAAGCCTGCAACGAATTGAACCCCTCAATAGGTGATGGACAACGATTTGCACCGCACCAATCCCGGCGCATTGAACGAGTAGCGGGCCACATTGGCGTGAAAATCCCTTGCCTGGAGAACGTGAGTGTGCGCGCTCTCTCCGCGGGCGGTCTGGTAAGTGTAAGTTACTCGCACCGGGCCGCGCAGTTGGGCTGCATCGTGCAATTGGAATTGAATGGTGTTGGCGCCGGCAAAAATCTGAGGAATCGACATGATGCCATTCTCGAAATACAACTCGATGTCGAGGCCACTCAAGCCCACGGGCGCCGTTCGTCCGGCCTGAGGATTGACGGCGACGCGGATTTGAAACCGGTACACGCCGGTGATACTCACGTCGCGGCCGTTGAATCGGCGGCGTCCCAATTCGACGGTGGCGCGGCCCGGTCCGGACAGAGTCTGCCAGCGGGACCAGTCATCGGGCGCTGACTCATCGGCCGCCTTGGCGCGGAGGGTTCGCATTTCGAGCTTCACGTCATCCGGCGCGGCTCCCGCCAGTTCGGCATGAAGCGTGCCATCCACCAGCACATAGGGGCTGTAGAAATCAAAGATGGCTTGGCCGCCGTCACCTGTCGTTCCCGGTCGCAGATAGGGCATTTTGTCCGTATGGACGAGGGTCGAACCAGGGGCTAGCGCATCGTCCACGCCGCCACGCAGGTCCGGAGTGTAACGAATGCGTCCCCAGGCTTGGCCAATCGTCCGGTGTCCCACCATGTCCGATTGGTAGCCCTCACCTGCCGGCACGGTCACAAGGTAGGGTTTGGCCTTTTGGTAGTTGGGATCGTGTTGGGGCCAGTTTCCGTCGAGAGAAACATCCGTGACCCGATAGAATCGCCCCGAAGGCAGAAAGGGCCACTCCGCCAAGGTTCGCGACACGACCGGGACGTAGAACTCGCGCGCGGTGTTGTCCCAGAACCTCTCGATCACCGTTCCCCGAGGCAAACGAAAGGACATGTGGTGGAGGCGCGTTCCCATTTCATACTGGCTGTTGCCGAATACTGACTCCTTGGGCGCGCCGGCTTGTCGCCACGCATCTTCGCTCTCAAAATACACGGGCTTGAGCCGCAAGGCGCGGTCCCATTCCTCGCCGAAGATTTCGAAGAAGGGCCGGCTGCGGTAGTGAAATCCGCGGTTGTTCAGAAGGTTCGAGTCCGCACCCACTTCCGCCCAATCGAGAATTCGGGCGTCCGGAGCGTCACGCTCAACCAGATAGTACCCGTAGCGCGCGTCGAATGCGGCGTGGCGGCCGTCCAGGCGCAACCGGTACATGGTGTGGTAGTCGCCATTGTCGTGTTGCACACAAACGCGTTCCGCCGAGAGCGGGTCGTGCTTGTATTCCTTCCAGGCCGCTTCCGCGATGCGGCTGAAGGTGTCGCAATATCCCCAACCGTAAACAAACAGGTTCTTCTGCTGGTCGGTCACGTAAGCTTCATGGCCATAATCGCCTTCATAGGCTTGAATCATCCCGCCTACCGCCATTCGCGAAAACAGCCGCAGCCATTCAAAAAATGCCTTGGCTTGCGCAGTCTCGGAGGCATTCTCCAGGTGCTCGAGGCGCATCACGTCGCGCGTCCAGGAAACCAGGTCCGTGGCTTGGGGCCATCTTCCGCTGATGACCAGAGGTCCGGAAGGCGCCGCCGGTTGCTCGCCGGCTGCCAAGCTTGGAATCGATGTCAACAAAACCAGGGTAAGAAGAATAAGAAAGCGAATCATGTGCGGATTCTACACCCGATTCATCGATAATTCACCGTACGGATACTACCTATTCCTGGATGAAGTGGCACTACCATCCTGGCCGCAATGGCCCACTATACGTCCGTGCCATTTCGGGATGAGTGCCTGGCCACTCTACCACCTCACTTGCAGTCGGCATGGCGAGGGATTACAATCTGTGGCTAGGGCTCACAGGGTGACCCAGCGCGAACTCCGCTGCGATCACGAAAGGATTCCGCCATGTTTCGAGTTCGTTCCCTGCACCAGGCGCGCGGATCCGTAATTCCCTTGGGCATAGGGGTTATTGCCGCTTGGGTTTTGCTGGCCGCCGTACCCATGACAATTGCGCAGAACCCTGCTCCCCCCCCGAATGCGGAGGCCTTGTCTCCTCCCGCTGCTGCGAATGGCCAGGCCGCACCAAATACTCCCAAGGAGGAGGGACAGCATAAGGAGTCCAATCTCGAGAAGACGAGAACCGATGCGGCCGAGCTTTCCACCTTAGCCGACCAACTCCGGGATGAGCTAAACAAAATGACCTTCAATGTCTTCTCGCTCGGTATCATCCAAAAGGCCGAAAAGGTCGAGAAATTGGCCAAGAAAATCAAGGGCCAGGCCAATGGGTTAAATTCCCAGCCGCGCCCGAGTACTCCCCAGGGATAGGCCCGAGGATTTGAGGCATGTCACAAACCCCCTTATTCCGCGACCCGAACAACCACCCGGGGCGAACGTCCGCGACGGTCGGAAAGCGCGTCACCCTGACACGCTCGCACGGGTTTGCCAGGCAAGGTGGATTCGTTCTCTCGTGGGGTTTGCTGATCGCCCTCACTTGCCTCATGCCGGCTCGCGCCTTCGGGCAATCCTCGGCGAATCAAAACCCGGCAACGGTGTGGGATCAGCGCCCATCTCCGACACGCGTTCATGCGGCTCCTTCAATCTCCCCGGACGATACCCCCCCACCGCTGACCGATAAGCGGAGAGCTCTTTTGAAGGCCAACTTCGAAAAGACGAAGACCGACGCGGCCGAAATGGCAACCTTGGCCAAGGAACTCCGCACGGCACTGGACAAGCCAAACGCCGATGCCTACTCCCTCCAAGTCGTTAACCTCGCCGATAAAATTGAGAAGCTGGCAAAGAAGATCCGGGGAGAAATGCAGGGATACTGACGCGGCCGTTCGGCGCAAAGGCGCGGAGGCGCAGAATGGGTTTCAGGTATCCGGCGCTCGTCACTGCCCTTTAAGTAACTCTCTTTCTTTTCATCAACATAATGGAGAGGATGGCCGATTTTGGGTCTGCCTTCGCCCCGAATTATCGTGAAAATGTGCATTTTCCGCCAAAAAGCCCGAAAGATTGTTGTCGATTACTGCGCAATTGGTGAATTTTCGTGAAATGACCGTGTTTTTCACTGGACATTTTGTCGTCGTCGCCTGTGTTTTCATACAGATCCCCGGAGGTTGTTCCATTTTTAACATCTCTTCCCCTCCCTCTTTCGGACCTCAAAAAGTCAGAGGTAAGCCCTATGCCCCGTGCTTTTCGCCGCCAGCGGGCACTAGCCCTAAAATCTAGCTTATCATGGCTTTTTGATTTTGTCAAGGAGATAATTGGCACATATGCCAACATCCTTGGATTGGGCAACCCGTCCCATCCGCCGACCCGTAAACATCGTCATTACTTGCCGGGGCTCGTGAAGTCAATGCGCATCGCGTACGCATATTTCCCGGCCGCTTGTTCGGGGAGATGGACGTGCAGACCGTCCGCACTTTGCTCGAAGGTCAAATGGCTTTCCGATCCCAGCAATTCGATCGAGCGGATCTGCTTGCCGCTGCCCAAGGTCGCGGGGGTTAGCGTATGGATGACCGCTTCGTGGTTTGCCGGCCATCCTAATTCGATTGCGTACAGCGTGTCGCCCTTCTCGGTAAACCGGAAGTCCTCGGCGCTATAGGGCTTCGTGTCGGTATCGTGGAAGGAGCCTCCGGACACCTTCGTGGGGCCTTCCCCGTAAATCTTCCAGGGGCGTGTTCCGTATATGGCCTCTCCATTCACCTTCAGCCACGCTCCCACGTCGAGCAGGATGCGCTGCACCTCATCGGGGATGGTGCCGTCGGCGCGCGGTCCGATATTCAACAACAGGTTGCCGTTCTTGCTCACGATATCGATCAGTTGATGAACGATGAATTGCGGCGATTTGAACGTATCATTTTGGGTATAGCCCCATGACTTGTTACCCACGGAGGTATCGGTCTGCCAAAAGAGGGAGCGAATGCCGGGCAACTGGCCGCGTTCCAGATCGAGAACGGCGGAGTGTTCTTCCATCGCCAAGTCTTTGTAATTGATCACGCCCACATGGTCGCCGAATTTGAGCGACGCGTTGTAATAAAACGCCGCGAAGCGAGTGAGGTCTTCGCGAACCGAGGGTTGCCCGATCCACCAATCGAACCACACGATCTCGGGGTGATACTTTTGGACAATTTCCGCGGAGCGGGCAAGCCAATCGTCGGTCCAGGCTTTGGAGACGAAGGTGAAGTCGTTGGAAACCGGCGTCCCGCGCGGGTTTTCAAGCTGGCGATGCGCAGGTCCATAAAAGGCGGCGTAATTCGGATCGTTGATATCGGAAGGAATGGTCCGCCCGACTCCCAGGAAGAAGTCGTGTTCCACGCGATGGGAAGACGCGCCCAGATGTAAACCTTCCGCCCGGACGGCTTGCGCGAGATCCCCAACCAGATCCCGGTGCGGGCCCATCTTGACGGCAGTCCAGTCGGAAAGGCCGCTGTCATACATGGCAAAGCCATCGTGATGCTCGAACACCGGCACCACATACTTCGCGCCTGACTCTTTGAAGAGGTGGGCCCAGGCGGCAGGATCGAACTTCTCCGCCTTAAACAAAGGGATTAAATCCTTATACCCGAATTTGTCCTGTGTGCCGTAGGTGGCGATGTGGTGTTTGTATTCGCTCGAGCCCTGGATATACATCTGCCGCGGATACCACTCGCTGCCAAAGGCGGGAACGGAATAGACTCCCCAGTGGATGAAGATCCCGAATTTTGCGTCCATGTACCATTCGGGGACCTTGTAGGTCCGCAGTGACTCCCAGTCGGGCCGAAACGGACCCCCTGCGTTCACGCGATCGACGTCCTCGAGAATGGCGGCGCGGGCAGCATCATATTTCGCGCTCGCCTTCTGCCAAGTCTGGTCAATCGTAAGTGGATCCTGGGAAGCGGTGGGAGCGTCGGCCGCAGAAGCTTGGGCGAATATTCTGGAGTACAGTCCCGCAACAGAGAACACAACCAGCCACAAAGAGATTAATCGCGCGAGCCATCGTAGAAACATAGGAATCGGCCTCCTTTTTGGTTATGGCGATTGGCGCAGCAATATGCATCTTGTTGGTTTCAGGTGCATTTCCCTAAGAGCTAAACAAATGACCTCCGGCTCCGAGATACACATTAAAGACTATCTTGCCGAGGGTTGACCAGTGAAAAGTGTCGGGGAAGCAGGCTGCCGCCCGAAATCGAGGTTGTGTCTCGGTTTGAATCGGGCGGGCATCCGATCTGTTCCCCGAAGGGGAACAATATCATTAGCCGTGGGTGAAACCCACGGATAGGGACCGTCTAACCAGGATCTCCGTCGACCCCGAAGGGGTTGGTCATTCGTCAGCGGGTATGGTTTCCGTGGGTTTCACCCACGGCTAATGACATTGGACCTATTCGAGGTCCACTTTGACAGCCGCTACAGCAAACTACACCACTACCGCAAGAGTCAACTCATTGACAACCTTTTGCGGTAAAGCATAGTATCCAATTTCCGGCAGAATTTCCTGTCGAGAATTGAGGAGGGAGTGGAGAGCGCGACCGAAGCGGTGCGGCAGAGCCTGCGGACCGGGCGGATTGTGGCCTTCACGGGGGCAGGTATCTCGGCGGAAAGTCATGTGCCGACCTTTCGCGGAGGGGATGGCCTGTGGCGAAACTATTCCCCGGAAAAGCTGGCTACCGTGGAGGCCTTTTTAAGTGATCCGGGCCTGGTTTGGGAATGGTATGACTGGCGCCGTCAAATTATCCACAAAGCGCAGCCGAACCCCGGCCATCAGGCCCTGGCGGAGATCGAGCGGCGAGCGACTGGACGCTTCACTCTTGTGACCCAGAACGTGGACGGGCTTCACGACCGGGCGGGGAGCCGCAACGTCGTGAAGCTGCACGGGGACATCTGGCGGGTGCGCTGCACGGGTTGCGCGGCAGAAGAACAGAACGAGCAGGTGCCGCTCGAGCCGCTGCCTCCTCATTGCCATTGCGGAGCGCTGTTGCGTCCGGCCGTGGTATGGTTCGGTGAGGCTCTTCCGGAAAGCGCCTGGGAACGAGCCTTTGAGGCCGCCGCGCGGGCCGATGTTTTTATAGCCATTGGGACCTCCGCACTGGTTTACCCTGCGGCCGGGCTGGTGCAGGTGGCCCGCCAATCGGGCGCCCGGGTGGCGATTGTGAATCCTGATCCGACTCCTGCCGACGATCTCGCCGAGTGGATTCTGCGCGGGCCGGCGGGAGAAATTCTACCGAGGTTACTATGAAACAAGCTTACCTGGATTGCTCTTCGGGCATTAGCGGCGACATGTTCTTGGCGGTGCTCATCGACGCGGGAGTTCCAGTGGGCCGGCTGTTCGGTGAGCTCAAAAAGCTCCCGCTGGGATTTTACGAATTCAAACGCACGCGCGCCGTGCGCGGTGGTTTGGTGGGGACGCGCGTGGAACTTCGTGTTCCCGAGGTGCAACCTCACCGCCGCCTGGCGGATATCCAAGAATTGCTGGAGAAAGCGTCGCTGCCGGAAAAAGCCGCGGGCCGGGCGCTCGAGGTTTTCAACCACCTCGCCGAGGTGGAAGGGAAACTTCACAATGTGCCTCCCGGCGAGGTTCACTTTCACGAGGTCGGCGCGGTGGACGCCATCATCGACATCGTGGGAACGTGTGTGGGCATGGAACTGCTGGAAATTTCTGACCTCATCTGCTCGCCTTTGAACGTCGGCAGCGGACGCGTCGATGCGGCGCACGGGAGTCTGCCCGTCCCCGCTCCCGCCACCGCGGAACTGCTGAAGGACCTTCCGGTCTATTCCTCGGGTGTAGAAGGCGAACTGGTGACGCCCACCGGCGCTGCCCTGGTTGTCGCCCTAGCTTCAGGATTCGGCCCCCTGCCCCCGATGAAGATCGAGAAAATCGGTTATGGTGCAGGAGAGAAGGATTATCCCGGTCACCCCAACATTGCTCGCCTTTTCGTGGGTGAGCAGGTTGAGGCCGTCGCCGGCCAGCCGGGCCTGCCCGGTGACGAAATCGTTTCCGTGATCGAAGCTCACGTCGAGGGTATGAGCGCGCCACTTTACGCCGACTTCCTGGAACAGGCCATGGCTGCAGGCGCGCTTGACGTCACCTGCAGCTCAGCGCAGATGAAAAAAAATCGGCCCGGCCTCGCCATCAGCATTCTCTGCGAACCCGATAAGAGTGACGCGCTTTCACAGTTACTTTTCGAACAGACCACCACCCTTGGCTTGCGCATCTATGAGGCGCGGCGGAAGGTACAGGAGCGCGAGCAGGTGGCGGTGGAAACTACTTCCGGCGACGAGATCGTTTCCGTGATCGAAACCAACGTTGAAGGTATGAGTCCGCAACTTTACGGGGAATTCCTGGAACAGGCCATGACTTTGGGCGCGCTTGACGTCACTTGCTGTTCGGCGCGAACGAAAGAAAATCGGCCCGGCCTCGCCATCAGTATTCTCTGCGAACCGGAAAAGAGTGACGCCCTTTCCCAGTTACTTTTCGAACAGACCAACACGATGGGCGTGCGCACCTATGAGGCGCGGCAGAAAGTGCTGGAGCGCGAGCCCGTGACGGTGGAAACCCCTTATGGCGACGAAATCGTTTCCGTGCTCGAAGCCCACCTCCATGACATGAGCCCGCAACTTTACGGGGACTTCGTGCAACAGGCCTTGACCGCAGGCGCGCTTGACGTCACTTGCAGTTCGGCGCGAACGAAAGAGAATCGGCCCGGCCTCGCCATCAGCATCATCTGCGAACCCGACAAGAGCGACGCGCTTTCCCAATGGCTCTTCGAACAGACTACCACCACCGGCGTGCGCATCTACGAGGCGCGGCGGAAAGTGCTGGAGCGCGAGCCCGTGGCGGCGGAAACCCCGTACGGTGACGAGATCGTTTCCGTGATCGAAGCCAACGTCAATGATATGAGTTCGAACCTTTACGGGGACTTCCGGGAGCAGGCCCTGGCCGCAGGCGCGCTGGACGTCACGTGCAGCTCGGCGCAATCGACAACGAATCGGCCCGGCCTGGCCATCAGCATTCTCTCGGAACCCGGCAAGAGTGAGGCCCTTTCCCATTTGCTCTTCGAAAAAACCTCGGCCCTTGGGGTGCGCGTATCTGAGGCGCGGCGGAAAGTGACGGAACGCGAGCCGGTGGCAGCGGAAAACCCTTACGCTGACGATATCGTTTCCGTCATCGAGGCCAACCTCGATGATATGAGCCCGCAACTTTACGGGTACTTCCTGGAACATGCCTTGGCCGCCGGCGCGCTCGACGTCACGTGCAGCTCCGCGCAGATGAAAAAGAACCGGCCCGGCCTCACCGTCAGCATTCTCTGCGAACCCGATAAGAGTGACGCGCTTTCCCAGTTGCTCTTCGAACAGACCACCACCATTGGCGTGCGCATCTATGAGGCGCGGCGGAAAGTGCTGGAGCGCGAACAGGTGATGGTGGAAACCCCCTACGGCGCGGTGCCGGTGAAAGTGGCGCGCCGCGAGGGCAGGGTGGTCAACGCGGCCCCGGAATTCGACGATTGCCAGCGCCTGGCGATAGAGAAATCTGTGCCCCTCAAGCGGGTGATCGCCGCCGCCGAAGCCGCATATTTGCAGCAGAGTGAAAAGGCGCCTGGCGAATGAAACCGACGTTTTTCCTTACAACTCCCATCTATTACCCCAACGCCCGCCCGCACGTGGGTTCTGCCTACACCACCATCGTTTGCGACGTGCTGGCGCGCTATAAGCGCATGTGCGGTTACGACGTGGCTTTCCTTACCGGCACCGATGAGCACGGGGAGAAGTTGGAGCGCGCCGCCGCCGCCGCGGGTCAGTCGCCGCACGATTTCGTTGCGGAAAAACGCGAGCTGTTTGTGGATCTCTGGAAAAAACTCGGGATGGATGTGGTGAAGTATCCCCAGTCCCCCGCGCCCGATCGGCTTTCTCTGCGCTTCATCTATACGGACCATCCCGACCACGTGACGTCTGTCCAGCGATTGCTGATTCGCGCCCGAGAAAATGGCTATATCTACTCGCACCGCTACGAAGGCCGCTATTGTGTCTCTGACGAGCGTTATGTCTCCGACAACACGGACCCCGTGAACTGCGATATCTGCGGCCGCCCGGCGGAGCTGATTAGCGAGGATAACTATTTCTTCAAGCTGTCTGCATTCCAGGATCGTTTGCTTGCACTCTATGACCAGCACCCGGAATTCGTGAAGCCCGATTACCGCATGAACGAAGTCAAAAGTTTTGTGAAAAGCGGGTTGCGCGACATTTCCGTCAGCCGCAGCCGCCTGAAGTGGGGCATTCCCTGGCCTGACGACCCCCACCAGGTGTTTTATGTTTGGTACGATGCGCTTACCAGTTACATGACCGGGATTGGCTATGCGCAGGGCGAAAACGGCAGCGCCGAATTCCACAAGTATTGGCGCAACCAACCGCCTGAGTCGGAAATTGTCCACATGATCGGCAAGGACATCCTGCGCTTCCACGCCGTCTATTGGCCGGCGTTCATCATGGCCGCGTATCCCGACCAACCCGAGATGCTGCCGACTACCGTCTTCGCGCACGGATGGATCTATTACGAGCAAGATAAGATGTCGAAGTCGAAGGGCAACGTGGTCTACCCTGAACCCATCGTCGATGCGCTCGATTCCTTCGGCGCGCCCGGCAATGACGCGCTACGCTATTACCTGCTCCGCGAGGCGCCGTTTGGGCAGGATACGAGCTTTTCGTACGAGGGACTGATTCAACGGTACAACTCGGATTTGGCAAATGGGCTGGGCAACCTTGCCAATCGCACCCTCACAATGATCGGCGAGTATTTTGAGGGCCAAGTGCCCGACCGCGACTCAGGATTCGATGATGCGGATAAGGCCACATCGAACTTGAAGGCCAGGGCTATGGCCGACATGCATGATTACCTGGAATGGTTCGACCGTTATCATATCTCGCGCGCCATTGAGCTCTCGTGGGAATTGATATCAGAGACCAACAAGTACCTCGTCTTACATGCGCCTTGGAGTAGTTTTAAGCTGGTCAGATCAAGTATGATTTTTTCAGGAATTGCAGACGGCAGGAATATTGTTGACCCTAAATCCCAACAGACTTGGCGGGAAATAGGTTCCGTATTGTATACGGCTGCGGACACGCTTCGAATTGTGGCCGTTCTTATCTACCCCATCTTTCCTCAGAGCGCAGAGCGGCTTTGGAAACAGCTAGGGTGCGAAGGTGAGCTTAAGGAGCAACGGATCGATCATCTCAAGTGGGGCGAATTAAGACCTGGAACGAGAGTCGGCAAACCTGAAGGCATTTTCCCACGCCTCGACAAGGCGGCGGCGCTGGCCAAACTCGATGAACTCGCCGAGGCCGACCGCGAACGCGGCAAGCCAACCGTAGGGGCGCTTCGCGAAGCGCCCCTACAAGCCAGCCTCGCCGAGGCTGACCGCAATCACCATCAACCCAAGGAGGGATTGAAATCCGTGCAAACCGACAAAATGCCCGAAGAGTCCCCAATTCCCAGCCCCATCGCACCCCCTATCACCCCCTGCACAATAGCGGCCCCCTCCCTGGCACCCATGTCCCAAATTTCCATCGAAGATTTTGCCAAAATCGAAATGCGCACGGGCGAAATCAAGACCGCGGAACCTATCCCCGGGGCCAAGAAGTTACTGAAGCTGACGGTGGACATTGGCACGGAAGTTCGCCAGGTCTGCGCCGGCATTGCCGAGTTCTACTCGCCGGAGAAATTAATCGGCATGAAAGTGGTAGTGGTAACAAACCTCCAACCGCGCAAACTGCGCGGCGTGGAATCCAACGGTATGATCGTCGCCGCCTCCATCGGCGACCAGGGCCGGCCCGTGCTGGTCACCTTCAACGAAGATGTGCCCAACGGGGCAAGGCTGAAATGATCGGGCGATCCGATGAATGCGGACTGTCCGTTGTCCGTGGTCCGTTGTCCGTTGCACTTGCACCCAAACTAAACGCATACCTTCAGTCCATAGGAAGCATGGCGGAGATCACCCGACTTGATGAGGAAAGAGCAACTGACAACTGACAACGGACCACGGACAGTTCTCGTCGATTCCCACGCCCATCTTGACGATTCCGACTTTGAACCCGACCGCGCGGCGGTGATTGAGCGCGCTCGGGCCGCGGGCCTTCGCTACATCCTGGTGGCGGGCGGAGGGACGGGCCCCGATCGCCTGGACTCGCCTCTGGCTATCGCCGAGAGCCACGATTGGATTTACGCCTCGGTGGGCGTTCACCCGCACGAAGCCCGGCACTTCACGGATTCCCACGCCGAGAAAATCCACCAACTCGCCCAGCATCCTAAAGTCGTGGCGGTGGGTGAGATTGGCCTCGATTACTATTACGACCACTCGCCGCGCGACGTTCAGAAACAAGTCCTGATTCGGCAAATGGAGCTGGCCCGCGAGCTCAAGCTTCCCATTATCATCCATTGCCGCGACGCATGGGCGGACCTGCTCGCCATTATCGAAGCCCATTGGAAGCCAACGGGCCTGGGCGGCATCCTCCACTGTTTTACCGGAAGCATCGACGACGCCCACACGTTCCTGGATTGGGGTTTCATGATTTCTTTCGCGGGGAATCTGACCTACAAAAAAGCCGAGAACCTGCGGGAAGTCGCGCGCGTGATTCCCTTGGACCGCCTGCTGACGGAAACGGATTCTCCCTACCTGGCGCCGGCGCCCTATCGCGGCAAGCGCAATGAACCTGCCTATGTGCGCGGAGTTACCCAGGAGCTTGCCCGGCTTCGCAATCTGCCCGAAGAAGAACTCGCCCGCCAAGTGCTTGAGAATTTCGACAAATTCGTGTTGCCTTAATTGGACCTCATTAAGACTAATACTAGTCTCGGCGCGAGATGGTTTACTTCGCTGGCACGGCGTGTTCTTTGACGTACTTCTCGATGCGGGGATCCAAGTCCGCGCCGGAAGCGCCCGGGGGAATGTAGTGGAACGCTTCGGCGTACTCGACCCCGTATTGTCGGCCCAACTCGCGCTCGCGTCCCAGCAGGAATTCCTTAATGTAATTGCGGTCGGCCGTGGCCTCATCGTCGCCCAGCAGAGGCAGGGACTGATGGCGCTTGGCCAATTCCGCCCGCAGATGTGATCCGGCGTGGCCGCCCGGCCCTTTCGCCTGGTTCGCCCGGATCGCATCGATTTTCTTATCGATCTGCTTGCTGATATCGACCACGCGGGTGATCTCCGGCCGCCGGGCGAAGTAATACTTGTCCTGCACTTCCTTGGGCGCGAGGCCGGCGGCGAATTGCTCGGGGTAATCGTGGTCCCGGCCGGCCATCCAGCACGCCGCTTCCGCGGCCTTGGCCACCGTGTAATGATCGGGATTCTCTTCGTCGTGCGCCCAGGGATCCCAGCAAACCACGGTGTCGGCCTTTACCAACCGGATGACAAAAATGAGGCGGCTGATCACCTCGTTCAGCGAAACATCGGCCATGCGGTGGTTGCTGTAGTCGAGGTCAAAGTGCATACGGCAACCCAGGACCCGCGCCACTTCCGCGTTGTCGCGCTCGTTACCGAGCACATTGTCACCAATCGTTCCGGGCGTGCCGAGCCCCGGGGCATCCCCCATATCATCGTTGGTGGCACGCACCAGGTAGCCGGTGTACCCTTCTTCGATCAGTTTGGCCACGGTGCCCGAGGACTCCAGGGGGATATCGTCGGAATGGGCCTGGATGGCGAGAAGAACCTTCCCTTGGTGCGGTTGGCCGGCGAGCGGCCGCTCCAGAAAAACCGCGCCCGCCGCCTGCGGCCGCGCCGGCTGAGATCGAGCGAATCGCGCCCAGGCACTTCCGGCAGTCAAACTGTAAAGGAAATCGCGTCGCAACATGCCGGGAATTATACTCTACTCCAGGGACGCCCGTGCCGCTTCCAAATGACACCACTGCCCCCCCATGCTAGGTCTTGACACGCCGCGCAATCAGAGATAAAAGTTAGTTTTCAATAAGAAATGTAAGTTGGCTCTTGGGATGGTGCGCTTTCGGAGATTACAAGCCGCTAGGGCTAAACGCTCATCGTGATGAACGTTTACAGCGGATGGGTCGGGCAGAGGAGGAGGCGTATGCAGATCAGGATTTCCTTGCGGATTCTGGCGGTCAGTTTGTTGTTGACGGTGGGGCAACTCTATGCCCAGGTCGATACTGGCGTCATTCTCGGGACCGTGACGGATCAGAGCGGCGCCGTCATCCCCGGGGCTCACGTCACTTTGACGAACCAAGGTACCGGCCTTTCGGTCTCTATCGGCACCGCTGCCGACGGGAGTTACGTTTTCCGGCCGGTCAAGATCGGCACTTACACCGTGGTGGCGCAATTCAAGGGCTTTCAGACCGTCCAGAACCGGGACGTCACGGTAGATGTGCAGCAGCAGGTAGTGGTGAACTTCACCCTCCTGCCCGGCCAGGTTACGCAGACCGTGGAGGTCACGGGAGCCCCGCCCGCCCTGCAAACTCAGGACGCCTCGGTGGGGCAGGTGGTCGGGTCGCGCACCATCAATGACTTGCCGCTGAACGGCCGCAATTACACCTTCCTGGCCCAACTTGCCGCGGGGATAACTCAGGACCAGCAGGACACTCGCGGGCTGGGAGCGAGCGGCAGTTTCGCCGCCAACGGTACGCGCCCCGCGCAGAACAACTACCTGCTGGATGGAATCGACGACAATGCCGACCTCGTGGATTTTCTCAACGGCACGGCGTATGTCGTGAAGCCCCCGGTTGACGCCATTCAGGAGTTCAAGGTTCAGACCAGCGATTACAGCGCCGAGATGGGACGATCGGCAGGCGCCGTCGTGAACGCCGCCATCAAATCCGGGAGCAATCAGTTCCATGGGAATGCCTGGGAATTCGTGCGCAACGACATCTTCGACGCGGCCAACTTCTTTGAAAATTCCCCGACGCCCACCCCCAAGGGCGAGTACCGTCAGAACCAGTTCGGCGCCACCATCGGCGGCCCGATCCGCAAAGACAAGACATTCTTTTTCGGCGATTATGAAGGAACGCGCATCCGCCAGGCCATCCCCAATGTCTCCACCGTGCCCACGGCGCTCCAGCGATCCACGGGATACACCAACCTGAGCGAGATGATCAGCGGACAGGCGGGGCCGGGGGCGACCGAGGTCGACAACCTGCTGAACCGTACCTTCCCTTTGGGCACGGTGTTTGATCCGTCCACGACGCGGTCGGTGGTGCAGGGGCAGGTTGATCCCGTGACCAACCTTATGGCGGCTTCGAGTGGATTCGTTCGTGATCCTTTTTATGTGAACGGCGAATCGGCGCTGGCAGGCATTACCGATTTTACGCCGCCGGCGCAAGTCGCCCTGCTCAACCAACTTCCCAGCACGCGCCTGGATCCCAACACCATCAGTCTGCTCAATCTGTTCCCGGCTCCCACTTCCTCCAGCCTCTACAACAACTATTCCAGCGATCCCATCCTCCGCAACACGGTGAACCAGTTTGATGTCCGGGTGGACCAGAACTTCAGCGACAAGGATCAAATGTTTGGCCGGGTCAGCTATTCGGACAACCCCGAGTTTCTTCCCGGCCCCTTCACGGGAATTGCCGATGGCGGGTCTTTTACCGAGGGCACTCAGACGGTGAAATCTACCAATATGGTCCTCAGCGAGACGCACGCCTTTTCTCCCACGCTTGTGAACGAGGCTCGTTTGGGCTTCTCCCGCATCGCGGCTTCGCGCGTGCAGCCTTTCGCCAATGTCATGGGCATCCCTGCCAAGTATGGCATTCAGGGGGTTCCCCAGCTTCCCAACAACGGCGGATTGGGCTCCATCTTCATCACGGGTCTCAACACGCTGGGCAGCAATGAGTTTCTTCCTTCCGTTGAATACAACTCCACCTTTCAATTCACTGACAACCTGACGAAAGTTCACGGAAAACAAACTCTCAAGGGAGGGATGGAGTTTCAGCGCGTGAGGTTCTCGATTCTACAGCCCCCCGCCGGCCGTGGGGATTGGACTTTCTCGGGCGCGTTCACCAATTTCCCGGAGACGGGCGCCGGAAACACCGGGATGGCCCAGATGCTGATTGTCCCGATTAACGGCACGGTGGCCGGCGCTTACAATATGGTGGGCGGGGCCGACAACATGGGCGCTTCCAATTACGCCAACACGGATATGGGGCGCAACTATTGGGGCTACTATTTCCAGGATGATTGGAAGGCCACCAGCAAATTCACTCTGAACCTCGGGGTACGCTGGGAGTACTTTGGCCAGATTGTGGAGAATTACGGAGCGCAGTCCAATTTCCTGCCCTCGGGCGGGAACGGGCCGTCACAGTTTATCCTGACCCAGCGGCGGTGCAAGACTCCGTTGTCGGCTGACTTTCTGGCGGCTGCCCAGACGGACAATATCAATATCTCTTGTTCGTCTCAACCCGGACTCGGGTATTCGCAATTGGGCAACTTTTCCCCCCGCATAGGGTTCGCATATAGGATTACGCCGAGGCTGGTGGCGCGCGGCGGATTTGGTCTCTTCTACGGCGGGTTTGAGAACTCCGTGGTCGAGACTTATGTCGATTTCCCCTTCCAGTTCAGCTTGGGCTACCCATCGCTGACGACCGCGCAACCCATCACGTTTTCCAATGGGGCCATTGGAACCCTGGAAACCGGCCTTTCGGCCATCACTCCGCTGACCTCCGCCGCGGCTGAACCGAGTGGCGTGTCCTTCACCGGCGAAGACTACCACATGAAGACGCCTTATACCGAAGGCTACAACTTCGCACTCCAGTACGAAGTCACGACCAACCAGACCTTCCAGGTCAATTACGTGGGGAATTCCGTGCGGCATCTCGGCGGCTACATCAACCCGAATTCGCCCAATGAGATCCTGCCGCCCGGGCTCAACTCCTACGCCTATTCCCCTTATCCTGACTTTCAGAACGGTATCACCTACACCTCCATGGCTGGCGACAGCTACTACAACTCGCTACAAGCCACTTTCGAGCGCCGCTTCAGCGCGGGCCTCAATCTCCTCACCAACTTCACCTACGCGGCGTGTCGCACGGATGCCTCGGACGTGTTGAATGAGACAGGGCTCTATTTCCGCGCCCCGATGCTTCCCCACTTCGGCATCAAGGGCGACTACGGCCGGTGCGACTTTGACGATCCCAAAGTTGTGCACGTAAGCGGCAGCTATGAATTGCCCGTGGGCAAGGGAAAGCGGTTCCTCACGAGCGGCGGGCGGCTCGCGGATGGCGTGCTGGGCGGCTGGAAAACCAACGGGATCTTGACCCTCCAGGATGGCATGCCGGGGAACATTGGGTGTGTGAATAGCACGACTTCCGGCTTCGGGTGCGACGCCTTGCTGGTTCCCGGGCAGAGCATCATCGCGGGTCCGCACAATGTCAATGCCTGGTTGAACCCCGCCGCCTTCGCCAGTCCGCCGGTTGCCACCACCATCGGGCAGTCCGACTACGCTCCCTTGGGTGGAGCTCCGATGCAGTTTTACGGCCCGGGCTACCACCGCATCGATTTCTCGCTCTTCAAGGATTTCCGCACTTCGGACAAGACCCATTTCGAATTCCGGGCGGAGTTCTTCAATTTGGTTAATCACCCGAATTTCTCCCCGCCGGGATTTGGCGGAAATGGGGTTGTGGCGGCGCCGGGCTCGACCGACTACACGTCGCCCGCCACCTTCGGCAGAATCAATTCGACGCGTGATGGACAGAACGATCAGAGAGAAATTCAGTTTGCGATGAAGTTTTATTTCTAAGAGCTGGTCGGCCTGGTTGGGCGGGGGTTCCTGGGGCGCCAGGAACCCCTCCGGCCGACAGCCCTGCGTGTTAGGCGTTAAAGCACAACTTGACAACTCTCAAGACCGTCGATGCACAAACTCCTGAGCAGTGGCGGGGATGGCTGATCGATCATCACGCCTCGGAATCCGAGGTGTGGATTGTCTTCTACAAGCCGCACACCGGGCGGGCCTCGATCGCCTACGAGGATGCCGTCGATGAAGCCCTCTGTTTCGGGTGGATCGATAGCCTCATCAAGCGCCTCGATGACGCCCGTTATGCCCGCAAGTTCACGCCGCGGAAGGTGGACAGCAAGTGGTCCACATCAAACCGCCAACGCTATGCGCAGCTTAAGGCAAGCGGCCGATTGATGCCGGCTGGATTGAACCGGGCGCCTACGGATCGAAGCGGCGATGCGCCAAGGCCTTCGCTCACCAAGGTTCCACAGTACATTCAAGAAGCCCTTAGAAACAACGCGACAGCCTGGAGCTACTTCGACAGCCTTGCGCCCTCCTACCGGCGAATGTACATTGGGTGGATCGATTCCGCAAAGCAACCAGAAACAAAAACGCGGCGGCTTGAGGAGGCCATCCGCTTGCTGGCGGCGGGCAAGAAACTGGGATTGAAATAAAGGGGGCTGGGGGCTCAGGGATGTTGCGCCGGACTTCAATGCCGTGTACGATCATGCGTTAGCTATCTGCGCGTGCGATCATGCGTCGCGGGCACGATGAGGTGGCCACGACAAATCGCTTTTGGAGATCGGCGCGCAGGGGAATGATGCGGTCCCTACCCAGCCACTCGAAGATGCGCTCCCGTTGCACTCCGCTTGCGATATTTATCCTGCTTCTTATTGTCATTCCGGTTGTGCCTGTCCACGCGGAACAGTGGCAAAAGCTCAACCCACAAGGGTACGTCAACGATTTTGCCGGCGTGCTTAACGCCACTACGGTGGAGAAACTTACCGAGTTGAGTACGGAGGTCGATCAAAAAGCCAAGGCCCAGATTGCGGTGGTCACCGTCAAAACTCTGGAAGGTGACACGGTGGAAGACTTCGCCAATCACCTATTCCAGAAGTGGGGGGTGGGACACAAGGGGACGGACCGCGGCGTGATGGTGTTGCTTGCTACCGATGATCACAAGTACTGGACCGAGGTCGGCTATGGCCTCGAACCCATCCTTCCGGACGGCAAGGTGGGCGGTTTCGGACGCAGCATGGTTCCGTTGCTGCGCCAGGGCAATTACAACGGCGCGGTCATGCAAATGATGAGCCAGATCGCGCAGGTGATTGCTCAGGACAGTCACGTTTCCCTGGATAGCCTGGCCGGCTTCCCTGCGGCCGCCCCCGACGACAACGGAAAGGGGCAGGAGTTGCACTTGACAGCCGGACAGATCATTCTTCTGGTCATTGTCTTCATCATCGTGGTGCCCCTCTTACTCAGGTATCTCGGTCCATTCTTGTTGATTTCTCTCTTGACGGGAGGCGGAGGACGCCGCGACGGCGGGTGGGGTGGAGGCGGTTTTGGGGGAGGCGGTGGAGGTTTCGGGGGCTTCGGTGGAGGTTCCTCGGGTGGGGGTGGAGCCGGCGGTAGCTGGTAGCAAACCGCCTCACAGCGCAACTACCCAGAAAGGATTTCACCACAGATCCGCATGAGCCTTCGGCGCGCCACGGTGCATGAAAATGTGCGAAGCACTTTGGAGTGCGATCGCGAAGCTGCCGCTTTGCCCCTTGCCCACGGACCGCATGAATCAAGGGCGGAAAGCGGCAGCTTCGCGACCGCACTCCAAAGTGCCTTCGGCACATTCAAAGCAGAGACACAGAGGGCACGGAGAGCAGACAGGGAAGAAACGATGGGTCAATCCAATAAGCAACCGTAGCCCCTACCTCGCCAGCAGGAGCGCTTTTCTCTGTGGTCTCTGTGTTTCTGTGGTGAGTCTTTTTTTCGCGACACGAGAAGAATTTAGAAATGGAATCACGGGGAGCGAAAATCATGATCGCAGAGCGGGACCTGACAGACCTGGTCACCAAATTGAAAGATGCGGCGGGGAGCAACCTGCTATCCGTAATCCTTTACGGTTCGGCGGCAACGGACGAGTTCCACGAGGGGCATTCCGACTTGAATATTCTCTGCATTATGCAGAGTCTGGGCAGAGATGATTTAGGCAAGTTGCACCCTGCCTCGGCTTGGTGGGCCAAGAAGGGACATCCCGCGCCGCTCTTCTTCACCCTCAACGAACTTCAGCAGTCGGCCGATGTTTTCGCCATCGAATGGCTAGACATCAAAGCGGCGCACCGAGTTCTTTACGGCGAAGAGGTCATGGCCTCACTCCACATTCCGATGGATCTTCACCGCCTGCACGTGGAAAGGGAGTTGCGCAACAATACGTTGCGCTTGCGGCAGCACTACTTGCGACATCCGTCTGACTCCCGGAAGACCCTGGAACTGATGACCTCATCCATTTCATCGTTTGCCGCGCTGTTCCGGCATGCCTTGATTGCCCTGGGGGAGGAGCCGCCGTCCACCAAAAAAGCTACGATGGACCGCTTGGGATCCGTGCTGGGGTTTGATCCCTCTCCCTTTCACACCATCTTCGAGATACGTGAAGGGCACAAGCGGGGACGGGATATCGATGTGCAGGCAACGTTCGACGCATACCTGGACAGGGTCTCCAAGGTCACGGAAGAGATGGATCGCCGGTTGGCAACTCCACCGGCGAAAGGATAAAGTAGCGGCGAGTTTACCTCGCCACATGGATAAAGTAGCGGCGAGTTTACCTCGCCACATGGCGGCGTAAAGCCGCCTCTACATCACGAGGAGGAAAGTCATGAAGATACTGCTGGCGGTGTTGGGAGTAATAGTGCTGCTGGGCCTCATTGTGGGCGGGTCTTACGTCAGCAGCCGGAACGAAATGGTCCGCAAGCATGAAGCCATCAAACAAGCATGGGCGCAAGTCGATGTGGTGCTCGAGCGGCGCGCCGACCTGATTCCAAACCTCGTGGCCACGGTGAAAGGTTATGCGCAGCAGGAGGTGAAAGTGTTCGGAGATGTCGACAATGCCCGTGCCGCCTTGTTGGGTGCCCGGACACCCGCCGACAAGATCGCCGCCAATGGCCAATTGGATGGCGCCCTGGGCCGGTTGCTGGCCATCGTCGAGAACTATCCCAATCTCAAATCCAATCAGAACTTCCTGGCCCTTCAGGACGAGCTGGCCGGAACCGAAAACCGCATCGCGGTCGAACGCCGCCGGTATAACGAGGCCATCCAGGATTACAACACCTACATCGGCCTTTTCCCCAATAACATCTTTGCCGGGTGGGCTGGATTCCAACGGAATAACGATTACTTCGCTGCTTCCGAATCTGCGCGCCAAGCTCCCAAGGTGGATTTCAGCGCGCCGAAGCAGTGATCCGGCGGGTTGAGTTTCAGGTGCGCTTGGCGAGCCAGTGGACCATTTGCTTCCAGAATGTTGCGTAGTGCGGCCAGCGCACAAAATCCCCGGCCCAATGGGGAGCAAAATCGGAGGCAAAAATTGCGGTGCGCCCGCCCTTGTATCCCCAGCAGGCAATGATGGGGTCGCCCTGGTAGCTCGCCACGAGGTTCGCTTCTGACTTCAATGTTACTTTATTGTAACCGCACAGCGTCCAGGTAGCGCTGCTCCAGGGCAATCCCGCGACGATGGGATGATCCGGCTGGACCAGATCGAACCGGAACCCCTGAACGATTTCGGCGCGATCGTCGGTGCGAGCGATGGCAACCGGCAGAAGAGTTTCAATTTCTGTCCCGCCCCAGCGGGCAATGCCGTTCAGTCCGGCGAACGACAAATAGCCACCGACCATCAGGAACCCGCCGCCCTGCTCGACAAATGCGCGCACCATTCCCACCCGGTCGGGTCCCAGGGGATAGACATATGGCGGGGTCAGGCCGGGGTAAAAGATCATCGAATTATAGCCAACGTCACTGAAGATCACGACATCGTAAGCCTGCAAGTCGCCCAGGCGGGCAGGGAACTGGGCGGGCACCGCATGGGGTGTAACGTGGCGGACCTCGACCGTCGGCTCCTGCGCCATGGCGTCGCGGAACCAGCGGCCGTTGTCATTAAAATATGATTGCTCGATCACGTCGGCGCCGACCAGATAACGGTTGACAACAACTTCCGAGTCTCCCACATAGAGCACTTTGATCGATTGCATGTTTTGCCTCTCCTTCCACGCGATAGGTTAGAAATCAAGACCCGCCTGGACTTCCATTTGGTCCTGCCGGTTCCATGTGAGCATACCACCACCCACCAAACTGGAGCGCGGCCAAGCCGCAAAAGAAAGTCAAAAGGCAAAGGGCAAATGGCAAAAGTCAAAAGGTGAAAGTGAAGGGCCGAACCTCCAATGCATCTTGCCAGCGTGGCGGCCGAGCGGGGCGTGGATGTCCATTTACAACCCTCGCCCCCTTGGGGGAGAGGGTGGCTCGCAACCGGCGCTTTCATCAGCCGGGGCGAGACGGGTGAGGGGGTAGCGCGGACCCCCGTTTTGGGGGTCCGCGGTTCTTCCCTTGCAAGAACCGCAATTCTCACAGACAGACGCAAGCATGCAGGTTCGGGAGCGCGAGTCGAGGGAAGAACCGCAGACCTCAGAGGCGGAGGTCTGCGCTACACTCGCCTTTGCGGCACCGCCGCGGCGCACCGAATCCAGATCAACGAAGTACAGTTGCCGTGAGGCCACCGGGCATGAGAGAATCCCACCGTCGATTCGGCACTAACTGTAGGCTGTCGGCTGTGAGCTGTTAACTATCAGTATGGCGAGGTGAATATGGCGCAAAACGAACTTCCCAGTTTTAATCGTCGATCCTTCCTCAGCAAGTCGCTTGCTGCCGGCGCGGCAGCTTCGGCATTCACAATCTTACGGCCCGACCTGGTCCGCGGCGCGGGAAAGGAGAAGCTGCGAGCAGGCTTGATTGGGTGCGGCGGCCGCGGCACGGGAGCAGCCGCAGACCTGCTCAGTGCTGATCCGCACGTCGAACTGGTGGCCATGGGCGACATCTTCGACGACAAGCTCCAGGCCTCCCTGGCCAAGCTGCGCGATCCCAACTCTCTGGCGGAGGCGAGCCCAAAGAACGCCGCGGCATTCACCGGCCAGCCCCTGGCGGAATTGGTGGAATCCATCCGCAAGCGCGTTACGGTGGATGCGGAACATTGCTTTGTGGGATTTGATGCCTACCGCAAGGTGATCGCCTCTGAGCTCGACATGGTGCTGCTATGCACGCCTCCCGGCCATCGGCCCGCGCATTTCGAAGCCGCGGTCAATGGCGGCAGGCACATCTTCACGGAAAAGCCGATTGCGACCGACGCCGTGGGAACGCGCCGCTTCCTGGCTTCCGTCCAGAAAGCCCGGGAAATGAAGTTGACCGTCGTGGCCGGCACCAACCACCGCTCAGATAAACAATTTATCGAGACCGTGGACAAAATCCGCGGCGGCGCCATCGGCGAAGTGACGGCCCTCGGCGCCAGCTACCTCAGCGGACCGGTCCTGCACGTTGACCACCGCGATCCCGCATGGGGCGACATGGAATGGCAGCACCGCGACTGGTACTCATTTGTGTGGATCTGCGGAGATCAGATGGTGGAGCAGCACATTCACACCATTGATTTCTGCAATTGGGTGATGGGCGCCCATCCCGCCAGCGTGGTTGCCTCCGGGGGAGCTGCCTGGCGCCCACGCGAGGAACTGTACGGAAATATTTACGACCACATGACCGCCGACTACGTGTACCCAAATGGCGTACACCTGTATAGCGCCTGTCGGCAGTATCCCAAGGGCGGGTTTCGCAAAGTGTGGAATACCGTGACGGGCTCGAAAGGGCAAAGCGACGGCACGGACATGGGTTCGAAAGGCATGGACCCCTACGTCCAGGAGCACATTCGCCTCGTGGCCAGCATTCGCGGCGACGTTCCCTACGTGAACGAGGGAGTACAAGTGGCGGAGAGCACGCTGACCTGCATCATGGCCCGCGAGGCGGCTTATTCGGGCGTGGAAATCACCTGGGATCAGGCGATGGCCTCGCAACAGGATCTCCAGCCCAAAGCTTTCGACTACAAACTGGCGATGGATGTGCCTCCGCTCCCTGTGCCCGGCCAGTATAAGTTCGTTTGACCGGTACGATTTCCCGAAGGAGCAGCCGGGGTGTATACTGCTGCCGCTCAGGAAGCCCAATGGGCGATCCTGGGCGTGATGATTTGCCGCGCATGTAACTCCGTCTTTCAAGAGGTTTCATATGCTCAAAATTACACGTCGTAGATTTCTGGGTTCTGCCGTAGCTGCCGGCTTATGCTCTCGAGTGGCCTTCGCCAAAGACGAGAGGCTGCGCATAGGGGTGACGGACTGGAATCTGGACCAGGGCGCCAATCCCGAGGCGGTGCCGCTGGCGGCCAAGCTCGGATTCGATGGGGTGCAGATGTCTTTCGGGCGAAAGCTCGTGGATGGCAAGATGCCCACGGACAATCCCGATGTGATTGCCCGCTACCTCAGCCTTTCCAAACAATATAAGATTCCGATCGACGGAACCTGCGTCGACAAGCTGCATGACAACGGCCTGAAGAGCGACCCGCTGGGCCCCAAGTGGGTACTCGATTCCATTCGCCTGACCAAGGCCCTGGGCACAAACGTGCTTCTGCTGCCCTTCTTCGGGCGCTGGGCCCTCAAGACCAAGGACGAGATGGACCACGTGGGCGATGTGCTGCGCGATCTCGGTCCGGAAGCCAGCAAGGCGGGAGTCCTCCTGGGTCTCGAGGACACGATCTCCGCCGAGGACAACGTCCGCATCATGGAGCGGTCGCGGTCCGCCAGCGTGCTGGTGTACTACGACGTGGGGAACTCCACCCAGGCCGGGTTCGATCCGGTGAAAGAAATCCGGTGGCTCGGGAAAGACCGGATTTGCCAATTCCATCTCAAGGATAATCCGCACTACCTCGGGGAAGGCAACATTCAGTTTGCGCCCATCATGCGCGCCATTCGGGATATCCGGTTTTCGGGCTTCGCGAACTTGGAAACCGATGCGCACCCGAACCAATTAGAGGCGGACATGCGCAAGAATCTCGCTTACATCCGCAATGTCATGGCGCAGTCTTGACAGGATAAACAGCGCCTGGAAGCTTCGATTCCGGCGGGACGGAAGCCCCGCCCTTCCGCCAGCCCCGAATCCGGAAAGGGGGTGGCTCAACTACTTAATTTGGCATAGGTTCTGTCGAACTCCGCTTTCAAAATTGGATTGGGCGCGCTAAGGGCACTGACGACTTGCTGTGCCCACGCGATGTATTCGCGCTTGCGCTCCGTGCTCCACGTAACCGGCGGGCTAGCCAGGATGGCGCGCAGGTTCGAGATCTTGTCCGCCAGTTTGATAACCTGTGCGCGCACCGACTTATGCGGAGCGCTCTCCACTTGCAAGGCTTTGCGGACTTCTTTGGGTAACGATTTATCGTCCGTCATCTCGACCACGAGCGCGGTGACATCGCTTCCAAACGCTCGCTCGAGTTCTTCCGCCGTGGTCCCCGTGTCCTCGATCGTATCGTGAAGAAAGCCCGCCATGACCAGGTTGGTATCCAGCCACTCACTGCTTGCGGCGATCAACTGCGCCACCTCGATCAGGTGGTTGATATAGGGTTCCGCGGCGGCCCCTTTCCGTTTCTGGGCGGCATGCTTTTCGGCCGCAAACATCGCCGCCGCAAGAACGCGCTGCACGGGTGCAGCGGGGGCCGATTCGCCGGGGGATATGCTCATGGGTTCCCTTTCCAGTGAGGTCTTGTTAAGCAAAAATTATCGCAGGAATCACGCTCTCCAGCAACCGCTGGGTTACGCAAGCGGAGATGATCCGCCTGTGATATTCTCCCTCGCTGCTCATTTTTGCCCAAGGCGCCGCCGGCGGTAGGGCACTCTCTTCCGCCATGCCCGTCGCACCCGACGGAGTGCGGCCGGGCCCACGGCGCCGCGGCCATCCCGGATCGAGGAGGAACCTGCCATGAAATTGCACCACATCATCGAAGCTCAACAGTTTAATCCGCCCGTTCTTCAAGAGCTTTTCAATACCGCCAGGGAAATGGAAACCATCGTCGCCCACGGGGGCATATTGGAATTTCAAAAGCGTATCATGGCCACGCTTTTCTACGAGCCCTCCACCCGTACCCGCTTCTCGTTTGAAACCGCCATGCACCGGCTGGGGGGACAGGTGATTTCCACGGAAAACGCCGCCGAGTTTTCCTCCGTGGCCAAGGGTGAGACCCTGGAAGACACGGTCCAGATTCTCAATGGCTATGCGGACGTGATTGTCCTCCGCCATTATGAGGTGGGGGCCGCCAAGCGTGCGGCGGCCATTTCCGCAGCCCCCATCATCAACGCCGGCGACGGCGCCGGACAGCATCCCACCCAGGCCCTGCTTGACCTTTACACCATCCGCAAAGAAATTGGCGGCATCGATGGCCTGAAGATCGCCATGGTGGGAGACCTGGCGCAAGGCCGCACGGTGCGCTCGCTCACTTATTTGCTGAGCAAATATCAGGACATCAAGATTTACTTTGTCGCGCCGACGTTGTTAAAGATGAAAGAGGACATCCTCGAACACCTGCGCGAACGCCAGATCTGGTACGCGGAAGAGACCGACCTGGACAAAGTCCTGCCGGAAGTCGATGTGGTCTACCAAACGCGCATCCAGAAGGAACGCTTCGGGGACCGCGTCGCCGATTACGAAAAATGCCGCGGTGTCTATGTGATCAACCGTCACACGCTCGGTTTGATGAAGTCGAAAGCCATCGTCATGCATCCTTTGCCCCGCCTGGATGAAATCAGCATGGAGGTTGATAGCGACCCCCGCGCCGCCTACTTCCGCCAGGCGCAAAACGGCTTGTACGTCCGCATGGCGCTGCTGTCAATGGTCTTCTCGTAAGCGTGCCTTCCATTTCACCGCCGAGGCGCGGAGGCGCAGAGTAAATAAGGTGCCAGGTGTCAGGTATCAGGTTCCAGAAGAACCCTGACACCTGACACCTGGCACCTGATACCTGGCGCCTAACCCCTGCCTCGCCATGCCATGACCAGGACATTACCTCTGTACTAGTACCACAGTTACATTGAGTGCACCCCGATCTTCCTTCACAATGTCTAAGAAAGAACAAATGTTAAATCGAACTAAAAGATTGCGAGGCGTTGAACAAATGGTGATCGGGACAAAATTGCGTTCTCTCCGTGAGGAGAAAGGATTGTCGCAAGGAGATATCGAGAAAAGCACTGGTCTGTTGCGATGCTACATCTCGCGGATTGAGAATGGGCACACGATCCCCTCCTTGGAGACTCTGGAGCGGTTTGCGGGTGCCCTGGACGTTCCCTTATATAAACTGTTCTATTCCGGTGATGGTGAAGCTCCTACGCCCAATCTGCTTCGGCGCAAGAGCATGGATGAATTGGCTGAAGAACCTGGGGAAGCGGGAGAAGAAGCGCGCTTCATGTTACAGCTCAAGAACGTGGTGACCCGGCTCGGCGACCCCGACCGCGATGTCGTGCTGACCCTGGCGAAGAAACTCGCGACGCGCTAAACCCCGCTCCGCGCCGTACATCCATTCCCCCCGGGGGGATCGATCTGCCGCCGGGCAGATAATCCCCTCGCGCGGGAAGGTAGGGCATCAGACTACTTGGGAGGAACGGGGACGAGGAGAATATTTTCCTCGGGCTCTTTCCCCGTGGCTTTCTCCGGTACCTTGCCGGAAAGAGCGCGCAGGTAATTTACAAGGTTCCACCGGTGGGTATCGGTCAGGCGGCCTGCTTGCGACGGCATGGGATCTTTCCCGGCGCCAATGATCGCAAAGAGCTCACCGTCGGTCCGGTCCTTCAGGGATTCGGGCTTGGTGAAATCCGGCAGATTGAGCTTCATGTCAGCCGCCAGTTCACCCTTCCCATCCCCTTTGTCACCGTGACAGAGGGCGCACTGGGAGCCGTAAGTCTTCTTGCCACGCTCTACAGATACCTCGTTGAACTTTACGGGGTTCTTTCGCGCTTTGTCCTCGTCCGTAATCGTTGCCGGGTGTGGCGCCGCGGGCGCAGCGGTTGGGGCGGCGCCAGGAGCAGGGGTCTCCTTTTTCTCTTCTTGGGCCCACAAGCAACCTGTCGCTAAAACCAGGGCTAGAAACAATGTCTTTGAAGGCATGGCACTCCTCGGGAGGGTGGGCGTTCTTACGCCGCAATCCATCGGATCGGGAAAATATTGCGGTGCTTTTAAACCACCCCACTGCCCAGAGAGCAATTTCGTTACCCTATTTGACTTACGTCAAAGATGGAATGCGACAAACAGTCCTTGTCTGGGAAGCTATCGCGACAATTTGTCGATTCCATCAGCCAGTGCCTGTGCCTGGGTGCGTCCTTTTGCCCAAGCCGCTCACATCTTGATGCGTGGGTGCGTGTGCTTTCGGAGGTACCAGCACGGGGTGTACCCCATGTGGGGAAACAAGGAATTCACACAAGTCTGCTTTTGGGGATCGAGAAAGTAAAAATCGGATTTGCCGCTCTTCAGTCCCACATCATAGTAGGGCCGCACAACGACCGTCCCGTAGGCGGCGCGGCCTTTTGGAATCGGAATGCGAACCGAGCCGTAGTCCCCCACATAGACCAGTGCCAGTAACCCCCCCGTGATCAAGGCGAACCGCTTTACCAGTTTCACTCGCTCATCCTGCCCATTTGCATTCTCACTTGCCGCCCAGGATCGCGTCGATAGCTTGAAAGTAGGCATCGTCGGAGGGTAGGCCGACCATTTTGCGCCCATTGATGAACAAGGTGGGGGTTCGATCCACGGTGACGCGCTTGCCTTCCGCCATGTCGCGTTGCACTCGGGGCATCGTGGATCGGGCGTCGAGGCAGCCCGCCAGTTTCACGCGGTCCACTCCCGCCTGTTCTCCATTAGTCAGCAACATTTCACGGAGGTTGGTAATGTTGATGAATTGCTGGTTGCGGAAGATCGCGGATCGCAAGAGCACATAGGAAGGCGGATTGATTTCATAAGCGCACTGGCAAGCGACCGCCGCGACCAACGACCAGTCATGCATGGGCAGGGGAAACTCCTTGAAAACCACGCGCACCTTATTGCCGTAACGGGGCACCACCTGGGTCTCCAGGAACTCGTGCATGTGAGCGCACGTGGGGCACTGAAGGTCGGCGTACTCGACAATCGTCACAGGAGCGTTGGCCGGTCCCTGCGTGGGCTCGTCCTGAAGCGCAATGGTCCGCAGCGCTTGCTGCCGGGGATCTATCGTCAGATTGATAAGCTCACCCAACATCAAGTGTTTGCCATCCCGGCTGAGGAGCGCCGCATATTCGGGCTTGGACTGGCCGTTATCGAAGGTGACGGTCCCCTGCTCAAAGTCAGGGGAAGGCGAGGGCTTGAACCCTCCCACGGAAACCTTCACATTGGCGGGGATCTTGAAGGCTTCACGAAGGCGCTGCGCGATCTCCTCAGGAGAATTCTGGTTAAGGTCAACCATCCTGCCAGTGACCGCGATCAGGTAACGCATGTCCTTGGAAAACAATAGGAATTGCGTGCCCTGTTTCTTGCCGTCGTCCAGATTCAGGATGGCCTCATTGAAGCTCGGGACCGCACCCGAAGGATGCACCGCCCCCAGGGAGAGCTTTACGGTGTCGGGTACGCCAAAACGTTCCCGGAAGTACGATATGATTTTGTCGCGCGCGGCATCACTGATGACCGAGCTTTGTGCGGCCTGCTCCGCCCGCATCACCACCCAGGGGACTCCTCCACCCAAGACCAAAACGAGGATTGCCGCTCTCAACCCAACCCGATATTTTTTTCCGTCCAAGTGACCCCTACCCTTTTTCAGAAATAACTTCGCTCATGCCCCTCCAATGATTTTAGTGAATTCCCCTCGCACAAAGCAAACGCGAATTTTGCGGCAAGAGGGAGGAGGCAGGCGGGAGGCAGTGGGCAGTTGGCAGTGGGCAATGGACAACAGACAGTAGGCAGGAACCTGGGGGTGTCCGAAAGCCCGCCTAGCGGGCGGCATCCTGTGGCCCACGGCGAGCCAGCCGTGGGTTCGCAGATCGAGCACAAGCTTTTCGAGCCCCGGAGGGGCGGCATCCTGTAGCCCACGGCGCCAGCCGTGGGTTCACAGATCGCGCACGAGCTTTGCGAGCCCCGTAGGGGCGGCATCAGCAAAATGGGCCGCGCGGGGTTCTGATGTCGCCACTACGTGGCTGGCGCGGTAGTAGTCGGGGCTCCGTGGTCCCACGGCTGGCTCGCCGTGGGCTACAAGACGGCGCCCGCCACGCGGGCTCTCGGGCACCTCGCAACCCCCGCCGTTTGCCCACTGCCGGCTGCCGACTGCTTACTGCCCACTGCCGGCCCTAAGCCTGCGGCTTAGCTTCGATCTGCCGGATTTTCAGATACAGTCCGGCGATGGCCACGAAGATGGTAATGAGAGCGACTCCCAGGCCTTTACGGCGGTAGTTTAATTCCTGGAGGGCGGCGACGCCTGCCTGATTCGCTTTGTTGGCGATTTCCAAACCCGGATCGGTCACCTTTTGGACCTCTGCGTCGCGGAAGGTGTGAACGTCTACGCGCGCTTTGATCAAGGCTTCGTGCGCGCCCGCGAGTTCGAGCTTGGCGCTCGACACTTCCATGCCGTCGCGTTCCGCTGTGTCCAGAGTCGCGTCGGCCCGCGCGATGGCGAGGTCGAGCCGCCCCAAATCCTGGGCGATCCCCTGTGCGCTCTTGAGCCCGGCGTCGCCGGCCGTGTGGCAGGTGGAGCAAACCGAATTCGGTCCCGCCCCCACCCAGCTATCCGCGGGCTTCACGATCTCATGGTTGGAATGGCACTGCACGCAACCCGGCAGTCCCATTTTGGCGAAGGCCGCTTGATGGGGGCTTTTCTGGAAGAGTTGGTCAAAGAAAACGTGGCACGTTCCGCAGACATTGGCGACCGAGCTCACGCCCGGCGGAGTGGCGCCGTGGTTGCCATGACAAGTGGTGCAAGTGGGAGCGGAGGTATCACCCTGCGCCAGCATTTCCGCGTGTACGCTTTTCTGATAGTGCGCCACCTGGTCGGTGGGAATTTTGTACTGCTTCATATAGGCGGCGTCGGCGTGGCACCGCGCACAGGTGGCGGCGACATTCGAGGGGTAGACCGGCGCGCGCGTGTCGGAGACGGCGAGAATGTTGTGGACCCCGTGACAATCCACGCAAACGGCGACTTTGGTGTCACCCTGCTTCAGCCGCTTGCCGTGCACGCTGGTGACGTATTGGCTCAATTGGTCAACGCGTAACTTGGTATTGAAGGGGTGCATGTAGGTGGCGTCGGAATGGCACCGGGCGCAAAACTCCGGGACGGCGGCCTTCTTCGGAACCCCGCGAAAACCCTTGGCCGGACTCATGGCGGCCATGGAATCATCGTTGGGGTTGCCGCCGTGGCAGTCCGCGCAGGTCAATCCGGCTTGATGGTGAACGTCGCCGTCGTAGAGTTGGGCGGGCTTCAGCAACCGGGCGTCGTCCAGCGCCGCATGGCAGCCCACGCAGGAGTTCTTGCCGGAATCCGCCCGCGCCGAGCCCAGCACGCACATCAAAACCAGAAGTGTCGCAGCCGCAGTTTTCATGGCAGATTCCTATCCTCAGCCCCGTAGGGGCGGCATCTTGTAGCCCACGGCGCCAGCCGTGGGATCGCACCGCGCCGAATAGATCGTGAGCCACGTAGTGGCGACATCTTGTGGCCCACGGCCCCAGCCGTGGGATCGCAAATGGCGCACGAACTTCCTCAGCCCCATAGGGGCAGCATCTTGTAGCCCACGGCGCCAGCCGTGGGATCGCACCGCGCCGAATAGATCGTGAGCCACGTAGTGGCGACATCTTGTGGCCCACGGCGCCAGCCGTGGGATCGCAAATGGCGCACGAACTTCCTCAGCCCCGTAGGGGCGGCATCAGCGCGACGGGCCGGGCGGGATCCCTGATGTCGCCACGACGTGGCTCGCGGGTAACCTGTGGCCTGCTCCCACGGCTCACGCCGTGGGCCAAATGATGTCGCCCCTACGGGGCTCAAAACTCCTGCCTCTCATGCTCTTTCCCACGGCTGGCTCGCCGTGGGCTACAGGACGCCGCCCGCTTCGCGGGCTTTCGGGCGACCCGTCACGCAAAAACATAGCGCGGATCGTACTCAATCCCATGTTTTTTCAAGAAAGTCAGCAATTCTTCTTGAAAAGTCACTTTCCGGTGATGCTCCTGCTGGTTCTCGATATACCGTCTTGCAGATTCCACTTGCGACTTGCTTACGCTGAACGCCGCATAGCCGGTCTGCCAGGCAAACTTGCTACGGTTCCTCCAGCGCCTCTTTACCCAACCCGAGGAGTTCGCCTTAGCCTTTTCCATGATGTCCGCAATCGCGAGCGTGGGCGGCTGTGCAAACAACATGTGAACGTGATCCGACGGACCGTTGACCAGCAGCGATTGACCTCCCAATTCGTTGATTGTCCCGCCCAGGTAAGGAAACAGTTCTGCCGCGACTTCCGCGTCCAGCATAGGATGGCGGTCTTTGGTGCTGAAAAGCGCGTGAATCAAGATGTTTGTGTACGTGTGTCCCATCGCGGACCTCGTTAGCCCCGGAGGGGCGGCATCTTGTGGCCCACGGCGCAAGCCGTGGGATTGCCCGGGGCCTACCTACGAATTCCTTAGCCCCGTAGGGCCGGCATCACGCTGACAGGCCGACCGGAATCCTGATGTCGCCCCTACGGGGCTGCTGCATTGCTCGGCCTACTCCCACGGCTGGCGCCGTGGGCTAAATGATGGCGCCCCTACGGGGCTCAAACCTTCATTCTGCCTTCCGGTCTTCCCACGGCTTACGCCGTGGGCCAAATGATGTCGCCCCTACGGGGCTGCTGCGTTGCTCGGCCTGCTCCCACGGCTTACGCCGTGGGCTAAATGATGGCGCCCCTACGGGGCTCAAACCTTCATTCTGCCTTCCGGTCTTCCCACGGCTTACGCCGTGGGCCAAATGATGGCGCCCCTACGGGGCTCAAACCTTCATTCTGCCTTCCGGTCTTCCCACGGCTTACGCCGTGGGCCAAATGATGTCGCCCCTACGGGGCTCAAAACTCCTGCCTCTCATGCTCTTTCCCACGGCTGGCTCGCCGTGGGCTACAGGACACCGCCCGCTACGCGGGCTCTCGGGCATTTACTTTTGCCTTTTGACTTTTGCGTTTTGCATTTTGACTTGCTCTCCCCCGAAAACCGAGAACTGAAAACCAACCAGAGAGCCTCATTCTCGTCCGGTTACCGGATCGCCAGCCATGACAGCACCATCATGTACCCGATGACGAAGACTCCCGCGCCCGTAAAAAAGCGTGTGGTTCGTCCGAAACCAACATGCCGGTCGAGAAATGGGACGGCGACCCACACCAGTGCTGCCGCCGAGAACCCGAATATTCCCAATAATTCGCCATCGATAAACCCGATTTTCGGCGGAAGGTATTTCAAGGTCTGGAACATAAACAGGAAATACCATTCCGGCCGGATTCCGGCCGGGGCGGCGGCGAAGGGATCCGCCTTGGCGCCCAGTTCCCAGGGAAAGATCGCGGCCAGCGCTCCCAGCACGCCCAGCGCGGCGTACCAACCGATCATGTCGCGCAAAAAGAAGTTGGGGACGAAGGGCATGGTGCGTTTCGGCTCACGTCCCTCGTTGATGGCCTTTTCGACCCCCGGAGGCACACTCATTCCCAGTTGCTGCACGAACATCAGGTGAAGAGCCAGCAGAACCGTGGCGAGGCCAGGGAGAACCGCGACGTGGAAACCGAAGAATCGCGTCAGCGTCGCGCCCGTCACTTCCTCACCGCCCCGCAGAAATACCAGAAACCATTTCCCCATGATGGGAATCGAGCCGGCCATTTCCGTTCCCACCTTGGTGGCGAAGAACGCCAGGGTATTCCAGGGAAGCAGGTAGCCGCTGAACCCAAACCCCATGACGATGAAGAGCAGCAGCATTCCGCTTACCCAGGTGAGCTCGCGGGGCTTGCGGTAAGCCTTGAGGAAATAGACGCTGAACATGTGAACGAAGGCGGTGAAGATCATGAGGTTCGCCGACCAACTGTGTACGGAGCGGATGAGCCAGCCAAAGCGCACCTGGGTCATCATGTATTGCACGCTCTCAAAAGCGTCATTGGGCGTGGGGCGATAATAAAGCAGCAGCAGGATCCCGGTGAGGACCTGGATGATGAACAGAAACAGGGTCATGCCCCCGAAGTAGTACCAGATGGAATGGCGATGGATGGGGATGATTTTGTGGCGCAGGAACTCCTCAATCGTTCCCGCGCCGAACCGTTCGTCAAGCCAGGCAAGAGCACTGCGGTATAAACCACTCATGGCTATGCCTTCCGCGTCACCACCACGTCCTCGCCCTGGACATGCACCTCAAACACTTCCAGGGGGCGAGGCGGGGGACCGCTCACGTTGCGCCCCTCCAGGTCGTAGAGTCCGTTGTGGCAGGCGCACCAGATTTGATGGAGGTCGTCGCGATATTGCACCGTGCAGTTCAAGTGCGTGCAGACCGCGCTGAAGGCTCGAAACGTGCCATCCGCGCTCCGCACCAGCAGGGCAGGCTTGGAACCGAACTTGAAGATCTTGCCCGTGTTGTGCTTGAGTTCGTCCGCTTTCGCCGCCACCACCGACCGGCTGGTGGATTCGGCGACGGCGGGGGGAATGATGTAGCGGATCGCCGGGTAAAGAAAGGAAACCACGGAGGCGGCCAAGCCACCGCCCAGAAGCACGTTCACCCATCGACGGCCGGGTTGCCCGGCCCTTTCGGGAGTCTCGGGTGGGGACATAGGAACTTATCCTCCTTACCACCTTGACGGGCGGCTGCGATTTGCGCCACCAAAACCGCCGCAGCACCGCCCATTCTTGATCCCCGCAGGGGATCCATCTCAGCCCCGGAGGGGCGGCATCGTGTGGCCCACGGCGTAAGCCGTGGGATCGCAGATGCCCCACGAACTTTCTCAGCCCCGGAGGGGCGGCATCAGGCCGGGCCGGACCCTGATGCGTCCCGATCTGATCGGGACTCACACGCAATTGTCCGCCGCCTATTCCCACGGCTGCCGCCGTGGGCTACAGGATGTCGCCACTACGTGGCTCACATACAACTGCACGCCGCATACTCCCACGGCTGGCGCCGTGGGCTAAATGACGACGCCACTACGTGGCTCATGGCTAACACTACTCCCCGCGCGCCGCGACGCAGTTGCGCCGGTTAGATGATCGCTCGTGCCCGCTGTGGCACGGGCATCTTGCCCGTGAACAGTCATGGCCAAGATGGCCAGGCCACGGTTTCTAGCTGCCCTCAGGTGCCTTGCACTTGTCCAGAGAATGATTGTTGTCTTTGTAGCACTTCCCCGTATCATTCAGATCTTTTTGGCCCATTTTGACATGGCAATACGTGCATTTCTTGCCTTCCTTCTTGGCGTATTCAGGCTTGGCGGTGGAAATCGAAACCATCGCGCCACTAAGAATGGCAAGTCCAACCAGAACTCGGAACAATTTCATAGAGTCCTCCTTGGGAACGAATATTCTTGCTCAGATTACGGTCCAGCCTTGTTCCCCAATGGGGAACAATATCATTAGCCGTAGGTGAAACCTACGAACAGGAACCATCCAACAATAACGCCGATCGCCCCCAGAGGGGTCGAATATCACTAGCCGTAGGTGAAACCTACGGAACAGAACCACCCCCAACAAAAGACCCATTGACCCCGCAGGGGTCGAATATCCTACGGAAAATATTTCTCCTCGAATTTGATACCATGATCAAGCAGCAGCTTCCGGTACTCCTCCAGGAGCGTAATCTTCCGGTGATGTTCCACCTGCGCCTTGACGTAGCCAATGAGCTCCGGCTCCTCGTGGAGGGAATACGTGAAAGCCCCGTATTTCTCCTGCCAAGCGAGGAAATTGGGAAAACACCCGATACTCTTTGATCTATACCGATGAGGCGACTTTTGCCTACTGCCCTCCCGCCAGCTCGTGCAGAATCTTGGGGTCGGGCTCGTCCATGGCCAGCAGGGAATGGCAGGCGTTGCAATCCTGGGTAATCTCGCCGCCGCCTTTCGCTTTGTGATTGCCGTCGTGGCACCGGAAGCAGCCCGGAAAATCGTTGTGTCCCAGGTTATTGGGATAAGTCCCCCAGGTGATATTCATTTCGGGGAAGACGTTTCCCTGATAAATGTACAAGATCCCCTTCGCCGCTTCTTCAATCTCCGCGCGCTGGGAATTATATACGGCGAAGTAGTTCTTCCGATAATATTCGCGCAGGGCTTCGGGCAACTCGGTCTGCGCCGCCAGGCGGCTGGGGTAATTCCGCTTGAGAAGGTCAATGGCCAGCTTGTGAATAAAGGGAAGAGCCGGGCTGATACGGCCGGCGGCCATCTCCCGGTTCACGGCGTTTTCCGGGATGTCGTAGGTATGGGTGGGCCGATTGTGGCAGTCCATGCAATCCATCGTGCGCCGCTCACCGTGCGCCACCAAGTCCGCCTTGGGGGGAGTCTCCGTGGAGGCATACTCGGTCACCGTTCCGTCCTCGTTGCGATAGCTCACCCAGGGAATCTCCTGCCGCTTGGTGTCGGTGGCGAGGTAAGAGACGAACCCCAGATGGCGGCCGTGAATTCCCACCAGCCTGCGATCCGGATTGCGGCCGCCGATATGCACCAAAAGCACGTCTTTGGTGGGAGAGTTCTTCTCATCGTCGGCATACTTGGTCCGGATCACCAGCTTGTCGCCGGAGAACCGCTCGGGCCAATGACACTGCTCACAGGTTTCGCGCGCCGGGCGCAGATTGTGGATGGGGGTGGGAATGGGCCGGGGATAGAGATTGAAGGTCACCGCCACCACCTGGTAGCTGCCGGAAAGCTTGGAGCGCACAAACCACGACGCCCCCGCGCCAATGTGGCACTCCACGCAGGCCACTCGCGCGTGGGGAGACCGCTGGTAGGCGGTGTATTCCGGGTCCATCACCGAGTGGCAGGTTTGACCGCAGAACTGTGTGGACTCCATAAACTCCGTGCTGCTGTAAGCGGCAATCGCGAAAATGGGAACGTTGATGGCCGTCATGATGGCGACAAACATGACGGTCCTTCGCACCCCGCCGCGGGCAAAGTCAACCTTGGGATAGATCGCCGGAAGGTCGCCCGCCCGGCCCTTGCGGCGATAGTCCCGCCAGATCCCAATCGGAATTAACACCAGCCCCAGAGCAAAGATCGCGGGCAAAATCATGAAGACCAGAATCCCCGCATAGGGATTCGGTTGAAAACCCACCATCAGCGACGCCAAGGCAATAACCAGGGTAATGCCGGAGGTTGTAGCCAAAACCACGCCCGTGCGGCTGATCAGATTCTGACTCAGATAGAAGGTGGGTCGAATCAAATACGCCAGGCTTTCGCGCAACTTGCTGGGAACGCCCTGGGAATTGTTGTTGACGGGATCCGACAAAACCAAAGTCCTCTCTTACCCTTGGGTTCACTTGCCACAAACGTGGGACACATTCTACCACTGCGACTACTCCGCAATGTGCAGTTTTGAACACCTACGTGATCGCCTTCACCACTTTACCGGACTTCGGACCGCGAGGGCAGGATGACCAATCGTTTTCCCCAGCCCTCGCGACCGATCGTTCCGAGCTACTTGGGCTCCGGCGCTTTGTACCCTTCCAAGGAATGGTCATGATCCTTGTAATACTTCCCTGCGTCGGTGAGCTCCTTGAACTTCCCCGCCGGATGGCAGAAAGTGCAGGCCTTGCCCTCTTTCTTGGCGTACTCGGCTTTGCCCAAACCAAATGGCAATGCCATGACAATCGCAAAGGCTACCAGTAAAACTGTCCGAATTAGCTTCATATGATATGGACCTCCTGAAATGGGGTGTGGGGCATTGACGGACAGAATGTCTTTCACCTGGCACACCCGATTCTACGGGTAGCATTCCGAATACCACCAGGAAGTCACTGTAAAAATTTTGTACAGTTAGGATATTGCGAAACTTAGCAGGCAACGTGCGTAGGTACGTGATTGCAATTAAACAGGTTGCGCGAAATCTCTGAGACTTTTGCGGGAAATGACCCAGCCTAGGAGGGGCATGATGTCATCGGTCTATTCGTCCCCAAACTACCATGTCCGTTCATCTGCATGAACACAAAGGCTGAATCATTGACTCGGTTTGTTGAGTTTTTCCTCAAATTCTCGATTCCGCATTGGCACGCCGCTTGCCCTTTTCTGCTGGCGGAAGCCTGAAGAAAGTGGCTTTAATGCTTATTCATACTTTGTAATGGTTTGTCACGGTTTGTCCAGGATAGAGGCTTATGAATCTGCTTGTCGTCGGAATCAGTCACAAAAAAGCACCATTGGAGTTGCGTGAACGTTTTGCGCTGAACGAGCGGATCATCCCGGAAGTCCAGCGCCGGCTCCAGAGCGAGCCGGAAATCGAAGAAGCGGTGATCATCTCCACTTGCAATCGGGTGGAATTCGTCCTCGTGGCCTTTGAGAAGCAGGATGGCATGGCAGGCTTCCGCCGGTTCGCCGAAGCGTTTTACGGCGTGCGCTTTGATGAGTTCGCCCACTGTTTTTATGTGCACCGCGAAGAAGAAGCGGTGCGCCACTTGTTCCGGGTGGCCGCGGGTTTGGATTCGTTGATTGTGGGCGAGCCCCAAGTTTTGGGCCAGGTCAAGCAAGCGTATTTTCTGGCGAAGGAAGCGGAGACCTGCGGCAATCAGCTCGAGTCCGTTTTCCATCGCGTGTTCAACACCGCCAAGCGCGTACGGACGGAAACCCGCGTGGCGGAAGCCCCGGTCTCAGTAAGCTCTGCCGCCGTCGAACTGGCGGAGCAAGCCTTCGGCGGGCTACATGACAAGACGGTGATGGTGGTCGGGGCCGGGCAAATGGGCGAACTGGCCGCGCGCCACCTGGTTTCCAAAGGCGTCGCAACGGTTTTGGTGAGCAATCGCACCCACGCGCACGCCGTCGCCCTGGCGCGGGAGCTGCGCGGCTTGGCGGTTCACTTCAGCGAGATTTGGCAAGCCATGCGCGACGCCGACATTGTCATCAGCTCCACCGGCTGCCCGCACTTCATCATCACCCGCGACGACATGCAGCGCCTGATGGCAGAGCGGAACGGCCGCCCGATTTTTCTGATTGATATCGCCGTGCCCCGCGATGTGGACCCGGCGGTGCGCGAAGTGGCCGGCTGCACGCTCGTCAACATCGACGGGCTGGAAGAGGTGACCCACCACAACCTCTGTGAACGGCAAAAGGCCATGCAAGCGGCGGATCAGATTCTGGATGAGGAAATCGAGCTCTTTCGCGCCCGCGAGAAGCAACTGAACGTTGTGCCCACCATCGTTTCCTTGCGCCGGCGCGTCGAGGAAATTCGCCAGGCGGAAATGAAGCGCATGCGGCGCCTGTTCGGCGAGCTCACACCTGAGCAGGAGCGGGCGCTGGAAGCCTTGACGCAAGGGTTGGTAAACAAGATTCTCCACACGCCCTTCACCGAACTCAAGCAAGCCGCCCTGCGGCCGGACCGCTCGGAATTCATCGAGGTCGTCCGCACCATCTTCCACCTGCAAGAAGACTCATCCCAGCCGGCTTCCGCGGCGGTGAATTAATCCCCTTTTTCGACGCCCTCATCAAACACCCGATAGCCGGGGTTGGGCGGGAAAAGCTCGGCCATCAGATCCATGCGGCGGCGCAACTGCGCGACGGGAAGGTGCTCCGAGCCGACGCGGATTTGCACGTCGTGCCACAGTCCGTGCATATACTCGGCGGCGGTGCTGACGAAGGAAATATCGCGGTAGCGCTCGAATTGCGCCCGGAAGCGGCGTCCGTTGCGGCTGGCCAGGTAGGCTTGTTTGGCATTCAGGGCATCCTCATCAATTTCCCCGCGCACGCCGTGATGGATTTCCTCCTCCAAAATCTGGTTATAAGCCACGATCTCGGAGTGGCTCAGGCGCGGCCGGAGCAATTCCGCCACGCTCCCCAGGAGTTCAAACCCCGTATCGTGGGCGTCCAGTTCGCGGCAGGCGAGCAGCAGGTTGATGCGTTCCGGGGTTTCCACCCAGGCCGCGGTGTGCGCTTCCCCCTTGGGCTTCTGCCAACTCACCACGTCACCGGTATCCAGGCAGGCAATGTAAGCCACCGCCAGCACGCGCACTTTCCCCAAGCGCTGGGCCATCGCCGCGGGGACGGCCTGCACCGGCTCGCGCACCATCGTACGTTCTTCCGCCGGACTGAGAGCGAGCGCGGAATGAAATTCCCACTCGTGCATGAGGCGCGAGATGGGAACAAAACTCCCTTCGACGTAATCGCTTATGGAAATCAGATCTTTCGAGGGGGGGGGAGAAAATCCCAAGGTGCACCATCCAACTTGCGGGCCCACAGCGAAACACGTTTCTCGGGCCGCGCTGATAACGAAATGAGGTTACCATCATCGCCGTCAAAAAGCATGGGGTTTTGACCCGGCAACGGCAACATGATAACCCCTCATTCAGACTTCCTGGGCAGCCAGTTGGAGCTATATTCGGCGGCGGCGAGCAACCCGCCATCCACGACGTGAGCGATTCCCGTGACGCCTTCGCTGTCGTCACAGACCAGATACAGCGCCGCCCGCGCCACGTCCTCGGGAGTCAAAAAGCGGCCGAGCGGGACGCGCGTCTGGCGCTCGCGGATGAGCGCCTCCGGATCCGCGCTCGAGGAAATGTGCTCGCGAAATGCCGGCGTATCGGTGATGCCGGGACAGAGGCAATTCACGCGGATATGGTCAGCCCCATAGTCGAGCGCCAGTGACTTGGTGAGCATCACCACGGCGCCTTTCGAGGCTACATAGCCGGGAGTCCGCATCTGGCCCGTCAAACCGCTGATCGAGCCCATATTCAGGATGACCCCGCCGCCCTGCCGGCGCATGATGGGCACCACATGCTTCACCCCGAAAAAAACCGATTTGAGGTTTACACCGAAAAGCTGGTCCCATTCCGCCTCGGAAGTCTCTTCTACCAGCTTGACCTGGGCATAGCCGGCATTGTTAAACAAGATGTCGATGCGCCCCCAGCGGGCCACCGTTTCCTCCACCATTATCTTGACGTCTTCTTCTTTGGAAACATCCGTTAAAACAAAGGTGGCCTGGCCGCTCGCACTCTCGATCAGGCGGACCGTTTCCCGGCCAAGCTCGGCGCGGATATCCGCCACAGCGACCTTCGCGCCTTCCCGCGCAAACTGCATCGCACTGGCCCGGCCGATGCCTCGGGCGGCGCCGGTCACGATCGCCACCTTGCCATCGAGCTTCATAAGGTCCCTCCGAAGACTTGCTTCAATCTACAGTTCCGCCCCCGCGAAAAAGTGCCGGGCCGTGCGTTAATACTACACGCGACGGAGATGCCGCAGGCGGAAAAATTGCAGGAACTCGCCCCTTGAGCAGGGACGGCTGCGGCAATCTGTCTATTGACAGTGAATGAGGAATCGGCTCACGTCCACGGGCTAGTGGTTTCGCGCCCAACACTGGGCGAGATCGTTAACCCGGAGATTCGGAACGATGGCGGAGCTTTTTTGAATGCGGCCTCGTGGCAATTTGTAGCCTCCGATAGAGGACACTTTGTCACGCTACTTTCGCCTTTCGCCTATTTGTTTATAAGTGGATGTTTTTCAGTACTTTATCGGCTTTGGGAGAAGTAAAAGGCGGCTCTCCGACCCTTTGTTTTCAATTATTTCAAGGCTTTGGACACTTTGTCCATTCAGGGACTTCCTGTCGCACTGCAATTGCGAAACATTGTCAGCCGGCTCGCTCTCCTTATCGTGCTCCCCGCAGGCTTGAGCAACAGATCAGACAACTAGCCTCCTACACAACGGGCGGAGCCGGTCTCCGGCCGCCATCTTAAATTCTAGCCTAACCTGTGGGTTCTGTCAAGAAAAAATGGAGGGGGGCCAGAGGGATCAGAATTCCAAATTCGATTGGGAGACCCCCACCATAAGGCCTATGATGGGCCGCTTGGGGACCGTCGCGCTTTCCCTTAAAAGGGTTGAGCGCCAGGATGTCGCCGTCTCCAGTGATAATGTGGGTCGCCCGGCCACTTACCGCGAGATCAAGGAACTTGTTATCGCTGGGGTCACGGCAGTCGCTGATCTGAACATCAATCTCGACCCACTGGGATGCCCCAGCAAGCGCGGCGAGAAATTGCCGGGCTTCATCTTCGGTGACGTAGGGGCGGAATTTGTCGCGGGTGAGCACTTCGTTGAGTTCTGCCACGACAGGCAAAGAGAGCAGGATGGTGCCGCGGTCCAAGGCATGGTCGAAGGCGCGGCGCGACGTCGATTCGTCGGAAAGGGCGGCGCTGATTAGGACGTTGGTGTCAAAGACGAAGCGCAAGCTACGCTTCTTTCAAGAGGTTTTCCAGTATCTCCGGCGTGAGGCCACGGTCGCGGGCCTTTTTGCTGAGATCGGTCATCAATTGCTTTAAAGCCGCGGGTTCCGCCATGGCCACGTCCTTCAACCAAAGGCTGAGGAGCGCTTCCATCTTCCTCTGATCGCGAGGCGCCGCGGCCTTGTATGCTCTGGCCGCTTCGCGGTCTACCGGAATGGTGATTGTCTCCGTCGCCATGCCCTTCACCTCCACCTGATTGTACCGGAGTAATCCGCAATCCACAACTCGACGCGCGCAGGCGTCCACAAAGCTCCGTGAGCGCCTACTTGACGGTGATGGATAGAAACCCCGAAGCGGTGGAAAAAGCCCTCATGAACAAGTCGTGAGTGGCACAGGCACTCCTGCCTGTGCCATGGCTGATGCATTCCATGCATGGAGCACAGGCAGGAGTGCCTGTGCCACTGAAGCCAGAACCGGCTACGGACGGGACGCGGTGACAGAGAGGTTGCCCGTGTTCGTGGTGGCGCATTTATAAAAGACAATATATGCGCCAACTGCGCTGGCTACCCCCGATTTATAGGCAAGTCCTTGTACCTGGGAAAGATGCCATAGAAGGGCGTTTGCTTGTCGCTGCCACGCAGAACAGCGGGGATGGAATTTGGGGCGTTGCGATACAAAACGACCATCGTGGCGAGGTCGTTGAAGCCAAGGCTTGCCTTGGGCCTAATCTGTTTGCACATTTCAACAAGCCGTATCCGGTCGGCAGCCTGCAGGAGGTGCGAATTTCCGTGGAGTGGCCTCTCGGCGCGGGAATGGATATGGCCTGCATAGACTGCGATCCCGAGGTCAATAAGCCTATGGTAGCCTTCTTCACAGATGCTGGGGACCAGCAGGAATTCAGAAAATGTGCCCACCACGCTTTTCTGGACGGCTTCGCGCGCTGTGCAAAACTGGTCGCCGCTGCCGACGAAGTCGTCGATATAGACGAGCGCACCCTCCTCCAGCTTATTGGTGATCTTGTTGATGCCGAGCGCATCGCGAGAATCGAGCAGCTTGCAACCGCGCTGCTGCAAGCCGGCCTCATTGCGGATCATGCTTAGCATGACGGGGCTGCTGCTGCCGGCTTCGTCTGTCTGGAGGTAGACCAGCTTTTTGGGAGGCAGGCCTGCTTTGGCGAGGTCTTCCATCAACACTTTGTTCTGATGGAGCAGGATTTTCCTTGTATCTTTCTCGGAAAGGTAGATGACCTGATCGAGCAGATGGCCAGCGACTTTGCGATCCTGCTTCTGGAATTGCTTTATCCATCTGATAGTACCGGAGAAAGTGACGGGTTGGGGACCATAGTCGTGAAACCGCGCTACAGCCTTGAGACCGTGGAAGAAGGACCACATAGTCAATCGTGTGGGACCTCGGGGTCATCACTTCCTCGCAAGGCTTGTTCAAGACTCTTGCAGTATTCACGCACTCGATGCAGGGCCTCGCGCAAATAGCGGCGCTCATCGTCGTCGGCTGTGTAAGTCAGCTTGAGCTTGCCTAGTTGGTTGAGGAAATCGTCACACACATTAAGCGCCGTCTGTACGCGTTTCTTTTCGACGACGAATTCGTCGAAGGCGTCACGCGTCTCAAGCGTCGGCTTCAGGAAAAACTCTTCGACCCTGCGCAGGACCGATGCGCGCCTGTTAGGCTCCTCTTCGTTGAGTTCGTAGCTCTCCATGATCCGGCGGAAATGGATGACGCTTTTGATTTTGCGCGCACGGTATTTCTCGACGAGCTTGTCCGTAGCCCGGTCGCGCCCGAGCTTATTGATGGTTGGGACGTGCGTGATCGCAAGATCGAGGACAGGGGAGGCCTCGATCCAAAAGTTCGACGGTATGCGCGTCGCCGGGTTCGGGTCGAGCGACATCTCCTGAAATCGCTCGGGGAATGTCAGAAGCTTCTTGCAGCGCTCGATTTGAGGCTCACTTAAGCCGGTAAGCTTGGTTAGGGCTTTGTTGTCCTGCTCGCCCAGGTCCTCCATCACTATTTTTAGGCTGAGGGCCGTGGGCATGAGCTCCCATCCCTCGCGGAAATTGTGGATCGAGAACATATAGAGCAGCCCCGCAATCTTGCTGGGCGGCTCTACGACATTGGCTGGTAGTTTCAGTGGCTTTTGGTCTTTACCGTAGTGGCCTTCTCTGGTGAGATCAACGACACATCGGTATCGGCGTTCGCCATCCAGAATCGAAAACTTCACCTGCCCTTTTGGCTGATACACCGTGATGGGGACCAGGACGCCGTGCTCACCGATGTTTTTCTTGAGTTCGTCAAGCTGGTCGGGGTCGAACAGCATGCGGGGATTGTTGGTGCTGGGTTTGATCTCCTCGGGGCTGAGATGGCGTAGCGTGCCGGCAGGGATGATTTGTGGAATCTCCGGCTGGGTCGGTTTGAGATCACGCATAACTGGCATGTTAGATATTGGAAATCAGGACTTCGTTGTGTAACGTCCGGTTCGCGGCGAAGCCTGCAATATTCCTGCGCACCGAAACAGTCTGGTATGCGAACCCCTTTCGTAGTATATCCGCCTCATCGGATTCAGCATAACTGACGACAAAGGAAATGCGCGTGGCCGCCAGTTTCTCCATCCACGACCGCAGCCTCGTTGTGTCCTCATAAGTGAAGGTCCTCGGGTCGTATTCCCGGAAGACCCTGCGGGCACGAACAGCAAAAGGAGGGTCCATATAAACGAAGTCACCCTTCTGGGCTTGTTCCAAGACACACCCGAAATCGGCATTGATAAGACGGGCATGCCGGATCTGACGAGAGCATTCCCGTAAAAGCTCCCCCGGAGGCAGACTGCCGCAGCGGTCGCCGCTATACGGAACATTGAACCTGCCCTCCAGGTTCGTGCGATACAGGCCATTGAAGCAGAATCGGTTCAAGTATATGAACCTGGCTGCGCGAGCCGAAGGACTGAGACGATACAGATTGGTTGATCGGAGGGCAAGGTATTGTTTCTTGCTTTGGCGAAGCTTGGCAAGATGCTCGATCACTCCCGCCACGCGATACTTGACCTCAAGATACGTGGCGATCAGTTCCGAATTGAGATCGCCTAATATGGCCCGAGGGGGTTTTAGAGAAAAAAAAAGGCAAGCTGAGCCAGCAAAGGGTTCAAGATATCGGCGGTGCTCTTTGGTCCAATAGGATCGAAGAACGGGGATAACCCGGCGCTTGCTTCCGGCCCATCTCAGGAACGGCGCACAGGTTTGCACAGCCACAGCCTCTTTATCCAACATCCAAGCGACAGTGTATCATAATGCGTTTCATTGAGTACAAGCATCTTTAGCGCAGAGTTCGTTTGTGACTCTTCGGCTCTTCTCCAGTCCCCGAGTATATAAGCTGCGGATTTCAAGAACAACTTCGGGCTACCAATACAAGGGGTTTGGCTGCCAACTCGACCCAGCCTGCCTATTGCCTTTTGCCTTCGGCTTACTGGCGCTCGCCGCCGCGCGAGGGCCTGGCGGAGGGATTCGCCTTCCAGAAACTCCATGGCGATGTAGGGTGTGCCGTCATCGGCCTGGCCGGACTCGTAAATCGTAACAACGTTAGGATGATGAATGCGGCCCGTGGAAGCCGCTGTATTTACGTAGCGGCGGCTTTACGCCGCCATGGCGAGGTAAACTCGCCGCTACGAAGGGGCACAGCAGGAAATCCGGTTCATCCAGCAGCTTGCGGTTCAGGACTTTGAGCGCCACGGGACATGGGCGTGTAGGGCCGAACGGCGTTCGGCCTCTGGCGATCTCAGATCGCCGAAATCTGTTGTGACATGGCCATCTTGGCCATGACTCGACACGGGCGGGACGCCCGTGCCACGTAAAAGCCGGCGGTCGGAGACCGCCGCTACAGACGTAGCGCCGGGCTTGAGCCCGGCATGTGCCGACCTCAAGGTCGGCCCTACGGCAGAGTGCAGCGCGCCGTCGCGCCGACAGAAATCCGTGTTATCAGGGTACCTTCTCGGGCATGGGGGGCAGGCGCGCATCGGGCTCCTGGGCAAGTCGAAGTAGCTGCCCGGCGCCGGGGATAATACTATAGCCGCCGAGAAGGGTACAACCAGAACGGGGGGCCCGATCACAAAGGCAGTGACAAGTGACGAGTGAAGAGTGAAGAGAAACAGGCAAAGTCCGAAGGCGCCAAGGCGGGCTGGGCTAGATCCTTCGCGGCTGCTCAGGATGACCGTGAGGCGAGGAGGGCCGATGACCAAACCCCCAACGTGACACACTACCCCCTATCGGTTATCGGTCGTGTCGACGGAGGACATGAGACAATCCATGGGCTCCGAAAATCGCCAATCTCCAATCACACGATGATCCGATGACCCGATGCAAGCAGAGCTTGCCCTTCTTGGCTCGATGATGAATAATCCAGGCAAGGAGAAAACGAATGATCCGCCAACAGTTTCTCGACTATTGCCAAGGCCTCAAGCAGGCGCTGGACGCCATCCCCACCGACGCCGCGGAGAAATTCCTCCAACTTCTGGAGACCGCTTACCTGGAAGGCCGCCAGGTGTTTATTATGGGCAACGGGGGCAGCGGCAGCAGCGCCTCCCATGCGGCGGGCGATTTGAACAAAGGGGTTTCGTACGGCCGCCGGAAGCGGTTTCGCGTGATCAGCCTGAACGACAACATGGCGACCCTGACCGCCTACGCCAACGATGTTTCCTACAGCGAGGCGTTTGTCGAGCAGCTCAAGAATTTCCTGAATCCCGGTGACGTGGTGATTGGCATTTCCGGCAGCGGCAATTCTCCCAGCATTCTGAAAGCCGTTGAATACGCCAACCAGCAGGGCGCGATCACGGTGGGGCTGTGCGGTTTTGGTGGCGGGAAACTGGCCGGCATGGCGCAACTGCCGGTACACATTCCGGTGAACGACATGCAAAAGGTCGAGGACATTCACATGATGCTCTTCCATGTGGCCATGCAAGTCCTGTGCGCGCGCGCGGATTCTCCAGCCCAGGTGGCCTGCAGTCCCGCGTGCTGACGCAGCGCGATATTTTCGTAGCCATCACCCGGAGGCCGGCTTGCCATGCCCAAGGAAATCCAACCAAGCGCTTTAGCTTCTCAAGGCACACGGGGAAGGGCCCAGCCCCGGCGCGCGCTGGGGTGGACGGAAGAATGAATATCGCCATTCTCGGGCTCACGGCGACGTCCTATGGTAGCCTTACTTACTTGAAGAATTTTCTCCCCCAGTTGGCGCCCTTGGACCGCTTCCAGCACTACGAGGTCTTTCTTCCCGCCGCCCACGCTCGGGAGTTGGACGTGCGGCAGCCCAATTTCCGCATTCACTCGCCCCGCTGGGCGCCCACCTCCGGGACCTTGCGGGTGCTTTGGGAGCAGTTGGTTCTTCCCTGGATTCTCCGCGCTCAGCGGGTCGATGCTGTTTACACAACTCATAACATGGCGATTCTCCTCTCGCCCGTCCCCAGCATCATCCTCCTACAAAATGTCGAGCCCTTTTTCGCCGGGCAATTCCCCAACCCGCTTCACCTGCGGGCGCGGCTTTGGCTGTTGCGGGTAATGACGGAGATTTCCCTGCGCCGCAGCCACAGAATCATTGCCATTTCCGAGTGGGAGAAAGAACTCCTGATCGAGCGATTTCATCTGCCGCCGGATAAGATCATCGTCAGCTACCCCGGCGTGACCGAAGGCTTCCATCCCCCCACCGCGGGCTCTGCCGCCCTGCTGCGCGAGCATCTGGGAGTAGAGCCACCCTACATTCTCTCGGTGACGCGGCTGGCGGGTTACGGTAATTTGCTGAATCTGGCCAGGGCCTACGTTTCCCTGGTGAAGGCGGGCAAGGTGGCCTTGCCGCTGGTGATTCCGGGCGGCGTCTGGGACTCTCAGTACATCGGCAGGGTCAAGAAACTGCTCGCCGTAGAAGGCTGCGCGGGCCGGGTTAAGTTTCTGGGCTATGTCCCCCATCAGCACATGCCCTTACTGTTCGGCCACGCTACTTGTTTTGTCTTCCCTTCGCTGCTCGAAGCGTGTGGCACGGTGCTGATTGAGGCGCTCGCCTGCGGGACGCCGATCGTCTGTTGCCGGCGCCGCCCCATGACCGACATCTGTGGCGACGCCGCGGTTTGGTTTGAGGGTGAAGATCCCGGCGACCTGGCCGATAGAATTTTCGAAGTGCTTTCGGACCCGTCTCTCCGCAAGGCGCTTTCTCGCCGCGCTGTGGCACGCGCCACACAGTTCTCCTGGCAGCAGGGGGCGGAAAATGTCCACAGGGTCTTCGTGCAACTCGCATCCGCGTCGCGCGCGGCAAACGGAGTTGCCGAGGCCATCCCACCCGAAAGGAGGACCTAACCGCAGCCGTGCTCCCGCGGCTCGGGCCACAGGAATCCCCTTGCGCCTGTTAATCCACAGCATCCAGTATGCCCCCGAGTTCACGAGTAATGCCATCGTGATCACCGGCTTGGCGCAGCAACTCGCCGCGCGCGGACATCAGGTCACCGTGCTTGCGGGCACGCCCCACTACCAGCTCCCACGCGTCCCCCCCGGTTACCGGTGGCGGCCTTTCCGGCGTGAAACCCGCGAGGGCGTGAAGGTGATTCGGTGTTGGGCATATCCAAAATCCGAGGGAAAAGTTGCCAAGTTCCTGAACTATGCCAGTTTCACGCTGACCAGCTTGATCGCAGGGCCGTTTACTGAGCGCCCCGAGGCGGTGATCGTGGTCTCACCCCCTTTTTGGCTGGGGTTCAATGCCCTTTTGCTGCGGGTATTCCGCCGCTGCGCGGTGATTTACAATGCCCAGGACCTGTTTCCGGAGGCTTATCTTGCCAGCCAGGAAGTCAGGGCGGGATGGCTCGCGCGCGTGATGAGCAGGTTGATGACTCGCATCTACCGGGCCTCGGACCGGATCACGGTGATCACCGAGTCTTTTGCGGAGGCGATTGCGGCACGGGGCATCGACCGGGGGAAAGTGGTCACCATCCCGAATTTCGTCGAGACCACGGCCGTCAAGCCTCTTCCCCGAACCAACTCCTTCCGCCGGCGGCACGCAATCTATGACCGATTTGTTATCATGTATTCAGGCAATATCGGATATACGCATGATACGGAACTACTGGTGAACGCGGCGGAAAAGCTGGCCGCAATTCCCGACATTCTTTTTCTGGTGATCGGGGGAGGGTCGAAGCAGGCGGATTTGGCGCGGCTTGCCCGCGAACGCCGCGTGCCCAACATGCAGTTTCTGCCCACCCAGCCCTGCGAGGTCCTCCCCGAAATGCTGGCCACTGCCGACGTCTTCGTCCTGACCTCCAAGCCGGGGGTGGGCGAGGCGTCGTTCCCCGCCCGCATTTATAATTTCATGCTAGCTGCCCGCCCGGTGGTGGCAAGCTTTGATGAAAACTCGGACCTGGCACGGGTCTTGCGCAGCGCGGGCGCCGGCATCATTACCGCGCCGGGGAACGTGGAAGATTTTTGCCAGGCCCTCACGACCCTTTACCATGATGGCGCCTTGCGCGAACGCCTGGGGCGAAACGGCGCGGAATTCATGGCCCGTCACTATTCCCCGCAGGCCGTGGTGGAACAGTACGAAACGTTACTGAAAGGATTGACCGCCCGCAAAAGGAGAGCTCTCTAGCCCAATGGCGACCCCGATGCGAATCAAAATCAAACTGGCCCTCCTGGGGGGAGACCTTTTTCTTCTCGCCCTCTGTCTGGCCGCGGGGACTTGCATTCGCCTCGGCAACGTTTCCGATCTCTATGAGCGGTACAGTACGGCTGCGGTGCTCTGTCTCATGATCTACCCTTTGTGCCTCTACCTGACCCGATCCTACGAAGTGCAGCCCGAAGCGAGTTCCGCGGAGAACCTGCGCCGGCCGCTGCTGGGCTGGGTGATTGCGGGCACCGCCTCTTCTTTCTTCTTTTACTTCGCTCCGGACGTTCGTTTCGGCCGCGGCATCTTCGCCATCGCGAACGCGCTCTTCGTTTTCGCGCTGCTCGGGTGGCGCCTGGGAATCTTCTTACACCTGCGCCGCCGAAGCCTGGCCATCCTCGTCATGGGAATTCCCGACGAGGTGGAGCTGGCTCGCCAATTAATCCGCGAGTTCTCCCCCCTTTCCCAAACTCATTTCTGGCCGCCGGAAGGAGAATCCGGGAGCGCGCCCGACCACCTCGATCCCAACGGCGCGTCCACCGGCGCCAACCAATTCGACCTCCTCGTCCTGGCGGGCCGTTCGCTGGATCCTGGCATCCTGCGCAAAGCTGCCGCGCTTCGCCTCCAGGGTGTGTCGGTTTGGAACCTGCCCCGCCTGTTCTCGGAGTTCGCCGAGCGCCTTCCCGCACGCTACCTCGACGAACGCTGGGTGGCCACGGCCGAGGGTTTCCGTTCGCTCAATGAAAGGAGCTTTCAGGTCATCAAGCGGCTCGTGGATATCAGCCTCGCCTTCATGGGATTGCTTTTGAATTCCCCCCTCCTGGCATTGGCGGCAGTCGCTATCAAGGTTCAGGACGGAGGGGCAGTGTTCTACTCCCAGGAGAGGGTGGGCAAAGGCGGAAAGACCTTCCGCGTCCACAAGCTGCGCACCATGGTGCGCCAAGCGGAGGATACCACCGGCCCCGTCTGGGCCTCCCCCGGCGACCCGCGCGTTACCCGCGTGGGACGCTGGCTGCGCAAACTTCGCATCGATGAGGTTCCCCAGATGTGGAATGTCCTCAAAGGCGAGATGAGCTTTGTGGGCCCGCGCCCCGAGCGCCCGGTGTTTGTCCATGCCTTCCAACGTCGGTTCGCCGTTTATTCGCTGCGGCATTTGGTGCGCCCGGGGATCACCGGCTGGGCGCAAGTCCGCTGCCCCTACGCCGCCAGCGAAGAGGATAATCTCCTCAAACTCGAATATGATCTCTATTACCTCCAGAATGCCTCCCTGCTTTTCGATATCCGAATCATCCTCAAGACCATTTCCACGGTCGCTTCTGCGCGGGGTTCCTGGTAGTGCAATATTACCGGGAAGACTCGCATCGCAACAATTCTGCAAAAAATTCCGCCGGTATATTTCAAATCATGTTAACTTCGAGTATTCAAATTCCGAGGGCGGCAAAACTCGACGAACTCTTTTCAGGGTGGTTTTGAGGTGCTGCCAAGACAGTTTCCGTTCATAGCCATTGATGAACTCCGGGGAGGACAGCAGTGAGAATCTTAGTCTTGGGTGGGGACGGCTATCTGGGCTGGCCGACCGCCATGTATCTTTCCGCGCGTGACCATGAAGTGGCAGTTCTTGATAATTTCTCCAAGCGCGCTTGGGAACTTGAACTCAACGCCCAACCCCTCATCCCCGTCAGCACTCTCGACCATCGGGTGCGCACCTGGCAAGAGGTCACGGGCCGCCAACTGGCTTCCTTTGTCGGCGATTTGTGCGATTACGGCTTTGTCCGCGGCGTGCTGCGCGACTTTCAGCCCGAGGCCATTGTCCATTTCGGTGAGCAACCCTCGGCGCCTTTCTCCATGATGGATCAGTACCGATGTGTTATGACCCAAGTAAATAACATTTCGGGAACACTAAACATCCTCTGGGCGATGCGCGAGCACGCTCCGGCGGCCCACCTGGTGAAGCTGGGCACCATGGGAGAGTACGGCACGCCGAACATCGACATCGAAGAGGGGTTTATCGAGATCGAATACAAGGGCCGCAAAGATGTCCTTCCCTACCCCAAGCAAGCCGGCTCGTTCTACCATCTCAGCAAGGTGCATGACAGCCACAACATTACGTTCGCCTGCAAGGTGTGGAAGCTGCGCTCGACCGATCTCCACCAGGGAGTCGTTTACGGCGTGGCCACGGACGAATCGGAATTGGACCCGCGCCTGGCCACCAGTTTCCACTACGATGAAGTTTTCGGCACCGCCCTGAACCGCTTTTGCGTCCAGGCAATTGCCGGCATCCCGCTCACCGTTTACGGTAAAGGTGGCCAAACGCGCGGCTTCCTGAATATTCGCGATACCCTCCGTTGCGTGGAGCTTTCCATCCTGAACCCACCCCCAGCGGGTGAGTACCGGGCCTTTAACCAGTTCACCGAGATGTTCAGCGTTCTCGGCCTCGCCGAAATCGTCCAACACGAAGCTCGAAAGCTCGGCTTCAGTGTGGAGATCAACCACCTCCCGAATCCCCGCGTGGAAGCGGAAGAGCACTACTACAACCCGCGCCACGAGAAACTTCTCAACCTGGGCCTCGAACCCCGTCTGCTCTCCGACGTCCTGGTGGATAGTATGCTCGTCACCATCCGCGATCATGCCCACCGCATCCGGCGTGAAGTCATCATGCCGCACGTCAAATGGGCCAACGCCTCCGAGGCGGCCGTCAAAGCCTGCGCGTCAGTCTCGTAAACGACCCCGCTGTGAAAAATCCGGCTCAGTCATTGTCCAAATTCTTCCGGCTTCCTTTCCAAACGCGCGGAGGACGGCGGTGGCCAGTGGCGATCTGGTAGCTGCTGATGTCGTGGACCATCTTGACCAGCGCCACGACATGGTCGTAGGGAGTGTCCGGCAGCAGGCCGTGGCCCAGGTTGAAGATGTGGCCGGTGCGGCAGTCGGCTTGGTCCAGAATGCGCCTGGCGCGCATGCGGATGAAATTCAGGTCGCCATAGAGTGCGATAGGGTCAAGGTTCCCCTGCACGGCGACGCCGTCGCCCAGCCGCTGCCAGGCCTCATCGAGTTCCACGTGCGCGTCCACCCCGATCACGTCCCCGCCCGCGTCGCGCATGGCTTCCAGCAGCATGGCCGTCCCCGTTCCAAAGTGGATAATAGGGGCGCCGGGCTTAACGGCTATTAGCATCATCCGCGTATACGGCTGGACGTAATGGCGATAGTCGGCGGGCCCCAGGCAGCCCACCCAAGTGTCAAAAACCTGCACGGCCTGCACGCCGGCGTCAATCTGGCCGTTGATATACCGGGCCAGGTTGCGCGCCAGAAGCTCCATCAGCGCGCGCCACGCGCCCGCGTCGCGGTACATCAGGGCTTTGGTATAGCGGTAGTTTCTGGACCCGCCGCCCTCAATCAGGTAGGAAGCCAGGGTGAAGGGGCACCCGGCAAATCCAATGAGCGGAAGCTTCGGATCGAGGTCGGAGCGCGTTTGACGGATGGCGTCGTAGAAATATCCCAACGATTGTTCCGGCTCCACCTCGCGCAGGCGGTCAATGTCGGCGGCCGCGCGCAGTCCGGGACTAATGACCGGCCCTTCCCCTTTGTCGTATTCCAGGCGCAAGCCCAGCGGCTCGACGATCAGCAGCAAGTCGGCAAAAATGATAGCGGCATCCACGCCCAGCTTTTCCGCCGCGGTCACGGTGACTTCCGAAACCAAGGCGGGATTCTTGCACAACTCCAGGAACGGCACGCGGGCGCGCAAATCCCGATACTCTTTCATATAGCGGCCCGCCTGGCGCATCAGCCAGACCGGAGTGGCGTCAACCGCCTCAAAACGGCAGGCCCGCAGGAAACGCGAGTCTTCCCACGGAGCACGGGACACGGGATTCGGGGCACGGGACTCGGGACTCGGGACTCGGGATTCGGGATTCGGGGTTCGGGGTTCGGGGTTCGGGACACGGGACACGGGACACGGGGCACGGGACTCGGGACCTTCTAACTTCTGGCTTCTAACTTCTAGCTTCTTTCTCAGAAGCTCCTTCGCCCGCTGCGCGGTTTCCTGCACCAAGGCTCCCATCTTGGGATGGACGGGTTCGAGATCAATGGCGATTCCATGACCCACCAGGGTCTCGCTACAGGTGGGACCCACCGACGCGACCACGACCTTCTCCAAGGCTTCGAGCAACCGTTCCTTCGCGCCGTCTTCAGCGGCCACGCGCAGGAGATGGTCCACTTGCGCCGCGTTGGTGAACAGCGCCACGTGCGCTCGGCCCTCGACCAGCGATTGAACGGCTTCGCGCAGGGGTTGAAGATCCTGGGGGAGCGTCCATTGATAAACCGGCACGCGCAGCACTTCGGCGCCGCGATGTTTGAGTGCGGCGAGGAAGTTTTCATTGGCCACGCCATACTCCTGCACGGCCACGCGGCTGCCCGCCAATGTGAATCCGCGCGGATTTTCGTCCAACTCTTCCAGGACTTCGCGCCAGGTGTTGGGCTCCGGCACGGTGATGGTGATGGGCACTTGCAGCTCGCGCAGAACCTTCACCGGCTTGGGGCCACGCGCCACCACGGTAATTCCCGCCAGCGCTGGCACGATCTGGTCGCGGGCGTGGCGCGTCTCCAACACCTCGATCAGGCGGCGCGTACCGACTCCGGTCATGAAGATAACCGCGTCGAGCCGCCCCGCGAACAGTTCCCTGCCAAACGTCCAAACCGCGGCGTCTTCCCCTAGCGGCGCCTCGCGCAGGGCCGGAGCCACACGCGGCACACCCCCAAACCGCGTAATCAGAGCGGCCATCTCCGTGGCATGGCGGCTTTCAAAGGCCACCACTTCCATGCCTTCGAAACTCGAGCTAGAGGCTGAGGTTTCAGTCATGTCCATCCAATTGACACGCGCCCTGCGTTTTCCGAGCCCGCCCATGCGGCATCTCAAAATATGCCCTATGGGTCGCCGAGCGTCAATGCCAACTTCCGAATCTTGCCGCGTCTGATATTTGCTACCCCAGATTTGGGATTCTGGCCTGGCCCCTGGGTTCTTCGCGCTGCCAGATTCCGCTAAGGGACGGTCAGCTTAACGCTCCTCCTGGTCCGTCCGTACTGGTTGGTGGAGTAGAGTGTGTACGTGGTCGTGGATGCGGGCGCCTTAATGATGATGCTCGAGCCGCGCACGGGTCCAACTTGCGGCGAGATGATGTTATAAATCTGGCCGCTGGTCGTCCAACTGAGGGTTACCATCTGCCCCTTCGCTGCGGTTTCCGGGTTCGCGGTGAACTTGGAAATCTTGGGTGACGCCCCACTGGGAACATTGTCAGGGGTGTAGACGGTTCCAGTCTCAACGACGTCAAAATCCGCCGCGGTGACTCGCGTGAGCAGGTGGAGGTTGTTGTTGTTCCAGCGACTATCCGGCGTGCCGGTAATAAAAATGGCGCTGCCGTTGTCCGCCAGGATCAGGCCATAGGTCTTCAGGCAATTGAGAATCACCTGCTCCTCAGTAGGATAGCTGGAGATATCGAAGCTCGCTTTCAGGCGCAGGCGCAGACCCATGGGAGGCGCGTTGGGATCGGTGTTACTTGACGCCCAGTGGGTGGCGGGCAGCACGAAAGCCTGTTGGGTAGTGGGTACGGTGAAGCGCAGGGCGTGATGGATGGCGCCCGCCGCAACTTCATCGTAGCGCGCCAAGCCTACGAATATAGGCAAGCCAGCGGCGTCGGCGGAGGTCCACGTGTAGGGCCGCTGCTCGTTCATCGTCATATCCCAGATGGCGGTGGAATTGGCGCTCCAGACCCCCTCGCTTGACAGGCTGGCGTTGTAAAGCTCGAAGAGCCAGCAGCCGCCTCTCTCCAGCACCAGGACGTGGCGATCGCCGTCTCCGGGTTTGGGGTAGCCCTCGATCAGGGTGTTGGCAGGAATCGGCATGGGACCGGGGTCGCTTTCATCCCCATAAAGGCCCAGCTTGACATTGACCAACGCCTGCGCGCTGGCTTCGACCTGATACGGTATCCCCATATATTGGCCGTCATAAGTCCCGGCGCCAAAGTCCGGGTGCAGCGTTTTGGCCGCCCCGATGAAGTTGATGTAATTGTCGGAATTGGGATCGACGGGCGCGCTGGAGATATCCGTGTTCCAGAGATTGGTGGCAGGGAAAGGGACGAAGCCGTTCAGGCTGGCGCCGTGTCCCAAGCTCAAGCCGCTGCACGTACCGCTCTGCGCATATAACGGAAGGGTAAAAAGGACCAACATAAAACAGGTCATCGATGCTCTTCGCCAGGTTTGCATGGCAGCCTCCTTATCGCGGAAATAAAGTGGCTCGATTATAGGTGCTCCGTAAGATCAAGCCAGACACGAAAGTACCAGGTCAATTTGTCGTTGAGGCGTCTTACGCCGTCATTGGAGAGATAAACACTTAGCGTCAGATATTTCCATCGTGGGGCGTCGTGCCAGCCCGCGTAGCGGACGGGAGATCGAAGCCCTCGGGGCAAAAAGCCGCGAAAGAATCCCCTGAAATCCTTTTCACCGCAGAGGCGCATCAGCCTTCGGCGCGCAACTGTTCATGAAAATGTGCGAAGCACTTTGGAGTGCGGTCGCGAAGCTGCCGCTTTGCCCCTTGCCCACGGACCGCATGAATCAAGGGCGGAAAGCGGCAGCTTCGCGACCGCACTCCAAAGTGCCTTCGGCACATTCATAACAGAGGCTCGGGCGCGGGGATTACGGCAACTTCGCGTATTCCGCCTTGGCTTCCTTCAGGATCGGAATGTCGGGGTCGGCGTCTTTCCAGAGGGTGAGGAAGTCCTGGTAGGCGGTGCGGGCCTTGGCGAGAGCGGCAGGCTGTAGGGGCACCCCCTTCACTGCGTTCAGGGCAGGCTCTTGTGGGCGCCCTTGGGCGAGCACGAGGCCCGCCCCTACACCGGCTTCGAGGGCGTAGGCACGCGCCAGCTCGAGGCGGGCCAGCGCACCCCAGGGAAAGTTCATCACCACTCCCCGGTGGTCGATGAATTTCTGAAATTCCGCCGCTGCCCGATTGCCGTCGTGGAGCATGAGATACGCTTCCCCGCGCACATAAGCGGGCGCGAGGTTCAAAGACCCGCCAAGTTCGACCGCACTCGCCACCTTCAATAGTTCGATTGCCCGGTTTGGGTCCTGGCGTTCCATGGCGACCCCTGCCCGGATGGTGGGCAGCCAATACCTCTGGACCAGCGTGTCCAGCGGGAAGGTCTTGTCGAGTTCGGTCGCCAGCTTCTCCGCCCCTGCCGTATCGCCAGCCCGCGCCAGGGCCAGCGCCGCCATGGCCCGCACATCGCGGTTCGGGGCCAGCTTCAACGCCGCCTTGGCCTCGGCTAGTGCCTGCTGCCGGTTACCCGCTTCTACCTCGCGCAGCGCTGCCGCTGCCTCATAGGCGGCGGCCGTCTCTTTGGCGTCGTTGTGCTGGGCGGAATCCATGGCCCGCCCGGTCAGCTCGTGCGCGTTCTTCAGCTTGCCGTACCAGCCTTCCGTGTCCGCTTGCGTGGCCAGCAACAGGTCTTCCGAGCCCGGCTTTGCCATGGCGGCTGAGACCAACTGCGCCATCTGCGCCGCATTGCCCTTCAGAAACGCCAACAAGTAGCGGTTCTGGAGCAAAAACTCGTTCTCCAGCTTGCGCTCCTCCGCCTGCCTGTACATCGCCTCCGCTTCATCCAGCCGATTGAGGGTCGTGTAAACGATGCCGAGGGTGACATAGAGCCACCCAACATTATTTGGCTCCAGGCGCAGCGCCTCGCGATATTGCTCCAATGATTTTTCCCAGCTTCCCAGCCTGGCAGAAATGAATCCCAAGAATTCATAAGGAACAAAGTCTCTCGGGTAAGTCTGCTGGCACAGCTCGTAGGTCTGCGCCGCCTTGTCCAGCTCTCCCGTCACAAGCACGTAGTAGGTCCCCTCGATGGCGAACCGCTCCCGTTCGCTTACCTTCTCCCGCAGTGCGTAAGCCTTGCGTGCATTCTCCACCGCCCGTCCGGCTTCGTTGAGGCTGGAGTAAATACTCGACATCTGGGCGTAGGCCATGGCAAAACTCGGGTCGAGCTCCAACGCCCGTTTGAAGAACGGCAGCGCGGGTGTGTACCCTTGCGCAATGACCGTCTTTAGTCCCAGGCTGTAGGCTTTCAGCGCCTCCAGGGATGGCGTGGTCGCATGCGCCACCGGCGTGGCGTATTTCTGCACCGAGCTGAGCGACTCGCCCAGCTTGCTCCGCATACTGACTGCCGCAGCGTCCAGAGCCTTCAGCACCGCTTCCTTGCCCGCCGCCTGCTCCTGCGCCTCGGCCAGCACATCCCCCGTGTTGCAGTTCACCGCCTTCAGGCCAATCACGTACTGGGTGCCCAGTCCGGCAATCGAGCCGGTCAGCATGGCCTTACTGCCCGTGCGCTCGCAGACCTCCTGTGTGACCTCCGGCGTCAACCGGTCACCGGCCGGACGTCCCATCAGCTTCAATGTCTCATTCACCCTGCGGTCGGAAAGAGGGGCGAGAAAGGGTGATTGCTCAAGCTGTACCGAGAGCCCCTGCTTCAGCGTGTCGTCAAATACGCTGTCACCGGTCTTGTTGTCGAAGTCGGAGAGGACAATGGTGTCCTTGTCGGTCAGGCGGGCCGTGGCCTGGCGCGAGCGGAAGTAGAGCGTCCCCCCGATGGCAGCAACCACGAGTATCAGAGCAGCGGGGACAATGACCTTCCAGCGTTTTTGTAGGGCCGAACGGCGTTCGGCCGGGCGAGCGTCGCTCGCCCCTACACGCCCGGAATCCGTATCGCGCTTCAGGCGCTTCAGGTCGGCCCGCAATTCGGACGCGCTCTGGTAGCGCAAATCGCGGTCTTTTTCGAGCGCCTTGTTGATGATCTCTTCCAGCTTGGGCGGAACTTCAGGGCTCAGCCGCGTCGGAGGGGTCGGGGCCTGGGTGAGGATAGCCGTGAAAATCATCGCGGAAGTGTTGCCCGTGAAGGGCTGCTGGCCCGTCGCCATTTCGTACAGCACCGCACCGAAGCTGAAGAGGTCGGTGCGGGCGTCGAGTTCTTCTCCCCGCGCCTGCTCCGGCGACATGTAAGCTACCGTGCCCATCACCGCGCCGGGGCTGGTTAAGTGCTCCTCGGCGGTTCCGGCCAATGCCGTCGGCATCTCTTGCAGGGCTTGTTTCTCCAGCCCCCAGCCCCTGGCACCCAGCCTCCGTTTTTCCGGCGCCAGCTTGGCCAAGCCGAAGTCCAGGACCTTCGCCTGTCCACGCTGGGTCACGAAGATGTTCGCGGGCTTGATGTCCCGATGGATGATGCCTTTGGTGTGCGCGGCGTCCAGCGCATCGGCAATCTGGATGGCCAGGTCCAGCACTTCGTCAAGCTGTAGCGCAACGCCCGTTGTCCGGCGTTGCGGTCCTTCAACTTGATTTGCTTGAAAACCCGCAGGGCCGGAGGGCGGGCCCTGCGCTACAAGCCTGTCCTTAAGCGACTGCCCCTCCAGGAACTCCATGGCGATGAAGGGCTGGCCTGCGTGCTCGTCAATGTCGTGGATGACGCAGATGTTGGGGTGGTTAAGAGCGGAAGCCGCCTGGGCCTCTCGCTGGAATCGTTCCAGGGCTTGCTGGTTTTGGGAGAGTTCTTCCGGCAGGAACTTCAAGGCGACGGTGCGCTTGAGCTTGGTGTCCTCGGCCTTGTACACCACGCCCATGCCGCCACTACCCAGCTCTTCGAGGATGCGGTAATGGGAAACGGTTTGGCCAACCATGGCGAGGGTGCCGCCTTTCGTTGCCATCTTATGGTGTGTTTAGGAGCGAGTCAACGTCGCAGGCATAAGGTGATGAAGAATGTCCCGGTTCGCAACCACCAACGGGGGCGCTTCGCGAACCGGCCCGACGAACACATTCGCACGCGGGACTCGGGGCTGCGACCGGGATATGGCGGAGCCGGAGGAGGGGAGGGTGAACCCCTGCTGCTTTTTTCCTTTCGTTACGCCAAATGCGTGTTAAAATCGCCCTCGCAGTTTGGGAATACCGCTGTGTCTCGCGGCAGGCATCCGGCTAAAACCGCATCTGCTCTCGTGACCCACGGCATCCGGCGGGGGTTCGATTCTTCACGCACAGTCCCTGCTTCACAAATTGCCTCCAGCATCGGGTATGGTCAGAACGGAATGGGGATGTGTTTTCGGGCAGCGATGTGTGATGGCATCATTTCTTGCTCAGGCGTAGAGGAATGACTTCATTCACTCAGCGGCCCATACGATTAACAGGTCTCGCTCTTTTCGGGAAGACGAGCGCCGAAGGTTCGGGGTCCACAAACAGCTAGGGTCGTGCAAATCTAAAAGGCGAAGGTGGCGGATCGAGGCCGCCTCGCCATCGGGAGCATCTCATGCCGCAAAAGTTATTCGTGGGGAATCTGCCTCACGAAGTGACAGACAACGAACTCTCGGAGTTCGTCAGCAGCGCAGGTTTTCATGCCGCTTCGGCGGTCGTCATTCGCGACAAGACCACGGGACAATCGCGGGGCTTCGGATTCATCGAACTGGCGGAGGGCGAGGACCTGGAGCGGACTATCGCCGGCCTTAATGGTCAATCCCTGCAAGGCCGCCGCTTGACCGTCAATGAAGCGCGTCCACCGCGCAATGACTTCGGGGGAGGCGGAGGACGTCGCCCCGGAGGCGGGGGAGGCGGTGGGGGCCGTGGCCGCGGGCATTCCGGCGGCAGCGGGGGAGGCGGGGGCGGGGGCGGTCGTCGCCGCGAGTGGTAAGATCATTGACGATTGCCGATTGACGATTTTCGATTGCAGGTCGTCAGTCACCGTGTGAGCCATTCCAGAAAACTGAGGCGGAAGGCTGAGAATCTCAATCGGCAATCGAAAATCGACAATCGGCAATCAGCCTCTATTCCGAGCCCACCAAGCGCCGGTATACGTACCGGAGTTGCTGTTGTGTCTCGTGCAGCTTCCCGGCCAGCGTCTGCCCCTCAGAAATCAGGTTCCATCCGCGAGCTACGCTTTCGGCCGTCTCCGCGTGGGCTCCGTTTTCGGGCAGGCCATTAGGCGCCTTCCCGGTCACCAACCGGAGGATGTGATCGGTAGCGCGCAGGAATCCGGCGCACTCGGTTAAGGCCGTAGCGTCCTCCGCGGAAATGGCTTGCGCCGTTCCGAGAGCCGCAATCTGCTCCGCCATGTTGGCTCCCGGCAGGGCCGCGACATGGCGCCGCAGCCGCGTGTAGGAAACGGCAAAGTCCACGTCGTAATAACCACCGGGGGCGGTTTTAGTGTTGCTGCTCGGAACCGCCACTTCCCGTTCCAGCCGCCGCCGCATTTGGTGGAGTTCACCCTCAAAATCATCAAAGGCCGAAAGCCGGTGGTAAATCGCCGCCTGGAGCTGGTCCACAGCCGCCTGGCCGAGTTGCGGATTTCCCGCCAGAGGATGGGCTTTCAAATACGTGAGCAACTCCCATACCTGCGCGTCTTCGGCGATGTAATTCTCCAGTTCCTCCAAGGTCACCACCAATTCCCCTTCTTGTCCGCGCGGCCGCAAGCGTGTATCCACCGGGAATACCGTGCCATCCTGCGTGTAACTGGAAAGCACTTCAATCGTTTTCTCGGCCAGGTGAGTCCAGCGTTCCAGATCCTCTCTTTTCGCCTCCGAGCCGGCCACAAAAACCAAATCGGCGTCAGAAGCCAGATCAAACTCACCGAGCCCCAGGCGGCCCAGGCCCAGAACCACGAAGGGCACATCGCCCGCGTTGGTAGCCACCTTATCGTGGCTCCGGGCAATAACCTCGGCGCTGGAAATACAACGCGCGGCGTTGACCGTCCAACGCTTCAACATGGGGAAGGCGGAGCCGCCCGCGGCCAGGTCTGCCGCGCCCAACTCGAGAACGCGGGCGCGGTATTGGCGCCGCAAGATGGCCATTTTTTCGCGCAAATCGAGCCCTGCTTCGAAGGCCCATGCATAGGCTGCGGGGAGGGAAAATGTGTCCAGGCCCATATCTAACTGCCTACCCGCGGGGTCCTCGGCGGGCATGAGGTCGGCGGATTCGAGGATTTCCAGGTCTTCGGGATGATGAACCAGCAGTTCCGTCAGGTAGACGCTTGCGCCCACCGCTTCAATGGCGCGGCGCAGGCTGGCCGGCTTGGCGCGTGCCGGGGCAAACCGTTCCGGTGAGCTGGCCATGGCCGTCAGCAAGCGAATCGTATTCCGCCGCGCGCGTTCCGGCAGGTCCGCTTCGCGCACAATGCGGGCCACCTCCGGCGCCTGAACATCCAGGAAGCTCAGCAGTGAGGCAAATGACTGGCGCCCGGCATCGGGCAGGAGCGTGGGAGCAGGCTTGAGCTCAAAAGCTGTTCCCGGCGCGGTCGCGTCGCGGGGATGAATCACGTGCTGGTAAATCTCATCCACCACCGCGAAGGCTTCGCGAACTTTGCGCACCAGCACATCGCCCGGGCGCTCGTCAGGCCCGGCCTCCACGCCGGTCCGGCGTCCCAGCCGATCGAGCGCGTCCGGGGCAACCGGAAGCCGATGCGTTTGCTGTCCCGCTTCCATCTGCACCCGGTGCTCGACCTTGCGCAAGAACTCGTATGCGGAGGTCAACGCGGCATAGTCCCGATTGGAAAGCCAGCCTTTGTCGTTGAGTTTGCGCAGGGCGAAGAGGGTTCCTCCCGAGCGCACCCAGTGATCCTGCAAGCCGTGCAGCCGCTGCAAGCATTGCACCAGGAACTCGATGTCGCGGATGCCGCCGCGATGGCGCTTCACGTCAATTGCCTGCCCGCGGCTCTCGCGCAGCTTCTTGGAGATTCGTTCGCGCGAAAGCAGAATGCTCTCCACCGCCACGAAATCACCGGGCGAGCGGTAAACGTACTCCTCCACGCCGCGCAGGAAGTCACGCGTCAGCTTGGCGTCGCCGGCGGAATGGCGCGCCTTGATGAGCATCTGCAATTCCCAATCCCGCGCCCGGTGTTCGTAATACTCGCGGGCGGAATTCAGCGAAATCGCCAGGTCACCCTGCTCGCCCTCGGGGCGCAGCCGCAGGTCGACGCGGAAGACCTCGCCTTGCGACGTCGCCTGGGTGATGGTGCGCGTGATGGCATGCGCGACGTGTACAAAATACTCCTTGTTGGTAATGATGGACTCGCGCTCGCTTCCCCCCGCCGTCTCACCGTCGTGGGAATAAAGGAAAAGCAGATCGATGTCGGAATTGTAGTTCAGCTCGTTTCCCCCCAGCTTGCCGAGTGAGACGATGCTGAAACCCGCGCGCACGATGCGGCCCTGCGCATCTCGGTATTGCGGTTGTCCATAACGCTTTTGCAGCTCGCGGTCACAAAACAGGTAGGCGTCGGTCAGAATCACATCGGCGAGGGTGGAAAGCTCCAGGGTCGTTTCACCCAGCGTCGAGAGGCGAAGCACATCCTTCAACACGATGCGCAGATAGTTCCGGCGCTTGAAGCGCGCCAGGAGCGCTGCCAGCCAGGGGTCGGGATTGGTGGTGGAAAATCGCGCGAAGTCCTGCATCAGGTCTTCTTTGGATTTCAGCTTGGTGAAATTCCGGTCGCGCGCGAACTGCACCACGAGCTGCGGTTCCGACAGTAAAGTCTCCGCCAAATATCCGCTGTAACCAAAAATGGCAATGAGATAGGAGAGCGCGGCGGGGTAACGCGCCAACTCCCCCAGGACCTGGGGCGGAGCGCCTTGCGCATAGCGCTCCAAAAGGTTGAGGGCGCCGTCCGGGTCGGGCGACTGGGAAAGCAGCGAAGCCAAAGGGGTCAGCAGCGTGGGCGCCAACTGCTCCTCCAGGCGCTCCAGGTTCCCCGCGGCTTTGCCGGGATCTTCAAAATTTAATGCCGCAAAGTCGGGTCGCATTCGGGAGATTATAACTTGTATTGAGGAAGTGCGCTGTCCGTTGTCCGTGGTCAGTTGTCCGTTGTTCGTGGTCAGAGGTCAGTGGATTGTTGCCTGCTGCAGGTCATGGCCTTAAAGCTCCTGGCGAATCATGCGCCGCACTAAAAGAGAAACGGCCGCCGGAACGCCAATGAGGAGCGTCCCGACGGCCATAAACTTTTGCCCCGGCCCCCACATAGGAAACGCGGCATGGGGCAACGGACGAGCAGGCAAAGGAACTTGCGACCCATTGCGCCCAAAACGACGAGTGGACCAAGGCAAAGGCCTATCTGTCTCCAACCGGCGTCAGCCGAAGGCGTAGTGGCTTGAATGCTTGAGTCTGGATCCAGACAACCAAGTCAGTTCCTTCCAATCCCACAAGAGCAGTCCCCAGTCATTGCTCAAACCTCCACCCTGACTGCTAGGCATACCGCCTGCACCGATCGACATATACACGTAATACCCAGGCTGCAGCCGCATTGTTCCCAGGAGCCCACCTGAATGCGGGCATTAATCCCACAGGAAAGGATCAGCGCATATGTTCCGGGCTTCGGCTCAATGACCATTCCCATCTGTGTCCTGTTCTGGACCGGCAGCATCTCGTTCCCGGCTCTGCTAATAAACACCGCAATGGACATCGACAACCACGTGGCCACCTGGAAAGTCATCGCGTTGGTGAGCGGTAATATCGAAGCCGTCTCAGCGGCTGCTCAAGACCGGCCGGGACCCCACGAATGGACGGTGTGGGGGGGGCCAGCCGCTGACAAGGCTGAACTCCATGCCTGCTGACCGTGGTATTCTCTTTGCCAAACCTGAGCACAAGGGGATTGACTCTATGACATCCCGAGAGCGCGTTCTGAAGACCATCAACTTTCAGGAAGCTGACCGGGTACCGATCGACCTGGGAGGGCTTAAGGCATCAGGAATTGCGGTAGAGACATACGACCGCGTGTCTCGCAAGCTGGGTCTCGGCACGACGCCGCGCGTGGCCGACACGCCGGGCATGACTGCCGTCGTGGAAGAGCCGGTGCGGAAACGGTTCAGCCTTGACGTGATGCCAGTGGATATCACCATGATCCCCGGTCTGATGGCCCCGGAGAGTCATTGGGTGCCGCGCCGCCTTTTCTCCGGCACGGACGTGCTTTTTCTGCCCGGCACCCGCATCCACGAAGAGGCGGATGGAAGCTGGGTGCTGCTTGACAAAGACGGTGCGCCTAGCTCATACCGCATGCCCAAGGACGGCTACTACTTCGATGATGTCTCTTTCAACCGCAGGGAAGGAATTGACCCAGCGAAGTTCCACCCCGTTGATGACATCCCGGACGAAGTGCTGAAGCAGATTGAGGAATACTCTTCCCAGCTTTACCAGGGCACGGACTACGCTCTGCTCGGGTGGGGCGGGGGAGTGTGCTTCTTGGGATTGAGCATCATCACCGATCCGCGCTCAAACGTTACCATGGGCATGCCGGACCAATGGATGATGATGCTCTTGACTGAGAAAGAAACCTGTCATGAGATGATGAACCGGTCGGTGGAAGCCAGCATCAAGTGCCTGACCCTCCTGTACCAAGCCGTGGGCGACCGGTGTTTTGCCTGGGGCATTGCCTCCGACGACAGCGGCACGCAGCGTGGGGAGTTCATCAAACCGAGCCTTTGGGCGGAGATGATGAAACCACACTACCGGGACCTTTGTGAATGGGTCCATAAGAGCACGCCTTGGAAGACTTTCCTGCATTCTTGTGGTTCCATCTACAACCTGATCCCCCATTTCATCGAAGCTGGCATCGACATTCTGAATCCCGTCCAGACCTCGGCGGCGAACATGGATCCCGCCCGGCTGAAGGAGGAGTTCGGTCGCAAGATCGTGTTCTGGGGCGGCGGCTGCGACACGCAGAGCGTACTGGGCGGAGCGACGCCGGCGGAGGTCCGGGAACATGTCCGGGAGCGGCTCGAGATTTTTGCGCCCGGCGGTGGCTACGTGTTCACCCAGGTCCACAACATCCAGCGCAATGTGCCGACGGAAAACGTGTTCGCCATGCTCGATGCCGCGCGCGAGTGTGGGGTTCACGACCCCCAGGCTCACGTGGACAATCGCGGTAGCCAGAATTCGTAGAATCAATACTTTAGCGCGATACAGATGTCTGTAACTTATGGATTCTTCGTTGAGAGGCGGTTGTTTCCAATACACTCCCAGGCTGACGGAGAGAGAATTCACATGAGGAGGGGACCCTTATGCATCGCCCGTGCATCTTTGCTGCCTTGGTGCTGTTGCTGACGGTAATGAACCCGACCAAGACGGAGGCTGACGAGACAATTCAGGTCGGTCTGATCCAAATGGATGCACGGCTCCACGACAAACAATACAACCTTGAACGAGCAGAGAAACTGATAAGGGAGGCTGCCCACCGGGGAGCTAAGATCGTATGCACGCCGGAAGCGGCCGTGCAGGGGTACGCCAGGGTTGATTTGCCTCCGGGCACTCCCACGGACGCCCCTCAGATCGTCGCGGAGCGCGCGAAAATCTTGGCGGATGCGGAGACGATTCCTGGGCCTGCTACAAACCGCTTTGCCGGCCTTGCCAAAGAACTGGGCATCTGGATCGTATTGGGGATGGATGAGAATCGCGCGGGGAAGTTGTTCAACACCGCGATTCTCATGAATCCTCAAGGAGAGATCGTGGGCACCTATAGCAAGGTCCATCTTCAGAACTGGATGATTGCCTCGGGGGTGAACCACGGCAACAGTTTTCCTGTTTGGGAAGTTGAAATTGGCGGGGTAAAAGCGAAGGTCGGAATCGAGATCTGTTACGACATTCAGCATCCCGAGGCCACCCTCGAGCTCGCCCTGGGAGGTGCTGAGATTGTCTTCAATCCGTACTGCACCGACGATTTCTCCCGCCCTCTCCTCGTGCACTTGTACCAAACGCGCGCGCTCGAAAATCGTGTCTTTATTGTTCGCGTGAACTACGGCGCTCCACGCAACTCCGGCACTAGTTCCATTATCGACTTCGAAGGGTCAATGCAGGACGAACTCGATAATGCCGAGGGTGTTTTGGTGGGCGGCCTGAACCTCACGGCTCTCCGCAAGGTGAGGAATGAGTGGAATCCGGTTTACGGACTTTCGACCCGTTACCCAAGTGCCTACAAGCGTCTGCGGACCGACAGGTAATGAAGTATCCCCATGCTCTGGGGAGACGCAATAATGGTAACTTCCGTGGCCCATGGAAGCACCTCGCATGGGAAACCCGACTGACAATTGCATTCCGTGACCGTCAGGGGTACGTTATTGGTCCGGCCCGAAGTCGATGATGGAAGTTCCGGGCCAAACCGAAGGAGCCCATACGTGAAAACCTTTGCCCTGTCGATGGCCCTTGCCCTTGCCGGGATCCTGGCAGCGTGCGGGCCCCAAGCGCCTTCGGCCGCGGTGGACTTCTTCCCGGCCAACAACGCAGTGCCGGGCTGGGTGAAATCGAGCGAGACCCGTACCTTTGAAGCCAGCCATTTGTGGGAATATGTCGATGGCGACGCGGACAAGTACGTGCAAGCGGGCGTGGTCGCGACGCTCACCAGCGACTACAAGTTCAACGGCAAAACCGATGCCACCGTCGACGTGTACGTGATGAGTGCGGCGGCGGGAGCGCGGAAAATCTACGATTCCGAATCAGCGGAAGGAAGCCAGCCCGTCACCATGGGCGACGCCGGAAGGTATTCCAAGGGCAGCTTGACGTTTCGCCAGGGACCGTATTTTGTTCGGCTCGTCGCCTACGAGGACTCGCCGGAAATCGCCAAGGGCCTGACAGATTTGGCGCACGCGGTCAGCCGCCGTCTGAGCCAGACGGGTCCGGCAGCTTAATTCCCACTCCAAGGAGGCTTTATGGCCAGCAGAAATCGCATTGGGCGTCGGGAGTTCATCGCCACCTGTGCCTCTCCCAGCACAGCGAGCGCGCACGGCGGCTCTATGCGCAACTCGACAAGCGCGGCGACGCCTGTCAAGTGTGCGGCTCCTCGGTGGCGGCGGGAGGCAACTGCACCATCGTGATATTGCTTACGCCCTCCGCCGTCGGCGCCCGCAAGGTTTCCCTGACCATCGCCGACAACGCCGGCGCCGCCTCGCCGAGTTCGGTAGCGCTTTCGGGCGCGGGAACCCACGAAGTGACTCTCGCCTGGACCCCCAGCATCACGGCCGGGGTCTCAGGAGCCAGGAGCCAAGGGGGAATCACTGCCGCTCGAACCCGCCGGCCGCTTTATTTAGAATCTGCACTCGAGCCGCCGTGCAAGGCGTTTTCCACGGGGTCAGGCTTAGGTTGCGCACCCTTTAACCGCTGGAAGGTTTCATAGGCCGATTTCGATTCGGTGTTCATCCCCAAGTGATGGTAAACGCCACCCAGGGTGTAATACCCGGCGGCCAGGCTCGGGTCCAGGTGCACGGCGCGCTCGAGTTGGGGCCGCGCCTCGGGGTATTTTCGCAACTGTGAATAGAGTTGTCCCAAGTTTAAATAGCTTTGGGCGTTCGTGGGGCCCAGCTTCTCCGCCAGTAGCATCTCCTCGACCGCGTCGTCGTAATGGCTCATGCGCCCGAGCAAAATGCCGTAATGAAGGTGGTAATAAGGATTCTGAGGGTTCAAGGCGATGGCCTCTTGAAGGTAGGGCTCGGCTTCCTTCAGTCTAAAATGGACGACCTCCATCATGCCCCGCATGAATGCCGCGCGGTCGTATTTGGGATCCATGGCGAGCGCCGACTCAAAGTGGCGGGCCGCGCGGTCATAGTAATAACTGTCGTTCTCATCCCATCCGATCAAGAAAAAGCTCATGCCCAGCGAATAAACCGGGTCGGGGGAAGCCGGCTCGAGGCGCTGGGCGTTGAGAAAATCGCGCACCGCCTCGACCTGCTTGCCGGCTTTTTGAGCTTGGAGGCCTTCCGCCATCCATTGCTGTGCGGTTTTGGCGGCGGATGCACCCTTGGGGCTTGATGCCGGGGCGCCGCCCGAGACGGTGGCGGGCGGCGCACCTTGAGGAGCAGCGGGCGCCGGGGTGGCGGCAGCTTGCAGAGGAAGAGTTGCCCGAGCGGCCACAAGGAGGAGAAGCGATAAAATGCGCACCGCCAATAGATACATAGCGCTTTAAGTATACTCCCGCGCCGTGGCAAAAAGCACATCGTTGGGGTAGAGCCGATTCACGTTTTCAGGAGTTATCAACTGGTGGGTGGTGAAGGTCGCCGGCGTGGCGCTCTTTCCCAACAGGACATCCGTGGCGATACGGACGATGGCGTCTCCATACCTCTCCGGAAAATAGGCTACCGAGCCAATCAGCCGGGTTCCGGTAACGCGCATCTCGGCGCGTGCTTCCGGTTCGCCATTCTGTCCGGCCACGGCGCAATGGGCACTACGCCCGGATTCTTGAAAGGCTCGCAGCGCGCCCAAGGCGCTCGGATCATTCGCTGCCCCCACCAGGATGTGTCTGGCCTTGCTGTCGCGGAGGTGTTTCCTCACGCACTCCATCGACGGGCGGAATTCTCCTTCGCCATCCAGCCGGACGACCCGGCATTTCTCCGCGGCGGCAAAAACATCTCTGATCCCATCGAGGATTCCGTCCACTCGCGTGCGGACCAATGCGCCCGCTTGTTCCACCCCCAGCAGGAGGATCTCGTCCACGGAACCCTGCCATCGTTGCGTGGCATAATGGCCCAAGCAGCGGCCGCCCAACAATCCCGCCAGGTGGTTATCCGCGCCGAAATAGGTTGCCCCAGGGTGGGGAATATCGACGGCGATCAGGGGTATCCCCGCATTCTGGAACCTTGCGGCAACCTCGGGAGCCGCACTTTCATTGATTTGGAATTCGACCGCCAAGTCTACATTCTCGTGGATTAAATGCTCGGCATTCCGGATCCCCACCTTGGGGTCCATGCGGTTGTCCACCATGATGAGTTCCATCTGCGCCTTTTGGCAGGCGCGCAAGAGTCCATCGAAGACTTGATGGGAAAACGAAGAAGCCCGCTCTTCGCCGGCAAATCCGATGCGGAATCGGCGATGTCCGCCCAGCGGGAACGCGATCCGGTATTGGTGCTCTCCCACCTTTTCCAGAAGCCCGCATTCGTGCATGGTATAGAGCAGTCGGAAACACATGGCTTTCCTTAGCCCCGAACGGGAAACAATGTCTCGCAGTCGAAGGATCTCACCTGGGGAACGGAATGTCCCCAAGATGGCCGCCGCATGCACTATGGATTTGACAATATATCTGGGATGAGACTCTGACAATTCGGACCTCATGTACCACCTCGGTAAGGCTGCGCCGCCTGTGCCCATGTTTCGCATAGCGATACCGTCGTTGTCAACCTAATCTTTCAACGATGATCAACTTCAGTGTCGTTCATTTGCATAATCTCCTTTGGTTTTAGCAAGTTATCCCAAAACGCCAATTCTCTAATCGGTTTTGCATTGCGAAACTCAAAAGATCAAGCAAAAATCTCTTGACCCCGAGGGAATATCAGACTATAAGAGTCGCTGTAATGCCGAAATCTTATTGCCGTAATATGTAAATATTCGCCCCTGTAATATTGCAATTTTGTTCGTTTAGCGTCGAAGGTCTTGGGTTTCCTACACGAGAAGAGTATGGGGAACCCGACACCATATAGATTATTGAGAGTAATCACTCCTCGCCAAGGAACCGGTAGCGGAAAGCGATCTCTCGCCTGCTCCCCTGCAATGCTGAAGATTTGCGTCCGATCGGGTTTACGAACCATTTCAAAATTCATGGAGGTGGAAAGTGTCTAGAAGGTTCACTCGAACGACAGTGACTGTTCCCCTCGGTTTGGGCCTTTGTTTATTGTGGGCAACGATGGGTTGGGCCCAGCTTACAGCCACGGGTACGATCAACGGCAACGTAACCGACGCAACCGGAGCGCTGGTGCCCAATGCCACGGTTACCCTTACTAACGAGGCAACGGGAGCTCACACTTCGACTACGAGCAATGCCGATGGCAGTTACATTTTTCCCGGTCTCGAAATTGCCAATTACGGTATCACCGTGGCCAAGCAAGGGTTTGAGACCTCTAACGTCACAGGCATTGCCCTGCACCCAAGCATCGTAACCACGATCAACGTGATCTTAAAGGTGGGCGAAACGGTTACCGAAGTCACGGTGTCCGCGACCCTTGCCGCGGTTCAGACCCAGACCAGCGAAGTTTCCAACCAGGTTGCCGCCGCACAGGTTGAAACCCTTCCCCTGAACGGGCGCAACTACCAAAGCCTCTCGGCACTGATGCCCGGGGTCACTAACCTCAATCCGGGTGTGTCCGAAGGTCCGGGCGGATTTCTGACCAGCAACACCATGTCCATCAATGGCATGGGCGCGAGCGGCACCCTCTATTCCTTGGACGGCCTGTGGAACATGAACACCGGGAACATGACCCAGACGACGATTACTCCCAACCCGGATACCATTCAAGAAGTCCGAGTCCTTCAGAATAACTACAGCGTTCAGTATGGACTGCTGCAAAGCTCCGTGGTTTTGCTCGCCACCAAATCGGGGACGGACCACTTCCACGGCACCGCCTTTGAATACCTCCGCAACACGTCTCTGGATGCGCGCAATTTCTTCAGCCCCACGGTACCGGTGCTCAACCAGAACATTTTTGGTTACACGATCGGCGGACCGATATACATTCCTGGCCACCTCAATTCGGCGAAGAAGCGGACCTTTTTCTTCTGGAGCCAGCAGTGGACGGACCAGCACGTCGGCAACGTGGCGCTGGGGGCCGACCCCACGGCGGCTGAGCGGCTAGGCGATTTTTCGTCCCTATGCCCCGCTGGGTTCAACACAAGCGGCCTCTGCAATGTCACGAACAGCTCGAACATACAACTGGTTAACCCGGTCACGAGCGTGCCCTACCAGAACAACAATATTGCCAGCACCAGCACGCTCAGCACCAACTCGCTGGCACTGTTGAATGCACTGGCGCCGCCGCCGAATGATGCCGCCAACGGGTTCAACAATTACATCAATGTGACCCCCACGATCAATACCACCCGTGACGACCAGATCAAAATCGACCATAACTTCAGCGACCGAGTGCGGATGATGGCCGAATACTTGGACGACCGCCAGACGAACAATAGCGCCACCGAGACATTCCTGGGGGACCCGTACAGTACGAATCGCCAGCCCATTACCACCGGGAACCAACTGGCCCAGATCCAACTGACGGCCACGTTGACGCCGAGCATGGTCAATACGACGAGCATCGGCATGAACAACTATGTCGTCTCCTTGGCGGTGACGGGCATTGTGGAGCGATCCCAAGTTTCCGGCTTTAGTGAAACGCTGCCCTACAACGGTTTTCGGTCGGACCGCCTGCCGACCGTCAACTTTTCGCAAGGCTGGGCCCCGCTCGGCACTGCCTATCAATTGCCGCTCAACCATGCCTCCGATCTCGAGGATACGCTTTCCGACGACTGGAGCTGGCTCCATGGCAAACACTACATCCAGGCCGGCGCCAACTTGGTGCTCGGCACCAAACGCCAGGATTCTTTCGATCAGTCCAACGGATTGTGGGGCTTTTCCGGCAACTTTACCGGCAGCGCCATGGCCGATTACCTGATCGGCCAGTCCACGAGCTTCTCGCAATCCAGCACTTGGCCGCGCCCTTACGATCACTATCCCATCTTTTCTCCCTATGTCCAGGACCGGATCAAGGTGAGTCGCCGCCTGACCGTCACGGCGGGATTCCGCTGGGAGTTCATACCTCGCCCGCACGCGCAAACGGGCTACGACTCCATCTTTATTCCGTCGGATTACAATCCCGCCAATGCCCCCATTGTGTCGCCCACCGGCTCGATTACGGCCACTCCCACGTATGACCCGCTCAACGGGCTAGTTCGTAACGGGTTGAATGGGACGCCTTTGAACTTCTTTACCAACCACTCGTATTTTGCCGCTCCTTCCCTCGGCTTTGCCTATGACGTGTTCGGAGACGGGAAAACCTCCCTCCGCGGGGGTTACGGACTTACCTACCAGAGAACCTTTACCAACGGTGATTGCAGCTACTCCTGTGCCGATAACCCGCCCCTGGATACCACTCTCTCGCTTCTTAACGCGCCTTTCCCCAGTCCGTTTGGCGCGGCGCCAGCCGCCCCCTCCACTCTGAGCATCAGCAGTGCCGACAAAGATTTCAAGCCGGCACAGATTCAATCGTACAGCTTGAGCGTGGAACATCAATTCAAGGGCGACTTTATTGCCTCGCTGGCCTTTGCGGGCACGATCCAGCGGGACCTTCCCGAGGGCGTGCAAGACAGCCAGGCGCTTCCCGACGCGCCCTACGACTTTAACCCGGCAATTAACGCCGGGACCGCCACGTCGAGCTACTACGGTCCCTATCCGCAGTGGGCAAGCATCAGCAATACCAAAGCCGAGGGGAGCGGGTTTTGGAATGCCCTGGAAGTCAATGTGCGCCACCCCGCCGGACACAACGTCATGCTGACGGCTTCTTACACCTTTCAGCATGGCCTGGACAGCACGAACGTCCAAGACACCTACCATCCGGGCGCTTATTACGGCCCCACCGGAAATTACGTTCCGCAGGTGCTGACCTTTAGCTTGATCTGGACGATTCCATACCTCCAAAACGCCAAGGGAATTGAGGGAGAGGCGTTGGGCGGCTGGAAGTACTCCACTGTGGGGACCGTCCAAAGCGGCTTCTTGCAGACCCCAGGGATGAGCGCGCCACTTGCCGGATTGGCGGGCAGGCCCGATGTAGTTGCGGGTCAAAAAACCCCCGGTCCCAAGTCCGTAGCCGATTGGTTTAACACTGCTGCGTACTATCAGCCTGCCCCGGGTTACTTCGGCAACGCCGGGACGGGATCGATTCTCGGTCCGGGAACGGTGAACTTCGATATGGCGTTTTACAAGGTCTTCAAAATCAAGGAGAACTTCAACTTTGAATTCCGTGCGGAGCTTTTCAACATCTTCAATCACGCTAACTTCAACGGGATTTCAACGGGTTATGGGTCGGGAAACTTTGGGGCGATCACGAGTGCTGCCGACCCTCGGATTGCGGAGTTTGCACTGCGTTTGCGATTCTAAGGTCCTAACCGAAATGGTTGTAGGTAATGCCTTTCAGGGGGCGGTCCGCGAGTCCTTCGCGGACTGCCCCCGAGGGGGGCTCTGAAAATCCCCAACTAAAATCTCCCGCGCTCGAGGGCCTTCCGCGTCTAATGGTAGAATACAAGAGTAGCGGTTGCCTTTTTGTGCCTGCCAGGCAGCGTGGCTTCATCGGCGAACTTCCGTAATGCGGGCACCATGAACTGCTGTCCGGTCATGTCGAATTTATTCGGTTCGCCTCAAAACTCGAGAAGAGCATGGGGTTGCCTGTCCACGCCTTCCACGATTGATGGGCCCGCGCTTGGCCTCCCTTCACCCACCCGGAAGCCCGCACCCCCCCCTCAGGCCCACCGCTCGCGTGATGTGCTGCCCTTGTGCCGTCTGTTGGCCGTCCTACTGGGGGTGGGGGGATGGGCCGCGGCAACCAAAACGGTTGAGGCCCGCGCGCCCCAACAGCCATCTTGCGCCGAGCAAAGACCGGCAGGAGATTGGCTCCAACAAGCTCAAGATGCGAACCGTTCCTACGAGCAGCGCAAGACGGCGTACGAGCACGCCTTGGGGTTGTGCCCGCGCGCCCCGGCGCTCTACGCCAGCCTCTCCGCGCTCTTGCTGGAGCATCAAGATATCCCCAACGGACTAAGCTGGGCGCGCCGCGGCCTCGAAGTTGCCCCGCGAGACCCCGACCTGTCACTCGATCTGGGGGTTGGGCTGCTTGCTGCCGGCCACCCGGAGGAAGCTTTGCCGGTGCTCGCCAAGCTGGCGCCGACCGCCCGCAACCAGTTTTACCTCGGCATGGCGTATCGCGCCCTGCGCGACCACCGAGCCGCGCAGCAGGCCTTCTCTCAAGCCCTGGCGATGGGCTACCCCGACCCCTATGTCCTTTATGTGCTGATCGAGCAAGATAAAGCCCTGGGGGACAAGGAAGCTGGTCTACGAGATTTTCGGGTCTTCAATGAACGCTTCCCCGACAGCCCATGGCTCCACCTGCTGCTCGGGGATGCCTATGCGGCCAAGAACGTTGACCCGCAAGCCCAAGACGAATATCGTCAGGCCCTCAAGCTCCGGCCGGACCTTCCTATCGCCCACTATCAACTGGGATTCATCGCCTTCAAACACGGCAACTATCCCGCCGCCGAGCAGGAATTCCGCCAGGAGATCGCCGTCAATCCCACCTTCGGTGAAGCTGACCTCTACCTGGGAGCAACTTTACGCAGGATGGGCAAGGTCTCCGAAGCTATTCCCTTTTTGCAACAGGCCGTTGCCCGTGACCCGACCGACCCCCTGACCTATAATGCGCTGGCCACGGCCCAAGTGGACACGAACCAACTCCCGGCGGCCGAGCAGACCCTGCGGGAGGGAGCGCGGCGTTTTCCCCAGGATGGGGCATTTCCCGCCCAGCTTTCCTCGGTCCTCCGTCGTCTCGGTCGGACGGAAGAAGCCAAGCGGCAAGGGGATCTGGCCCAGTCGCTCAGCCGCAAAGGGAATCCTTTGCGGCCGATGCCTGACGCCTTGGCGGCTCCAGACTCGCGGAGCGCAACCACGGGGGAACCCCCCAGCGAGTTGTCCCCCAACCTCCGCGAGCAGGAAGGCGCGCCGGGCGTATCTCCAAAAGGTGACCCAGGCCCCGTGCCGGCAGGCTCTTCGGGCGGAACTCGCAGCGCCAGCGATGAAGCGCTTAAGCCCTTGCGGGACTGCCTTATTGTTCCCGATGTTGAATGCGCCACCACAGCTTTAAACCAGATCAGCGGCCCGATTAAGGACAGCGCTGATTACTTGGACCTGGAGGCGCAAACGCTCCTTCTTCAACATCGGAAGGATGACGCCCTGGCGGCGATTCAGAAGGCGCTGCAAGACAACCCCAAGGAATATCGCTATCTCATGACCCAAGGGCGGATTTACCAAAGCTTCAACGACCAAGAGCCCGCGATTCGTTCCTTCTTGCTTGCCGACCAGATTCAGCCCCGTTCCGCGGATACGTTTTACTTCCTCGGCATGAGCTTCTTCATGATGGAGGAGTGGGATCGAGCCGCAACCCATTTCCGGCGCGCCCTGGAATTGGACCCCCATTACCACAAGGCAGCGTTTATGATGGGCGTGACCGACATGGCCAACATGCACATGCCGGAAGCGAAACCCTTTTTGGAAGAAGCACTCAAGCAAGAGCCCAACAACCCTTTTTACCATTTGCAGTATGGGGTCCTCTTGAGCCTCCTGGGTGACCCTCGATCCGGTCTCCAGGAGATTCTCCTGGCGAAGGACCGCATTCCCTCCTATGCCCCCATGCACTATCACTTGGGTCGCCTTTACAACCAAACAGGAGATTATGAGCAAGCTCGGCAGGAGCTCGAGACGGCGATTCGCCTCGAACCTGACTTCCCGAAGGCTTATTACCAGCTCGGCGCGGTGTATCACCACCTGGGGAACGAGGAGAAATCCCGGCAGGCCTACCAGAAGTTTCAGCAGCTCAACACGCAAGGGAAAGCCGAAATGCTATACACGATAGACCCCACCCTTCCACGCGTTGAACCTTGAGTTGGCCGACGCGGCAGTGCCGGAGCGCCCCGATGCATCGGGGCTCCACCCGCGGTTTCGGGTGTACTCTCGCCGCGCGTGCGGAACGAACTGCTTCCTAGCGAAGAGGAGAGGGTATGAGAAAGAACTTCTTTTGTCTTATTGTCTTAATAAGCTTGTTGGTTGCTTCCCACATCATCCTTTACCCCCAAACCCCGAAACCGGTTGTCTCCCGGCCGGCAGCGGTCAGCGCCCCGGCCGGGGAGGCCCGCAATCCCATCGAAGAACTGTATCGAGATTTTCAGAATCCGCCTCGCCGTTACACGATTCGGCCCTACTGGTTCTGGAACGATCGGGTGGAGGGTGCGCGGCTGGCGCAGCAAATACAGATGATGGTGGACCGCGGAGTCTATGGGGCGAGTGTTTTTCCCATTGACGGCCTGCGCACGCCCTACCTCACCGACGCATGGTTCCAGGCATTCGGAGAGGCTTTGGCCAAGGCCCAACAAGTCGGATTTGACCTCAACTTCATTATTGATTTCGATTGGCCGGACGGGGAAGCTCGGGACCCCTGGCTGCTCGATCCGGTGCAGGGTCGCGTGGTCAAGGCCGATCCGGCCTTTCGTATGCGCAGCCTGGGCTACGTTAGAAAACAACTGCAGGGGCCAACGGAGCTTACCGTGGAGGCCCCGGACAAGATCGAGTTTGCGGTTGCCGCGCGCTGGCTGGGCGCTGACCAAATTGATGGTGATAGCCTCACCCTGATCGAATCCGGCATCGACGGCCCACGGCTAACCTGGCGCGCTCCCCAGGGGGATTGGGAAGTTGTGCCTTTTTACCTGATGCCGAGTCAAGAAGTTTACGGCGGGCAAGTCGACCTCATGAATTCCAAGGCCATTCAAACTTACATCCGCATCGCTCTCGACCCTTACTACCAGCGGTTCCAAGGGGCGTTTGGCAAGAATATCAGTTACTTGATTGCGGATCACGAAGGAGCGTACGGAACCCCCATTGCCTGGACGCCGGAACTGTTTGCGACTTTCCAAAGGATGAAAGGGTATGATCTGCGCAAGAACCTACCCTATCTCTTCTTCGAAGGTGGCCGTATGACTCCCAAAGTCCGTTGCGACTACTTCGATGTGGTCAGCGAGATTTATGGGCGTTCCTTCTTCGATCAGCTTCGCACCTGGGCGGAGTCACGGCACACGCATTTGATCAGCCATTTGTGGGAGTCCCCTCTGTCCTTCAATGACACCACCCAAGGGAATTTTTTTGGGATTGAGCGGCGCCTCTCCCTCGCCGGGAACGACATTCTTGGTGACCGTGAACACTCCCCGCGGGATTTTATGGAGGCGGCCTCCGTGGCGCACTTCGAACGTAAGGGATACTGGGTGGAGCCGGGACTGGAAGGAAACGACTCCTACATCGACCTGGGCAGGATGCGCACGGCAATTTATGTGATCGGGGCTTGGGGGGCGACGTTGGTGACGCCGTACTTCAACTATGAGAGCCGGAAGGTGCTCTATCCGCCCGATTGGTTCTACGACCAGCCTTTCTGGAAGTACTTCCACGCTTACGAGGATCCCGAGCGCCGCATCACGATGATGAATGATGGCGGCCGGAAGGTTTCGAGCATCGCCATCTTTCAACCCCTGGAGACGGTTTGGGCAGCGTCTCAGCCGGTTTTCGACAATAGGATTGCCCGCGCCGACGAAAACAAGATTGCGCCTCTTACCGAACAGGATTATTCGGCCCTGATCCACCTGCTGACCTTCAACCAGTGGAATTACGACATCATGGATTCCCACTACTTGGAGCAGGCACAGCTCACCGGAAGCGCTCTGCGTCTGGGCGGGGATGATTACCGGGTGCTGATACTGCCTCCGCTCACCACCGTGCGGCGTTCGACGTTTCAAAAGGTCCAGCGGTTCTTCGAGGCGGGAGGAATCGTGCTGGCCCTGGGCACCTTGCCGCGGAACTCCATGGAAAATGGCGAAGACGATACGGAATTGAAGACGATGGTCGAGGCCACGTTTGGGACGGAAACCGGCCAAGCCCCCTTTAGCCTTCACCAAAACACCGCCGGTGGCCGCGCTTATTTCTTCCCCGGCGAACGAATAGAAGCATCTCCCAGCAGTACCTGGCCACCGGAAAGCAGCGCGCCGCTGATTCCCCAACACGTGGCGGAGATTTTGCCCATCCTGGAAGCTCAGGCGCCGAAAGACCTGCGGATTATTGACGGTCCTACCGAAAGGCTGATCTTCAACCACATGGTGCGCCAAGGGGTTCATTTCTACTGGATCGTCAACGATACCCATAAGACCCGAACCAACACCTTGCTGTTGCCGCAAAAAGGCGAACCACAGCGGTGGCAGGCGGACACCGGTGTACGGTTGCCGGTCTTCTCCCGGGAAACGGAAAAGGGGACGGAGGTCCGTCTGCGGCTGGACCCCGGCGATGCCTGCTACCTGGTCTTCGGCGCGCCCAAGAAGAATCAGGAGACGACGCTGGTGGCAAGCAACCTGGACGAATTCAACATCCTCAGCCAGACCGCGGATGCCGTCCGGCTGGCGGTGAAGTCCGAAGCCCATCCGGGAGCCAACTATGCCGAATTCCTTCGCAAGGGCCAGCGCTATCGCGGCGAAATCAATATCCCGGAAAATTTGAAGGCGATTGCTCTTTCCGATACCTGGCAGTTTCACCCGGCGCCGGCGCGGGTAGAAGTGCCCTACGCGCGGACCATGGTCGACGCGGACGGCAGCGCGGGCACGGCCTGGGCCTCCATCGGCTTGGACGATTCGGGCTGGCCGGAACAATGGGTCTCGAAGGAAGTGAGTACGATTCGTGACTGGTGGGTGCTGGGCCCGTTTGCCAACTTAAACCATGTGGGTTTCTTCCGCGAGTTGCCCCCGGAGAAAACCCCGGACCTGGAGGCGAGTTACGAAGGACGGGGAGGCCAGACCCTTCGCTGGCAACCGTACGCGTCGCCGCAATACGACGTCAACCTCGCCATCCCTTTCCAGAATAAAGACGAGCTTTTCGGAGTAGGCTATGCACTGACCTACCTCTATGCACCGGGGCGGCGCCAGGTGGAGGTCCGGGTGGCCGCTCCCAACTTCGCCGCCTGGGTCAACGGCAAACGGATCATGATCCAACACACCCGCGCCTATTACTATCAGCCCCGGTGGGATTGGGGTCTGGCGGAGAAGGTCTGGCTTGATCCGGGCTGGAACACCCTGCTGCTCAAGCTCGAGAATGACCGAGGCGATTTCGGATTGGATTTTGTCTCCTGGGTTTTGGCGCCAGAGGCTGGCGGTGTACCGAGTCAGGATGTTTCCGGGCTGGTGAACAGCCCCACCAAGGCGATGCCCGACCAGGGGAAGATCGAGAACGGCTACCGCTGGTATCGCTACCACATTCCGCCCGGAACGGTGGCCTTGGTTCCCCCCTCGACCCAACGCGCCACCGAGGTTTTCATTAACGGCCAACCGGCTCGTGCCGGTAAAGACGGCGTGGTGCGCTACACGTGGTTGCCTGGCCAGCCGATGATTGCTGCCCTCTGCCTGAAGGGTAGTCCTGAAATCTATGACGGCCCACGCTTCCTAACGGGGGCCACTCCCTTTCACTTGCTCTCCTGGTCTGACACAGGTCTGGAAAACTTCTCCGGCGACGCGGTTTACGAGACCAACTTTTCCTTGCCGCCTGAGTTTCTCAAGCATAATGTTCAGTTGGACTTGGGCAATGTGGGTGTGGCGGCAGAAGTATGGGTGAACGGTCAGCGGGCCGGACTCCGGGTGTGGGAGCCGTTCACCTTCGATATCACCAAACTGGCGAGGGCGGGCGAGAACCGCCTCCGCGTCGTGATTACGAATTCAGAAGGTAACAAGATTGCGGTGGGTCCATGGCGAGAGAACCTGGCGCGTATCCGCATCAACGGCCTGCTGGGTCCGGTGCAAATTCGACCCTATCTCGACGGGCCTTTGGTGTGTAAGAAGCAATGACGGGGCTAGGCTGCCGGATGCAGGAAATACGAAGGCAGGTCGAGCGCGGACTAGTATTGTGGGCCGCGGCTCGTCTCCGATGGGCAAGTACGGAGGTTGTATATGGAACGTAGGAAGTTCTTGGGAACACTGCCCATGTCCGTAGCCGCTTTGAGCCTTGGCAATCCCAACGCTGTTGACGCCAGTCCTAACTCCGCGGGCGCGGTACCCTCGGATTCGGTGCTGCCGCCGGGAGTGAACTACTTTACCCGAGAGAAGATGGAGCAGCTCGTGAATACCCGAATCTCTTTGACGGGGATTCCTTTTGAGGCGGTGGCGTTCAATTTCCCGAACTATCATCCCAGCGCCAACCAGGAGAAGTTCTCGGGAAAAGGGTGGACCGAGTGGGAGTTGCTGCGACGCGCCAAGCCCATGTTTGAAGGGCACCTGCAGCCGAAACATCCCTTATGGGGCGATTACAATGAGGCCGACCCCGCCTGGGCCGAGCAGGAAATTGAAGCCGCCTCGAGCCACGGCATCGGCGTCTTCGCGGTGGATTGGTATTGGTACAACGGGACGCAGGTATTGCAGGAACAACTCGAGCAAGGCTTTCTTAAGGCCCAGAACCGCAGCAAGATGCGCTTTGCCATCATGTGGGCGAACATCAGTTGGCGGTTCCAATATCCTCCCCCGGATTCCGCCTCCGGCTATAACGACTGTGCGGTGCTTTACGAACAGACCTACAGCGAGTCGGACATGGACCGGATTACCGACTACTGGATCGAACACTATTTCCGCGAACCGAACTACTGGCGCATCGACGGCCAGCCCGTGGTGCAGATTTTTGATGTTATCGGAATCCTGAAGTTTTTCGGGCAGGAAAAGCTGCGGGTGGTATTTGATCGCATGCGCAACCGGGTGGCACGCGCGGGGCTGAAGGGGGTGCATCTTCAGGCGGCATTGGTCTACGTCCCGGGTGAAACTCCTCTGAAATCCCTGGGGTTTGATAGTGCCACCCACTATCACACTTTCGGGGGGGCGGGCACGGGGAAGGTCATCGATTATACCGTGGGAGTTGAACATAGCATCGGGCTCTGGAAGGAAACCGCGAACAAACTGGATATCCCATACTTTCCTGACTGCCCGGCCGGATGGGACGACAGCCCGCGTTACACTACCCATTCACGCGTCTTCGTTCATCGCTCGCCCGATCAATATGAGCTGTTCATGAAGGCCGCGAAATACTTCCTGGCAGAACGTAAGACCCAGCCTCCCATTGTCTTCCTGTCTTCCTGGAACGAATGGTCGGAGGACCATTGTCTGGCGCCCGACGCGGTCTATGGCTACAGCTACCTGAAAGCCGTGCGCCGGCAGTTCGTCTTACCGAACAGCGGCGGGTGAAAAGCCAGATGCACATCGTGTGCTCCTGCCGCCTGCTGATGATAGGCTGCTGCTCCCTGGAGAGGGAGGCAAGCCAACCTGTATCCGAATCCTTCACGTCCGTCCTTGCGTAGCGGTGCGTTAGGCCCCCCGCTCTCAGCCCGCGACCCTACGCGAACTTGACCGGTCCAACGGGTCTTTCGGGCGAGATTTCAAACTGTTCGGCGATTTCAGCGGCGCTGACCCCATAATCGAAGTTGTCGGCGATGGCGTCAACCGGCATCCGTGTACCGCGCAGCACAGGGGCGCCGCTTTGCACCCCCGGCTTCACCTCGACAAGTGGGCAGTCCGACCAGTCAATTTTTTCCATGGCCGCCATAGCGACCTCCCCATCGGCTCATTGCGCTTGCAGACGCGCGGATTCCTCCCGCAATTCTTCGGGAGAAAGCTCGACCACTTTGCCTTCACGCCAGATATAAATTGGCAGGCCTTGGCGCGCGTGCTCGACAATCACCTCTTCGACGGCGGCTTTGAACGCCATCTCGGCCCGTTGTTCCAGTGGCAATTCAAGAACGTTTGCAGGTGGCTTGGTCATGATCCCCCGTAGCGATCAATCAGCGTCTCATAAACCTCTTGCTTCATTATATGGGACTTGCCCTCTTTCTCAAAGGCAATGACGGCCGGCGTCCCGCCGGAATTGTCAAATATGATCCACGAATCTCCTAGTTGGCGATAGTACGCAAAGAAGTTGCGCAGGGAGCGGCCAAAGCGCCGACGGACCGTAGACTCGGGAATATCATGACCGCCTCCCGCGACTCGCCCTCTGATTCTCGTTAGGGCAAGATCAACGGTCGGCACCATCACATAGAAGAAATGCACCTGGTATCCGCGCTTCTTGAGACGCCGAATCAGGCCGAGATAACTCCGGCCTGCCAGCGTCGTCTCGAAACCGAAATCCTCGCCACGCTTCACGTAGCGATCGATTTCATCCCGCATCAGGCGTCCAGCGCGCAAAGCAACCGCTTCCGGTGAAAACGGCGCCACCCCTTTTGCAATCAAATCGGCATTGATGAAGTTCTTACAATCAGCGTAGGTCGGCAAGAATTTCGTGGCAAAAGTCGTTTTACCTGCACCGTTTGGTCCGGCAATGATGTAGAGATTGCGGCTCATAATTATCGAAGAGCGGTCATCGTCGGATATTATCTCACAGTGTTACGACGTTTCTCGTCACGAACATGAAGTGAAAAGCCGCACAGGAACGCAAAATACGCGTACCTGTGCGCTACCCGCTCTCTGCGTTGCGAGAGTCTGCGCTACCCTGCTTTTCCACTACATCATCGATTGTCGATCTCTACGCGAAAGGTGCCTCCAGTTTCCATGTCAAGCCGCAACGAAGGCATAGCCGGAAAGTCGCAGTAGTAATTCGCAGTGAATGTACCTTGAAAAACGAAGTCTGCAATGAAACCAGTCGCCCGCCCGGAATACCGCATCTTAATGGCTACGCCCGCCCTTTCCGTGTCCCAGCGCAGTAGATTGAAGAGGGTCTCACCTTTTTGTACCTCGACTTCACCGATCACATCGAACACTGTTGGGGTCTCGCGGACCGCCGAAATCTGATCGCCAAGCGCAAGGTATTCCGCATCCAACAATTTCTTATCTATGGCGAACCTAATCATCTCATCATGGGGCAGTGACCATAGGAGTTTGGCCCGAATCCGGGACCCCTCATCTCGGCGCACGCTCCCGCCAGTCACTGCGACACGAAAGCCACTTAGGCGTCGGCACATCTCGTTCAGGTGGCTGGATTGCTCGGCGGGGAATTGGATGTTAGACGACCAGCGCGACTGCTCGTGACATATCTCGCCACGACGGATCTCGGCGCGGGAACGAAGGCCTTCCGCTAGCGGTTTTCCAAGATCGACGGTCGGTGGGCTACAGTCCCGTCGTATGGCAGCAGGCGACAACACGCTGCTCAGCTGTTCAGCAAGTGACTTTGGGTCCGACACAGGCAGATCGACCAGTGGCGCTTCTGTCGAAGCCTGCGACGCATGGTGGACGGTTAGCCGTACGCCATTGAGAATTACAGAGTAGGAGGCGGAAACCTCAGGATGCCGCGCATAGCTAATCCCCTGTTCTATGGCATCAACATCAATATTTTCATTGGGAGCTTTCGTCTCAAGCACCCATCTACCTGCTCCCAATACAGTTAGCACATAGTCAGCCCGTCCCCTCAGCGGCGGATCTGTCGGCTTTTTCCTGCCCAGGAACTGTCGCTCGTATGCCAGCACAAGCTCGCGGGCGATATCGTTACAAGTGCCGCGCTTATAGCCCAACAGGGCCAATAAGGGGGCCGCGATCTCTTCACGGACATCTGCTTCATTGGCCCCGTCGATATTCAAGACCGGCTCCTCCTTGCCTCCAAAGTGGAGTAGCAGAGGCAGGCCGGCAAGCAGGTAGCGCGGACCGCCGATTTTGCGGTCCGCGTCTTTTCGGTCGCAATCATATCCACAGTGTTGTAGTGTAACGCCGTGTCGAAGTTGCGGCGTCCTTTTGTTCGGATCGATACTTCGTGGGAAATGGTGATGGGAAATGGTGTCAGGAACCATTTCCCCTCCGAGAGTTAAACATAGCGGGGCTATTCCGGTTTGTCAGATGAACTCTTTGCGTCTTTGGCTTTAACTATCGTTTCCTGCCAAACACGGTGAGCCACCATCGTCAGATACAGATCGACAAGCCTCTTAGCAGAGACCGCCCATTCTTGCATTTGCTCTGGGTTTTGAGGTGGCTTCAACAAGTGTTGAAACATTATGTTCCGATAATCTTCTTCCGGAATAAGTTCTTCATAGACCTTATGCAAGGTCGGTATGAAGGTCTCTCTAGCGCAATCCCAATCACCGAAATGCTTTAATGCCCGTTCCAAAGCAATATGGAACGCTTGAACAGTGTGTTGATCTAACGAAAAGAAAGCATCGCTTTTTCCTAGCATTGTGAGGCCAGTCAGATACGGGCCAAAAATAGGTTCAGCTTCTTCTACCTTCATTTGCATGAACATCAACGCGCATTTCACGGCGTTGTCCAAATGCTTTTCTTCGAGAACTGTCAGCTTGCGGCCTTTGGCGGGGTCTAACCATTGACGCTGAAGATCAAAGCCTCCGCTCGATTGAATTTTCATATTGGGGTTGTCTAAGTCTTCTACTTTTTCAAAATACTCCGCCGATGTTTGCGGGCGCTCATGCCAGAAATATCCGGCAGTGCCTGCATTGAGCGCTGCGAGTATGAGCTTGCTCATGGCTTGTCCAGCGGGCTGCACTTCCGAAATTTTGAACTGGTCGCCCAAAGTAAGTTCAAGAAGCATCTCCCCATTGTTTACGAAATGGAGCTTCGCAGTCGGTATGCCGTCGTTCCACGCACTAAGCACATTCGCGCGTATCGAATGCGATATACAGAAGACGCGCATCTTCACACGCCATCGTTTTTTGTGAGGCGCACCTTCCTCGACGACGCGGCTTAATTCAGCCGCGAGAAGCGCTTGCTCTTGCTGTTTGATTTTCTCAAATTCGTCTTTCGCCCATTGTATCCATGCGCGGGCGTCGCCGTTAAGTTCCGTATATTTTGCTATGAAAGGAGCGCTAAACAAGCGCCGTTGCATATCGGCATCGGCAATCACGTCCCAGAACCACTGCATTAATTCATTCGGAGCTTCTACATCCGGTGAATCTCTCGCCAAAACATACTGAAGATTTTGTTTGGCAACAGCGAGTAGCGACGTTACCTCTGCCAAGTTAACGGCGTCTTTGGGCGCGGATACGCCTTCGGCGTCGGCATCGGTGCCAACATATAGCGCGGCGAGGCGTTGCTGATGCGCGCGCTTCGAAAATTCTCCAAGCTGCCGAAATTTCTCAGGATCGACTTCTCGGCTGGCGCTAAAGCCCGGAGACCAAAGACCCCACAATAGTTTGAAGGCGTGATCGTCCAGACGTTTATCGATCCAATTGACGTTCCGGTATCCAATGCTGACTTCTCGTGCTGTTAATAGCTCGGCTTTTGCGATTTCCTCTAGCGCCAGCAAAACGAGATGAAAGGAGATGTTTGGGATTGGACGATCTCCTGAAAGAACGCGCTCGGCAGATTCAATCAGGTCTTTAGCGTGGTCGCAGCAAAGCAATCGCTGTTTAAGCAGGCGTTCGGATCGCGGCTTTTTAGGTTGGGCGTAATTCATGGTTCCATTCTGCGACTGACTTTTGAGACGCGCAAGCCCGAGTTTTCAGCGGGTCCGCGAAGTGTCGCAAATCTTACCCTTTGTGACCCAAAGCCCGCATGGATGAACGGAACCGCACGTACAGGCCCAAACGGTGGTTTAGTCAGCTGATATCACACGCCTAGGCACCGTATGCGGAACAGACGCTTCCGTCATTGTGGCTTCGCCTGATGCGCCTCAAACCACTTCCGCGCCCGTTCCTGTTCGCGGGATATATCGGCTGGCGTCAGGATTGACGCGTGTTCGTCTCGCAGCTTCGCAGCCTGTTGCATGTCCGATGCGTCCAGCTTGCCAGCAGCCGCCAGATAGAACCAAAAATAGGCTTCTGCGAAATCTCGGGGCACACCCCGTTCCGCTCCGTATGCGGTGCCAAGCACAAGCTGTGCCTGGGCGTTGCCCTGTTCCGCCGCCTTGCGCCACCAGAGAACGGCCTGAGCGTAGTCCTGGGGCACCCCTTCGCCGTCGAGGTACAAACCCGCGAGGGCGATCTGCGCGCGAACGTCGCCCTGCTCCGCCGCCTTGCGAAACCAGAAGGCCGTTTCTGTGTAGTCCTGCGACACACCTTCGCCGTAGTAGTACAAACCCGCGAGGGCGGCTTGTGCCGTGGCATAACCCTGCTCCGCCGCCTTGCGATACCAGAAAGCAGCCTGAGCGTAGTCTTGGGGCACACGCTCGCCGCCGTGGTACGAATCCCCGAGGCTGGCTTGCGCCACGGCGTCGCCCAGGTCCGCCGCCTTGCGAAACCAAAGAACGGCCTGAGCGTCGTCCTGGGGCACCCCTCTACCCAGTGCATACATCAGGCCGAGGTCGCATTGCGCGTGAGCGTTGCCCAGGTCCGCCGCCTTGCGAAACCAAAGAACGGCCTGAGCGTCGTCCTCCGGTACTCCCTTACCCAGTGAGTACATTCGCCCCAGGCCGCATTGCACCGCAGCGTCGCCACTGGCAGCTTGCTGCTTGAAGGCGGCGATGCTCTTTTCATCGAACGCGGGGGGTAACCTGCATTGCAGCTCCGAAAGCCGGACGGTTGCTTCCCAGCTTCGATTAACTTTTTGATCGGATGCTGGCGGCGCGCTCTGCTGTGCCCACGCGCCGGACGCTGTAATGAGTAGCGCCGAAACAATCAGCCAACGGCGGGATCGCAGGGTTACTTTGTGTCTTCGGTTTAGCTTCAGTGGGAAAGCCATTGCCGCCTCCCGGATGTGGTGTGGCGGATATCATACATCAACTCCCGTGCCTTCGCTTGATTGGCGTGAGTGGCCGACCCGATCCGCGTCACATCTCAACCAGCTCCATTGAACGCCAGAACCTCTCCATGCGAATGGGGACGCGGCGATTCACACGGGGAAAATGGTGAGGGGAAAATGGTGTCAGGAACCATTTTATTTTCGAGCGGGGTAGCGCAGGGGGGGAAATGGTGTCAGGCGGGGGAAATGGTGGGGAAATGGTGTCAGGAATCTTTTCCGGTCGAGTAACGAGAAAGAAAGTCCGAGGTGCGGAGTCAGAAGAACAGTGGCTAGTGGATGGTGGCGAGAGAAGCGGGGCGTGCGGGGATTGGAGATGGCAGATTCAAGATGCAAGAGTGGCGTAGCTCAGTCCCACTCTATCCGCTGGGGCTCAGGCGGGAATTTCGGCGAGGGGATGAATGCGCCGGATATGAATTTGATTTTCGCGCCTGCGGGTCTGGGCGATGTCGTAGGAGGCTTGCATGCGCAGGAGCGTGTCCATCTTCACGCCAAAGGCTTTTTCAATGCGCAGCGCCATGTTTCCGGAAAGGGTGGCCTTGCCGTTGAGCAAGCTTGACAGGGTGGGCCGGGAAACCTGAAGCGCCGCGGCTGCCGCGGTCACGGTCAGGCCCACGGGCGCGATAATCTCCGTCCGAATGAAATCTCCCGGATGGGGCGGGTTCTTCATGGGCATGGCGTTTCCTTCCTCCGTCTTAGTGATAGTCTTCCAAATTCACGTCGTAGATTTCGCGCTCCGCGCTGTCGACGCAAAACGTCAAACGCCGGTTGCGGGTGACGCTCAGGCTCCAGGTTCCCTTGCGGTCCCCGGTCAGGGTGTGAACTTTCCAGCTCGGAAGCGAACGCAACTCCTCGGGGTCTTGCATGTCATCGAGAAATGCCAGCATCTTACGGAGCTTATCCACCGTATCGGGGGAAACACCTTTCGAGCTATCTTCCTCGTAGAACTTTTTCAGGCCCTTGTGGATGAAGTTCCGTATTTTCACCAGAGGAAGTGTAGCCTGTAGCCTTACACATGTCAAGAGGATACAGGAGGTCATAAGAGCAGTGGCGAGTGAAGAGTGACGAGTGGCGAGAAAGAGGAAACGGCTGACAGGTCGCCAAACCACAAACGTGGTGTTCAAGGTCGGCTGCTGGTCTTTCCTGGATGGCGCACTCGGGAGCTACCGGATCGCCGCCGGCGAAGCGGCGTAGCCACGGACAGTGCCTTTCTGTCCGTGGGCTTTTCCGTCCCACTTTCGAAAAGCCCACGGTCATAAAGGCAGAGATGGCTACCGGGAAGTGGCTGAAATTGTGTTGCTGGTTAAGGTGAAGGAGCAGGTGGAGGTGTGGGGAATAGCTCAGGTGACCTGGGTCTGGGGAGTAAGAAGGAGATTCCAGAGATAGAAAGCTGATCTCTTCGTTTCAATAACTTGTGGTCTTCAGCATAGAGAGTTCCACAGCCTAGGTGCATCGCAGTTGCGATATGGAAGCAATCCCATTTACGGCGCTTGTTATCCTCCTGATCTTTCCCAAGAACGTCTATTAGCTGCGCCTCAATTCGAGCGGCAAGGAGCGCGATTTCCCGCGTTATCGTTTCAATCCTAGCCAGCTTCCCAAGTTTGACGTAGTTATCGTCTCCCATGCCTCCCTTGCGGAATGACAACACTGAAACCTCTTGGACACTAATAATCGAAGTGTAGATGCGAACTTTTTCGTGTCTAAGTTCGCGTAGTAGGCTTCTGATCTGTGGCCCGCTAGGTTCCTTATTGAAAATGGCGAGAAAAACGCTGGTGTCAAAGTACGCTGAAAGCACCTAGCGTATCTCCTCCAAAAGGGAGTCAAGAGGAGCCCCGTAGAGTTCCTTGTTGCAGCCGTAAAGTTCATCAAATGCAGCTTCGTAGTCGCGGTCGGCGTCCTGCGTGATCTGCTCAGCGATCAGCTTTGGAGCTTGGGCCGGATAATAGGTCGCGGTTCCAGTTACAGCCACTTGCTTTCTAAAAAGCGCCACAACGCGCTCGATATTGCCGCTCCCGAATCGGACTCGCCATACCTCTCCGTTGTCGCGCCGCAACCCGCCCCAGAAGTGTTCTCCCTCTTCCTCTCCAGGGGAGCTATCCCGCAGTTCGTAGAGTTTACCGTATAAGGTTACACCATCCATCTCAAACTGAGGAGCACGCAGAACCTCCGTGGAGGCAATAGCTGCTTCTCCAAAGGTCGCTCCGAGTTTCTTCCTACCGTTCCTGAGTTCCAGGCGCATTTCAGTTTTGTCAGTCTTTTGAATATCAGCGATTCTGTTCAGCCTCCTCACGATCTTACTGGCGATCTCATCCGGCTGTTTGACTTCGTCAGCTCGACCGTCCATGCAGGCTAGCCAATCAACAGTTTGGATGATTTGTTCCGCTGTGGCTCTGGCCGTCCGAATGTCTCTAGTCATAGCTATGTTGGTCTGGAAGCTTCCCTTTATAAATCCGCCCACGAGTTCGAGGCCAAAATCACCCGTGGGTTTCTCGATACCTTTTTCGCGCTGAAGCGCGCTGCCGGCCTCCTCAATCATCATGCGCACTTCCCGCAAGGCATTGAGGACGTGGTCAAGCGGCAGCCGGTGTCGCCGTGCGAGTCCTCGATCAAATTTGACGACGAATATGAGTGGGCGCATCCGCCGAGAGGATAACACAAAAACCTACCTCAAGACAGAGGATTGCATATTCTCGCGTTGCTCCTACTCTTCTCACTTAGCGAAAAAACGTTCGCTTGCTGATGGACCAAATGCACGAAGGGGAAGCTGAGGCTCTCGTGCCAGCGGAGGAACAGGCCGCCGAGTTCTTCATCGGTGATGACAAGCGGGCTCGCGAGATTGGCAGGCTCAAGGGCTTCAAGACCGTGGGAACCGTCAGCCTCCTAGCGCGACTGCACCTCGAGGGCGCGAATTTCTGAAACCGCGTACTAAGATTCATGAGATTATGATCGCGGTGACCCTTGCCTGCCGTCTTGGTTCGTGAGGAGCGCCAATGGTCAAATCCACTTTCTCCAGGTGACGCCTTGAGAAGACGATCCTTCCTTTCCGCGCTGGGAGCAACTCCGCTTCTAAACATGCGACTTTGGGGAGTGCCTCCAAGCACGCCGCCGGCGCAGGACTGGGGCCCGCCGTTGCTGAAAATGGCGCGCCCGGAACACCAAAGGGTGGTTCTTTCTTTTCGCCCGGTGAAGGACGCAACATCTTATGTGGTTCAGTACCGAAGCTCCTCAAGATCCCCTGAGTTGATTAAGGAAATCCCCGTCACGGAATATTCCGTGCAAGGTCTTAAGAATGGGACGCCATACTGGTTTAGTGTGGCGGCAACGGGCTCAAGCGGGACAACCGGCTTCTCGGGGGAATTAACCGCGACGCCCGTCGAGGAGCCGGATTGGCTTTCCCTCGCCGAAGCCTTTTCGGGATCCAATCCGACTCGGACTTCCTGCCCCTTCTGGATGGTTCATGGGACAGAAAGTGACGAAGAGTTGCGGAGTTTTATGGCGGTAATCCACCGTTTTGGATTCGAGGGCGTCACCCTTCACCCCTACGATTTCAAGGGATTCCTGGAGGAGACCAACTGGAAGCAGTGGAGGGTGATCGTGGAAGCCGCCCGCAAGCTGGGCTTGACGGTCTGGGAGCAGAACGACAAAGACTACCCGTGCGGATATGCGGCGGGAAAGGTGGTGGCCCACAACCAGGAATTCGCCCGGTGGGAAATCACCATGCCTCACCGCCAAAACTATAAGGGGCACATTGGAAACTCTAAGGGGCCTGGACCGGTATCAATTTTCATCGATGCCGTGCTGCCGGCCCCGCAACGGCTGGTGGCCGTGGTGGCTGTGGGGCCGGAGAACCGCTTCGTGGATTTAACCGACCAGGTCGCGAACGACCGGCTCATTTGGGTTGCACCCGAAGGGGAATGGGACATTTTCGTGCACGGCGCCTGGCAGCCGGGAATCGATGCCCCTACGGCTTATCCCGATCTGGTCAGGGGCGAAGTTCGAGGCTACATCGACCCTCTGAGCGAGGCGGCGACGGAGCTGAACGTCCAACTGGTTCTCGATGGCACCTGTCGCGCCATCGGCTATGAAGAGGTGGGTCGCACCTGGAAAGGCTTCTACATTGACGAGCCGGGGTTCTACTCGAGTGGAGGTATGCTGGGCGAGCCCGGCGGGGGGTATCCCTTTACGCCGGATCTCCTCGAACGCTTCCAAAAGCGCTACGGATATTCTCTGCGGCCGTACCTTCCGCTGCTGTGGGTGGAGCGAGGGCCGCGGACCAGCGAAGTCCGCTACGACTACATGGATTTTGTCAGCTCCGAGTACGCGCGCCTGTTTATTGGCAGCCAGACCCGGTACTCCCAGGCGCACGGGATTCAGATCAACGGCCACGTCCGGGAGGATCTGCCGTATCAGTTGGGGGGAGGAACGGGCAGTAACTTCCGCACTCTGGAAGCCTACAGCATGGGGGGATTTGACCACATCTTCGACCAATGGTACACGCCGGAGGACGACGTCTACTGGCGACAGGCCAAAATGGCCAGTTCCATCAGCCACTACCAGGAGACGCCGCAGGACGAGGCGATGGTCGAGCATTTCGCGGCCACCGGTTGGCGCACCGGCCTGACCGAAATGAAGGCCATGATGGATTGGACCACTTGCCGCGGCTTGAGCCGGCCCGTGCCCTGCGGCCTGGACACGCAGGACCCGCCCGTGTGGGAGGATGCTCCGGAATTCTGGCTGCACGGAAAGAACCCCCTGGCGCCCTATTTTCACCTCTATCAGATCGCCGCCAACCGCGGGACCATGATGATCCGCGGTGGGCGGCACGTCGCCAAGGCCATCGTGCTGGATACCGCCGAATCGGCCTGGGTAGGTGCGACCGAAGAATTGTGGAAGTCGGATAAGGCGCTGAGTCAAACGCACTTCGACTACGACAATGTGTCCTACGGGGTTTTCGCCGACCCTCAGCGTTGCCGCATCGAGGGCAGCCGCCTCTGCCTCGGCCATGAGGATTACGAGTTCGTGTTTCTGCCAAGCGTGGATGCGATCCCCCTGGAGGTGCTGCGCCGCCTGCTGGAGTTCTATGAGGCGGGCGGAACCGTGATCATCCTGGGGCCGGGTTTGCGCATTGACATGGATCCTACCTTCGAGAAGGTTCAGCTTGTCAGCAAGTTGCCGTTTCGCTCCGCGAATGGCCGGGGAGACGATGAGGTTAAGGACCTGGTCGGGCGCCTATGGGGTGACCGGGCCAGCGGCCGCGGACACGCGCACCTTATTCAGTATAAGGATGTTACGAATTTTCTCTATTCCTTGAACGCCCACGATGTGTGGATCGACCCGAACCTGCCTTTGTTGCAGTATTACCACCGTCGCCTCGGGGGGCGTGACGTTTATTTTCTCAACAACGAAGGGGAGGCCGCGAGCACTACCGTGCGCCTGCGGCGAGCCCAGGGAGTCCCGGAAATCTGGGAGCCCGTCTCCGGTCGCATCGTCCAAGCCACTTGTTATCATCGTGATGAAGATGGGTTGGCGGTCCGAGTGGATTTGGCCCGGTATGAATCCGTGTTTATCGTCGCGAACCCTTCCGCGCAGCCGGAAACTCATCTCGAAACCTGTGATGCAGACGAAGTGGCGCGAGGCAAGGCGGGGGAAATAACGGTCAAAAAGTACGCGCCGGGGACCGTTGCCTATAGGGTGTGGCGCAATGGTAGCATCGAGAATAAACAGCTTATCGTACCCATTAATACTTTGTCAACCGTGGCCCTTCGGGAAGGATGGTCCAACAGCCCATCGGAATCGGGCGGAGTCCTTTACAGATGCCGGTTCGACTGGCCTCAGGACGCTGTCCTTTCCGCAGCGCTGATTATTGAAGGCATGACCCAGGTCATTGAGGTTAAGCTCAATGGAAAGGACCTGGGTTTGCGATTTGCCTATCCGTTCAGGTTTGATCTCGGTGGCGCCCTGCGGCCGGGATCGAATGAGCTGGAGATTCGGCATGTGGAACGCTATTCTTTCCAATCACGTTTGGGAAATATTAAGATTGTTCCCTACTATGAGTTTCGCATCTAGCAAGCCTACTCCACTGACGTCCAGCCCGCCGGTCTTGACTTCTCGCAACGGGTCACGGGCGCGGGAATAGCTTTCTTAACCTGTCGCCCACCATTGGGTCGTAGAGTGGAAGCAGGATGTTGGCTTCGGCCTTGATGCGTGCATAGGCCCGCATGCATTCGTCCAGGCTCTCCATGATCCCGAGGGGATGCATTTCTTCAATGTTCCGGTATTTGAAGAAACAATCCGACGCGATCACTTGTCCGGCGGAGGTCTCGATGCTGTAAGCCATGGAGGACCGATGGTGAACGCCCGTCCAGAAGGCTCTGAGGCCGGGGAGAATTTCCTCTTCATCTTCGAGCAAATGCAATTTCTCCGGAGCCTGAATCTCCAGGTAGTAGAGCGAATCATCCGGAATCCGCAGCTTGCGGGGAATATGCATCTCGAACTTGGGGGCATGGAAATCCTCAATCCATCCCCGCTTCGAGAGGCAGATCCGGGCGTTGGAAAAAAGCGCAATATTCCCTGTGGCGTACGCCTGCAAGGGGGTGATGAGCACGTAGTCCACATCCTGCGCGCGGACGCCAAGGCTGGCCAAGGCTTTTTCCGGCCGCTCGTTTTCCTCCCGGACCATTTGCGCCCTCTCATGAACGGCCTTTTTCCAGACTTCGTTCATGCCGGTCAAGTCGGGGGGAGGTCCGGTATTGATGATGATCGTCTTCCCCCCGCCACGGATGACGACCATCCAGAAGCAGAGTAGCTCCCAGTTGTTCCAGCCGCTCATCCAGTAAACCTCCGGCCCTGGCACCTCGCATTGGCCCATCTTCAGCACTTGAATTTCATATTTCATGGATACCCCTTGGGTTGGAATTCTTCGGAGATTTCTGCGCTCTGCGCGACCTCAAAGAGGCGGGGTCGGCGGCAGTTCCGCCATCCGCGCAAGGACATGGGCAACTCATTGAGCGGTGTAACCACCATCGACCAGGAGAGACGCGCCCGTGATGTAAGAAGCTTCGTCGGAAGCCAGGAAGAGGATGGCGTGGGCAACTTCCCGCGGCTGGCCGATCCGCTTCAGAAATGTCTTGGCTCCCTCCGCGGCGTTGATCTGATCAAGTGTCATCCCCTGTTGAGCCATGTATCTTTCCACGGTAGGGGTCAAAATAGTTCCGGGGCAGACCGCGTTGACTCGAATGTTGTAAGGCGCAAGGTCCAGCGCCATGTTGCGGGTCATTTGCAGGATGGCGCCCTTGGTGGCGCTATAAGTAATGAAGTTCGGCTGGGCGACGAAACTGGAAATGGAGGCCAGGTTGACAATGGCTCCGCCGCCCTGCTTCATTCGTTCCGCCACATGCTTGGTAACCAGCGCGGTGCCCATGACGTTGACGTCCAACGAGAGGCGCCAGTCCTGCGGAGTCGCCTCCAGACCCTTCAAGACAAAAACCGCCGCGCTGTTAATCAGGATGTCGATCCGGCCATACACCTTGACGGCTTCGGCGGCCAACCTTTCCGCATCGTTCTCTTGGGAGATATCGGTCCGTATAAAATGGGCGGTGGCGTTCCGCTCGCGAAGCGAAGTGACCACGGCTTCTCCCGCCTGGGCATTGAGATCGGCTGCCACCACCGTTGCCCCCTCTTGGGCAAACAAATCGGCGGTGACCCGGCCGATCCCTGATGACGCGCCGGTGATCAGAGCGATTTTATCCTTAAGTCGCAGCATCCTCTTCGCGGGCCGCGCTGCCTAGGCAGCGTGCTTCCATGGCCTGGTCATTCAATGACCTCGAATTTCTTCAACGCTTCTTCGTCGACTTCCACTCCCAAACCAGGGCGGTTGGCGTCCAGTTCGATGTAGCCGTTCTGAGGGGTGGGCTCTCCCTTGAAGATATACCAAAACAATTCGTTGCCCACCTCCACGTCTACGGGTGGAAAGAATTCCGCCATCGGGGAGTTGTAGCTGGCCATCACCAGATGGTAATTATGCATCTGTCCGGCATGGGGAACAACCGGCACGCCGTGGGCTTCCGCCAGCGCCGCCACCTTGCGGGCCTGGGTAATTCCCCCGACCCGGTTGGTATCAAATTGAATGTAGTCGACCGCCTTGGCATCGAGCAATTGGCGAAAACCATAGAGCGTGAATTCGTGTTCGCCGCCCGCGATGGGAATCCGTCCCAGGGTCCGCAGCGCGGCATAGCCCGCGATGTCATCCGGGATCACGGGTTCTTCCAGCCAGCGCAGATTGAAGGGTTCGAGAAGTGGGATCATGCGCCGGGCGTAATCCAGAGTCCAACCCATATAGGCGTCGGCCATCAAATCGATTTCATTCCCGATGACCTCGCGGGCGGTGCGCACCAACTCCACATTCCTTTGCATGCCGGCGGCCCCATCCACCGGACCCCAGCCAAAACGCAATTTCATGGCCCGGAACCCCTGGTCTTTGTAAGCCCGCGCCTCCTCGGCAAGCTTCTCCAGTGGCTGAGAATAGAGGCGGCTGGCGTAAACAGGAATTTTCGGTTTCGTCTGGCCGCCCAGGAGTCGGAAGAGCGGCTGTTTCACGGCTTTTCCGATCACGTCCCAAATGGCCAGATCCACGGCGCTGATGGCCACCATGGCAATCCCTTTGCGCCCAAACGCCATCGTCTTCCGGTACATGTACTGCCACAGGTATTCCGTATCAAACGGGTCGCTCCCCATCAGGAGGGGTTTTAGATACAGATCGATCACCTGCTTGCTGACCCGCGGTGAAAGCGCCGCCTCTCCCACTCCCCTAAAGCCCGCGTCGGTTTCAACTTCCACAATCAGCCAACTATGGAAGGAAAAGGAGCGCACGGAATCGGTGGGAAGATCCAGTAGATCCATGGGGGTCGTGCAGAAATGCGGCTGGGCATATACAATCGGCCCTCGCCACTCGACTACACGCGTTCGCACGTTGGTGATTTTCATGCCATGCTCCCGGATTACGGCAATCTCTCAAAATATGTGCCTTATCGAAATATCAGTCAAGAGATTGTTATGGATGTCTGATCAAGCACGCCCGATATTACTGGCTACGGAGCAGGCATCTTCGATCCGCGAAGTGGCAAATAGCTGCGGTTCGTGATGGGGCATTGCAATTGACTCGCTTCCCCGTACGGACGGAGCATGGGCTGCGCTCGGCGGGCGACCGGGGGGCAGATTTTCGCGGTAAATATCCGCGAAAACCCGCTCTAAGACTGTCATTCAAGGTCAATGGCCCGTCATATCCTGAATTTTTTTGCAAAATTCACGTCATATTGCTGTAAATGTCCGACTTTGCTGTGGTCATTTTGTCCATGTTTCTTTTGTTTTCATATACATTCCTGCTTCCAACGGAATGAATAAACATCTTCATTCCTCGGCCAGTCCCCGGCAGTGACATTTTGTTGGATTAGAATCCCCAGGAGGGAGAGGAGGCCGGACTGTGCCGGGCTCGGCATGGGCAGCGCCTTTTTGTCCTCGGACGCAGGCTTGCCTATAAACTGTACCCAGAAATATAGGCTTTGTCAATAGGAAAATGAGGCTACAGTCCGGCGCCGTGCGTGGCGGTCCTGGCGCAAAAAGAAATCGGGGCCGGAATGAATCCAGCCCCGGTGTCGATTGCTTGGCATCCCATCGCGGCCTCACTCCCCATAGCCTTAAATACTGGCCAGCAGGAGCGAAAAACGCCGAGTATGCCAAAAGTATGCCAGATTTTTGTGGCATGTCTTCAACTATTTGAAGACATGCCACTTACGCTTAAATGTCGTAGTACAGTGCGAACTCATAAGGATGCGGGCGCGTGTTTACGGCCTGCACTTCGTTCTTCATTTTGTACTCGATCCAGGTTTCGATCAGCTCCTCGCTGAAAACGTCGCCCTTCAGCAGGAATTCGTGGTCCTTCTCCAATGCGCACAGCGATTCCTCGAGCGAGCCGGGCATCGAAGGAACAGCTTTCATCTCCTCGGGCCCGAGGTCGTAGATATCCTTGTCCAACGGCTCGCCGGGATCAATCTTGTTTTCCACTCCATCCAGACCCGCCATCAGCATCGCGGCAAAGGCCAGATAAGGATTACAGGAGGGATCCGGGGGCCGGTATTCCACGCGTTTCGCCTTGGGACTGGCCGAGTACATGGGAATGCGGCAGGCCGCGCTGCGATTGCGCCGTGAGTAGGCAAGGTTCACGGGCGCTTCGAACCCTGGCACCAGGCGCTTGTAGGAATTCGTGGTAGGGGCAATCAACGCCGCGAGCGCCGGCGAGTGCTTCAGCAGCCCGCCGATGTAATGGAGGGCCAGTTGGCTAAGGCCCGCGTAACGGTCACCCGCGAAGAGCGGCTTCCCCTCTTTCCACAGACTTTGGTGACTGTGCATCCCCGAGCCGTTGTCCTGGTAAATCGGCTTGGGCATGAAGGTCACCGTCTTGCCGTACTGGTAGGCAACGTTGCGGATGATGTATTTGTAAATCATCATTCCATCCGCGGATTTCACCATCGAATTGAAGCGCTGGTCAATTTCCGCTTGCCCGCCGGTAGCCACCTCGTGGTGATGGCACTCGATGTCGAGTCCGGCTTTCTCCATCGCCAGAACCATCTCACTGCGCAAGTCCTGGTAATGATCGGTGGGCGGAACCGGGAAGTAACCTTCCTTGTAGCGCGGCCGGTAGCCCAGGTTGTCCTTCTCGCGGCCGGAGTTCCAACGGCCTTCCTCGGCGTCGATGAAGTAATAGCCATGCTGCTGGGCTTGGTCAAAGCGCACGTTGTCAAAAATAAAGAATTCCGCTTCCGCCCCGAAGTAGGCCTTATCGGCGATGCCCGTGTAAGCCAGATAGGTCTCGGCTTTTTTCGCAACGTTGCGCGGATCTCGCACGTAATGCTGTTTGGTAACAGGATCCACGATGTCGCCGATCATGACCAGGGTGGGTGTATCGGTAAAAGGATCGAGCATGTACCAGCTCGGATCCGGCACCAGGAGCATGTCGCTTTCATGAATGGCGGCCCAACCCCGGATGCTGGAGCCGTCCATTCCAAACCCCTCCTCAAAGGAGGCCTCTTCCAACTCGTGAAGTGGATAGGAAACGTGGTGCCACAGGCCCGGCAGGTCTGTGAAGCGAAGATCCACGATCTTGACGTTATTGGCTGCTGCGAACTCTAACACCGCCTTCGGGTTCATACTCCCTCCATAGAAAAGGTTTATTCCTGGTATCAGGAATCGTTATGCAGGTTACACCGAGTCTAAACGTCAACATATCCCGCACTCTGAATTTAGTCAAGCCCCGGAGAAAAGGGGTGCAGATTTGATCGTAGCGCCGCCATCTTGGCGGCTCATTTCGGCCGGAAGCCGGCGCGACATCAATTAGGACAGCACCGGAATAGGGCCGGTCCAAAAATCCATTGACACTTTTCGGAAATTTTTGTTACGGTAAAAAACTCCCGTGTGAGAACGGAAATTCACTCCCTGAAACCGGACTCGATCGTTGTGGAACGCATGAACTGAGTCCGACACTTACAGGAGAAGGCAGGAAGCGGAATGTTCGTACCCAAGCGGATGTTCCTGACTAAAGGTGTAGGAAAGCACCGCGAGAAGTTGACCAGCTTCGAGCTGGCGTTGCGTTCCGCGGGGATCGCACAATGCAATTTGGTCCGGGTTTCCAGCATTTTTCCTCCCCGTTGCAAATTGATTCCACGTGCCGAGGGCATGAAGGAACTGAAGCCGGGGCAAGTGACCTTTGTGGTAATCAGTGAGAACTCCACGCGCGAACCACACCGGTTGATTGCCGCTTCCGTGGGCGTCGCCATCCCCAGTGACCGGAACACCTTTGGCTACTTGTCCGAGCACCACTCGTTTGGAGAAACGGAGGAAGTGGCGGGGGAATACGCCGAAGAACTTGCCGCCGAAATGCTTGCCACCACGCTGGGCGTTGAATTCGATCCCGACCGAAGCTGGAATGAAAAAAAAGAAATCTACCAGATTTCCAACAAGATCGTCCGCACGATGCACATCACACAATCGGCGATTGGTGACAAGCGCGGTCTGTGGACAACCGTACTATCCGCGTCCATCTTGCTGGGAATCGACGAGTGATTGACGGGCGAGCCACGCTCTCCAAACCACCCTCCTGACCGCTGCTGGGAGTTCCCACCGGAAAGCCAAAGACAGTTGAAGTCCTTATGGATCGCGCCAACGAATTTGCCCGGGGCTGGACGAAGCCTTGTGCTCATGCGGGCTGTTGCTGCGCCAGGCAATGAAGCGTGCCAAACCCCAGCACCAAATCAACGGCATGGACACCCACTACTTTACGATCCTTGAATAATTCGCCAAGGAGTCCAAGCGCCAGGCGATCTCTGGGATCGTTGAAAGTGGGCACCAGCACCGCCTGATTGGCGATATAGAAATTTGCATAACTCGCCGGCAGCCGGTCACCGTCGAAAAAGATCGGGTCGGGCATCGGTAGCGCGATGACCTCCGGCTTGGAACCGTCCTCAAGCCGCAGATCCTGAATGCGGTCCCAGTTTTCGTTCAGAGGGCCATAGTTGACGTCCTCGGTATTATCCTCGTTAATGAGAACCAGCGTATTTTTATTGACGAACCGGCAAATGTCATCGACGTGGCCGTGCGTATCATCCCCGGTCACGCCCCCGGCAAGCCAGAAGACGTTGGTGGCGCCGAGGTAATCGTTGACTGCTTTTTTAAAGCCTTTTCGGTCCAGCCCAGGATTCCTGACCTGGATTTCCTGCTGCAAATAGCACTCTTCCGTCGTCAACAGTGTTCCGCACCCGTTGACTTCGATTCCCCCTCCTTCGAGGATGAAATCACGGTTGCCGATCTGCGCGTTGAAGAGGCGCTTGGAGAGGCGCCGGGCCGCAACTTCCGGCACCTGGCGATCTTTCTTCCAATCCGAATATTTGGCCCAGGCGTTGAAATGGAAATGGACGATGGCGGTCTCCGTCCTTCGGTTCCGGTGGCGCCGAACAAAGATGGGCCCGCTGTCCCGCATCCAGCCGCGATTGGTGGGGTGCCGGATGAACTCGACGCGCGTCGTGTCAGCTCCGGCGCGCTCGAGGTAGCGCCGCGCGGTCTTCTCACCGGCCGCGGAATTCACCAGCATCCGGATGCGCTCACCGGGCGAAATTTTGCGCACGATTTCGCTGTAGACCCAGCAAATCGTATCGAGCTTGCCCGGCCAGTCGGTGGGATTATGAGGCCACGCGAGCCACGTCGCTTCGTGCCGGTCCCACTCCGCGGGCATCGAGAAGCCCATTGCAGACGGCGTGTTTTTCGAATCTTTCATTTGGTTCACGTTGGAGTTCCAGCCGAGTAGCGCAGACCTGCTTTTTAGGTCTACGGCTCTTTGTCGGACCGGAAAAGCCGCAGACCTTGTAAAGCAGGTCTGCGCTACCCGTTCCTTACGAACCGCGCTGCACGCTTTCCCCCTTCGGCTCGGTGTGCTAGTCTAATTCAGCTCGATGCGCGATTTCAATGCGAGCGGCACTCATTGTGTTCAAGGAAGGAGTTCAATTCGATCATGGCTAAAGCTCAAAAGTCACAACATCGTTATCGCGAAGACATGTCGGAGATGCCCGATTGGATGAAAAAGAAAAAGTGCCCCAACCGCGATCGCTTCTTGTCCGGACCGCGGATTCTCCCCAAAAACCTGACTGGCAAAGAGAAGCTTGCTGACATCGTGGACGGGGTGTTTCTTGCCTACAACTCGGCCCGCCTCAAGGAGGGTTGCAAGCTGTTCGTGGAGAAGATGCTGGAGCCGGACGTCACGATTGGCATGAGCATATCGGGGGCGCTCACTCCGGCCGGACTCGGATGCTCCTCCATCGTTCCCCTCATCAAAGCCGGATTTGTGGACTGGATTGTCTCCACCGGCGCCAATTTGTATCACGACATGCATTTTGCCTTGAACTATCCCGTGCGAGTCGGGAACTTCAATATGGACGACACGGAACTGCGCGACAACGACATCGTGCGCGTGTACGATGTGCTGCTCGGTTACAGCGATTGCCTGATGGCCACGGATGAAATCCTGCGCAATATTCTTATTCAATCCGAATTCCAGAAGGAAATGGGCACCGCCGAACTGCACCATCTGCTGGGCAAGTATGCCGCCGAGTGGGAACGCAAAGCGGGCCTCAAAGATGTCTCGGTACTGGCCGCCGCCTATCGCGCCGGCGTACCCTGCTTCACGTCATCGCCCGGCGACTCCACCATTGGGATGAATGTGGCCGGCGTGGAATTGCGCGGCAACAAGCTACGGGTGAATCCGTCGATCGACGTGAATGAGTCCACCGCTTACGTTCTCGCCGCGAAACGCTCCGGAGGCAAGAGCGCCGCAGTTCTTTGGGGCGGCGGCAGTCCCAAGAACTTCCTGCTTCAGACGGAACCTCAAATTCAGGAGGTGCTGCGCATCAAGGAATTTGGGCAGGATTATTTCCTGCAGGTCACCGATGCACGTCCGGACACGGGCGGACTGAGCGGCGCGACTCCCAGCGAAGCCGTGAGCTGGGGGAAAGTGGATCCCGACCGCCTGCCGGATGCAGTGGTTTGCTACACGGATACGACGATCGCTATGCCCATCCTCACGCACTATGCGCTGGCCCGGCACCCACGGCGGAAATTGCGCAGGCTTTTCGACCAGCGCGGCGAAATGATGAAGGCGCTGACCAAAGAATACTTTACGCACAACAAAGTGAAAATGATCGACGGCACGGATCCTGTCCTCGAGTAAATATCCCCGTGGCGGCGGGTTTACCCCGCCACGTGGCTGTAGCGGCGGTCTCCGACCGCCGCGCGTCGATCGGAGATCGACGCTACAATGGCGGGATAAACCCGTCGCTACACCATGCCGCCCCGGAGGAGGGCTTATGGCTACTGCCCGACAGTTGCAAGCAATGGCCGCGAAGCATAGGACACCCGTGGTGGTGATCGATCATGAGATCATCCGGCGCAATTACGACAAATTCAAGAAGCACCTGCCTCGAGTTCAGGCGTATTACGCGGTGAAAGCGAATCCGGCGCCGGAGATTGTGTCCACTTTGTACGCCGCGGGCGCCAGCTTCGACGTCGCCTCACTTCCCGAGTTCAATCTGGTTTATGAAAAGATCAAGCACCTTCCGCCCGAGGATCAGCAAGCCTTTATCTGGGACAAAATCATTTACGCCAATCCGACCAAACCCAAGGAGACACTCCAGGCGCTTGACCGCTACAAGCCGCTGGTTACCTACGACAACCGCAACGAGCTGCTGAAAATCAAAGAACACGCTCCCCATGCCGGCGTTGCCCTGCGCTTGCGAGTTCCCAACACCGGGTCCATGGTGGAGTTGTCGTCCAAGTTCGGCTGTGACCCGGGAGAAGCCGTGGACCTGATCTGCGCTGCCTTCGATATCGGATTGGAGGTCGAGGGACTGAGCTTTCACGTGGGCAGCCAATGCGCCAACTTTGAGAACTTCGTTCAAGCTCTGAACATAGCGGCAGCGGTCTTGCGCGAGGCGGCGACGCGCGGCCATGAGATCAAAATCCTCGACATCGGCGGCGGCTTTCCGGTCGCCTATGACCGGCATGTGAGGCCTTTCAGCCTGCTCGCCCGAATGATTAACACGGAGATCGACCGCCTGTTCCCGCGCGACATGCAGATTCTCGCGGAGCCGGGCCGGTTTTTCGTGGCCACGGCTGCCACCCTGGTCGCACGGATCATCGGTAAAGCGGTGCGCGATGGGAAGCTCTGCTACTTCATTGACGACAGCGTCTATCACACCTTCTCCGGCATCATTTTTGACCACTGCCAATATCATCTCAAGGCGTTTAAAAAAGGCGAAACCGACGTCTGCGCGGTCTACGGGCAGACCTGCGATGGCATGGACGTCATCTCGCAAGCCGAGCAACTGCCCGACCTCCAAATCGATGATCTGGTCTATTCGGAAAACATCGGCGCCTACAGCAATGCTTCTTCGACCTGGTTCAACGGATTCCCCCCTGCCACCGTCGTTCACGTCAACCAGTAGAGGACCACGCTCCGCGGCAGAGGCCGCCAGCCGCACCAAGAGCCAACTCCTCTTTTCCTGCCGGTAGGAAATCGGCGGGGGAATTGTAAGATTTTTTCCTACCGGCAGGAAATTCCGCAAGAATTCTATTGACACCCTATCTTGCCTTGGCGTTAGCCTTAGAGGGGCGTGATCTCGCGCCGTATGGCTGGATATCAGTCGGCGTAGTTGGGTTCTGGCGAGTCCCTAGCCCCCAGCCCCCAGGCCCTGACGCCGCGCCTTTCCATTATGTATTTGAAACAAATGGGGTTGGTTGTTTAGCGTCAGAATGTCTAAACTCTCTATACCATTGTAATAATGAGAGTTGCGGTGAAATACGGGATCCCAGGCGAAAAAGTTAGGCGCGTCTTTCCATTATGTATCAGAAAACAAAGGGGTTCGTTTTTCAACGTCAAAATGTCACAACTCTATATATCCTTCAAATAATGATAGTTAGATTGAAATACGGGATCCGGGACGAAAAAAAAGAAAGCGGCTTTCCATTATGTAACAGAAACCAAGGGAGTTAGCGATGAATCGCGGAAATCTTGTAAAACCATATCTTATTGAAAAAAGATCACTTATCAAATCTTCGGCAGTCAGGGTCAAGGAAAAAAAAGGGGAATAAAAATTGGGGCTAAAATTTCCTAAGTTAATGAAAACAAATATAGACAAAATGTCTGTTTTTTGGCTTTCCATTATGTTGATGAAAACAATTGATTTATACCATTCTTTCCATTATGTTGATGAAAATAAACGAGAAAGTCGTTTGACACGAGCTCAACAAAAAGTGGCATGTAGCCATGGTAGCCTACTGGAATTCATGGGCGCCACGGTGATCGGTCATGGCCAGGACCCCGAGGGATCGGGGCAGGTCGGCCATGCCACAGGGCGTGGCACGGGCGTCTGTAGGTGTGAAAGTACTTTGAAACAAACCTGCCACCACAGAGACACAGAGGCACTGAGAACTGCGCAGAAAGGGTGTTTCCTCTGTGCCTCCGTGTCTGTGCTATGAAAATGGCTGTGCCGAAGGCACTCCAAAGCGCTTCGTGCACTCTCCAAGGTGGTTCCCCTGCGGTTTTGCGAGTCCGGCGGGGATATAATGGCAGTCGCAGCTCCCGGGGGCGGAAGATAACCACCCCAAGACTCATCGCACTTCATGGAGCGTGGACTCATGAGAAGACGTGATTTCGTCAAAGGTCTTTTGGCCACAAGCGGGGCGCTTGCCTGCCAGCCTGATTTCTTACGCGGAGTTCCGGCCGCAACCGAGGCGCCGGAAGTCAAACGCGTGCTGGTGATGTTCAAGTGCCACCTGGACGTGGGGTTTGCGGACACCCAAGCAGCGATCATGCGCGAATACTTTGAAGTGTATTTCCCGCGCGCCATCCAGGTGGCCACGGCCATGCGCCAGGCAGGCGCGGACCGCTATGTTTGGACCACCGGGTCGTGGCTTCTGTATGAATATCTGGAACAAGCCTCGAGTGACCAGCGCCGCCGCGCGGAGCAGGCGGTGGCGGCGGGCGATTTGGCCTGGCACGCGCTGCCTTTTACCTGGGAGACCGAGTTCATGGATCGCTCCATGATCGAGGGCGCCTTAGGATTCTCGCAGTCGCTCGACCAGCGTTTCGGCCGCACCACGATTGGCGCAAAGATGACCGATGTGCCGGGCCATTCGCGCGGACTGGTGGGCCCGCTGGCCGCCCATGGAGTCAAGCTTCTCGACATTGGCGTCAACGACGCCAGCACTGTCCCGGTCGTACCGGCGTTGTTTGTTTGGCAAGACCCCGAGGGGGCATCCCTGATCATGATGTACCACCACGGTTACGGGGGAATTGTTCAGGGGCCGGATTCCGATCTTGCCATAGCCGTGGAAATGCGCGATGACAACGCAGGGCCGCATTCCGTGGAAGAAGCTACCAAGATTTACGCCGACCTGCGGAAAAGATTCCCCCGTGCCCAGGTGACGGCGGCGAACCTCAGTGAGATTGCGGCGGCGGTTGAACCCTTTCGGAGCAGGCTGCCGGTCGTAACCCAGGAAATCGGCGACACGTGGATCCACGGAGTCGCGAGCGACCCCCTCAAAGTGGCCCGCTATCGCGAGGTGGCGCGGCTGCGCAAGGAATGGCTGGACCAAGGCAAATTCCATGTGGGGGACTCCACCGACCGCGCCTTGTTGCGCCGCCTCACGCTTTGCGCGGAACACACCTGGGGCGTCGATACCAAACGCTTGAAGGATTACGAACATTACAAGCCCAAAGACTTGCAGGCTGCGCGCAACCTGCCGGAATTCCATATCGCGGAAACAAGCTGGGCCGAGAAGCGGAAGGACATCGACGATGGCGTTGGCAACCTTTCTGAACCTTTGCAGAGGGAGGCACGCGAGCGTTTACGCGCGCTCGAGCCGGTCGAACCCGACCACGCCGGCCTCCCGTCCCACCCTGCGGGGGCGGAGATGGAAACCGCTCACTGGGTAATCGCCCTTGATCCCCAAACCGGCGCTATCCAAAGATTGCGGGCAAAGAGCAGCGGCCGCGAATGGGCCTCCGCAGCGCACCCGCTGGCGTTATTCACTTACCAGACGCTGTCCAAGGCGGATTACGATCGCTATTATGCGGACTACGTCATCGAAAAGACCTGGTGGTCGGTATTGGATTTCGGTAAGCCCAAGATTGAGAATCTGGGCGCGCAAAGCTGCGTGTGGACGCCCGCACTGGCAGGTTGCTGGGCCGGAGATGGCGACGGTGGCCATCGGCTTCTGGCGCAATTGCGTATTGACGACGCGGAGGCGGAGAAATCGGGGCGGGTGGCGTGGCCAGGACAAATGTTTCTCGATTTGTTCCTGCCCGATACCGAGCCGGTTGTCCAGATCAAATTCTCTTGCTTCGCCAAAGTGGCCAGCCGGCTTCCCGAAGCGATGTGGCTCAGCTTCCTCCCCCAGGCTCCGGAACCCAAGGGATGGATGCTGGAAAAAGTGGACCACCTGGTATCGCCGTTTGACGTCGTCAGCGGGGGCAATCGGCAGATTCACGCGGTTTCCGGCTCCGTCCGCTACCAGGATGCGCAGGGGAGTCTTTCAATTGAGACGCTGGATGCGCCCGTGGTGGCGCTGGGGGAGAAGTCGCCGCTTGCTTATTCTACGGCTCAACCCGACATCGCCAAAGGCCTCCACTTCAGCCTGTACAATAACGCCTGGGGGACAAACTACATCCAATGGTTTGGTGAAGACACGCGCTTTCGCTTCGTTCTGCGCGCGTGATTTCCATGGACGCGATGTATAATTCCCTGCGGGCTAATCGAAGGAGAGTTTATCTTCGCCGCCTGCGATCATGTCTCGCGATCAACTGCCCAACCCGAACGCCGCTGCCAACCCGCAAGAGGTTGAACGCCTGGTACTCGATTTCGAAGATCGCACTTTGGCGGGGATCAAAGGCCATTTCAGCCAACTGGTTTATCTCGCCTCGTTGCGCGACTACAACACGGCCCGTTACCACCACTACGGATTGGAAACACGCTACTCAGCCGAAGTGATTGATGAGGGCCTGCGCCAATGCCACGTGCGGCTTTTTGAAGAGGTTGTCAGCCTACCGCTTAAGGAGCAAACCGAAGATCTATTGAATTTCTTCGAATCCCTGAAAGAAGACAAAACACGGTTGGTAGAGGTCTGGAATCAGTTGAGGTCTTACCAAATCCTCCCGCCGGCGGGCTGCCATCCCCTGGCGCGGGAGCTTTTTGACAAGAACATTGGGATCATGCTGAGAATCCTGCGCGAGACCGATCTCTGGCCCTTACTGCACGATCCGCATCGCGACGCCGACGACCTGCCCTAGCACTTCGCCATCATCGGGAATGCGGATGGTCTGCGGCCCGGCGGAAGACAAAGGATGGGGAAGTAAGGTCACTTCCTTGCTGCGTTGGTAGCACCAGCAACATTCGTAGCTATAACGCAGTTCCAGGAAATAGATGGGGCGGTCGAACTCGGTCAGCCAACCGGAGTTCACAATCTTGCGCCGCGAGTCGTCAATCTGCACGATAGACCCCGGGCGCAGAAGAGGAACCATCATCCGATCTTCCAAGCCAATAAAGCCGTAACGGTATTTCTTGAAATCAAGCTGGCTCAGCAATCCCGCCGGAATCTCGCCCCAAGACTCGATCAGGCGGGAGAGGAAAGCGGTCTTCTCCGGACGGAACCCCGGATCGAAGCGGACCGGAAAACGAATGGGCCGCGCGGGGTCGCCGACCTCGACGGTAAAAAGATGAGTAGAAGACTGCAAAGTGGCGTGGCGGTGTTGCTCCATCTTGCCCATATTGATTCCATACACTGCCATCATTTCTTCAATACTCAGCCGGTAAATGACCGCCAGGCTATAGAACTTGTAAATGCTGGGGAGTGAACCGTCGTTCTCGATCTGGTTGAGGCGGGCGGTGGAAACCACATACTCAGAGCTCCGCTCCGTATCAGCAATTTCCAGGCTGGCGTCCTCCACTTGGCGTAGAGTCAGACCTAAACGCTCACGGGTTTGCTTCAGCCTGAATCCGGCCTTCTCGCTGAGGGTAGCCGTCGTGGCCGACGGCATAACGGGAAGAGATTCGGACATATTTAACTGTCGACGCGAACGAAGATATTCCCTGCGCTCCGCCCTCAAAGGTGCCCATTCGCGGAGCAAAAAGATAGAGCAGGGTCCGGGGGCACGAGCTATGCCCATCCCTATTGTACTATACTGCCGGGGTTGGGAATCACATTCCTCCCGAGGAAGTAGGTGCGAGGGCCTCTAGCCAAACATGGCTGGCCCCGGACATGCCGGCAAGGAATCTATCTGCCGCATCCAAGGCCGCCTCCCTTGGCGGAGGACCCAACCTTTTCGGCCGGGCATATTCCGCAAGAGATTACCAGATTCGTCCTGCGGGATCAGGGGGCGGAGGGCGCCAGGACCTGAATGGTCCGGAGCCAGGTTTCTACGCTGTGGGGCCAGGTGGTGACCGGGAGAGCGGTCCGGCGAAGACCGTAGCCGTGTCCGCCCTGAGCATAGATGTGCATTTCGACCGGAACCTTGGCGTTCTTGAGGGCGAGGAAGTAGACGATGGCGTTCTCGACATGCACCCCATCATCCTCGGCTTGGACTATGAAAGAGGGTGGGGTTTTGTCGGTCGCCTGGATATCGGGGTTGGGCGCGAAGTTCTGGTCGGGGAGCGCGAGGTAGCCGGGATAAACGATCACGGCGAAGTCAGGGCGGCAACTGAGTTGGTCGGCGGCATCGACCGGATCATAAAGACGTTGATCAAAGTGGGTGCTGAGGGCGGCGGCAAGGTGGGCGCCCGCCGAGAAGCCAAGGACGCCAACCCGGTGCGGGTCGATGTGCCAATCGGAGGCATGGGAGCGGACAATACCGATAGCTCGCTGGGCATCCTGGAGAGCGGTAGAAGACTTGGGGTATGGCCCGGAATCGGGGACGCGGTATTTGAGCAGGACACAGGTCATGCCGGCGGAGTTGAGCCAGTCGCACACCTCGGTGCCTTCCAGGTCGATCGCCAGGATGTGGTATCCGCCGCCGGGAAAGACGACCACGGCGGCCCCGGTGTTCTTCCCTTTGGGCGTGAAGAGAGTGAGGGCCGGCGCGCTGACGTTGCCGAGACGGATGACAGGCTGGCCGGCCACCAGGCCGTCTTTGGCCGTCGTGGTATCGACCTCCGGGCCCGCGCTGGGCTGGGCGCCGGGGGCTCCGTGCGGCCACACGAGCAGTGTTGTATGGCCGGGCGCGGGCTGCCAGGCAGGCCGCTGGGCGAATAGGCTGCTGCAAATAACGACCGCGGAAAGAAGAAACAGGCACTTGCACATGGGTTTGATTGCCTCCGAAATTAAACTTCACCGCCATCATCGCAGCCCCCGGGGCTGTGATGCAAGTCAAGCCATCAGCTTCCGCGTGCGATGGTACATGCGTTGAGCAACTTCGCTCCACCATGCGTGGCCACTCGCGATCAATCCCAGCAAGTGCCAGGGGACCGTGATTTGCGCGCCGTCCACAACGCTACCTTCACCGCGCGGAGATGTTTAACTTTATGATAAGGATGCCGATAAATGCTATGTGGACTTATTCGCAGCGTTACCCAATTCCTCTCTCGTCGCTGGCGGTCCAACGCGCTTCGTCGCGCGGCAGCCGATTTTTAATCGCCGCGAGCAAGTCTACGGTTACGAGCTCCTATTTCGTTCCGGGCTGGAAAACCGCTACACCGCGAGCGACGCGGACGCCGCGGCGCGCGATGTGGCGGACAGCATCCTCACCATCGGCGCGCGGACGCTTACCCGGGGGCGGAAGGCCTTTCTCAACTGCACCCGCCAGTTTCTCGTGAACGAGTATGCCACCCTGCTTTCCAAAGAGGAGACCGTGATCGAGATTCTCGAGACGGTTGAGCCCGACGCCGAAGTTCTCGCTGCCTGCCGCAGATTAAAGGACCTGGGCTACGTGATTGCTTTGGACGATTTTGTTTATGCCGAGAAATTCCAACCCTTCGTCGACCTGGCCGATATTATCAAAGTCGATTTCAAGCTTATGGGGCCGGGTGACCGGCAGCGAGCAGTGGCCAGATTCTCGCCCCTGGGGATTCGCCTGCTGGCGGAAAAGGTGGAAACGCGCGCCGAATTCGCCGAAGCTCGCGACGGCGGCTACGCTTACTTCCAGGGCTATTTCTTTTGCAAGCCCCAGATCGTCCCCAGCCGTCACATCCCGGCCTACAAGATTAACTACCTGCGTGTCCTTCAGGCCATCACCAAACCAGTATTGGACCGCGGCGAAATCGTGGCGCTCATTGACCGGGAAGTCTCGCTTTGCTATAAGCTCTTGCGGTTTATGAACTCGGCCCTTTTTGGCTTCCGGCGCGATGTCAGCTCCATAAGCCACGCGCTGGAGTTGGTAGGCGATCAAGCGCTCACAAAATGGGCGACCGTGGCGGCAGTTCTGGGCATCGCCGGCAATGAGCCCAACGAACTTGTGCTGACGGCGCTCACGCGGGGCCGTTGCTGCGAGCTGCTGGCCGCGAACCGGGGCGACCGGAAAGACGAGCAGGGGATGTTTCTCCTGGGCGTTTTCTCGTTGATGGAAGCCATGTTGGGGCTGCCGATGTCAGAAATTGTCTCGGAGATTGCTCTGCCCGAACGGGTCCGGGCCGCCCTCCTGGGAGGGTCCAACCGCTTCCGGGAAATCCTCGATTTGGTCAAGGCCTTCGAAGCGGGAAACTGGAGGGAGGTCAGCGAACTCGCTCTCGCCCTCCAACAGGATGAGTCGCAACTCGCCTGCGCTAACCTGGAAGCGGTGGACTGGGCGCAGAAGGTGTTCCAGGCCTGAACACCCTGGTGGCGCCTCGCCATCGCTCGCCCCGGCCGGCCTCTGACCTGGCCGCAGCATGAGGCAAGGGAGGAACGGATAGGGGCGATCATCATCCCATCCGGGTGGTGATGCCGGTGATGCCGATTAAAGAAGCCACGTTGTTCCGTTGGGCGCAAACGAATGGACGCTTGTAACCGCCGAAAACCAAAAAGTAAGTCCGGATTGGAGTACAATGCGAGTCCATGAGAGGGGGATTTATGGCAGATATCAGCCAGCGTCGTAGCGATCGTGTCCTAATTACCCTGCCCGTTTCAATTTCTGGAACGGATGCTGCCGGAATACCCTTTTCGGAAGATACCACCACCGTCACGGTTTCTCAAAATGGGGCGGCGATTGCGGTGAAAACCCCGCTGGTTCCCGGTCAGGAGGTCGTCATCCGCCGCCCCCGACTCCGTGTTCCCCGCGTGGCAGAATGTCTTGTGGCGGGGAAAGTCGGGGATCAAGCAGGTCTGCAAGTTTTCAGTGTGGCGTTCCGGAAACCTGCGGTGGGCTTCTGGGACATTTATTTTCCTCCGTTGCCCGCGGACGGAGAGACCGCCGGACGAGCTCTGCTCGGGTGCAAGGTCTGCGGGACGCGCAAGGTTGTGCATCTTGATGCGGCGGAGTTGGCGACCTACAACACCCATCGGCAGATCTCCCTCAATTGCACCGTGTGCGGGAAATCTACGATTTGGGTGGAGTTGCACCAAGAGACGACAAAACGGCCGGAGTTAGGGCCAGCGAATCCCGCCAGGCTGGCGGCATCGCCTCCCCCACGGGTAAAGGACCAGCGGAAGCATCGCCGGGTGGCCACAGAGATCCTCGTCTGCATTCGCCAGGCTGGGGCGGCCGATGACGTGGCAACTACCGCGGACATCTCCCGCGGCGGGCTGCTTTTCACCAGCCAAAGGCACTACCGCCCCGGATCCTACATCCAAGTCGCAGTTCCCTATGTCCCCTCGGCATTGAACGTTTTCATCGATGCCCGCGTCGTCCACAGTTCCACGCCCCGTTCCCAGGAGCTCTATCGCGTGGGCATCATGTACCTTGCTGAAAACGAATCGTAACGGTGAGATGCACGGGATGCAAAGATGTACGACGGGGAGATTCCCCCTTATTGAAACAAAATCCGAATTCGTGCCTTGGGGGAATTTAGCCTGAGGCTGCGGGCTGTTCGGTTTCAGAACGAGGATGTTCCGGCGAAGGGATCCCCAAGAGCTGCCAGACCCCGGAGGACCGGCCCCACGCGCATTTCATCCTGAGTTGGGAATGCCCGAAAAAGAAGGAGGGAACTTAGTGTAACTTGGCGTATTCGGCTTTGGCTTCTTCGAGAAGAGGGATATCGGGGTCGGCGTCCTTCCACAGAGCGAAGAAATCCTGGTAGGCGGTGCGGGCTTGGGCTTTGTCACCGGCAAGGGCTTGGGCGCGGCCCACACCGAGTTGGGCCATGAAAATGTAAGGGGAGCCAGGACGGGAGTTCTTGAAAGCCAGAATCTTCTGGAATTCCTGGACGGCGTCATGGGTTCTTCCCGCCTTCAGGTAAGCCACGCCGCGAACCCACAGCGTGCCCAGGTCCGCGCGGTCGTATGGCTGAGCTCGCTGAAGAATCTCGAGGGCTCGAGTAGGATTATCCCGCTTTAATTCGAGGAACGCCTGTATGTCCGGGACCGCGAGGTCCTGTACCATGGTATCGTCAGGACGTAGCTTTGCCACTTCTTCCACGAGACTCTTAGCTTTTGCGTCCTGGCCGACGAGTGCCAGCACGCCACCCGCGCCCAACTTCACAAAAGGACTTGTGGAACCCTTCAGCGCCGCAGCGGCGTCCTCCGCCGCTTGCGAGCGTAAGCCGGCGAGGGCCTCACACTGCCCTTGATCGAGGAGAAGCTGCCCCGCGATTTCGGAAATGTTTGCACGCCGGGCTTGCTCCACCGCCCCGCCTATGAGTTCGCGCATTTTTTTCAGGCGTCCTTGCGCGCCTGCCATGTCGGCGTAAAGAACGTCCAGTTGGGCCGCCCAGTAGGGGCTTTGTCTCACCAAAGCTTCTTCCCGATCCAAGGCCGCCTTGTCACCCTGAAGGATTGCAACATAGGCAAGGGCGGTGTGGAGGCCCGTGCCGCCGATCTTCCGGTTAAGGGCCTGCTGAAGGATGGCCTTGGCGTCATCCAGGCGGTCCAGCCCCACATAAGCCGAGCCAACGTTGCCATAAGCGTTCCAGGTGTCGGGAGACAGCCGGATCGCTTCCAAACCCTCCTCCACCGCCTTCTGAAAATCCCCCAAATTGTTGTAGATGCCCGCCAGATTGGTGCGCGGGATCGAATTCCGTGGGTAAGTCTGTTTAAACAATTCGTAAGCCTGGATAGTCTTGTCGATATCTCCGCGGGTATCGTAGTAGTGGCTGGTAATGTAGAGGCGCTCGCGCTCGCTGGCACGGTCCTTTAGCTCGAAGGCTTTTTGCGTGTTTTGCTCTGCCAGTTCGCTCTGACCCGTGTTGTTGTAACAGGTGCCCAGGCGCGCGTACGCCATGGCGAAGTTGGGATCAAGCTCGACGGCATGCTGGTAGAAAGGAATCGCCGCCGTATCCTCCCCGATATTGTGCTGCGTATCCCCGAGGGTGAAGGCTTTCAGGGCTTCGAGGGACGATGTCGTGGCCTGCTCTAAGGGCATATCGAACTTCTGAACGGAGGCCAGTGATTCTCCCATCTTCATCCGCAACTGCGAGCTGGCGCTGCCCAGCGCCTTGAGGACTTGCTCTTTCGAATCTGCCGCGGCCTGCGTTTGCCCCAGCGAATCGCCCGTGCTCGCATTTACGGCTTCCAGCGTGATGATGTACTGGCTGCCGAGGCTTGAGATCGCGCCGCTCAGCATGCCCTTGATCCCATTGCGCTGGCAGATCTCCCGCCCCACTTCTGTGGTGATGCGCGTATCCATCGGCCTTCCCATGAATTTCAGCGTCTCCTCCACTCGCTGATCGGGAAAGACATTGAGAAAAGGCGATTGCTCAAGCTCCACCGCCACTGCTTTCTTGAGCGTGCCGTCGAAAACCGGGTCTCCCGTGGTGTTGACGAAATCCGTCAGCAGAATCGAATCGCGTTCCGTCATCGCTGGCCGTCGATGGAAATGCAGAAACGCGCCCACCGCCGCGACAATCACCGCTGCCAGAGCCGCGCCGATCAAAAGTTTGGCGCGCCAAGCACGGGATGCGGGTGCGCTGGCCGCGACCGGGGCCAGCGCTTTAGCGATGCCGGAGGCGACCCGGGGCGTGGTCCCGCTGCTACTTTCCGGGGGATTCGGCACCATCGGCAAAGCTCCGCTAATGATCGTTGCGTGGCCGGAGCTGGAATCGCGCTTCAAGCGCTTCAGGTCGGCGCGAACATCCGCCGCGCTCTGGTAGCGTAGCTCGCGGTCCTTTTCCAGCAATTTGTTAATGATTCGCTCGAGCTCCGGAGAAATTTCGGAGTTCAACCTCACCGGCGAAACCGGCGTATTGTGCAGAATGGCGTCGAAGATGGCGGCGGAGGTGGCGCCACCAAACGCCGTCCGTCCCGTGGCCATTTCGTAGAGCATCACTCCGAAACTGAACAGATCCGTGCGCGCGTCAAGTTCCTCGCCCAGCGCCTGCTCCGGCGACATGTAAGCGACGGTGCCCATGGCCGTGCCGGGAGTGGTCAGGTGATCCTGGGCGGTAGCCATTGTCTCCGTGGCGGACGCGCCCACCTGCGCTCCCATGTATTGTCGTCCCGGCGCCGCCTTGGCCAGGCCGAAATCCAGGATTTTCGCCTGCCCGCGGCTGGTCAGGAAAATGTTCGCCGGCTTGATATCGCGATGGATGATGCCCTTGGAGTGCGCCGCGTCCAGGGCGTCGGCGGTTTGCAGGGCGTACTCGAGCAAATCTTCCGACTTGATCGGCCCCGCGGCAATGCGATGCTTGAACGTCTGCCCCTCTAGCAACTGCATGGCGATAAAGGTGTGACCGTCCGCCTCGTCAATCTCATAGATGGTGCAAATATTGGGATGATCGAGCGCCGACGCCGTGCGCGCCTCGCGCCGGAACCGCTCCAGGGCCTGCGGGTCCTTGCTGAACTGCTCGGGCAGAAACTTGAGGGCGACGAACCGACCGAGCTTGGTGTCCTCGGCTTTGTAGACGACGCCCATGCCGCCGCCACCCAGTTGGTCGACAATCCGGTAATGAGAAATTGTGCGATCAATCATCTGTGCGTGATGTGTTTTTCCCTTAAACTCAGTCTATCATATGTTAAAGCAGACGTTGCCGCAACGGACCTGCCAGGTTGCTCAGGGTCCCGTCAAAGTCGGATAGGGTTGAGACAAACCCTCAGCCTCACATTCAACGGTTTTCCCCTTTCCTTTCAATTACATTCAAGGTTCGCGGGGTCTTGGCGTGGGCCCGCCGGCGCTCTTCCACCACAGACTTCGTCGCTGCGGCCGGAATTTTGCCCTGCGGGCTTGGCAGGTTGGACGGGCTAGACTTCGAGAAGCGGAGAGACTTGCGCGCCGGCATAACGCCACCTCGCCATAATACTCCTTGAGTATAACGCTCTACGCTATAGATGTCAAGCAAAATCCACTAGCTTGGAGGCTACAAAATGTCACGGGCGGAAAACAGGCGTGGCGCGGCGGAGCCGCAACCAGAGGCGTGACACGGCCATCCCTTCGGCAAGCTCAGGGCAAGCTCTGCCCGTGTCGATCGCGGGCGGGACCCCGATGGATCGGGGTGCCACAACGGAGGGGCACCCCTTGTGGGTACCCGGAAGTGGCGTATCGTGGCGTGCTCGGACGGTCGGGCGAATTGGCTCTCTGATGATGCCCCTTGCGAAGCATGCGTCGCGTCTCGATCCGGTGGTGACAAAGTCCTCCATCTTGCACCCACGGTCACCGCTAATACATACTGCCAGTTCTCAAGTTATACAGCCAGAGTTGGGCTGCGGCAACGAGGTTTACAGTATCCAAACCTGCTATGGTGGATTTACTTTCCTATGATATCGCTGACATCAGGTCTTTGACGCTCGATCCATTTCGGCTTCTGCTTTCGCACTCCGGCTGCTTGAACCAGCACCGGCAGGTTGAGATCGATTGTCATCAGGAAGAGATCCCGGCGTATATTGCAGCAGAAAAGCCCGGCGTATAGAATGGGGCGTATTCGTGGTGCAATGCCCAACCATCGGACCGCATCGCACCTTTCTGCCGGTGGACGTTTTTGGATTGCGCAGCATCGATGGCAGCCCTGCAGCGTTCTATTGGGCTTGGTGGGATGATCTGTGTTAGCGTTCAAGCATATCAGCATATTCTCAGACTGTGAGGCGTGATGCCTTCCCGAGGACCGGATTTGCAGAAGTTCGTAGCGCCGGAAATCATCTTTGGCCTTGGTGCTTTACACCTGGCCGGACAGTATGGACGCAACCTCGGGGGCAGCAAAGCCCTGGTGGTTTCCGACCCCGGGGTTCTCGCTGCCGGCTGGGTCGAGCAAGTGCTGGCGAGCGTCGAGGGTGCGGGTCTCGAATCCACGCTGTTTACGCAAGTCACGCCCAATCCGCGCATCGAAGAAATCGCCGCGGGGGCCGTCGTGTACGCCGAACAAGGCTGTGACATCATCATTGCGGTCGGAGGCGGGAGTGCGATCGATTGCGGAAAGTGCATCGGCCTGGTGGCGGCCAATCCGGGCGGCATCCGGGACCTGGTGGGCGTCGACAACGTGGGCGCCCCGATGCCCCCGACAATTTGCATTCCCACCACCGCCGGGACGTCTGCCGATGTCTCGCAATTTGCGGTGATCATGGACCGCGAGATCCATCGTAAGCTGCTGATCATCAGCAAAGCGGTGGTGCCCGACATTTCCCTGGTCGACCCCACGACGCTCACCACCATGGACACGTTTCTTACCGCCTGCACGGGAATCGACGCGCTGGCGCACGCCATGGAAGCCTATGTGTCGCTCGGACACTCACCGCTGACGGATATCCATGCGCTCGAAGCCATGCGGCTGATCAGTTCCAATCTCCAGAAATCGATCGCCGAACCGAAAAATCTCGAGTACCGCCATAACATGATGCTGGCTAGCCTGGAGGCCGGTTTGGCGTTCTCCAACGCCAGCCTGGGCGCGGCTCACGCCATGGCGCATAGCCTCGGCGGCCTGCGGGATCTGCCGCACGGCCAATGCAACGCCATGGTTCTGGACGGCGTGATCGATTTTAACTACGGCCTGGCTGAGCAGCGTTACCGGGACATTGCGATTGCCATGGGCATCGAAATAGTTGGGATGCCGTCTGCCGAAGTTCGCAAGCGGCTTGTCGAGGAGATTCGGCGGCTACGGGAAACGGCAGGCCTGGGTGACACTTTGTCCGACTGCGGGGTCCATCGGACGGAAGTCCATGAGCTCGCCGAGATCACGCTCCATGACCCCTGTGTGGTCACCAACCCCCGGAGGCCAAGTCAGCGGGACGTTGAGGTCATCTATGAAGGATCCCTCTGATAATTGGGAAGAACTGCGCCGCAAAGTCCTAGGGTTGGGCGACAGTTCCGTCCGCAAGACTCATTACCCGAGTCTTCGGCAGCGTCTGGCGGAGCTGGAGCGCTTACGCGTCGACCTCCAGCAAAGCGAGGCGGAGCTTCGGCAGCTCATCGATGCGATCCCGCAACACGTCATCGTCCTGGAGCCGGATGGGACCTCTCGTTACGTAAATCAGGTTGCGCTCAATTATACCGGCCTTACCCTGGAAGAGAGCGTGGCGGAGGACGCACTTGCGAAAATCTATCACCCGGACGATTTAGAGAGGGTTCTGGCCGAACGCCGCAAGGCGGTCTCCAAGGGAGCGCCAGCGGAAGTGGAAGCACGAATACTCGGGGGGGACGGGAAATATCGCTGGTTTCTCATTCGAATCAACCCGTTGCGGGATGCACAGGGACGCATCCTCCGGTGGTACGGCACGCGTACCGACATCGAAGATCGGAAACAGGCCGAAGATGCCCTGCGGCGGAGCCGGGCCTATTTGACCGAAGCACAGTCATTAAGTCATACGGGCAGCTTCGGCTGGAAGCCTTCCACCGGCGAAGTCCAGTGGTCCGAGGAAACCTTCCGCATCTTTCAATACGACCCCACGACCCAACCGACCGTGGAACTTGTCCTCGAGCGAGTTCATCCGGAGGACCGGGCCCACGCGCAACAGAACGTCGAGCGCGCCTCCCAAGCGGAGAAGGACTTTGAACATGAGTACCGATTGCTGATGCCGGATGGTTCCGTCAAATATCTCCATATTGTGGCTCATGCCATAAGTGATGCCTCCGGCGGCATCGAGTTTGCCGGGGCGGTGATGGACATCACCGCAGCCAAGGAGGCGGAAGACCGAATTCGACGGATCATCAACACTGTCCCGGGACTGCTCTGGAGTGCGCGGCCAGACGGTTGGATCGATTTTATCAGTCAACGCTGGCTGGATTACACGGGAATGACCTTGGAACAGGCGTTGGGGTGGGGTTGGCAACCGGCCTTTCATCCCGACGACCGTGAGCAGGTACTCACCAAGTGGCGAGCGGCGCTGGCGGAGGGGAAGCCCTTTGAGGCAGAAACGCGCCTCCGCCGGTTCGACGGAGAATACCGGTGGTTCATCGGGCGCGCCTTCCCCTTGTTGGACGTCTCCGGACAAATCCTGGGATGGTACGGAGGCGACTTCGATATCGACGACCGGAAGCTGGCGGAAGAGAGAATCCGGGAGCAGGAAATCGAGCTGCGGCAAATCCTGGATGTCGCGCCGCAGCACCTGTGCATCCTGGGGCCCGATGGAAGTCGGCTTTTTCTCAATCAGGCCGCCCTCGAGTATCACGGTCTTACTCTGGAAGAGTGGCAGACCTGTGACCTCCGCCAGCTCTTTCATCCCGATGATTGGGAGCACACGAATCGCGAAGTTGAAAGTGCACTCACCAGCGGGTCTCTGCTCGAGCTCGAAGCACGAGTATTGAGACGCGACGGGAAGTATCGCTGGTTCCTTTTCCGCTATAAGCCGCTGCGGGATGAACAAGAACGCATCACGCGTTGGGCAGTCGTGGCGCTGGATATCGACGATCGCAAGCAGGTCGAAGAGAAACTTCAACACGAGAACGTGGCGCTGCGCGAGGAAATTGACAAGACGTCGATGTTCGAGGAGATCGTGGGAACTTCTCCCGTCCTGCAAACGGTGCTTTCTCGCGTCTCCAAGGTCGCTCCCACGGACTCGACGGTTCTCATCACGGGTGAAACGGGAACAGGCAAGGAACTCATCGCCCGCGCCATCCACAAAAGCTCGCCGCGCTCCTCGCGAGCTTTTGTGAGTGTGAATTGTACGGCCATTCCGCGCGACCTGATCGCCTCAGAATTATTTGGCCATGAGAAGGGCGCCTTTACGGGGGCAGCCCAGCGGCATTTGGGCCGCTTTGAATTGGCCGGAGGAGGAACCATCTTCCTCGATGAAGTCGGAGAGCTTCCTGCCGAGACCCAGATCGCTCTTTTGCGTGTCTTGCAGGAGCGTGAATTTGAGCGGGTCGGCGGAACGGGATCCATCCGAAGTAACGTTCGGGTGATTGCTGCCACGAACCGTGACTTAGAGGCGGCCATCGCGGCGGGCACGTTTCGTAGCGACCTATTCTACCGGCTCAATGTTTTTCCCATCGAAATTCCCCCTCTGCGGGAACGAAAGGAAGATATTCCCGTATTGGTGGAGTACTTCATCGACCGTTTCGCAAGGAAAGCAGGAAAGACCATTCGACGGGTGAACAAAAAGAGCCTGGACTTGCTTGAGTCGTACCCCTGGCCCGGTAATATTCGCGAATTGCAGAACATCATAGAGCGGTCTGTCATTTTGTGTGAAACCGAGAATTTCTCGGTCGACGAAAGTTGGCTCTTGCGCCAGCCTCTGGCAACGGAGGCGAAAGGTCAAGTTGACCTCTCTCAAAAGCTTGCCGCTCAGGAGAAAGAGATGATTGAGGCTGCCTTGCGCGAAAGCCGAGGACGAGTCTACGGACCGTCAGGGGCGGCTGCCAAGCTGGGTATGGCGCGATCTACTCTGGAGTCGAAGATTAGGTCACTGAAGATCGACAAAAATCGGTTCAAAACTGCAAATCCCTCCAAGGACTACTAGCTTCATTGTTGTTTGCTCTCCAGGAATGCCCGGAAACAATTTTGTACACCATTTCGACAATTGGCGAATATTCGCCACTTTTATAGATGTCAATCCATTTATTTTCATAAGGTTAGCATTGGCTTTTAGATTGCTTTCAAAAGGAGTTGTCGGTTCCACTTCAAGCGAGGCATAGATGCTGAGAATTCAGAGGTCATCCAATGGAGAGGTTGTGGTGAGCGGGCGATTAAATGCGGAGAATCTTAGCGACCTAAAAACACAACTTCAATCAGATGCGGAAAGTCGCCGCATCATCTTGGACATAAAGGACCTAACCCTCGTGGATCGGGAAGCTGTCAAGTTTCTCGAGCGCTGCGAAACGGACAGCGTCAAGCTCAAGAATTGCCCAGCGTACATCCGTGAGTGGATTGTGAGAGAAAGAAATGCAGGGTGACCGGCATTAGGGCGAAGTACCGTTCGGCAGCCAAGATTTGTATGTTTGGAGGATCACCATGAGTTTGGCAGGTGTTTTTGTTCCCGACATGAGTGGCATAAACTCGCGGTTCGCGGGTGATGCTTCGAGCAGCGAAAGTCATGAACTCGATTCCGAGAAAGAAATCCATGCCGAGGCAGGCTTTGAAGGAATCGTGGGACACAGTCCCGCCCTCCGCGAGGTGCTGCAACTCATGGAAATGGTGGCGGCAACCGATTCGACGGTGCTCCTGTTGGGAGAGACGGGCACCGGCAAAGAACTGATCGCGCATGCCATTCACAATTGCAGCCGCCGGAAGGACCGGCCATTTGTCAAGGTTAACTGCGCGGCCATTCCCAGTGGTTTGCTCGAAAGCGAACTTTTTGGTCACGCGCGCGGGGCCTTCACCGGCGCTATCACTCAGAAGATTGGCCGGCTTGAACTTGCTGACCGCGGTTCGCTGTTTTTGGATGAAATTGGCGACATCCCCCTGGAGCTCCAACCGAAACTCCTGCGCGTCTTGCAGGAGCGAGAATTCGAGCGGTTGGGCAGCACGCGAACGCAGAGAGTCGACGTTCGAGTTGTGGCCGCTACCCATCGCGCCCTGGAAGAAATGATCGTGGAGAAGCAGTTTCGCCTGGATCTCTACTACCGGCTGAATGTTTTCCCGATTTCCATTCCCCCCTTGCGCGAACGCCCTGAAGACATTCCTCTGCTGGTTCGCCACTTCGTCCGGCAATTCGCCGAGCGGATGCGCAAGACCATTGAGGCGATATCTTGCGAATCGATGGAGGCGCTGATTCGATATCCATGGCCCGGAAACATCCGGGAGCTGCAAAATGTTATCGAGCGATCGGTGGTTGTCCATGAAAAGGGGAAGCTCTCGGTCCCGAAAAGTTGGCTTGCACACGAAGGCTTCCGAATCGAACCGGCCACCCATCAGCTTTTCAAAAAGTCGGCAATGGAGGAGCGAGAAATGATTGGCGCGGCCTTGGCGGAAACGCGTGGCCGGGTGTCGGGACCGTCGGGTGCGGCGACTAAGCTTGGCCTTCCGCCCTCCACTCTCGAATCGAAGATCCGGGCGATGAATATCAACAAGTACAGCTTCAGGGCCGTGTAGCTTCTGCGGGGCGTTACATTTCGAATTTCCTTGGTTTGGCGGTGCCCGGCGCACGGGTGATTGTGGATAGTCCAAGAATGGCCGCCACTCACAGCGTTACTTCGAACGCGCGGGGGGCGTACAGCGTGCTGGCACTCTTGACAAGCCCTTATAACCTATCAATAGATGCTAATGGCCATCGGACAGTCCGCGTAAATGGTGTGGTGATTGAAGTTAACCAACGCGCACGTCTGGACTTTGCCCTGACGATTGACAGCAAAAGTGACATTATTGCCGTTCTGGGGAGCGCCCCGCTGCTCAATGCCTCGCACGCCTCCGTGGGCACTCTCACTGGCAACAGGTTTGTGGAAAACATGCCCTTGAACGGGTGGAGCTTTAACGGCTAATGATATTGTTCCCCTCCGGGGAACGGATGGCTGACGACTTCGTGCTGACAACTGAGTTAAAATGACGCCACCATGGAAAGCGCGCGCAAACACGGACGCGCCTTTATAGCGCTGGGCATCCTTCCGGCGTGCTGCCCAGAGGCCATGAATTCTCTTTGTGACTGCACGGGCACACAAGCGGAAATGGTGCAGCATCCACGGCAGCCTCGGATCGCCATGGCTCTTGCCGCGGGTCTGCTGGCCAGCCTCTTAATCACTCCCTTAGGAGCGCAATCTCACCCCCCGCAGTACATCACCACGGTTTGGCAAACGGAGCAAGGGCTACCGCAAAACTCGGTGAATGCGATCTTGCAGGATCATCGCGGCTATCTCTGGATCGGCACCTTCGGGGGGCTGGCGCGCTTTGATGGTGAGCGCTTCCGGGTTTTCGACTCGGCGGATACTCCGGGTTTCGGCAATAATCAAATCCTCTCTCTCTACGAAAGTCGTTCCGGAGTATTGTGGATCGGTACTGAGGACGGCCTCATCCGGCTGGAAAACGGCGTTGCCACCACCTACACCGACCGCGACGGCTTGCCGAGCAGCTTCATCCAATCCATCCGTGGAGATGCCGAAGGGAACGTGTGGATCAAAAGCTCGGGCGGCGTAGCCAAGTTTGTCGGCGCCAAGCTGGAAGCTTACCCCACGCACCGGGGGAAGGCGGTCCGGGAGTTTTACCTCCAGGCGCGGGACGGAAGCATGTGGTTTCGCCGTGGAAACGAGCTTGTGCGTTTCGGCGCCGACGGCTCCCTCGCGACCCTGCAGGTCCGCAAGCCGAGTGTCTTTCTCGTTCAAGAAGCTCGCGACGGAAGTGTTTGGGTCGCGGTTCGCAACGAGTATCGGCTGGTGCGCTATTACCAGGGGGCATTCTCCGACGTACCGCTACCGCCGATTGGGCAGCGCGCCTTGACGAAGGGGCATGATCCCGAGTTTGACCTCACCATGGCGGAGGGTGCGGAGGGGGAATTGCTGCTGTTGACCCCGGCCGGACTGGTGCGGATTGTGGACGGGAGGCTCAGTCCTCCCCAACCCTTATCGTTGCCTGCGAATGGCGGCGAATTGCCCAAGGTACGCAGCCTCCTGGTCGATCGAGAAGGCAACCTGTGGGTGGGAATGGTTGGGCCGGGGCTGCTGCGTCTCCGGCCGGCCCCGTTGACGGCGTATGCAAAGGGCGAAGGCCTCTCCGACTCGAGCTTCAATACGGTGTTTCAGGATCGGGAAGGCCGCATTTGGCTGGGCGGGGATTTGCTCTATGGGTTCGATGGGCATCGGTTTCATCGGTTTCCGGGTGTGCAGGACATTCTCGCCCTTGCCCAGACCGGTGATGGCGACCTGTGGTTCGGCGGGTACGGCGGGCTGTATCGCTGGCGATCGGGCGTGCTGAGCCATTTCAAGGTGGAAGCGCCGGCCGTGGGATCGATTTATCAGGACCGGGAGGGCACCCTGTGGATCGGCGGGTCCATGGAAGAGCGCCCCGGCGGGCTTTACCGTTTTCGCGAGGGGAGATTGGACCAGATCCCCGGCATCTCCGGCGTGCAATCCATCCTCGGGGGCCGGGACGGTGGCTTTTGGGTGGCGGCCATCGAGGGGCTTTTTTATGTGCGCGGCGGCCAAGCCTTCTTGTACGCGCCGAACCGAAGTCTGCCCGGCCACATCGTGGATGTTTACCCAGATTCGACCGGGACTCTCTGGCTGGCGACCTACGGCGGAGGATTGTTCCGTTTTCGGGACGGCCACTTGAAAGCGATTACGACCAAAGACGGTCTGCCCAATAACATGTTGCTGCGCATTCTGGAGGACGGCGAGGGCAATCTCTGGTTCACCTCCACGCGCAATATCTTTCGCCTCAGTCTGAAGGAGCTAAACGATTTTGCCGAGGGGAGAATCTCTTCCCTTTTGCCGGTCACGTACGGGGTCGCCGAGGGCATGAGGACCGGCGAATGCAATGGAGGGAGTCCGGGAGGCTGGAAAACTCGGGACGGGCGGATATGGTTTCCCACCGTGCGCGGCGTCGTGGCCATTGACCCCACGGCGGGTAATCGCCTCCCTCCGCCGGTGGTCCTGGAAGAGGCATGGGCAAACAATTGGAATCTGGCGGGCGACGGCCAGACTTCCGTACCCCCCGGCAACAATACCTTCGATTTCCGCTTCACGGCCCTCAGCTTTTCCGCCCCGGGAAAACTGCGCTTCCGGTACCGTCTCGAACCTGCTGATAAGGACTGGGTGGACGCCGGGACGCGCCGCACGGCGCACTACACGAACATGGCTCCCGGGAAATACTCATTCCAGGTGGCGGCGGCGAACGACTACGGCATTTGGAACGAGCAGGGGGCCAGCGTGCGGTTCGTGCTCCAGCCGCACTTTTACCAGACGAATTGGTTTCGTGCGCTCTGCGCCGCCGTTTTTTTGGGGTTACTATGGACGGCCTATCAGTTCCGCGTCCGGCAACTGCATCATCAATTCGAGATGACGCTGGACGCCCGCGTCGGCGAGCGCACCCGCATCGCGCGCGAACTGCACGATACGCTGCTGCAAAGTCTCCACGGGCTGCTGCTGCGCTTTCAGGCGGCTTCCAACCTGCTCCCGGAGCGCCCCGCGGAAGCCAAGCAGCGACTCGATAGCGCCATCGATCAGGCCGCGCAGGCGATCACCGAGGGCCGGGACGCCGTTCAGGGGTTGCGCTCCTCCGCGGTCGAGAGCAACGATCTGGCCTTGGCGGTCAGCGCTCTGGGAAAAGAACTCGCGGCCGATGAAACCAACCGGAATTCCGCCGTCTTGCAGGTGGCGGTGGAAGGCACGCCGCGCAACCTCCATCCGATCCTCCGGGACGAAGTCTACCGGATCGCCGGCGAGGCGCTGCGCAATGCCTCGCGGCACGCCCAGGCGCGCCAGATCGAAGTGGAAATCCGCTATGACGAACGCGAACTGCGGTTGCGCGTCCGCGATGACGGGAAGGGCATTGACCCGAAGGTTCTGACGGGCGATGGGCGCGCCGGTCACTTCGGCTTGCGCGGGATGCGCGAACGCGCCAAACTGGTGGGGGGGAAATTGGATGTCTGGAGTGAACTCGACACGGGCACGGAAGTTGAACTGACCATCCCGGCGTCGCTTGCGTATGCCAAGTCCCCTCCGCGGAGATCCTGGTTTTCTGGCTGGAGGAAGTAATTGCCTTATCCACAGAATACGCAGATTTCACAGATTAAGAGGGTGACGAAAAACCATGAGCAAAGCTTTCATCCTGGGGATCGGCGGGCAGTCCTGAGCAAAGCGAAGGATTCAGAGCCTCAGCATTTTGATGAAATCTGTGCAATCTGTGCAATCTGTGGATCAGTGAGCTGAAGCTATGAGCACAAATCCCAACCCGATCCGGATTCTGGCGGTGGATGACCATCCCCTTTTGCGCCAAGGGATCGCGGGGCTTATCGCCGATCAATCGGACATGGCGATAGTCGCCGAGGCCGCGAATGGGCGCGAAGCGATTCAGCAGTTCCGCACGCACCGTCCGGACATCACCCTGATGGACATCCAGATGCCGGAGATGAATGGTCTCGATGCGATGATCGCGATTCGCAACGAATTTCCCGAAGCGCGAATCATCGTTCTGACCACTTACACCGGCGACGTGCAGGTGCTGCGCGCCCTCAAAGCCGGCGCTCGGGCTTACCTGCTGAAGAATGCCTTGCACAAGGAACTGCTGGATACCATTCGCGCCGTGCATGCCGGGAAGAAAACCCTATCGCCGGAAGCCTCCTACCAACTTGCCGAGCACGCCACCGATGACGCCCTGACCCCCGCCGAAATCTCCGTCCTCCGCCTGATCGCCGAGGGCAATGCCAACAAACAGATTGCCGACCAGCTCTCGATCACCGAAGAAACCGTCAAAGGCCGGGTCAAGAATATCCTCTCCAAATTGGGCGCCAACGACCGAACCCACGCCGCCATGATCGGGCTGAAGCGCGGCATCATTGAATTTTGAAAAGCTGTCCGTTGTCCGTAGTCAGTAGTCCGTTGTCCGTTGTCAGTTGTCAGTTGCTCCCCGCCACAGACCAGGGATCACTCGCTACTGACCACGGACCACGGACTACGGACCACGGACAACGGACAAGTGACCACGGACAACGGACGTCCTTCCCCCCACTCTAAAGAGTCAACCGTACGACTCAATATGGGCTTTCGAGCAGATCGGGAGATTTCGTACTCTGAGCCGGAGGCCTATTTTGCGACGACTCTTCTCGACATTCGCCCACGGTTTACCCGGCGCCGGCCTGCTTTTGATGCGGCTGGTTTTGGGGATCGCACTGATCGTTCAGACGGTCCCGGCACTGCGGAGGGGGCCGGCGATGGTGCCAGGCATACTGCATGTGCTCGCGATCGGCGCAGGAATACTGCTCATGGCAGGTTTATGGACGCCCATCGTGGGAGTTCTGGTGGCGGTGATTGAGCTGTGGAACGCGTTCTCGCAGCCTGGCGATCCGTGGATGAGCATTCTGTTGGCAACCCTCGGCGCCGCCCTGGCGCTGCTGGGACCAGGCGCCTGGTCCATTGATGCCCGCCTTTTTGGATGGAAGCGCATCGATATTCGAGATCGGTAGAGTCAGCTCCCCCACCGTTCGAGGGTATTTCTTGGCTCTAGAGAGTCGCTCAGCCGCCCCGATATAGTGGACACAATGACTCCAAGTGGGGTTGTCCACACGTTGAAATAATTTCATACTTCATCGCGAGAGCGGAAGAGTCCAACAACGAAGCTAAGGAGTGACGTGATCATGAATGACACCATGGAGAACGCACTTGCTTACGACATGATTCCAGAACCTCAGGGCATGTTCCCTCAAGAGAGGCGCTATTGGGAAGATGAGCTTTCGAGCGAGCCGGGTTTCGAGGAGATTATCGGCCAGAGCAAAGCCCTTCGCGCCGTCCTGCGCCAGGTCAAGATGGTTGCCCCAACGGACTCCACGGTTATGATTTGCGGCGAGACCGGGACAGGCAAAGAACTGATCGCGCGCGCCATCCACAATCTCAGTCCGCGGCGTTCCAACGCCTTTGTGAGAGTGAACTGTGCGGCGATCCCGGCAGGGTTGCTGGAAAGCGAGCTCTTCGGGCACGAGAAGGGGGCCTTTACCGGGGCCTTTGCCCAACGCCTGGGCCGCTTCGAGCTGGCCGACCGCGGAACCGTGTTCCTGGATGAGATCGGCGACCTCCCGCTGGAACTCCAGCCGAAACTGCTGCGTGTGTTGCAGGAGCGGGAAATCGAGCGGTTGGGCAGTACACGGACCAAAAAAATTGATGTTCGGATGGTGACCGCAACCCACCGCTCCCTGGAAGAGATGGTGGTGGAGAAGCAGTTTCGTCTGGACCTCTACTACCGGCTGAATGTATTCCCGATTTCCCTTCCTCCCTTGCGCGAACGCCGGGAAGACATTCCGCTGCTGGCGTGGCATTTCGTGCAGCAATTCGCCCGGCAGATGAACAAGACCATCGAGGCGATTTCTTCCGAGTCGATGGAGGCGCTGATTCAATATCCCTGGCCCGGCAACATCCGTGAATTGCAAAATGTTATCGAGCGCTCGGTGGTGGTCTATCAAGAGGGAGACCTCTCGGTCAAGCCGAGTTGGCTCCCCCGCGCCAGCTTCCCCACCGAACCCGCAACCGCGTCGTGGTTACGAAGGCCGGCGAGGGAGGAGCGAGAAATAATTGGCGCCGCCTTGGCCGAGGCGCGCGGCCGCGTGTCGGGGCGGTCGGGTGCGGCAGCCAAGCTGGGTCTTCCCCCCTCGACTCTGGAATCGAAGATTCGAGCGATGAATATCAACAAGTATAGCTTCCGGGCCGTTTAGAGCGTCTTTAGTTTAAGTGTATACAGCGCGGCGAACCCGGAACCTGAGATGTGCCACGGCCGTCCCGGCCGTGCCCGGGCACGGGCGGGACGCCCGTGGCACGAAATCTCCGCGCGGCAACAACGTCCTGGTGTGGTCTCCCATCTTAGAGTTGACAATAGGCACGACCCCCTCACCCGTCTCGCCTCGGCTGATGAAAACGCCTCGTCGAGCCACCCTCTCCCCCAAGGGGGCGAGGGAAGAGTTGAACTTGCTCCCTCGCCCCCCTTGGGGGAGAGGCCGCCGCCGGCGTTCTTACCAGCCGGGGCGGGAAGGGGGCCCCACGCTTTGCTTGTCGTGGGGGTGAGGGGGTCCGGGCATTATCCCATGGTCAAATATTACGCGGGACACCACACTAACGCCGAGCGCTAGAAGACATGTAAGCACTTAAATGAAAATCGCTCTAGCTGAAGCCGATGTAGCGCGGACCTACAAATCAGGTCCGCGCTACGCTCTTTCAGAACTGGTGCGGAACCCTCGCGTTTTACTCAGGGTAAATTCCTTAAGAGATCGGCACGTGCCGTGCTCATGGTGGTTGAGAATATTGAATATTGATTGTCTCACCCGCCCCAATCCTGCAAATTATCCCTCCCCCGGTCCCCCACTTGGGGGACCTACCCTCCGCAAGGTAGAGGGAAGGTGATTTTTCCTTCCAAGAGGCGTAGCGCGGGCCTGTTATGAAGGTCCGCAGCTCGTCCCCAATGGGCATGGGAAAGCCGCGGACCTACGAAACAGGCCCGCGCTACACTTCTTCTAACCAGGGCGCTCTCCCCTCCACAATCCAACATCGGAATTCGCGAGACTCGCGAATTCGCGAGAAGATTGCGGCGCCGTGTTGCGCGAGTCCGCGTGTTTTGAGTGGCTTTCCCCTTGGCGCTTGCATTGCATTGATGAAACCGAAGGACTGCCGGAGGGAGAGAAGCCTTGACAACCACAGAATCCACCACGGCCCGGGATTTAAGCATCAGCGTAAACGATAGTGAGGAAGGCGCCCTCGTTAGCTTGAGTGGCCGTGTCTCCGTCGACTCTTCGCCCACCTTACGGGAGCAGCTCCACGCGGTGCTCAAACGGCCGTCCCTGCCGTCACTCACGATTGACTTGGCGGATTTGACTTACCTCGACTGCTCCGGCGTTGCCACGCTGATCGAAGCACTCAGAATAGCGCGCAACCGCAAGGCTCTATTGCAGTTGAGGGGGTTGCGCGATCGACCTCGTCATTTGCTTGAGGTCACCGGCCTGCTGCGCCTTTTCGAGACAACTGAGCGGACAAGTGATTCCTCCGTCTCCGAGGTTCTCTGATGGCGACTTTTGCGGAAAAAGTCGGAAAGTCAACCCTCGAACACCTCGATTATGTAGGAGGGCTGAGCATTCAGACCTGGGCAACCATCCGTGCGCTGGGTGTGGCGTTGCCCTTCACTGGGAATCGCTATCGCTGGAAGGCATCTATAGTCCAGATGCTCCAGATCGGCGTTGAGGCGATGCCCATGGTGGGCCTCATGGCGTTGTGTTGCGGATTCATCCTCGCCATGCAAGGGGCGTCAGAGTTACGCCGCGTCGGAGCCATGTCGCTAACTATCGATCTCGTCGCCATCGGCTTCACGCGCGAATTGGGGCCGCTGCTCACCGCCATCGCCGTTAGCGGTCGGTCGGGCTCGGCGTTCTCTGCCGAGATCGGGACCATGATGGTGACCGAAGAAGTCAATGCCCTGCGCGTGATGGCCTTTGACCCGGTGGAATTCGTGTTGGCACCCAAGCTCGTTGCCGCGCTCATCACCGTGCCCTGCCTCACCGTCCTCTGCAACGTCTGCGGCATTTTCGCGGGTGGAGTCTTTATGTTCTTCAGCACCCATCTTGGTCCAGGGACCTATCTGCACGGCGTGATGACCTCGATTCATTTGCGGGACGTGATCAGCGGGGTCATCAAGAGCGTGGCGTTCGCCATCATCATCGCCATGGTGGGTTGCCTGGAAGGTTTTCGCACGCATGGGGGGCCCGAAGCCGTGGGCCGCTCCGCCACGGCCGGGGTGGTCAGTTCGACTTTCCTGGTCATCGTCGCCGATGCGGTTTTCACTGCCATCTTTTATTTCACCGGGGCACACTGATGGCGATTATCTCGATTCGCGATCTGGTGGTCGAGTACGACGGACGCCGCGTGCTGGACGGGCTGAGCCTGGACATCGAGCCGGGGGAGACGATGGTGTTGCTCGGCGGCAGCGGCGCGGGCAAGAGCACTCTGATGCGGCAAATCATTGGCCTGGAACGCCCGAAATCGGGCAGCGTCTCGGTGAAAGGGGTTGATATTACTCGCTGTTCCGAGGCTGAACTCAAGCGGCTCCGGCGCTCCATGGGGGTGGCATTTCAGGATGGAGCCTTGTTCAACTCCCTCTCGGTCGAGGACAACGTTGCCTTGCCTCTGCGCGAGCACACCTCGCTCGCCCCCTCGATCATCGACCTGGACGTTTGGATCAAGTTGGCCGCCGTGGGTCTGGCCGAATTTGGAAAGCTCCTTCCGCAGGAGCTGTCGGGCGGCATGAAGAAGCGCGCGGCGGTAGCGCGTGCCCTCGCTCTCGATCCCGAAATTCTGGTGTTTGATGAACCGTCCTCGGGCCTCGATCCGATTGTTGCGGCGGAACTGGACGACCTCATCCTGTTTCTGAAGCACACATTCCAGCAGACCGTCATTGTGGTGACCCATGAGCTGCCCAGCGCCTTCCGCATCGCCGACCGTATCGCTATGCTCTACAAAGGATCGTTTCTCGCGGTAGGAACGAAGGAGCAGATTAAAGCGAGTCAAAACCCCCACGTCAGGCAGTTTCTGGATCGCGTCCCTGATAACACTGCCACTACCCGTACGGTAGAAGCCTACTTCGAAAAGTACGTGCAGTCCCCGGCACCGTCGCCCCGGGAATGGAGAGGGTGGGAGCGTGTAGAAGCCCACTTCAAAAAGTACGTGCAGTCCCCGGAGGTAAAGCGATGACTACGGAAGCCAAAGTTGGAGCGTTCGTCCTCGCATGTCTCGCGGTCCTGACCGGTACCATCATCTACCTGTTCAACGAGTCGCATGGCAAAGGGCTACAGTATCGGACCTATCTACGCTACGCAGGCGGGCTTGACGCCGGTAGTGATGTTCTGTTCGCAGGCATCGAAGCCGGCAAGATTACGGTTGTGCGGCCCTGGGCGGCGGACCCCACCCGTATTGAGATTCTGTTCAAAGTCAAGGCGGAAATCCCGGTGAATGAAAAGTCGGTGGCGAAGCTCGGCTCGACCAGCCTGATGAGCGATCCGGCTCTGGAGATCAGTACCGGCAGCAGCACTGCCCGCCGCCTCGCCCCCGGCACAACAATTCCCTCCGAGGAGGCGCCGAGCTTGGATGATATCGAGGGAAAGGTGGCCACGGTCGCAGATAGCGCCAACGGACTGATGACGCAGGCGCAGGGGGAACTGAAGGGGCTCACCACCGATGCGCGAACAGTCCTCGCCAATCTGAACTCCATAACTGGCCCGACTAACCAAGAACAGATCGACGCCCTCTTAAAGCAAACGAACGGACTCTTGGCCGACGAACGCCCGAAGATTGACCACATTGCGGATCAATTATTGGCGCTGAGCCAGCACGCGGACGCGGTGATGGGAAAGGCCGGCCCGATGGTCGATCATGCCGATGGCGTGATTCAGAACGCGAACGGCACCGTGGAGCCCCTGCGCAAGGATCTGGCTGAACTTCAGAGTACGTTGAAAGAGGCCCGGAGCCTGCTCGCGAACATGCAAGTTATGATGCGGGCCAACGATTATAAGATCAATGACACGATTGAAAACCTGCGAAACGCCACCGACAACCTGGACCAGTTGACGGGCTCGTTGAAGCAGCGGCCGTGGAGCCTGGTCCGCATTAAACAAACTAAGGAACGAAAAATTCCACAATAGGAAGAGGCGAAACATGAGGAGACGTCTCGCTGCATTACTTATCACGCTCGTAATTTCGACGTGCCTGGCCGGCTGCGGGGTCAAGTATCCATCATATTACACTCTCCACGTGCCGCCGGCCGTAGATATGCCAACTGCGGGAGGAACCCGGGCCTCCGTGGCGGTGGGCGAGTTCCGATCACCGGCTTACCTCCGGCAAGGCGCCATTGTTTACCGCGCGTCGCCGGAGGAGGTTGGGTTTTATAACTACCAGCGCTGGGCAGTTGACCCGCGCGAATCTGTGACTGACGCGATCACGGATCGGCTCCGTGAAAGCGGCAGATTCACCGAGGTAAAGATCTATGACGGGCGTCAGGATGTAGATTTCATCCTTACTGGACGCCTCGAGAAGCTTGAAGAAGTGGATTACGAAGGGGGGGTGAGGGTCGAGGTCGCGATCTCCGCGCAGATGACAGACCTTCGTTCGGGTAAAGCAGTCTGGGCCAACGCCGCGTCCGAGACCGCTGAGGTAAACAAGCGAACCGTACCTTCAGTTGTGGCCACAATGAGTCAGGCAATGGATGGCGCGATCCAAAAGCTCCTGGCAACGCTTCCTGTTTGCACCACAACCAGCCTGGAATCGCATACGGACCCACCCTAGGTTTTCACGAAATTCGCGAATTCGCGAAGGAATCGTTTCCCTGCGATGCACGATCCCAAGTGTTTTGAAGGGCTTACCGATTGGCGCTTGCATTGCAATGATAAAACCGAAGGCCTGCTACGACGAGAGGAAAAAACGAAAAGGAGCAAAGCCATGGACAGAATGCTGGTGGTGGTTTTTGATACGGAACCCAAAGCGTACGAAGGAAAGAAGGCGCTTGGTCAACTGGAAAGCGAGGGCAGCATTGTCGTCTACGCCTATGCAGTAGTTGGCAGGAATGCAGATGGCACCACAACAATCAAGCAAAGTGATGACCCGGGACCGCTCGGGACCCTGGTGGGAACCTCGGTGGGAGCCCTCATCGGTCTGCTCGGCGGGCCGGTCGGCGCCGCGATCGGCGCGGCTGCGGGGTTAGCGGTCGGCGGCACGGTGGACCTGGACAACGCCCGGATTGGTGAAGACTTCATTGATGACGTGAAACAGCAACTGCAAACGGGCAAGTTCGCCGTGGTGGCGGAGATTCAAGAAGACTGGACGACTCCGGTGGACACCCGCATGGAAGCGATCGGTGGAAAGGTATTCCGGCGCGCCCTGTCAGAAGCGAAGCAAACGGTTAACGAAGAGGACACCGCGGCCATGAAAGCCGACCTGGCGCAAATGCAGGCCGAGCATGCCAAAGCGCAAGCCGACCGGAAGGCCAAACTCCAGGAAAAGATCAACCAGCTTGACAGCAAGATCCAGGCGCAGCTCGAGAAATCCAAGCAGCGGCGCCAGGCGGCGGAGGCCCAGGCCAAGGCCAAGGTTGAGGTCCTTAAGGCCAAGGCCGCGGCGTTGAAAGCCAAGGCGATCGAGACGCACAACTAGCACCCGATGCATTGTGGAAGCCTGGATTCAACCGTAGTGGCTGAAGGGGATGGCATTCGAACATGTTCAGGATTCGTGGCCAGAACACGGATCAACGCTACCGGAGGGGTGGCTTATGAGGCTGAGAGTCAATGACCAAAAAGCGTGCGCGCGGCCTCGCGGTGTTTCTCGAAGGAAAGCGCTGCTGGTGGATGAATCCCCTGAAGGCCTTCATTTTTACTCCACCGTCCTTGAAGCGTATGGGTATCGGGTCCGACGGTGCAGCTCTTATTACGAGGGAGTCCGCTGCCTGAGTGACGAGCACTTCGACTTTGTGATTGTGAGTCAGGGGACTCCCAGTTTTGAAGGGAGCTGGGTGCTGATGCGCGCCATCGAGTTGAACCCCGGCTTGCCGGTCCTGGTGGTGGCGCGTTGCCTTGATATCGACTGCTACCTGGAAGCCATGCAGTTGGGGGCGATGGATTATTTGGTCGAGCCTTTGACGGTTTGGGAGATCGGCCGACTGTTAGAAAGATCTGAGCGGGTTGAGAGCCCGGGAAACGGTTTGGGAATCGCCCGCCGGCGGGCGGACTGGGAAAAATCAAGTTGCCCGCAGGCCAACAGCGTTGAAGCAGTTTTGGATTGAGGCGCCCAACCACCTGCCCACCGATGAACGGGCTGATGCAGTCTGGGCGACCGAACGGCAAACTTTGAATGGGGAGGCAGGCTATGGATACCATCATTGATCCAGGGAGCGTTCACAAGTGCGCTCACGAGCAGTGCAAGTGTCAGGTTTCATCCACGGACAAGTTTTGCAGTGATTTCTGTCACGACGCGACGGATATTAAAGAAGTTGAGCTTCAATGTGCCTGTGGACACCCGGCCTGCGCGCTGGACTGAAGGCAGGCTTGATCGGAAGTACGTGACGGAGGCCGAGCCATGGCGGCTTGGGGGAGATACATCATGAACGCAGTTGCACCATTTCGAAAAGTAATCCTGTGTGCCATCGCTGGGGCGTTGTGCCTGGCGGGGGCAGCAACCCTGAGGGCGCAAGGGCAAAACCAGGACGAAGAGATGCAGATGGGTCAGGAGGTCTTCAACGAGCTGAAGGCCAAGGGCGAAATCATCCAATCGTCCCCTCTCTACGACACGCTGAATCCGATTGCCGACGCCATCACTCGGGCCGCCCAGCCCCGCTACAATCACCCGTTCAAGTTTTACCTGGTGCACGAAGCTCAGCCCAACGCCTTCTCAGTTCCGGGCGGCAACGTGTACGTCGTCGATTCGCTCCTGTATTTCGTAAAGAACACTGACGAACTGGTCGGCACGCTGTGTCACGAGGTCTCCCACACCATTCATCACGACAGCATGAATTTGATGGAGAAGGAGAAGAGGATCGCGGAGCGGGAAATCGCGGCCGCCGTGCTGCTGGGCGCCGATCGCATCCAATTGTTGGGGATCGTCCTGCTCGGCAAGCTCCATTCCCTGAGCTACTCGCGCGAAGATGAGTCACGAGCCGACGTGACCGGCGCCGATATTTGCGCCACCACGGGATATAACCCTTATGGGTTGGTCTGGCTCTTTCAAGATTTCCAGAATGCCAACCTGGGAAATGTGCCGCAGATTCTGTCGGACCATCCCGGTAATCAGCAACGCGTCGACACACTCAAGCAACATTTCCGCGAGAACCCTTCCGTATTTGGGAAGTTCAACTCTGATCCCAAGTCGGCGAAAACGATTTCGGTTCCGAAGAATTCCGCCGAGGTGTTCTTGCGCTGAAGGCGGGGAAAGCAATCGCGGGCGCAAAAGGGCGTTGAAGCAGTTCTTGCCGGAGGAATCAGACCATGAAGGCGCTTGATCTGGTTCGAAAGACCCTTTTGTACGCTGCCGCTGCGGTGTTGTGTCTCGGGGGGTGGGGAAGCGGAGGAATTTCTGTACCGGCCCAAGGGCGTAATCAGGACGAGGAATTAGCGATGGGTCAAGAGATTTTCAATGAACTGAAGGTGAATGGTGAAGTCGTGGAATCTTCCCCTTTGTACGATCAGTTGCGACCGATTGCTGACGCCATCACCCGCGCGGCGCAACCGCAATACGATCATCCGTTCAAGTTCTATTTGATTCATGAAGATTTACCGGATGCATTCGCCGCCCCGGGCGGCAACGTGTATGTGGTTGATTCGCTCCTCTATTTCGTGAGGAATGCTGACGAGCTCGCCGGAACGCTGTGTCACGAGGTTTCCCACACGATCCATCACGACAGCGTGGCGAAGATGCGGAAGAAGCAGAAGATCATGGAGCGGGAAACCCGGGCAGCCCAGCTTCTGGGCGCCGATCGCGCCCAAAGGTTGGGTATCCCCCTAATCGGCAAACTCCATTCCCTCGGTTACTCGCGCTACGTGGAGTCACGAGCGGACCTGGCCGGTTCCGATATTTGCGCTGCCGCGGGATACAACCCTTGGGGACTGGTGTGGCTCTTCCAGGATTTCCAGAATTCCGATCTGGAGGGATTACCCCAGCTATTGTCCGACCATCCCGCCCTTCAGCATCGCGTCGATTCACTCGAGTGGCATTTCCGCGTGCATCCGTGGGTCTTTGGGAAGTTCAGCTCTGATCCCAAGTCGGCGAAAACGATTTCGATTCCGAAGAATTCTGCCGAGGTGTTCTTGCACTGAAGGCAAACAGGTCGCTAGCGCGCGGCTCGAGCTGCCGGTAGCGACGCGAAAATACTCAAGATGCGAAAGGAGTAGGACAATGGGGAAAATTTCTGATGTGTTTATGGCGGGGATAGAAGAAGTTCGAAAATCCTGGGGCTGGTTCCTGGTCATCGGCATCCTGCTGATAGCGCTGGGCGCCACCTGCATTGTCAAAGCGCAGACGGCCACCACTTTCTCGATCCTGGCATTGGGCTGGGTCCTGGCGATCAGCGCGGTGTTCTGGTTCATCGGTTCGTTTCAAGCCCTGGGGTGGGGCGGGTTCTTTATCTACTTCCTGAACGCGCTCATTCGTGGAGTGGTCGGGTACCTCCTGATTAGCCACCCGAACGCGGGGGCGGAAGGAGTGACCATGCTGCTCGCCGTGCTCTTCATCGTCGGCGGGATATTCCGCATAACCGGGGCGGGGGTTATCCAGTTCCCCTGGTGGGGATGGACGGTCTTTGCGGGACTCGTCTCGGTCGGTCTTGGCGTCTTCCTGTTGGCCACCTTCGCCACCGCGACGACCTACTTTGTGGGGATCGCGATCGGCGTGGACCTGATCTTTGACGGCGGAGCTCTGGTGGCTTTCGGCACCGCCATTCATAGCTTGCCCAAAGCGTAAACCTGCCGACCTGCCGGCTTGCTTGGTGGGTAGTGGGTTTGCAAGATGCGGGACAGCGCAGAGGGCGGATATCGAGAGAAGAGCAGCATGTTCAAAGTCGATGATCGTGCCGGAAATGTTATTACGACTGCGGCGCTGTTCCTGAGTGCGGCGACGATCCTCTATATCGCGCGCAGGGCTTTCCTCGTCTTGCTGCTCTCTCTGCTCTTTGCCTACTTGCTCGAACCGGCGGTCACGTGGATACAGGGGCATTCAAGGCTGGGCCGGAAAAACCGCACCTGGGCGATTGTCCAGGTTTACTTGATCGCGACTCTGGTGCTGGGCAGCGTGGGGTACAAGTTAGGTCCGCACGTTGCGGCGCAAATAAGAAACCTGAATGCGGCCGTGCCCGAGATTCTGCAAGATCTTTCCAGTGGTAGGCCTCCCGCGCGTCTGGTGAGCAAGCACGGCTTGAGCGCGGCCCAGGAGCAGCGGATACAGGACCTGTTGGCTCATAACCGTGACTTCATCACCCGTGCTTTCGAGCGCGGCGCGGCGTCCCTAGGGTATATCGCCGCGAGCGCGATCTGGCTTTTCCCCATCCCCATTCTGGGGGCCTTCATTTTGCGCGACGGACGGCAGACGGCGGAGGCCATGATGGAAGCCCTAGAGCCGAGGCGGGAGGATACACCCTTCAAACGAATTCTGCGGCGGGTTGATACGATGCTGGGCAACTACATGCGCGCCCAGTCCATCCTGGCTGGCCTTTCCTTTGCCTTCTATAGCGTGGCGATGCTGGCGCTGAGATTCCCCTATGCGATCGCGCTGGGCCTCCTGGGAGGCGCCCTGGAATTTCTTCCCGTGGTGGGATGGATCATTTCGGCCGCGGCGATTCTAACCGTCGGTTTTCTGACCCACGCGCATTGGATCTGGATGGCGGGATTGGTGGTGGCGTGGAGGCTGGTGCAGGATTATGTGAACTCGCCGCGCATCATGGGTAAGAACTTGGAGCTCCAGCCCCTGACCGTGGTGTTTGCGCTCATGGTAGGAGGCCAGGTGGGTGGAATCGCGGGCGTGTACCTCTCGGTGCCTACCGTCGCGGTGCTCCGCATCGTGTGGGTGGAATGTCTCGCGGCCCGGGAGTCCTCGACGCCCGTCGGCGATCGGCCGCTCGTGCAGATAAAGGCATGAACGGCGGCAAGCTAACGGGCTGCGGAACGGCCCAGCCGCAAGGCGAAGGTTTTATCAGCGAACTTCTGACTCAGGACGCGAGCTTCACCTCAATTAACCACCTGCTGAACCCCCAGGGCCGACCATCACCCCCCGTCATTTTAACGATATTCGCGAATTCGCGAGGGAATCACGGCTTCATGGTTCGCGGACCAGAGTGTTTTCAAGAGCTTAGGTTTGGCCTTCGTATTGCCCAAACCTAGGGAGAGATCGAGGAGAAGGGTCACCGGGGTGACCAAGACTCACGATCAAATCAAACGGCAATCAGTCCAAAGGAGGACTTATGGCAGACAAAGCGAACAAAACGGTTTTTGTCTTCGGCGCGAGTTACGCGAATCTCGACGACGCGAATACAGACTTTAAGGCGGTGAAGCAGCTCTATTTTGACGGCGTCATCGGCGTGTACGATGCGGCAGTGATCAGCAAAGATGCGACCGGTCAAGTAAAAATTCACAAGACCGAGATGCCGACGCAATACGGGGCATGGGGCGGCCTGGCCGTTGGGGCGCTGGTGGGCATTTTCTTCCCGCCCTATCTGGTATGGGAGCTCGCGGCGGGGGCCGCTGCGGGATCTCTGATTGGGCACTTGTGGGCAGGAATGTCGCGCTCTGACCTGAAGGAGATCGGGGACACGCTTCAGGCAAGCACGGCAGCTCTGATCGTAATTGGCCGGTCGAGGCTGCAAGAGGCTCTGGCGGACGCTACCAAGCACGCCGTGAGTCAGTTTGAGAAGGAACTGAGGACCGACGTCGAGGCTTTTGACAAAGCCTTGACGGCGACTGTCAACCAATCGCTGAAGGCCGCTCAATGAAAGGCATTGAGCAGCCGTAGCGCCTCGCGATACTCCGACGGGACGTCAGATGCAATCGCAGTGGTCTGACTGAGGTCCGGAATTACCGATGCAGCCCTGCGGTTCCTTCCCGTCGGAGGCGCGGCGACGCTCGTCGCGGTTCTGGGAACCTTGCTGCTGTTTCAGGCGGGGAGAGGAAGGTCGCGGATGAAATCCAACATCAAGCTGGGAAGGATCTCTGGAATTGAGATCGGGCTTCACTATAGCTGGTTCATCATCGCCGCCCTGATTGTGTTCTCCCTCGGTGAGCACTTCCGTCAGGTCTACCCGAACTGGGGCGCCAGCCAGATCTGGATCACCGCGCTGTTCACTGCTGTCCTGTTTTTTGTCAGCTTGCTGTTACACGAACTCTCCCATTCATGGGTGGCCCAGGCCCGCGGGTTGAAAGTGAAGGCGATCACCCTGTTCGCGCTGGGCGGGGTTTCTCAAATCGAGGGCGATGCCACCGACGCGAAGACAGAATTCTGGGTTGCCATCGCCGGGCCCATCGCCAGCCTGGTGATCGGGTTTGGCTGCCTTGCCATCGCGCTCAGCTTGGGCTGGCGCCGGCCGGCCGAACCGCGGACTGTGGTGACCGCGGTCCTGGTGTGGCTGGGATATATCAATGTGGCTCTCGCCGTCTTCAACATGATTCCCGGCTTTCCGCTCGATGGCGGCCGGGTGCTGCGCGCGATCGTGTGGGCGATTACCAAGAACGCCGATCGCTCCACCCGCATCGCCGCGCGGGTCGGCCAAGTCGTGGCCTTTCTGTTCATTCTCGTTGGGATATGGGAATTCTTTGGAGGGGCTGGCTTTAACGGGCTGTGGCTCGCCTTCATCGGTTGGTTTCTGATGGATGCGGCCAAAGCCAGTTACGGCCAGGCGGAGATTACGGCCGCGTTTCAGGGGGTGCGAGTCTCCTCGGTGATGTCGCGTGACTGCGTCACGGTGAACCGCGCCATGAATTTGCAGGATTTTGTTGATACTTCCCTTTTGAGGACCGGCCAGCGCTGCTACGCCGTGGAGGACCATGGTCGCCTGGTGGGCCTCATTACTCCCCGCGATGTTGGCGCTATTCCGCGTGGGCTTTGGGACAAGACTACGGTACGCGACGCCATGCGCCCGCTGGAAAAGTTGCACGTCATCACTCCGGACACGCCGGCTTTGGATGCGCTGAAGATCATGGCCGGCAATGACGTCAACCAGCTACCGGTGGTCGCCAATGGCACTTTGCAAGGGGTGGTTTCCCGTTCCCAGCTCATGCAGATGTTGCAGGCTCGGTCGGAGTTGCATCTCCCGGCCACCCGTTATCCGCCCATTACCGCGCATGGGTAGTCGCGTTGTTATTCGTTTGTCCAAGGAGACGGATGAAAGAGTCCAAGAGGCAAGAGACCGAATCAAAGAATGCGAATACGAATTGGATACGGCACAAAAATAGCTCTTGGGGCTGCCCTCTCGCGGCGGTTCGCAATTTTCATTGCCATTTTCTTCGCGGCGAATCTCGTGACATCGGCCCAATCCCTCCCCTCCGACCCCGCCATGGGTTCCCGTCCATCATCCCCCTCGCGCCCTCATCATAAGTTTAAAGGTCCAGGTTCTCCCGCGCTTTTGACGCCGCTGAAACCGCAGCCTCTGGAAGCGCCTTATCACTCGTTCACATCCCGAGAAAGTCTCCGCTGGTTCAATACCACCACTCTCGACCCGGCAAATCTGGTGGGTGGGATTTTCGATTCCGCCTTAGGGACGTCTGCCAATCGGCCGAAGGAATACGGACCGCATTGGGGAGGTTTTGCCGACCGGTATGGAATAGGGATGACACGGAGCGTTGCGTCTAATGCCTTTACCGCCAGCGCTGCCCATTTTCTCCGGGAAGATCCGCGCTATTTTCGCGTGCCGGACCGGCCCTTCAAGGCTCGCGTGGGAAATGTCTTACGGCTGGCGGTTACGGTGCGGGGAGGCAACGGCAGCTTCGGGCCCGCCTATGCCCGTTACATAGCGTTTTTCGGAAACAACTTCCTCTCCAACTCCTGGCGGGTTCACAGCGAAGCCAATTCGCACGACGCGCTCCTGCGCGCTTCGGAAGGCTTCGGCGGACTCCTGGCAGGCAATGCCTTCGAGGAATTTTGGCCCGACGTCAAGAAGCGCGTTTTCCATAGACATCACTAAGCCTGGCACGTCCAGCCCAGATTTTTTAGCGAGGTTCGCGAATTCGCGAAGAGATTGCGATTTCATGGTTCGGATGTGGAAGTGTTTTCAAGAGCTTAGGTTTGGACTTCTTATTGCCCACCTAAAGGGTGAGATCGAGGAGGAATGTTGCAGGTGTGACAAATACTCGCGATCAAATCAACTCGCACAAGACTGAAAGGAAAACCATCATGGCAGAATTCGAAGAGAACGTCAGCGCGCAGTGGGAAAAAAGCAAGTCGCAGATGAAAGAGATCGAAGCTCTCGCCAAAGGAAATGCCTCACAAACGGTGAGTGATGCAATCAACGGCCTTAAGAAAAAGGGACAGGACATCGACAAAATGGTCCAGGATCTTAAGACCTCGACCGAGACCAAAACCAAGGCCACGGTCGAGGCCAACATGGCCAAATTCAATGTCTTGCTCGGACAAGTCGCCACAAAATTGAAGAGCGATGCAGCCGCGAAAACGGCGGGTCAGCAGAAATAGGGGCAAGCAAGCTCTAGCGTTTCTTGCCTCAAACAAACGTCGGGTCCCGAATCAACGACCGCCCGCGGAATGACCAGATCCATCGCCTACGGGGCTGGAATTCACCGGCAGTGGGATGGAATTTCCCGGGCGGTCACACCCCAGCAGCGCCATCCGTAGCTGGATCGCGCGTGGTTTGGCGGTCTTGCTATCCGTGCTTAGAACTCCCGAACTTTGGGTTCTGGGCCCTAGTTCATTCTGACAGAGAAGGAAATGACTGGAATCCTCAGGCTCGCCTACAAGCTACTCGTCAATGACCGGGCAAAGTTTTCGGCCTTGCTGGTCGGGATTACGTTTGCCGTTTATCTCATGATGTTTGTTACCTCGATGTTCAGCGGGGTCATGAAACACGCGTCCGCCAATATCATTAATATTGGAGCACCACTGTGGGTCATGGATCCGTACGTTGAGACTGTGTCCAACTCGGTCGGCATGCCAGCTTACGTCTTGGACGCGGTTCGAAGCATGCAAGGCGTGAAGTATGCCGTTCCTCTTTATTCGGGAGGGGCGCTGGTCAAGCTTGCCGACGGAAACTATCAAACCGTTACCGTTATCGGGTTGGACGACATCAGCCTGTACGGCCGACCCGAACTCCTGGAGGGAAAGATCCAGGATATTTATGCGGAGAATGGATTCATCGTGGTGAAGGATGCGGAATTTTCCAAGCTCGAGAATCCCCACATCGGCTCGGAGTTCGAGCTGAATGATAATCGTGGAGTCATTGTGGGAATCGCCCAAGTGCAGACTTCCGGCTTGTACGGCATCCCGACCCTGTACACGACCTACGAGCGAGCCATCCAATACATTCCCAATCCCCGGTTCACGATCTCGTATGTATTGGTTGAACCGAAAAGCACCAGCGATATCCCCCGAATCAAACAGCAGGTCGAGACGCTCGGCTACCGTGCACGAACCAAGGAAGAGTTTATGAAAAATACCGAGGACTTCTTCTTATACAAGACCGGCGGTGGCACCAACCTGCTCATTATGATGCTGATCAGCTTCACCGTTGGGCTGTCACTCTCGGGCCAAACGTTTTACACGTTCATCCTGGAGAACCTGGAGCGGTTCGGAGCGCTGAAGGCCATCGGGGCCAAGAACCGCGACCTTGTGGCGATGATTCTATTTCAGGCCACCTTCACGGCCTTCACCGGCTTTGGCCTGGGGATCGCGCTGTGTGTGCTCTTGATCCTCCTCGCCCGGGCCAGGCTTCCCAGCTACGCGGCCATGGTGACATTCGGCAATCTGGGGATTTCTTTTGGCATGGTGGTGGTGATTGCCGCGGTTTCCAGTTATTTCGGGATCCGTAGGGTTCTCAAAATTGAGCCCTTCGAAATTTTCCGAGGATGAGATGCCAAAAATAGCTATTCAAGCAACCGGACTGGTCAAATGGTTTGGCGAAGGCGAGGCCAAGACGACAGCGCTCAATGACGTCAGCCTGGAGGCTCAATTCGGGGAGATGGTTTACGTCGTGGGGCCCTCCGGTAGCGGGAAAACGACTTTGCTCAGTGTTCTCACCGGCATCCTTAAACCGAATGCGGGGAAGGTCTTGCTGGAGGGAACCGACATTTGGGGACTCGATTCCGACCAGCTTGCGGACTTCCGGTTGGGTAAAATCGGTTTCGTATTTCAGGACTACCACCTCTTTCCTCGCTTGACTACCGCGGAGAACGCCGCGATTCCGCTGATCCTCAGGAGAAGGCCCTGGAATGAGGCCCTTCAGGAAGCGGAGAAGTACCTTGACGTCGTGGGACTGAAGAGCCGTGCCAACTTGCCTCCCGTGAAGTTGAGCGGAGGAGAGCAGCAGCGCGTGGCCATTGCCCGGGCCATGAGCAGCCAGCCGGATATTCTGATTATGGATGAACCGACAGCCTCGCTGGATGGAGACACCGGCGTGGCGATTTTGAGTTTCGTACAGAAGAACGTCCTCAACCAAGATCGCTGCATTATCGTCGTGACCCACGATGACCGGATTTATCCGTTCGCGACGCGCATCTTGAATATGGAAGACGGCCGCCTTAAGGGGTCAGAACTCAAGGGGTCAGAAAAGGGTACGTCATGAAAAACAAGATGGTTTTCATCATCTCCTTTATAGGAGCCCTCAGTGGGATTGCGGCTGCCATCGTTTCCGGCATCACGGAACCGACGCTGCCTCCGGCCTACAATCCCGCGGCGAGTCCCTATTCGAATGCGATTTATGCCGAAGGCATGGTGGAGAGCGCCCAGACCAGCGGGGAGAATATCAACATCTATCCGGAAGTGGCGGGAACGGTGAAAGAAATCCTTGTTTCCGAGGGTCAGCAAGTTAAAGCAGGCCAGCCGTTGCTTCTGATTGACGATTCAATCCAAAGAGCCACGGCGGAGCAGGAGGGTTCATCGGCCGAGGCCGCCGCGGCGCTCTTGAGAGAGCTGAAAGCCGAGCCGAGAAAAGAAACCCTCGATGTCGCCGATGCCCAAGTGGTTTCTGCCGAAGCCACCTTGAAAACCGCCCAGGACACGTTGCAGAAAGACCAGGCGGCCTACGAGATCGACCCGCGATCGGTGAGCAAAGATGCATTGGACAGCGCCCTCAATGCCGCCGCGGTGGCGAAAGCGAATCTTATTGTTGCCCAAAAACAGGATGATTTGACCAAGGCGGGAGCCTGGATCTACGACATTCAGAATCAGGAACGCCAACAACACGCCTTGGCAAAGGCCTATGCGGCCTCCCGCGCCCTGCTCGCCAAGTATACCCTGCGAGCATCGCGGGAGGGCGTGGTGCTCGCCATCAACACCATCGTCGGAAACTATGTATCCCCGCAGGGAGCTTATGACCCCTATACACAGGGCGCCGATCCCGTCATCACCTTGGGGAGTTTGCCGTCCGCTCTCCACGTTCGCTGCTATGTCGACGAAATTCTGGTCCCACGGCTGCCCTTGGGCTCCAAAGTCAAGGCGCAAATGTCCATTCGCGGGTCCGATGTCAAGATTCCTTTGGCATTCGTCCGGGTGCAGCCGTATGTTTCTCCGAAAATCGAGCTCTCGAATCAACGCCAGGAGCGCGTGGATGTTCGCGTTCTGCCCGTGATTTTCAAGATCGAGCAGCGCGCAAATGTGAATCTCTATCCCGGTGAATTGGTCGATGTGTACATCAGCGAATGAGGGCTTAAAGAAATCATGGGAGCGCGGGCATCCTGCCCGCACCGCCATCCGAGGCGCGCGATTACGGCGGGCAGGATGCCCGCGCTCCCAGAGGGAAATCATATGGCACGCTACCCCGAGATAGGTCAGAGCGTTTTGTTGAGCGCGTTCATGATGATTGTGCTGCTGGCATTGGGTTGCGCAGTTGGCCCTAAATATGTCCGCCCACCAGTGCAGAGCCCGCCCGCCTATAAGGAGGCTCCCCCGGCGGCGGCGAAGGGATCGGAGATTTGGCGCGCGACCCAGCCGCGAGAGGGCACAAATCGAGGGGACTGGTGGAAGGTATACAATGACCCACCATTGAACGAACTGGAAGAGAAGGCGAGTTCTTCCAGCCAGGAAATCGCCGCCGCGGCGTACAACTTTCTGGCGGCGCGGGCGCTGGTCCGTGAAGCTCACTCGCAATATTTCCCGACCGTGACCACCAATCCCAGCATCGTCAATTCCCGCCCGTCGCCAGGACAGTTCGGCGGCCTTCGGGCGGGAAGCTCCTCGCAAATCGGGTTGAGCGTCAAATCGTACACGGATTACTCGCTGCCCTTTGACGCCTCTTGGGAGCCTGATTTCTGGGGACACATCCGAAGCACTGTGCGGGCCAATATTTACGCTGCGCAAGCCAGTGCCGCCGATCTTGAGAACGTTCGCTTGATGGTACAAGCAGAGCTCGCCGCCGATTATTATGAGCTTCGCGCGCAGGACTCCCTCAAAGAGCTGCTTGATTCCACGGTCATCGCCTACCAGGATGCTCTTAGTCTCACGCGCGCCCAGTACAAGGCCGGTCTCGGTTCCGATGAAGCGGTAGCGCAAGCTGAGGCCCAGCTAAAATCTGCACAAGCCCAGGACACGAACCTGGGAATCCTGCGGGCTCAATATGAGCACGCCATCGCGGTGCTGATTGGCCAACCCGCCTCGACGTTCTCTCTACCGTCGAATGCTGCGGCGGCAAATCCTCCTGCCATCCCGGTGGGGATTCCCTCCGAGCTTCTCGAGAGGCGCCCGGACATTGCGGGGGCGGAGCGTTCCATGGCTCAGGCGAATGCGGAAATTGGGATGGCCAAAGCTGCGTATTTTCCGACGATCCTTCTTAGCGCCTCGGGCGGGTTTGGAAATTCATCGGCCGCGAGCTGGTTGACATGGCCCAGCCGGTTTTGGTCGGTAGGCCCCAGCCTTGCCGAAACCATTTTTGATGCCGGCTTGCGCAAGGCGACCATCCAGCAGTACCGCGCGACTTACGACCAAACCGTTGCCAACTATCAGCAAACCGCGCTCACGGCGTTTCAGCAGGTCGAGGACAATCTCGCGGCGCTCCGAATCTTATCGCAGGATATCGACCAACAGGACGCGGCGGTGCAGGCGGCCACAAGAGAACTTCAAGAAGCCGAGGTCCGGTACAAAGCCGGCCTCGATCCCTACTTGAATGTGATCACGGCCCAAACCGCTTTGCTGACCGATCAGGAAACGGCGGTAAATTTTCGAATGCAACAAATGGTGGCAAGCGTTCAGTTGATCAAGGCGCTGGGTGGGGGGTGGAATTCCTCCCAGATTCCCTCTGAGAAGGATGTGGAAGCCAAGCCCCCGGCCGGACCGAGTGCCCAACGCTGAACCATGGGCTAGCGCCGCAACAGGGGCACGATTTGAACACCTCCTGTCTGTGGTCGAGTTTTCGGAATTCCCGGTGAAGACTTACCGCCCTGTGCGATCAATAACTCGTCATTGTCGCAGAAACGAGGAATGCCATGCGTTTTCTAAAGATGATGTCACTGACCTTCATTGCCCTGCCGCTGCTGCTCGCTCAGGCGCTGCCCGCCAGCGACGAATACTGGCCAAAGGAAATCGATACCGACAACCTTCACCTGGTTCTCTACCAGCCGCAAGTGGACAGTTGGAAGGGTAACCGGATCGAGGCCCGCTCGGCCGTGATTGTCACGCTTAAGGGAGATACGACCCAGATCTTCGGCACCGTCTCGATCAGCGCCAGGACGGAGGTCGATAAAGAGGCGCGGCTGGTTTCTCTGGAGGACATCGCCATTAAGGAAGCGAACTTCCCCTCGGCACCTTCGCTCGAGGGAAAGTTGCGGAAAGCCGTTCGCGAAAGTGTTCCGGGCTGGCCGCATACCGTATCGCTCGACCGGCTTCTGGCGGACCTTGCGATTACTCAAACTGAAACCCAGGCCGAAACGATCCGCTTGAAGAACGATCCGCCCAGGATCATTTTCAGCAAAGCGCCGGCCGTGTTGATCCTGATCGAGGGCGATCCCGTGTATCGCGCCGTGCAAGACACGCCTTACACGCGCGTCGTCAACACCCCCGCCCTGCTGTTGTTCAATTCCGCCGCTGGAACCTTTTACCTGGATGGCGGGAGTTGGTGGATGACCGCGTCGTCATTGCCAGGGCCATGGACCGCGGCGGCAAACCCGCCCCAGGATCTTGCGGAGATTAAGCAGCAACTGACTAAAGACGAAGAAAAGGAACCGTCCGAGACTCCCGCCGCGCCCCCGGGAAATCCGCCGGTGGTTTTCGTGAGTACGGTTCCCGCCGAATTGTTGGTTACGCAAGGTGACCCGGCCTACGCTCCGATCGCGCAGACCGCTCTGCTCTATGCCACAAACTCCGAAAATGACATCTTTATGGACATTAAGTCGCAGGAATATTACACGCTGCTCGCTGGCCGGTGGTTCCGCGCTAAGTCATTGGAGGGAACGTGGGATTGGGTGCCGGGCGACAAATTGCCCGGCGATTTCTCTCAAATTCCCCCGGAGAGCCCCAAGGGCCACGTTTTGGCGTCGATTCCAGGCACCGAGCAGGCTCGCGAGGCCGTTATCGCCAATGAGATTCCGCAAACCGCCACGGTTCGGCGCAGCGAAGCCAAGCTGGACGTCAAATACGACGGCGCACCCCAGTTCCAGCCGATCGAAGGGACGAGCATGGAATACGCCATTAACACCTCGGCGGAGGTGATCCACGCCGCGGGACGTTACTATGCCGTCCAACACGGCGTCTGGTTCGTGGCCGATTCCGCCCTGGGGCCTTGGGCCGTCGCGGACACGATCCCGGCGGAAATCTACTCCATTCCGCCGAGCTGTCCTCTTTATCACCTCCGCTACGTGTACGTTTATGGGGCGACTCCGGACGTCGTCTATGTGGGCTACACCCCCGGTTACATGGGAGCGTTCGTAACCGATGGCGTGGTCGTGTTCGGCACGGGCTGGTGGTATCCGGGATGGTGCGGTGACTTCTATCCGTTTTATTGCTTTGGCTGGCCTTGGACCTGGGGATTCGGATACCGGTTCAGCTACTGGGGCGGCGGCTGGTTCTGGCGGCCGGCCCGCAAATACTGGTGGTATCACACCACGCCGGTCACCCATCGCATCTTCTCCGAACACTGGAATATGCGGGGCACTCCTAGCCGGGCATGGATTCGGGGCAACGTGAACGCTTACAGCCATTGGGGGGGGAACGGGATCGCTCCACACAATTTCCAGCAGCCCGGAAGGGTTTCGCCTCAGGGCCGCGGTGGCCGCCCGGATTTGTACGTGGGGAGGGATGGGCAGGTTTACCAGCACCGTTCGGACGGCTGGTATCAGCAGAACAAGTCGGGGCAGTGGCAAAAAACCCCTCCCAATCCAGGCCTCGAGCGGCAACGCCAATCGCGTTCCCTGGGCCAATCCCGCCAGGGGGAATTCCAAGACCGGGGCCAGTCGCCCGGCATACCCCGAACGATGGCTCCTTCGGGGGGAGGCGGTCGCGGTCGCCATTAAGTCCTTGACTGTCTTGCGCCAGATTTCGAGGAGTTTTGCATCGCGACGGTTCGCAAACCAGGAAAGACCGAATCCGCCGGGAAATCGCGGTTAGAATAATTCATCCTGGTTATGTCATCATCCTCCAAATGAAGGCCGGGATAGGGCGGGGGGGGACGATGGTTTACTTGACGATGCCCCCCCGAGGGAGAAAACGCGATGGTCAGCCCACTTTCTGCTGAGACTGCCAGGCAAGTCCCATTCCCGGTTGAGGCCGGCTCGCCCCATCCGTTGGGGGCTACGCCTTCACCTTCCGGTGTGAATTTCTCACTTTTTTCCTCGAATGCAACAGGCGTCGAGCTGCTGCTATTCGCGGCTCACGGTTCGGCGGAGCCCTTCCAAACGATTCGGTTCGATCCCTACGTAAACAAGACCTTCCATTTCTGGCACGCCTTTGTGCGCGGTCTGAAACCGGGCGTGCACTACGCGTATCGTGTCGATGGTCCAATTGACTCCGCCGGCCAGCGATTCAACAGGAATAAGGTCCTGATCGATCCCTACGCCCACGGCAATTCCAATGCTCTTTGGGATCGCGGCAGCGCCTGCACGCCGGAGGATAACGTGCGGACGTCCATCCGCTCGGTTGTCACCGACGATTCCGGCTATGATTGGGAAGGAGACAAGCCCCTCAACCGTCCCATGGCGGAATCCATCATTTATGAGGCGCATGTCCGCGGCTTCACGCAATCTCCGACCTCGGGCGTCAGCCACCCTGGAACTTTCGCCGGCCTCATGGAAAAGATCCCTTACCTCCAGGACCTCGGCATTACCGCGGTCGAATTGCTTCCCATCTTTGATTTCGACGAGACAGCGGTGCTCAGAGTTGTGGACGGGAAGCCCCTCCACAATTATTGGGGGTACAGCACTATAGGCTACTTTGCGCCCCAGTCCTGGTATTGCCTCCACCCCGAAAGCGGCGGCCACTTACACGAGTTTCGCGATTTGGTCAAGGCTCTGCACAAGGCGGATATCGAAGTCATTCTCGACGTGGTCTTCAACCACACGGATGAAGGCAACCACGAGGGGCCGACGTATTCTTTCCGAGGCATCGATAACCGCACTTACTATTTGCTCGTCCCTTGGGCGCTGCAATACTACATGGATTATTCCGGGTGCGGGAACACCTTCAATTGCAACCACCCCTTCGCCGTAAAGATGATCGTCGAGTGCCTGCATTACTGGGTTCAGGAGGCCCATGTGGACGGCTTCCGCTTCGATGAAGGGTCCATCCTTTCGCGCGGTGAAGACGGAGCGCCTGCGGCGCATCCCCCCCTCGTTTGGAGTATCGAGCTGGACGAATCTTTTGCCGATACGAAGCTGATTGCCGAAGCGTGGGACGCCGCCGGCCTGTACCAGATCGGGCATTTCCCCGGCGACCGATGGGCGGAATGGAATGGTCGGTATCGCGATGACGTTCGTGGCTTCGTGAGGGGGGATCCCGCGCTCGTGGGCGCCATCGCGTCGCGGTTGGGAGGGAGCGCTGATATTTATCAGGAACGGGGCGGATCACCGTTGAACAGCGTAAATTTCGTTACCTGTCACGACGGCTTTACCCTCAACGACTTGGTTTCCTTCAACCAGAAGCACAATGAGGCGAACGGCGAATACAACCGTGATGGCATCAACGATAACCTGAGTTGGAACTGTGGCGCGGAGGGTGATTCCCAGGATCCCAGCATCGACTCACTCCGCAACCGTCAGGTGCGCAACTTTATGGCAATCCTGCTGCTTTCGCGTGGGGTTCCAATGTTTGTTGCTGGCGACGAGATATTTCGTTCACAAAGAGGCAACAACAACGCCTATTGCCAGGATAACGAGGTCAGTTGGTTCGACTGGACCTTCGTGAACCAACACTCCGACCTGCTTCGCTTCTGTAGGAGCATGATTGGGTTCCGGAAGATGCACCCCGTCCTCAGGCGCGACCAGTTCTTCAACGGCTCGATGAATGAGCGCGGCTTAAAGGACGTATCGTGGCACGGCACGAAGCTCAACCGTCCCGGCTGGGACGATGCAAGCGCCCGCGCGCTCGCGATGACCCTGGCGGGTTTCGGCGGAGACTGCGACTTGCACGTCATGTTCAACATGTTCTGGGAAAGCCTGGATTTTGAACTACCTATGGTGCCGGGCAGGCGTTGGCGCCAGGCCGTGGACACCGCCCAGCCTTCTCCCTACGACATTGCCGACCCTGGTTGTGAGCCTGAGGTACTCGGCAACACACGCCAGGTCGAGGCCCGAAGTGTCGTAGTCCTAGTGAACAGGCCATGAGAAAACCTTACGGCTTCACTGCGGCGTCACGTAGGGCCGGTGCCTTTCGGTGCCTTAGATAAGCGTCCTCGCGAGGCCGTCCGGAACAACTTCCGAGTGGCCCGTCATCGGCCGGTAATCGATATGTTGCCACTCCATTCCGGTACACCATCCCCCACGGCCCCCTCGCTGATGCGATAACCGCGTGAATCTACTCTGGCAGCGCCACCCCCGCGTGGGGGTTGAAGACGAGACTGTAGCGCCTTCTCCTCAGACCTTCTCCTCAAGGTCCGCGGCTTTTAGGCCATGCACGCCGTTGAGCGCGCAGATTGTCGCCTTGTCGCGCTTGCGCTGGCAGTTTCCGTACGACGCGTTCACCTTTGTGACAGGTTTAGCGGGGAGGACCAAGAACGGTTCTGCGGACTGCGCATCGACCGCGTTCCGCTTGCGTTCGATGTGCGTACGCGCATTTAAAGCCGAAAAGCCGTGGACCTTGAAGCGCAGGCGCGCTACATGCTCCTCAGCATGTCCATCTGCGCCGGGTTTCAAGCCGGGTTTCAAAATTGTGCGACACTGCGCCTCGGCTAACATTTTAAAACTGCCGGATCCACCAATTCGGTTCATGGGTAACATAAAAAAGTTTTCGCCCCGCCACTGGAAAACGTGGTAAAAGAATCAGTGAAGCATCTGTCATATGGCTGGAGAACCCAAAAGGCCGGTCGGGGTTGACCTGTTCTCAGGCGCGGGAGGGATGAGCCTCGGATTCGAGCAGGCAGGCTTCGATATCGCGGCTAGCATTGAATACGATCCAATCCATTGCTCGACCCATGAATTCAACTTTCCCGAATGTGCTTCGATCTGTCGGAGCGTGGCCGACATCGACGGACAATACATCCGCCGCAATTCTCGGATACAGGACCGGGTCATTGATGTCGTCTTTGGAGGAGCGCCGTGTCAAGGCTTCAGCATGATCGGCAAGCGAGCTCTAGACGACCCACGCAACTCGCTGGTTTATCATTTCGTTCGATTGGTCGTCGAACTGAGAGCTTCGTATTTCGTTTTCGAGAACGTCCGAGGTCTGACTATCGGGGAACACAGGCGTTTCCTCGAAGAGATTGTTCAGGAGTTCCGAAACAACGGCTATCGTGTGGTCGAAGACTACCAGGTGCTCAATGCCGCTGAGCACGGTGTGCCACAGGACCGCAGGCGTCTTTTCCTCCTCGGCGCGCGCAAGGGATTCCCACTACCTCGCTATCCTCAAGCGACGCACTCCCCGGCTAACGGCAGGTCAAATCTCTTTCTCGAACCGACTCCGACCGTCTGGGACGCGCTGAGGGATCTGCCCGAAGCCAACGACTACGACGAGTTACTGGAACGGGACTGGGTGAAGGCCGAATTCAAGGCGGCATCGGGATACAGCGCTCCGCTTCGGGGGTATGTGCCTGATCATAATGAATTCTCGATACCCCGCAAGTTCGACCCCACGATTTTGACGTCCAGCTTAAGAACGGTCCACACCGAACTTTCCAAGAAGCGTTTCCTTCAAACGAGACACGGCGAAACGGAGCCTGTAAGCCGGTTCTTCAAGCTTGATCCGAACGGCATATGCAACACCATCCGCGCTGGCACGGCAAGCGATCGGGGAGCATTTACATCGCCTCGGCCCATTCATCCCTACTCCCCTCGCTGCATCACCGTGCGCGAGGCCGCACGGCTTCACTCCTATCCCGACTGGTTCCGCTTCCATGTCACGAAATGGCATGGATTCCGCCAAATCGGAAACTCAGTGCCTCCACTTCTCGCCCGCGCGGTGGCCGCAAAGGTGAGAGAAGCGTTCTCCGATAAGGCGCATTGCGGGCAGCGTCGCCTGCTTTCGCTTGGCGATACCGCCCTATTGATGTTTGACATGTCCGATGCGGCGGCACGGTATGGTGTACCATCGGATACTGTTCCGCAGCGCATCCGGCGCGAGAACGGCGCGAATGCCTAAGAAAAAGACGCCAGCATCGGAACCACAGCAAGAAAAACTCTATCGCACAGTTGTCTTGGGCCTGTTCGAGAAACACTATAAAGGAAATGGCGAGCCGTTCGAGTTCGCGCAGAGTGAGTATGATGCGATTTGTAAGGACAAGGAGGTCCAGCAGATCGGCAACAAACCGGATCTTGTGTACCAGTATCGGTTTCGGCGACCGCTTCCGCCGGAGATTGAAGTGGAAGAACCACCGGGAAGGAAATGGGTAATCGAACTTGCAGGCAGGGGAAAGTACAAATTTGTATTGCGTAAGCTGAAGTGGATAACGCCAACCGAAGGTCTCGTCGAAATCAAGGTGCCAGACCAAACCCCCGAGATCATTAAACAATATGCTAGAACGGACGAGCAGGCTCTGCTGGCGCGCGTCCGGTACAATCGGCTGATCGACGTATTCCTTGGTATTGCCACTTCTTCGCTTCAAAACCACCTCCGAGCCACCGTTAGGGCGCTCAAGGGCAGCCAAATCGAAATCGACGAACTTTACATCGGCCTGAACTCAACCGGGACGCATTTCGTCATTCCGGTACAAGCCAAGGCTGGTGCGGACAATCTTGCCGCTGTTCAAGCTCGTCAAGACTTGCTCTATTGCGCGGAGCAATTCCCCCATGCCACCTGCAAAGCAGTCAGCGCCCAGTTTGTGGATGCCCGCGACGAAGAGAAGAACTACATTGTCCTGTTCGAGGTTGCTCTTGAGGGTCCCGAAGAGGTGGTTCTGGTTCGCGAACGTCGTTATCGCCTCGTTAACCGGAAGGAAATCACAACCGCTGATCTCGATTTCTACAGGACGCTACGCGACGATCAACCGATGTGAATAAGCGCCAAAGAGCGGCTCCGCCCGGCTCGATCTCTCGTATACCTGAACCTCGCCATCTGGCGGTGAAATAAAACTGCAGTCGTTGGCTTATGGACCACGTCACCAAGGAAGTCCGGTCCAAAATCATGGCGGCCGTGCACTCACGCGGCAACACTACGACCGAACTACCCCTTGGAACGCTCCTGTGGAAAGCGGGTATCCGCGGATATCGCAAACACTGGCCAGTAGTGGGCAAACCCGATTTCGCATGGCCGATGCGGAAGCTGGCAGTATTTGTGGACGGCTGTTTTTGGCACGGCTGCCCGTGTAAGTACTTGCCGCGCACCAACACGGAGTTCTGGCGGAATAAGATCGAGACGAACAAGCGCCGCGACCGTCGCGTCGCCCAATCCTTGAGGCGGGACGGATGGACCGTTTTGAGGGTAAGGGAATGCCTGGTGCGGAAACGGGCGACGCTGGCCCGGATCGTTAGGGCGCTGGAGCGGTCGCAAGTACCCGCGCGAGGTTTCCCATTTGCGGCTCAGTATGATACATATACACGAAATTCACGCCCCCAATCCTAAAGGGCGAGGGCCGGAGGCGAACTAAGTGGCTACGGGTCTGATCGACAAAAAAGCATCAGCTAATCCGACGAAGACGTTCTTCGTAAAGATGATTACAAAGGACATTCTTCTTGAGGATTGCATTCTGGACTTGATTGATAACAGCGTCGATGGGGCGTGGCGAACTGAAGGAAGCCGTCCGATGGGGTTATCGGGCGGCGCCGATCTCTCAAAATATTCCATTTCGATAACGCTGTCGCCGACCTCGTTTCGAATAGTCGACAACTGCGGCGGAATGACGCTAGACGACGCTGTTAATCACGCCTTCAGTTTTGGTCGGCAGGCCACGGATACGAACGAGGAGTACAGCATTGGAGTTTACGGGATTGGAATGAAGCGCGCCGTCTTTAAACTCGGCACAGATATCAAAATCCGATCGACCTTCACGGATGAAAATAAACAGCGCGTGCCGTTCGCCGTTCCGATAAACGTGCCGACGTGGGCTGCGAACGACAAGCCGCCATGGGATTTCGATATCGAACCCGACGACCCTTTGCAGGAGGACGGCGTCGAAATTGCTGTGAATGGCCTCACCCCTGGCGCCATTCGCGCCTTCGAAAGCCCGGCATTTTTGCAAAATCTCAGAAGAACGATAGGACGCGATTACACGCTCCACATGAACCGTGGATTGAAAATTTCGGTTAACGAAAAGCCCGTGGTCGGCACACAAATCGAACTTCGCACGAGCGAAGATTTCACTCCGTTGCATTTTGAGTACAAGGACGCCACCGAGGGAATGGAGGTCTCGATCGAGATCATCGGCGGCATGCTGGCCCCTCCTCCGGACACTTTGGAGCCTGACGAAAAGGCCGATAGCGAGAATCCGTATGGCTGGTATGTAGGTTGCAACGGCCGCATTGTACTCGTTGCGGACAAATCTACCGTCTCCGGCTGGGGTGCGGATGGCTGGCCGATATGGCACCCCCAATACGCAGGGTTCCTCGGCTTGGTTCTATTCACAGCCGCCAATCCGGCAGCACTGCCTTTGACTACGACGAAACGGAACATTGACACGACTTCGGAAGTTTATCGGCGAGCTCGCCCGCGCATGCGAGACGTCACGAGAAAATGGATCGATTATACTAACGCTAGGAAACTGGCGCTCGACGAAGCGAAGTCAAAAGAGCGCGAAGCCGCTTTGGTCTCGATTTATCGTCTTCAGAAGGTGGATGCTGTGAAGCTGCCTGCTCTCACGGCCCGGCACGGCCCGGCGCCGGCAAACGTTCACTACGCCGTTCCGGTGACCAGGATGAAGAAACTCGCGACAGCCCTCGGGAGCATTAATCTTGCATACCGAGACGTGGGGCTTAAGTCGTTCGATTATACATATAACGATTTAGTCGGAGATGAGTAATGCCTTCCTTCGATGCGATCAACTACAGCTTGCGTCCAAGCAAAAGCATTCAGAGGCGAATCGTTTTCGACGGCGTACGGCTGTTGCCGGACGTCATGGACTTGGATCGTCTGGCCTATATAGGCTTCGGGTCGATCTGGTTTACAGATTTCGTTCTTGCGCACAAGCTTCTTCGGGTAGAGGATATGTGGTCGATTGAGGACAACGATATCGGCTATACTAGGGCCAAGTTCAACGCGCCATATTCGACGGTTCATGTGGAGCACGGCCTTTCGACCGCGATACTCCCGAAGCTATTCGAGGATCCTTCCCTTGCGGGCCGGCCTTGGATGGTTTGGCTTGACTACGACTATGGGTTCAATGAATGCGTGAGGGACGACGTGCGTTTAGTCATTGAAAATGCGCCTGTTAACAGCGTACTCGTTGCCACCTTTAACGGGCTGGACAAGAAATACGGCCAGAAGCCCGGGGAAAGGGTTGAGCGCCTGCGGGAGCTATTGGGACCCGTCGTTCCGGACGAATTGGAACCCAGCGCCATCAAAGCTGAACAAATGCAGGCGACATTGGCGGATCTTGGCCTCGACTTCATGAAATCCATTGCAGCGGAAATTGCCCGGCCGGGCGGGTTTGTGCGGGCGTTTCGCGTCATCTATCGCGACGGTGCTCCGATGGTTACGATTGGCGGGGTCTTGCCCGTGAGGGGAGCCGCTCGCGGCGTAAGGGACTTGGTAAACGGAAAGTCATGGCCAGCGTTGCCCGCAAAGCCAATCGCCGCGCCGCCCCTGACAATGCGAGAAGCGGCCGTACTTCAGTCTTTGCTGCCCTGCGCGACAAAGCTAACTCGTGGCGACATTCAGAAGCTAGGATTCGACCTAGAGGAAGATCAGATCGAGGCATTCGAAACGTACTACCGTGAATATCCGGCCTTCGCTCAGATTGTATCCTGAATGTGAGGACTTTACCCACGGGCTCGCAGCACTTAGGTACACGCATTGTCTATTCGCGTGCGGCTTTTCTTCCGGAATCCACATTATATCATGCCAATGCTCGCGGTACACGGTGGCGGTGTATTACGCCTTGTGCGAGTATATGGCGCCCAGTGTCCCAGATCTATGGTCAGCCACTCGGAAGTTGGCCCACGCCATCGCATATTACCCCTGCCTTTTCGCCTTGTGTCGAAGAACGCCTAGGTTGCGATTCAACTCAAATTGACGAAAATCTGTAGAGTCTGATATAGAGTTCTTACCGCGTCCCCGCCGATGAGGCCTTTAAAGCTGGTTCCACTTACCTTGATGAAAACGGCTCCCTTTTAAGCCGGTGCGGACCCCCAACCACGTTTCCGCTGATGGTCACTGGCAATTTTCACGAAGTTCGCGAATTCGTGAAGGAATTGTGACCTCCTAATCCGGGTACCCCAATGTTTTCAAGGGCTTACATGTGGCCTTGGCATTGCAATACGAGAAGATGTGGTTTCAAAACGACCGCGCAAGAAAGCAAGTGGGATATCAAAGGAGGGCCGTATGGGAGTCGTTGTGAACGTGGCAAGGAAGGCAATCCGGGATAAGTTGGAATCCGAGATCAGGACCGCTGTGGCGAAGCTGGAGACCCTAAAAGCAGAGGCTGAGACCGTCAAAGCGGACATCGAGATCAAGGCGATTACAGACTTACTGAACAAGCTGCGGGAAGCGAGGCAGTAGGGCGGCTTTATTACTGGCCGACCCTGGGAAGCAGCCAGGAATTCACGAAAAGGAGAGATGAGAATGCCGGGTCAAATCGATGTGGTGATAATTCAAGTTACGCAAGAAATGATTCGCAATTGGGGATGGTTTTTGGCGTTTGGCATCGTGTTGATGCTGCTGGGCATCGCCGCCGTGGTCCGGTCGGTGACCGCCACGGTAGCGTCGATGCTGTTTTTTGGCTGGCTGATGGTGTTTGCAAGCATCGTCGACCTTGTCAGCGCGTTCATGGTGGGGAAATGGGCAGGGTTCTTCCTGCATCTGGCGCTGGCGATTCTCCTCGGAATAACCGGCGTGATGTTCATTAAGAATCCGGGGATCAGCGCCGAAGTTGCGACCTTGGTGATGTCCATGTTCTTTCTCATCGCCGGACTGTACCAGTTGGTGGTCGCGCTCTGGACCCACTTGCCGGGCTATGGTTGGCACGTGGCGAACGGAGTCATCACCTTTCTTCTGGGCGTCCTCCTCATGGCACAATGGCCGATCTCAGGGCTTTATGCGATCGGTCTTTTCGTGGGGATCAGCCTGATTTTCTACGGTTGGGCTTGGATCGCGATGGCGCTTGGCCTGCGCAAAATGTGAGGGCAAGGATTGAAGGGCGGCCAGGCAACCGTGATCAATAGCCCGGCCGCCCGGAATTTAAGAATGCAAACACCAAAGGAGAACCTTGATGTCAGGAAAGCAAAAAGCTGAGCGTCATGCAAAAAACGTCAGTGCGCAACCTTATTTCCATCAGGCCGCGCGGGAGATTCAGCCCTACGGAACAGTGAGCCACCTGCTACCCCTCGGACTCGAGGAGCCCGTTCGTCTGGAAATGACCGAGCAGCTCAACCTTCTGCTTGCCGATACCATGACCCTCCGCGACCTCTACAAGAAATCCCATTGGCAAGTGGCGGGTTCGACTTTCTATCAGCTCCATCTGCTTTTCGACAAGCATTACGGTGAGCAAGCGGAACTTGTCGACGCCATCGCGGAGCGGGTTCAGTTGCTCGGGGGGGTCAGCATTGCCATGGCCGCCGACGTTGCGGAGACCACGCGAATCACGCGCCCTCCGCGCGGTCGCGAGGAAGTACCCGTGCAAATATCGCGGTTGCTGGATGCGCACCAGGTCATCATTCTCGAAACCCGGAAACTGGCGCGGCGTGCCAGTCAAATGGGCGACGACGGCAGCAACGATTTCCTGATCAGCGAGGTCCTGCGCACCAATGAGTTGCAGGTTTGGTTTCTGAGCGAGCACCTCGTGAAGGAGCCACTGGTCACGGCGAAGTAATTATTGTCCGGTGCCTGCGCACCCTGGTGACTGGGCGCCACAACAATTTCGAACGGGGAGCTAAAGATGAAGTCTGCCCAAGAATCAGCATTGCCGGAAGAGACAGGCGCCGCGCCAAGCAGGGCACCCGGATGGACTCCCGTATTGGATGACAACGCGTTGCCCGAGGGGCAGATGGCGCCAGTTTACCCACAGGGAGTGAATGTCCTTCTGGCGCGTGTCGGCGGCGCGGTCTACGCCGTTTCAGGCAAGTGCGCACACATGGCGTGCCCGTTGTTCATGGGAAGGCTGGAAAGTTACACGATCGTCTGTCCATGTCATGACTGGCGTTTCGATGTTCGAACTGGCAAGTTTCTTAATGCTCCGGAAATTGGTCTTGCCGTGTACGTCACAAAGCTTGAAGCGGGAAAAATTCTCGTCAGCCTAACTGGAAAGGAAATGGCATGAAAAAGGTCACTCTCTATACTCTCTCAACCTGTCCCTGGTGCCGCAAGGCGAAGAAGTTTTTCGCTGATCGGAACATCCCGTTTACCTACATTGACTATGATCTTGCCGATGAGGCGACCCAGGGAACGATTTTGCAGGAACTCGATGCCGCCGGCGCTACGGGCTTTCCGTTTGCCAAGATCGGCAACGAGGTCATCTCGGGCTACCGGCCGGACCTCTATGCCAGTGCGCTCAAATCATAAGGAGGCGTTGAATGGAAGCCGAATCAAGGAAGAAGGCGCTTCAATATTTCTTCGCTAAGGTCGTCGAGCCGTTGGGCTTCAAGTTCACGCCTGACGAGGAGCTGGCGGACTTTCTACTCGAACAGGAAGTGATGCTGGAGGGCAAGCACGGCATCCCATTCTGCCCTTGCCAGCCGATCCGCAACGACCGCGCGCGCGACATGCAGATCGTTTGCCCTTGCATTCCTTTCCACCGGGAACATTTCGACGCCATCAAACGGTGCTGGTGCGGCCTCTTCGTCCACAAGGATGTTATCGACCCGGACAGCCTGCCGCAACTGTCGCCCAAGGACGTGAACCGTGAGTGACAAATTTATCCCCGCGATGAGCACGGATGAGATCGCTCCCGGCGGGATGAAAATGGTCGAGCTCGAAGGACGCGAAATCGTCATCTGCAATTGCGATGGAACTTATTACGCGATCCAGCGGCGCTGTGGGCACATGAATGCCCCGTTGGAAATGGGCACGCTCGACGGCAAGTTCGTTACCTGCGCCATGCATTGTGCGCAGTTCGACGTGACATCCGGCCAAGCCCTCTCCGGCCCGGTTCCGGCGGACCTGGGCAATGAGAGCCTGCCGCCCAGACTGGCTGCATTTATGCAGCACGTGGGCATGCAGATGAAGCAGGTTCACACGGAATCCATCCGTACCTTCGAGACGAAAGTCGAAGCCGGCTGGGTCCACGTCGCGCCGTGATTTGTGCGGAAGCACCAATCCATGCGCTACTGGAATTCTGAGTCGGTGCCAGGAGCGAGTTACGCGATAAACGAGTCCGCGAGAAAGGTCTTTGGGGACTGCATCCATGGGAATGTCGCAAGCGTGTTCATCCAATATTGGGCCGATGGCCGGTGCTCCTCCGCTCCTCGTAACGGTGCCCAAAGGAAGGGCAGGGAGGATTGATTTGCCTGCCCCCAGGCCGCTGAACTCTGCTAGCACGGCCGCTCCACCGGACAGGGGCAAAGACTGGGCGCTCGTCCAGCAAGCCATCGCGGGGGATGGGGATGCTCAGGAGCGACTGTTCTCCCCTCATACCCGCAGGCTCTATCGGATGGTACTGGCGCTGCTCAATAACAAGGAGGACGCCGAAGATGCACTCCAGGAGGGCTTGTGCAAGGCGTTCACCAGCTTGAGCTCCTTCGAGGGGCGCGCGTCTTTTTCCACGTGGCTGACGCGCATCGTCATAAACTCGGCGTTGATGGCCCGCCGCAGGAAGAGCGCCCATCCCGAAGCTTCCTTGGACGAGATTCTGGAGAGTCACCCGGAACAGTGGCCGCGCGGAATCGTTGATGGGCGGCCCGACCCCGAAAAACTCTATGCCGAGACCGAGTTCTACGCACGGGTCGAAGAGCAAGTCAGCCAACTCTCACCGACGCTGCAAATGGCACTTCGACTCTATGCCATCGGCGGCTTTTCCGCACCGCATTCAGGCAAGTTATTAGGCGTCTCAGCCAGCGCCATCAAATCTCGGATCTTTCGAGCACGATTGAAGCTGACGTGTGGACTGCGCCGATCGCGCGGGGTTAGGCGCGGTCGCGCTCGTACGGAAGTTGTAAGAATCGCGCGTGATTCGCTTCGCGCATGGGGGGTGGGGAATGAACGCACCAGAATCGTCACCAAAAAAACACGACCGGGACGATGATAAGAAGCGCCAGGAACAAAGTCGGCGTCAGTTTCAATTCGCTATCGGTTACTTGATCACGAGTGTAATTGTCTTGTGGCTGTTCCAGGTATTTGTTCTGGCTCCTGCCCGGAACACAGAAATTCCTTACAGCGAGTTCAAGACAAAACTGGCGGGCGGTCAAATCGTCAAGGTAACCATCGGCGAAAGGGGCATCATGGGGGAGATGAAAAATCCCCAACCGGGCGGAACTCCTCCGACCGTCCCCTTCAGCGCCGTACCTGCGCCTGCCGGCGACCCCAAGCTGATTGAAGAGTTACAAAGCGCCAAGGTAACCTATCAGTTCGAGCACCCGCCGAGCCCCTGGGGGGGCATTTTGCTGAATCTTCTGCCGCTCCTGCTCCTCGGCGCTTTCTGGTACATGGCCTACCAACAAGCGGGCGGGGCCGGCGGAGCGATGAGTATCTTTGGAGTCGGCAAGAGCAAAGCGGTCGAGGTCAAGCCCGAGGATGTTACGATCACCTACAAAGATGTGGGCGGAGCGGATGAAGCCATTGCCGACCTCCGAGAGATCATCCAGTTTCTGAAGGCGCCCGAGCAATTCGCGCAGCTTGGCGGGCATATCCCCAAGGGCGTGTTGCTCGTCGGACCCCCGGGCACCGGCAAGACACTGCTGGCTAAAGCCACGGCCGGGGAGGCCCAGGTCCCATTTTTCGAGACCAGCGGCTCGGAGTTTGTCGAGATGTTTGTGGGCGTGGGCGCCGCACGCGTGCGCGACCTTTTCGAGCAGGCGCGCAAGGTGGCCCCGGCGATCATTTTCATTGATGAGATTGATGCCATTGGTGAGAGCCGGGGAGGCGCGATGCGCATGGGCGCCAATGACGAGCGTGAGCAGACCCTCAACCAGTTGCTGGCGGAGATTGACGGCTTCAAAACCGACACCAGCGCCCCCGTGATTATCATGGCGGCCACTAACCGTCCGGAGGTGCTCGACCCGGCGCTCCTGCGCGCGGGCCGCTTTGATCGCCAGGTCGCCATCGGCAATCCCGATCTCATTGGCCGGGCGCAAATCCTGCGGATTCATAGCAAGGGTATAAAGCTGGCGGCGGACTTTGACATGGAGCAGGCCGCCCGGATGACGGCGGGCTTCAGCGGCGCGGATCTGGAGAATGCCATGAATGAGGCGGCATTAGGCGCTGCCCGGCGCAAGGCCACGGCCGTCACCCTGAGTGATTTCGAGATTGCGATCGAACGGGTGATTGCGGGCTCCGAGAAAAAAAGCCGGGTGATGAATCCGCAGGAACGGACTACAGTTGCCTACCATGAGGCCGGCCACGCGCTGGTGGCGGAACTGGTGCCGCATGGTGAACCGGTCACCAAGATCAGCATCGTTCCCCACAGCCGGGGCGCCTTGGGCTACACCATTCAGACGCCCACCGAAGACCGCTATCTGCTCTCGATCGACGAGCTGAAGGACAGGATCGCCGTGATGTTGGGTGGGCGCGCCGGCGAAACCGTGGAGTTCGGGACCATCACCACCGGGGCCAGTGACGACATTCAGCGGGCGACGGATCTGGCCCGCCGTATGGTCACGGAATTTGGCATGAGCGAAAAGCTCGGCTCGGTGCGCTATGCAGGGCAGCAGCTCCAATACCTGGGGGGATCGGTCGAGGACAATAGCCAGCTCAGTCCCGAGACTCGCCAAGTGATCGACGGGGAAGTCGAGCGTATCGTGACCGAACAGTACGTGCGCGCTCAGGCGTTTCTGAAGGAGCACCGGCCGGCCCATAAAACATTGGCCCAGCAACTGCTGAAGCAAGAGACGGTAAGCGGTAGTGACGTGAAAGCGGCGCTGGAGAATAGTCCGAGCCCAGTAGCTCCTGGCGTTGGCACTCACTGAAATTAAGGTGCTGTCCTAATTTGAACGTAGCGCCGCCCTTTAAGGCGGCACATGCCGGGCTAAAGCCCGGCGCTACATCTCAAATTAGGGCAGCACCGAAATTAAAGGCTTAATTATTCTTGCACAAGTGGGACAATATCCGGCGGCCTCGCTGTTGAAGGCCGTGGAGCAAAAACCTAAGAACAGGATCGATGATAGAACTTTGACCCTTGGCGACCAAGCGACGAAGGCCATTACGCAATCGTAGGTACATCTGGGGAAGAGGAGGAAGCTAACGTGGGAGGTATGATCCCCTTATCGGACGCATCTCGAGAGCCCGCAAGTTTTCCCGTCATGACCACTGCAATCATCGTCGCGAACTCGGTGGTCTTTGTTATGGAACTTATCGGGGGGGACGCATTTGTGTTGAAGTGGGCGGAGACCCCCGCCAATATCGTGGCCGGCCACCATTGGATCACCATCTTCACGGCGATGTTCATGCACGCCGGCTGGATGCACATTATTGGCAACATGGTTTTTCTATGGGCATTTGGCCCGCAAGTCGAAGACTCCATGGGTCCTATAAAGTACTTGGTGTTTTACCTGCTCAGCGGTCTGGCAGCTTCGCTGGCGCAGCTTGCCCTCATGCCCCATTCCACCGTGCCCAATCTCGGCGCCAGTGGCGCGATTGCCGGGGTGATGGGCGCCTTTTTGATCACCTACCCGCACGATGAGATACGCACGGTGCTCCTCTTGGGTTGGTTCACCCGCATTACCTTTATTCCCGCCGTGCTCTTGATCGGACTCTGGTTTGTGACCCAGCTTTTCAGTCAGGTCGGCGCCGTGGCAACTGCACAGGGCGGTGGCGGTGTCGCTTATGCGGCGCATGTGGGCGGCTTCATATTCGGGGCGGTTACCGCGCGATTGTTTGAAGGGTCCGGGGGCGCCTCCGATTAGGGATACCCGTCATGTCACCCAATTCTGCTGAAACCCCAGTCGCGATGGTGGGCTTGACGGCACAGGAAGCTGCGGCTCGGCTCGAGCAGTTCGGGCCCAATGAGCCGGCCGCCACCCAGCGCCATTCTTTTCTCTCCGATCTCCTGCATGTGTTCATGAATCCGCTGACCTTGATTCTGGTTATTGCCGCCGTCGTATCGGCATTCACGGGCGACGCGGTAGATGCGGGAATCATCGGCGTTATTGTTCTGCTGAGCGGGGCTATCGACTTAACTCAGACTTATCATTCCGAGCGCGCCGTCGAAGAACTGCGCGATCAGGTTGCCCCGACGGCCACCGCCCTGCGCGACGGCGGGTGGAAGGAGATTCAGCGGCGCGACGTGGTGCCGGGAGACATCGTCCGGCTTTCCGCCGGAGATCTGGTTCCCGCCGACGCGCGTCTGTTGATGGCGCGTGACCTCTATGTCCAGCAAGGAATGCTGACCGGCGAATCCCTTCCCGTCGATAAAGAAGCAACCGGAGAGCCCGCCTCCACCAAAGCGGATGCGCGCAATATGGTCTTTCTGGGCACCTCCGTCGTGAGCGGAACGGCCACCGCCGAGGTGGTGGCGACGGGCGCGCGGACCGCCTTTGGCGATATTGCGGCGCGCCTGGCCGCACGCCCGGAAGAGACCGCCTTCGATAAGGGCTTGAAAAATTTCAGCCATCTCATTGCGCGAACGGTCTTCTTCCTCGTTCTCTTTCTGCTGGTCACCAGCATCGTACGCCACCGTGATCCGCTTCAATCTCTGATGTTTGCAGTCTCCCTAGCCGTGGGCCTGACGCCCGAGTTCCTGCCCATGATTACGTCGGTGACCCTCTCGAAAGGCGCCATCGCTATGGCACGGAAGAAGGTCATCGTCAAGCATCTTTCCTCGATCCAGAACCTCGGCAGCTTGGATGTGCTTTGCAGCGATAAAACCGGAACGCTCACCGCGGGAACCATGTCGCTCGATCGCTCTCTTGATCCCTTTGGGAATCCATCCCCGCGCACGCTCGAACTCGCCTTTCTCAACAGTAAGTTTCAGACCGGTATCCGCAGTCCACTGGATGATGTCATTCTCCATGAGGCTCCATCCAAGTCGGAAGATTATCTCAAGCGCGATGAGATTCCGTTCGATTTCGAGCGGCGGCGGCTCTCGGTGGTCGTGGAGCGGCAGTCCCAGCGGATTCTCATCACCAAAGGCGCTCTGGAGGGGATTCTCCCACTCCTCTCTGGTTACGAGCTCGAAGGCAAACCAGAACCCATCACCAAGGACGCTGCCCTGCGCATCCAAAAGACGAGCGATGAGTTGAATAGCCAGGGATTCCGCTCGCTGGCGGTGGCTTATGCGGAAGTTCCGGTGCGCCCGGACTACTCCGTTGCGGACGAGCGCAATCTCATCCTGGCTGGTTTTTTGAGCTTTGCTGATCCGCCGTTACCCGACGCCGCCCAGGTTCTGGCTTCTTTAAAGCAGGACGGCGTTGAGGTCAAGGTCATCTCCGGTGATAGCGACCGCGTCACCGGCCACGTTTGCGCGCAGGTAGGAATCGAGCCAGGCCACGTCGTCACGGGCGACGAATTGGACCACACGACGGACTGGGCGCTGGCGCACCTCGCCGAGGGGACGCGCGCCTTCGCGCGTATTTCCCCGGTGCAGAAGAACCGCATCCTCCTGGCTCTCAAACACAACGGCCACGCGGTGGGGTTCATGGGCGACGGCATCAATGATGCGCCATCCCTGCACGCGGCCGACGTGGGCATTTCCGTGTCCAGCGCTGCGGACGTGGCGCGCGAGTCTGCCGACGTCATTCTCGTTAAGCCGGGCCTGCGGGTCTTGCACGATGGCATCATCGAAGGACGCAAAGCCTTTGGCAACGTGATGAAGTATTTGCTGATGGGCACCAGCTCGAACTTTGGGAATATGCTGAGCATGGCCGGGGCTTCGCTCTTCCTGCCATTTTTGCCGATGCTGCCCACACAAATTCTCCTCAATAACCTTCTTTATGACGTGGGCCAACTCACCATTCCCACGGATAATGTTGACGCGACTTACCTCGAAAAGCCCCAACGCTGGGACATCACTTTGATCCGCAATTTCATGGTGTTCATCGGGCCCATCAGCTCCCTCTTCGACTTCCTGACTTTCTATGTGTTGCTGCATTTTTTCCACGCGAGCGAAGCGCAGTTTCATACCGGTTGGTTTGTCGAGTCCCTGGCCACCCAGACGCTGGTGCTGTTCGTCATCCGTACATCCAAAAACCCGTTTCGCAGCCGGCCGAGTAATCCCTTGCTGGCAACCTGCCTGGGAGTTGTGGCCATCGGGCTTTATTTGCCCTTCAGCCCGCTGGCCGGCATGCTCGGTTTCACTCCGCTGCCCGGGTCATATTTTGCTTTTGTTGCCGTCGCGACGGCAGTCTATCTCTTGCTGGTGGAAGCCGGCAAAAGGGTCCTCCTCCGTAAGGAAACCGCCAAGGATGCGGCCAAGCCGGGACGTGCCATGGCGGTCGCGGCCTAGTCTCAGGCGAGGAGATATCAGAAAAGGATGCCAGGAACGATGCAGTGTAATTAGCAGAGGTAGAATTATGATGATCAGAAGCGCCAAGGGTATCATCGCGATGCTGGCCTTGATGGCCGCAGTCGTCCTGCCGGGCTTTTCTCAGTCGAATCTTGATCTTCAAAAATTCTTTCGGCAGAACGTTGGATTGAGTGAGGAACAAATCGCCACCATTCGCAGCGGAGAGGCGGTCACGATGCCCCTTCCGTCTCGCACGCCGGCCGAGGTCTTGTTGTTTGGCGCGATCTATATCCATGCGGCTCCGGAGACCTACTTCCAGTTTGCCCGTAATTTCGACCGCCTTCGCGAGGTTCCCGGCTTTTTGGCGCTCGGGGTGTTCACCGATCCTCCGCAGCTTTCTGACTTGCGGGGTTTTGCGTTCGACAGCCAGGACATCCAGGACTTGAAGAATTGCGAACCCGGGAACTGCCGGATTCAGATGCCCGCGACCTCCATCGAAGACCTTCACCGACTCATTAATTGGTCTTCCCCCGACGTCGACGAGCAGGTGAATCAGCACCTGCAGAAGACGGCGCTGGAGCGTGTGCTTGCCTACCAGCGCGAGGGCAATAAGGCCCTGGGCGTTTATGACGATAAGCATGACCCGACGGTGGTGCCTGAGCAGTTCGCCTACCTGCTCAGCTATGGCAGTGCCCTGGCCGAGCACGAGCCGGATTTGTATCATTACCTACTCGTCTATCCCCGTGCGAAGCCCGCGAACTACGAGGACACGTTCTATTGGGCGAAGGTGAAATTCGGCCTGAAGCCGACCTTGCGCATCGAGCACATGGTGACCATGCGCGGCGGGCCTGCCGACCCTATAGCCTGCGCCATCGCCAAAAAACAGCTCTATTCGAGCCACTACTTCCAAACCGCGATGGACCTCGCCATCTGCGTCCGCGGGAGCGACGACCCGAAGCAACCCGGCTTTTATCTGATCCAGGCACTGGGTTCCGAGCAGGCGGGTCTGACCGGCCCCAAGGGGTCGATCGTTCGCAAGGCCGCGGTGGGCCGGGCGGTTTCAAATCTCCAAAAGGCGCTCTTGAACATAAGGCACACGTTGGAAGATAACCAATAGACCTCAGCCGATTGGCCACGAGGCGAGGAGAGCTGGGAAATACTAAGTTCACTTCTTAATGGCATGTCGGCAGCTTACCGCGAGGTGCAAAATGAAACCATTGGATTCACAAAGCCGCGTTGCGCCCAAGAAAATCATGTTGGCCACAGATTTCTCCCCCGCGTCGGAGGCGGCGCTGCCTTACGCGTTGACGATCGCCCGCCACTATAGCTCAGAGCTTTTCGTTGCCTACGTGATCCCCCCGGAGTTTGGGGACCTCATCGCACCTGAGCGGACACCCACGATCCGCCAAGAGGCCCAGCGAGTCGCACAACAAAACATGGAGCGTTTCCTCAATGCCGGACGCCAACGGGGCGTTTCGTGCCAACCCTTAATTGGGGAGGGTGCGATCTGGGATGTTCTTCAGGAAATGATCTACCAAAATGGCATCGATTTGATTGTCTTGGGGACTCATGGACGCCGAGGGCTGCGTAAGCTGCTGCTGGGCTCTGTAGCGGAAGAGGTCTTTCGAATGGCGCCGTGTCCGGTGCTCACGGTAGGCCCGAAAACCTCCGAGACACCCTCAATGGATGTTCGTCTGGACCACATCCTTTACCCGCTGGAGTTCATTCCCGACACGAGCGACGCCGCGTCATACGCTGTCTCATTAGCCGAGGAATACCATGCCAAGCTGACCTCGATGAAGGTCTTTGAGGAGACGGTTCCATCCTCGGATGTGAAAGCCCTGGTCGAGGAACCTTTCAGGCACTGGATGGAGGATCATATCGCGATCGAATCAGACCTGCGCGCGCGCACAAGCTTTGAGCCAGGGTTCGGTCCGACGGCGGAGGCAATTCTCAAGTTCGCCAGCGATCGCGGCGTGGACTTGATCGTGATGGGCGTGCAGCGTTTGGATCCGGTCATGGCGGCTCACCTTCCCAAACCTGACATTGCCTATGAGGTGGTCCGCACCGCACCCTGTCCGGTGCTGACCGTGCGCTGACATTCAGTCACCGGCCGAAATTGGAAAAGTGAGCCTCGGCCTGCGTTCATTGTTGACAACCCATGAATCCCTATTAATACCTAAGAATTGTCAAGAAATCAGTAATAAGTAGTCTGATTTCAATAGCTTGAAAATATAATGGCTTTTTATCAACCCATTTTCTAGGGAATATCAAGACGAATTGTGATTGACGACATCTCTTTGCCTGCAAACTCCGCAAATGGAGCTGGAATCTGCCCGTTCTGTGACCGGGTACCGCGGAGGTTGGGTCGGGGTAGCGATGAGGTGCGCGTACGGTGCGCTCCTCAGCGGCTCTTTGATTCGGCGCCGACGCGACAGGGCGGGAATTTTAGAAAAAGCCGCAGAGGAGGACTGAACAACGTCCACCTCTGATGCGCTACCCCCGAGCGTCCGTGGTACCCGGTGCCTAAAAGAGCAGACGCGCTTCGGCTGGTGTATGATGCGCGCTATGGCCTCTCAAGAACACAATGCCGAGCCCACCAACCTCCAGCTTCCTATTGACTCGAATCCTGCCCTGATTCACACCGCCCAGCCTGACGGCGACCTTCATTACTTCAATCAAACCTGGCTCAACCATGTCGGTCTTTTGTTGGACGACCTATGGGGTTGGAAATGGACGGTGAAAAGAAGATGTTAATTCGCCAGGTTGGATCAGGTTGCGCGGGCGGGCGCCTTGGGAGGCTGACTGGTTCTGTCCGGCCTCTGTCGCAGCCGGCATTATCAGCGGTCTTGATTTTGGCCACCTTACTCGCGACGGGTTGCGCGAAGCCGGTGGGGAACTTAGGGCCGGTGACGATGATTGATCAAGGTTGGCTGGACAAGGCGTATCGCGATAGTCGCAACCGGGAGATACAACAATTCACCACTGAGACGGGCATTCGGGTAGAGTTCCTCCCGGCGCCTGAAGCTGCCGTCGAACAGTTGGAGCTATGGCGAAAACTGCTGGCGAATCGGTCGGATACGCCCGACGTCTATGCGATCGACGACATATGGCAGGGAGTGCTGGCTGACGATCTGATCGATCTTAAGCCGTATCTTTCGCCGCACGACCTGGCCGCATTCATCCCGCAATCGCTCACTAACGACATCGTCAACGACAGACTGGTGGCGCTACCCTATGAAATCGGTCCCGCGATGCTGTTTTATCGCACGGATCTGCTCCGCAAATATGGATACCGGTCCCCGCCGGCAACCTGGGACGAGCTTTACAGCATGGCGGCCAGGATTCAAGCAGGGGAGCGCGCGAAAGGAAAGAAGAACTTCTGGGGATTTGTCTGGCAGGGAGCAGCCTCGGAGGCTCTTACCTGCAACGCGCTGGAATGGCAAGCTTCCGAGGGCGGTGGACAGATCATCGAAGCTGACCGCACCATCAGCGTCAATAACCCCGACGCCATCCACGCCTGGGAAAGAGCGGCGCGCTGGGTCGGGTCCATTTCTCCGCCCGCGGTGACGAACTACAAAGAATGGGACTCTTTCAATATCTGGCAATCGGGAGAAGCGGCGTTTATGCGCAACTGGCCCATCGCCTATGTGGTCAGCCAGTCCGATGAGTCGGTGGTTAAAGGCCAATTTGATCTTACCGTTCTTCCCGGAGGGCGGGCGGGTCACGCGACTAACGGCGGCCCTCTGAATTACGGCGTCTCGCGCTACGCGCGACATCCCCGGGAGGCGGTTATGTTAGTTCTCTATCTTTGCCGTCGCGACGTTCAGCTCCGTCGCGCCCCGCTGATGTGTGAGACGCCCACGATAACAGATTTGTTTAATGATCCTGCGGCGGCGAAAGCTAATCCTTGCTTTGCGAAGGAGAAGGAGGCCTATGAAAAGTGGGTTGTCCGGCGGCCCTCAGGCGTTACGGGGAGGCAGTACCCGGAAGTCTCGCGGGCATATTATGAGGCTGTACATTCAGTTTTGACGGGAAGCAAGAGAGCCGCAGAGGCCGCAGCCGATCTGGAAGCTAAACTGGCTCTGATTACAGGTTTCAAGACGAAGCCTTCTGGTGGCTTTCCCAGGAATAAACCCTCTGAACATTCGTTAGGTACGGGTCCCACCCCTGCTTCGTCAAATGTTCAACGAGCCGTGACGCGTCATTGACACCAACTGATATGAGCACAGAAATCCTCAAACCGAAGCAACTCTCGGGTACAGTTAGTCCGGGGCGAGAAAGCCGCCGGCAGCATAAAATCGGCGCCCGTTTGACCGCGAGCTTCGCCAGCATCGCCTTGCTGATGATCCTCGGCGATGCTGTGGTGTTGTGGCAATTCAGCGTGCTGCGCAGCCAGGTTGAGCACATCTCCCAAGTGGATCAGAAGCAAGTCGCCATCCTGCGGACCCACACGGATCTTTTGACATACTGGGACCAATTGGACGTCCTGGTGGCCCGCCGGAACGCCGGGCAGCTTTCCGCGGAAGCGGGGCCGTTGAGCAAGGTGTTTCTGGAGGATGTGGAGCGGGCCGAACAGGCCTTGCGCAATCCCGATTCCAACGGCCAGGATTCCAGGTTGCGGGCTATGCTGGAAACCGTGCGGGGCGCCTTGCCGGCGCAACTTGATGCACTTTGCCGCCTGGCGTCGGCGGGTGATTGGGACGCCGTCCGCTTACGGTTGGAGCATCAAGCCAAGGCGTTAAGTCTCCTCACTTCCAGGGCGGTCCGCGACGTTGACGAAGAGGTTACCGAACAGCGCGCCCAAACCCTTTCCAGTATTCAACGCGTGCAACGGGGGGTTTTCCTGCTGGTGACGCTGACGGCCGTCTTCACCTTGCTGATCGCCGGTACCCTGGGCCTGGCCATTACGCGCAGCATCACGCAACCTCTGGCACGATTGGTGGACGGCTCCACGGCGTTGGCGCGCGGCGAGTTTGAACATCAAGTGACGATCCGCGGGGATGATGAACTCGCGCACCTTGGGCGGGTGTTCAACGACACCGCCGGGCGACTGCGAGATCTCTACGCGACTTTGCAGAGCAGCGAAGACCGGCTCCAGCGGGTCATCAACACCATTCCGGCGCATGTCTGGAGTGCAGAGCCGGACGGCTCCGTCGATTTCCTCAGTCAGCGTTGGACGGCATCCACGGGCCTGTCTGTGGACCACGGACTCGGCTGGGATTGGGGCTCCGTAGTGCATCCTCATGACCTCGCGAGGTTCGTCGAGGAATGGCACGCCGCGTTGGCGGCGGGGAAGCCGATGGAGAGCGAAGCTCGGCTGCGGGGGCCGGGCGGGGAATATCGCTGGTGGCTGATCCGCAATGTACCGCTGCACAACGAGCGGGGAAACATCGTTAAATGGTACGGAACGAGTATCGATATTGAGGACCGAAAGCTGGCAGAGCAAGCACTAAAGCGAAGCGAGGCTTATCTGGCGGAAGCGCAGAGGCTGAGTCACTCAGGAAGTTGGGCCTACAACCCTGGGACTCGCAAAACGCTTTACTGGTCCGAGGAATTGTTCCGAATTTTTGGATTGGATCCTCAGCGCGGAATCCCCGATTTTGACGAGACTCGCCGGCTGGTGCATCCCGATGATCGCGACAGGCATTCCGAAACGTGCCTGAAGGGATTCCGTGAGAAAGCTGATTTTACGACGGAGTTCAGGACAGTGCTGCGGGACGGGACTCTCAAGCACCTCCACGTGATTTGGCATGCGGTCCTCGATAAAGCCGGAGAGGTCGTCGAATACGTCGGCACCGCGGCGGATGTGACGGAGCGCAAGCAAGCCGAAGAGGCCCTGCGGCGGAGCCAGGCCTATTTAACCGAAGCGCAGTTATTAAGCCATACGGGCAGCTTCGGCTGGAAGCCTTCCACCGGCGAAATTCAGTGGTCCGAGGAATCCTTCCGCATCTTTCAATATGATCCCACGACGAAACCAACCGTGGAGCGTGTCCTCGAACGAATTCATCCGGAGGACCGGGCCCTCACACAACAAATCATCCAGCGCGCCTCCCAACAGGAGAAGGACTATGAACATCAGTATCGATTGCTGATGCCTGATGGCTCCGTTAAATATCTCCATATTATGGCACATGCCCTACGTGACGAATCGGGCAGCATCGAGTTTGTGGGCGCGGCGATGGACGTCACCGCGGCCAAGCAAGCCGAGGAAAGGGTGCGGCAAAGCGAGGCGGAGCTTCGACAACTTATCGATGTGCTTCCCCAGCAAGTCTTTGTATTCGACGCGAATTGGAATCCTCTCTTTGCCAACCAGCGGGAACGGGAATACACCGGCCTGACTCTGGAAGAGGCGCAATCCAAAGACGCCCTGGCCAGAATCTTTCATCCGGACGATCTGAAGAAGTTAGAGGCGCTTCGTGAGCGTATGCTTTCAGAAAATGTCCCTTCTGAGATGGAGGCACGAATCCGAGGAAGAGACGGGCAGTATCGCTGGTTTTTGATCCGCGACAATCCGCTGCTGGATGAGCAGGGACGCGTTTTTCGGTGGTACGGCACGCGGACCGACATCGAGGAACGCAAGCGGGCCGAGGAGGCGTTGCGTAGAGCGCAGACCGAGCTCGCCCACGTCACGCGGATTATGACCATGGGAGAGTTAGCCGCCTCCATCGCCCACGAAGTCAACCAGCCGCTTTCAGGCGTCGTGGTCAACGCCAATGCCTGCTTGCGTTGGCTGGCGGGAGATTCGCCCAATCTTGAGGAATCCCGGGAAGCGGTCCGGCGCATCGTCCGCGACGGGAAGCGGGCGGGAGACGTGATCGCCCGGATTCGCGCTCTGGCGACGAAAACCGCCACCGCCAAGGAACGGCTGGATCTGAACGAGGCCGTTCGGGAGGTCGTGCCTTTTGCCGGGGACCAACTGCGCAAAAACCGTGTGGCAGTTCGGACGGAACTCGCGGCTGATCTCTTACCGGTGTCGGGCGATCGAGTGCAGCTTCAGCAGGTGATCCTGAACCTGGTCATGAACGGGATCGAAGCCATGAGCAGCGTGGAAGAGCGGCCGCGAGAACTGATCGTCAGAACGCAAAACGATGAGGCCGGCCAGGTGCAGGTTACCGTCCAAGACTCGGGGAAGGGTCTAGACCCGCAGAGCATGGAACGGATGTTTGAGGCTTTCTACACCACCAAGCACGGGGGCATGGGCATGGGGCTCGCGATTAGCCGTTCCATAATCCAGAATCACGGGGGCAAGCTCTGGGCGGTGGCGAATGAAGGGCCAGGCGTGAGCGTTCAATTTACTATTCCGAACTACCAACCATAGGAGTCCGCTTTGCCGTGGCGCGCGACGCGAGCGTTTATTTCATACTGCCCAGCAAAACCGAGGGTGCTCAATGAAGGATAAACAGACCTCTGGATCCTGGCGCACAGCCTGGGAATGCCTATTGGCCAGCGTGGCGCTGGCCGTGTTGACCTATGTCAGCTTTCGTCTCCATGCCGGTCCTGCCATGGCCGCCCTCCTCTTCTTTCTTTTGGTCGTATTGATTTCCCTGTGGGCAGGATTTCTTTCGACGGCCTTTGCCTGCGCCGTGGCCGCTTTATGCTTTGTCTACTTCTTTACTCAACCGCTTTACCATCTTTGGATGAGCGAGCCGGTGGAAATTGCCGCGACGATTGCGTTCTCGAGTACGGCCCTGATCATCAGCCGCCTGCTCGCGAGGGTAAGAGCGCGGACCGCCGAGGTCCATCAGACCAACGAGCAGTTGCAGGCGGAAATCGCCGAGCGCCGGCGGGCGGAAGAAAAAATTCGGCAGAGCGAAGCAGAGCTTCAGCAGCTTATCGACGCCATTCCCCAGCAAGTTTTTGTTTTCGATGCGAATTGGAACCCGCTTTTTGCCAACCGGCGAGAACGGGAATACACCGGCCTTACTCCGGAAGAGGCGCAGTCAAAAGATGCGGTTGCCAAAATCTTTCATCCGGATGATCTGAAGAGGTTGGAAGTCCTACGTGAGCGCGCGGTTCGAGAAGCTGCCCCCTTTGAGATGGAGGCACGAATCCGGGATAAAGAGGGGCAGTATCGCTGGTTTTTGATCCGCGACAATCCGCTGCGGGACGAACAGGGACGCATCCTGCGGTGGTACGGCACGCGGACCGACATCGAGGACCGCAAGCGGGCAGAAGAAGCGCTGCGCGAGAGCGAGACGTATCTAGCGGAATCGCAGAGGCTGACCCACACGGGTAGTTGGGCTTTGGACTTGGCCAGCGACAGGTATGTCTACGTTTCGGAGGAGGACTTAAGACTTTGGGGATTTGATCCGCAAATGGGTTTACCGTCACGGGAAGCAGTTTTCCGACGAATCCACCCGGAGGATCGGGGCAAGATGAGAGCGAGCTTTGAGAAGTCGCTTCGCGAAAAAGTAGATTCCTCCGACGAGTACAGGATCGTGCTGCCCGACGGAACGGTCAAACATGTTCACACCATCCGCCACCTTGTCCTGAATGGCGCGGGAGACGTCGTTAAATTGGTGGGCACGTCGGTGGATATCACGGAACGCAAACGGGCGGAGGAAGCGCTGCGCGAGAGCGAGACGCGCTTCCGCACCTTTGTGGACCACGCGCCCGACGCCCTCTTCATCTTCGACTTTGAGCAAGGGACGATTGTGGATGTGAACCGGCAGGCCTGCGAGAGCCTTGGTTATACGCGCCAGGAACTGATCGGGACGACGCCGCTGGCCTTCGACCAGAACGTGGATCGAGCGGTTACGGAATCGATCGCGGAGCGGACGGCGGCGGGTGAGACCGTGATCGACACGCACTGGCATCAGCGCAAGGATGGGACGCAGTTCCCTGTGGAAGTACATACCAGCCAGTATTGGTATGGAGGTCGTCGCTTCCTGCTGAAAGTAGCCCGGGACATCACCGACCGCTTGCGGGCCGAGGAAGAGCGCGCCTACCTCGCCTCCATCGTGGAGTCCTCCGACGACGCGATTATCGGAAGATCCATGGAGGGGATCATTCAGTCCTGGAACCGGGGCGCGGAGCGGCTCTATGGGTATACGGCCCAGGAGGCGATTGGCCAGCCGATCACCATGCTGATTCCACCCGACCGAGCCAGAGAATTCGTAAGCAGCGATCGCCTCAAACAGGGGGAGTGGATTGAGGAGCAAGAAACCGTTCGGGTGGGGAAAGATGGCCGGCGGATCGATGTGTCAGTCATAATCTCCCCTATGAAGGACGCCGCCGGTCGCGTGCTCGGCGCCGCGACGGTCGCCCGCGACATCACTGAGCGCAAGCGCGCTCAGGAGGCACTGCGGAGAAGCGAGGCTTATCTGGCAGAAGGGCAGCGGCTGGGCCACGCGGGCAGTTTTGCCTGGAGTGCCGCCACTCTCCAGTCGATGTACTGGTCCGAGGAAATGTTCCGAATTTTCGGCTTAAACCCGCAGGAAGGTGTACCCAGCGCGGAAACATTCTGGCAACGAATCCACCCCGAGGATCTCGACCGCACGCGCGAACTGCTGCTGAAGGCAGCGCTTGGAAATATGGAGTACGAGCATGACCACCGGATCGTGCTGCCCGATGGAACCGTCAAGCACATCCATGCGATCGGCCATCCGGTGCTCGGCGAAAACGGACAAGTCGCTGAATACGTCGGTACGGCAGTCGATGTGACAGACCGCAAACGAGCGGAAGAAGAGCGCGAGAGGCTGCGCCAACTCGAGGCCGATCTCGCGCACATCGACCGCGTCAGCATGATGGGGGAACTGGCTGCCTCCATCGCGCACGAAGTCAACCAGCCGCTTTCGGGCGTAGTAGTGAACGCCAATGCCTGCTTACGTTGGATGGCGGGAGATTCGCCCAATCTTAACGAAGCGCGGGAAGCGGTCCGGCGTATTGTCCGCGATGGGAAGCGGGCGGGTGACGTGATCGCCCGGGTTCGGGCTCTGGTGACGAAAACGGCCACCACCAAGGAACGGCTGAACATGAACGAGGCCCTTCGGGAGGTCATCGCCCTTGCCGGAGACGAACTGCGCAAAAACCGCGTGGCAGTTCGGACAGAATTCGCGCCTGATCTCCTACCGGTGTTGGGCGATCGCGTGCAGCTCCAGCAGGTGGTCCTGAACCTGGTCATGAACGGGATCGAAGCCATGAGCAGTGTGGAAGAGCGGCCGCGAGAACTGATGGTCAAAACGCAAAACGATGATGCCGGCCAAGTGCGGGTAACCGTCCAAGACTCAGGGATGGGGCTCGACCCTCAGAGTATGGAACGGATGTTTGATGCTTTTTACACCACCAAGCAGGGGGGCATGGGCATGGGGCTCTCGATTAGTCGTTCCATAATCCAGAATCACGGGGGCAAGCTCTGGGCGGTGGCCAATGACGGGCCTGGCATCAGCGTTCAGTTTACTATCCCGAAGTATCAACCATAGGAGGCCGCTTTGCTGGAGCCTGAGGCAATCGTCTTTGTCGTGGACGACGACTTGTCGGTGCGCGAGGCTTTGGAAGGTCTGATTCGGTCCGCGGGATTGGGGGTCGAGACCTTTGCCTCGGCGCGGGAGTTTTTGGCTCGTCCGCGGGCCGATTTGCCAAGCTGCCTGGTATTGGACGTTCGGCTGCCCGGGCTAAGCGGGCTCGACCTTCAGAAGCGCATGGCCGAGGTTAACCTGGAGATTCCGATTATTTTTATTACCGGCCATGGCAACGTTCCGGCCGCCGTGCAGGCCATGAAAGCGGGGGCGCTGGAATTCCTTACCAAGCCCTTCACGGATCGGGACCTGTTGGACGCGATCGAGCAGGCGATCAAACGCGATCGGGCGGCGCGCCAGCATCAGGCGGAGATGCGCGAGCTGCGCGGCCGGTATGAATCGTTAACACCGCGCGAACGCGAGGTTCTGGAGTTGGTGGTCTCCGGCCTGCTGAATAAACAAGTGGCCGGTGAACTGGGGACCAGCGTGATTACGGTTAAAATTCAGCGCGGCCAGGTCATGCGCAAGATGCGGGCCGACTCTCTGGCGGACCTGGTGAGAATGTCGGAAAACCTGGGGATTCGGCGCGTGAAGAAATTGTAGGTCCGGGCCGCCCTCCGGTTTCCGAATAGGCGACGACACGGACGGAATTTGGGCGGGACCTCTTCGAGTAGGCCGCCAGACCGCAACTCGGGAGGACCCGCTTGCTGCGAAGTTCGTGTCAACCTTACCTCGTCGCTATGCCCCGGCTATCTTCAGGGCGCTGCTTCACCTAGCGACTTGTCCCGTGCTCTGTCTTGCGCGGCCAGCAGAGATTCACCACAACAGGAAACAGCGCGCATGACGAAAAGATCGATATCCAGCGCGATGCCGCGCCGTATCCTCGGAGTCCCGCGGCCCCAAAGGGGAAGACGAACACCGTGAATGAACTCAGGACCAGCAGAGCGACTTGTTGAATCCGTTTACCGGGGAAGAGAAAACCGCAGGCATCGGGCAGCAGTGTTGAGAAGAAGTGCCAGATAGCAACGGTGAACGGGATACCAAGCACTACGATGATCCACCACGGCGACGCGTGCAGTCCCTTTTCGAGTGTGGCCATGTCGCCGTGCGTGGTAAAGGTTCTGACCGGCACGTAGCAGAGGAAATTTCCCACGTTCATAAGGCAATACAGAAACGCGAAAAGCCCTAGCACTTCACGGCGCCGGTGCTTGGCGAACGAGTAGAGTCCTCTCGCAGCGAAATACAAGACTCCATTACCGAACAGCACCCCAGCGACGGCGATCAAGGATGCCAGGTAGCCTTTGCCTGCCGCGAAGATCGGGTCATAGTCAACTTTCTCGTCGATGCCGAGGAGGAACGCGACGTTCTGCGGGGTCAGGTGACCGTAATTCAAAGCCAACGGATTTGCCTTATAACCTAGAACCCAGGCGGTGAATGAATGTGCGTACTCGTGGAGGAGGTAACCAAGTGCATGAGCAAACCACCAAAGCGAACCAACAAGCAGCCAGAAAATTATAGTTTTACGTTGCACTATGGCCGGAGTATAGCGCTTGAGCATGTAGCCGTCCACGGCGAACCAGAAAGCGCCAAACCGCTGAGGTGACCTGGAAAGCCCAACAACTCCCGGATTACAGCGTACTCGAAACAAATCTTGCTCAGGTCAGTCATTCCGACGGCTGGCACGCCGCGGGCTAAAGGATGCCTCGCGCTCCGCGGGCTTCCGGGCGCATCTAGCCGTTATCCTACCGCCTATGCCCTTCTCCTCTCAGAGCAACCTAATACCAAGGTGTGATAGACAAGGCCACCTGCACCGGTGCTAAATGAACCTGTATGGCGAAGGTTCCCCTAATTTCGGTAGTTGATGACGACGAGTCCGTGCGTGAATCCCTGGACGGTTTATTCCGGTCTGTGGGATTTGCTGTGAAGGTATTTGCTTCGGCCGAAGAGTTCTTGAATTCGGATCATCTATGCGATATCGACTGCCTGCTGCTGGATGTGCGTCTGCCGGGGATGAACGGTATCGAACTCCACCGTCGCCTGGTGGCCGATCATTGTGAAATACCCGTTATCTTCATCACCGCCCATGGATCTGAGCAGGGGGTGCGCTCCCAAGCTTTGCAGAACGGCGCGGTGGATTACCTGATCAAACCACTCAGTGAGGATACGGTATTGAATGCGATCCAAAAGGCTCTGAGCTCGAAGCGACCTTCCCAGGGGTAATCATAACTCAAGAACCCGTAACCATGGGTCATTGCGGGATGGATGAAACGCCATGAGGTTTTCCTCTCAAAACCATCGGACCATCGGAAGGAGGTGTTCCCATGAGTGACAGAGGCGCTCCAATTTACCTGGTGGATGATGATGTGTCAGTGCGGGAATCGGTGGGAAGTCTGATTCGCTCCGCAGGATTCCGGGCGAAAACGTTCGGGTCGGCGCAGGAGTGTTTGGCCGGCCTGCAAGCGGAAGTGCCGAGCTGTCTGGTGTTGGATGTGCAACTGCCGGGGCTAAGCGGACTCGATCTTCAACAACAGCTTGCCAAGGCGGATGTGCAACTCCCGATTATTTTCCTGACCGGCCACGGCGACATTCCCATGACCGTGCGCGCCATCAAAGCCGGCGCCCTGGAGTTTTTGACCAAGCCCTGTGACGGTGAAGATCTATTGAATGCGATCCGCCAGGGTATCGCTCGTCATCAGGGAGCCCGACAGCAAAGTCGAAACTTGGCGCCGCACGGTTTTGACGGGGCCCTGGGTGCGAACGCCGGATTAGGCGAGAATGCCTTGGCCGATCGCGAGATTGCCGAATTAAAAGACCAGCCAGCGGAGGGAAGGCTCCGATTGAAGGAAGAGATCGGCCAGGAGGCGGACTTTGAAGGGATCATTGGGCAGAGTCCCGCCCTCCGGGAGGTGCTGCAACTCGTGGAAATGGTGGCGCCAACCGATACCACCGTGCTCCTGTTGGGAGAGACGGGCACCGGCAAGGAACTGATCGCGCGCGCCATCCACAATCTCAGCCCGCGGCGGTCCCATGCCTTTGTGAAAGTGAACTGTGCGGCGATCCCGACAGGATTGCTGGAAAGCGAACTTTTCGGGCACGAGAAAGGCGCCTTTACCGGGGCCGTTGCTTCACGCACTGGCCGCTTCGAACTGGCCGACCGCGGCACCCTGGTTCTGGACGAGATCGGCGATATCCCCCTCGAGCTCCAACCGAAACTGCTGCGCGTCTTGCAGGAGCGAGAAATCGAGCGTTTGGGCAGCACGCGGACGAGGAAAGTTGACGTTCGGGTGGTGGCCGCCACCCATCGCAATTTAGAAGAAATGATCGTGCAAAACCATTTTCGTCTCGATCTCTACTACCGGTTGAATGTTTTCCCCATTCACATTCCGCCCTTGCGCGAACGCCCGGAAGACATTCCGCTGCTTGCCCGGCACTTCGTCGGGCAATTCGCCCGGCAGATGAACAAGACCATCGAGGGGATTTCTGCCGAAACGATGGAGGCGCTGCTTCGATTTCCTTGGCCGGGAAACATCCGCCAACTGCAAAACGTTATCGAGCGGTCGGTGATTGTCCACGAAAAGGGGACCCTCTCGGTCGAACCGAGTTGGCTCGATCGCGAATGCTTCCCCACTGAACCGGCAACCCGATCGTCCCTCCGAAGAACCGTGACGGAGGAGCGAGAAGTGATTGCCGCCGCCTTGGCCAAAGCGCGCGGCCGAGTGTCGGGACCGTTGGGCGCGGCCGCCAAGTTGGGTATTCCGCCTTCGACTCTGGAATCGAAGATCCGGTCGATGAATCTCAACAAGTATAGCTTCAGAGCCTCCAGCGCCGTTTCAGCCTAATGGGGCCATCCAGTATATGGCTCCCTTATATGACGCCAATCCATTGCACCTGGCGTGCGCTGCCGCTGAGTGCCCCGGTGAGGGTGTGCTCACATCTCGACCTCTGCCCGACCACACTCGCCCAAGCTCTGTTCCCAACAATCCAACTCAGGTTTTCGCGAACTTCGTGAATTCGCGAAAAGATAGCGAACCGAGATGCATTAACTTCTGTATTTTAAATGGCTTACGGTTGGCGATTGCATTGCACGGATAAAACTGAAGAACTGCTTGGAACATACCACCTAAGGAGAGCGCATATGAATAAGCAGTCAGTGGCCATAATGCAGCCGGCGAAGGAACCCGCGCCCATGAAGTTGCTCGCCGCCAGCAATCTGTTGGATCGTATCGAAGATATGTCCAGCTCGATCGCCCGCCGCGCCTTCGAGATTTTTGACGGCCGGGGGCGCGGACATGGGCACGCCCTGGAAGATTGGCTCCGGGCAGAGTCCGAGCTGTTTCATCCGGTACACCTGGACATCGCCCAATCGGATTATGCCTACACCGTTCATCTGGAGGTGCCGGGGTTCAGTGCCAAAGATCTCGAGGTCGGCGTGGAGCCCCACCGTCTTATCGTCAGCGGTGTGCGTGAAATCAGCCAAGAACGGGCAAGCAGACAGACCGTCTACAAAGAGCATTGTGTGAACCAGATCTTCCGCACCATTGACTTGCCGGAGGAGGTCGACTCGTCGAAGGTCACGGCGACACTTCGGGATGGAGTACTGGAACTCTCGATGCCGAAGACCGTCAAGGCGCTGAAGGTCCCTGTGGAAGAAAAGCCGGCGTAAGGTTCCAAATACCGCGCTGATGATGTACTCCGGGCGGCCCTTCGAATTCCGCGAATCGGGCCAGCCCCGGAGCGAGCCGGCGCACCTCTTTGAGGCGGCCGATATTGAAAGTGAGTTGATAAATCATGCCGAAAATTGAACGCATCCTTTGTCCGATTGATTTCTCAGAATTTTCCGAGAGGGCTTATGAATATGCCCAGTCGCTGGCCTGGCATTACAAGGCCACGCTGTTCTTGCAGCACGTGATCGATTCGCTGACCCCTCCCTTTCATCGCAATCCTTTTCCCGACTCCTATAACGAGATGTGCCAGGCCCTGCGTGCCGCCGCGGCAGAGCAGCTTCAGGAATTTGCGCAAACCCATAGCTGGCGAGGGATACAACCCCAATGCACTGTGCAAGATGGCATCGTGACCGACTTGATTCTGGATTTTGCCAACGTGCAGGCAGTGAATCTGATCGTCATGGGAACCCACGGGCTGCGAGGCCTCGACCGGCTGACGCTGGGATCAGTAACCGAGAAAGTATTACGGAAAGCCCACTGTCCGGTGTTGGCCGTACGCAAGCCGGCCCACGATCTGGTCACCCCGGGAGGAGAGGCGGACCCTGTCCAGCTACACCGGATCCTCTATTGCACAGATTTTTCCGAGAATTCCGAGCCGGCGTTTGACCAAGCCGTCTCCCTCGCCGCAGAGTACAACGCCGAGCTTACCCTGCTCCATGTGATGGAGGAAACGGCAGGCGAAGTCGATATTGAAAAGGTGATCGCAAAAGTATTAGAGCGCCTGGAGGAACAGATTCCCCCTGGGGCGCGCATAGACGGCAAAGTGAAGGCAGCAGTTCGGATCGGCCAGGCCTATCAGCAGATTATTGAGCTTGCTTTGGAGTCGCAAACCGACTTGATCGTCATGGGAGTGCGCGGGCGGCATGCCTTGGATCTGGCGGTATTTGGCTCGACCACCTACCGGGTAGTGCAGTTAGGGCCTTGCCCGGTCCTGGTCGTCCACATCTAACGGCGCGCAACCTCTGCCGGGTGGAGCAAACATGTTACGGATTGAGCGAATTCTTTGCCCCGTGGATTTCTCCGATCCCTCGGCAAGAGCGTATGACTCCGCGCAGTCGTTGGCCCAGTATTTTCATGCCAAGCTGTTTCTCCAGCATGTCGTCGATTTCGTGCTCCCCTCCTATGCCTATTACGCGGACGCGGTATACATCACCGAGCTCTTCCAGGCGATTCGCGACGGCGCGCGAAAACAGTTGCAGGAGTTCGCGAAGTCGCACACAAGGACCGGCGTGCAGCCTTATTGTTTCGTGCACGAAGGTGGGGTGACGGACTCGATCCTTTCCTTCGCGGCAGCGCAAAAGGTGGACCTCATCGTGATGGGGACGCACGGGCTCAAAGGAGTTGACCGTGCCGCGCTGGGGTCCGCGGCGGAAAAGGTGTTGCGGACGGCCCGCTGCCCCGTGCTGGTAAGCCGGAAGCCGGGGCACGCGGCTACCGCCCCGGATGGCGCCCCGGGTCCAATTCGGTTGCGGCGGGTCATTTTCTGCACGGATTTTTCCGATCCGGCGCGTCGGGCTTTGGAGTACGCGCTTTCGGTAGCGGTGGAGTACGGTGCCGAGATCACCCTGCTCCACGTGATGGAGGACGTCCAAAGTCTGGTCAACATCCAAGAGGCCGTCGCGGCCGCGACCAAGCAAATCGATAAACTGATTCCACCGGAGGAGGGCAGGGCCGCCAAGATTAAAACCTCGGTGCGAATTGGCAGAGCTTACGAACAGATCATCCAGCTTGCCTCGGAGATCCAAGCCGACTTGCTGATCATGGCCGTCCGTGGGCGTAATGCCTTGGATCTTGCGGTTTTTGGTTCCACCACCTATCGGGCGATCCAGTTGGGATCTTGCTCAGTGTTAGCAGTTCGTGTGTGAAAGCACTGGCACGGGGAGGGGAGAGCATTATCTCCTGATGCCTATCTCCGGAATTAACCCCGCTGTCGGGATACCTCCAGCCAAAAATGTCATGAGGGAAAAGCAAAAGATAAGGAAACAACTCAGCCCAGAGGGTGAGGGAAAATGATCAGCATCAGCAAAATCGGCGTCATGGGCCGCACCTATCGGCACGCCAAACGATACAAGGAAATACTCAATGTTCTCATCAAATACGGCTTTGGGGATCTGGTTGATGCCCTGAAAATAAAACAGTACATCGAAATAGGCATCGAAAAGATTTCCGGAAAGCAACCGGGGCGAATTGAGAAATTGTCCCGGCCGGAGAGGGTCAGGATGGCTTTGGAAGAGCTGGGGCCGACCTTTGTCAAGTTTGGTCAGATACTTTCTACCCGGCCCGATCTGATTCCCTTGGCATATGTGCAAGAACTTTCCAAGCTCCAGGACAAGGTACCATCCTTTCCTTATGACGATGTAAGGACGGCCGTAAAAGCGGAGACGGGTAAGTTTCCGGAAGAAATCTTCCACTCCATCCACGAAACCCCTATCGCCGCGGCCTCTATAGGACAAGTCCACAAGGCAATCCTGTTGGACACCGAAGAGGTAGTGGCCGTGAAGGTTCAACGTCCCAACATCCAGCAGACAATCGAGGTTGACCTGGCGATCATGCTTCACCTGGCTCACCTGATGGAGCGGCATGTGACAGAAATGGAAGTGCTCCACCCCACGAAGATCGTCAACGAATTTGCCCGCAGCATGGAAGACGAACTGGACTACACGGTGGAGGCTTCCCATATTGAGCACTTTGCCCGACAGTTCCTTGACGACGAGACGGTATACGTCCCGAGAGTTTATCGTGAGTGGAGTACCCAACGCTTGCTGGTCATGGAATTCATCGATGGTACAAAGGCTTCCGACTTCGAGCATCTCAAACAGGAGGGATACGACCTCAAAGAGGTTGCGAGCCGTGGCGCCGACTCGATTCTGAAGCAGATTTGTGTTTACGGTTTCTATCATGCGGACCCTCATCCAGGAAACATCTTCATTCTCCCCAATAACGTCATATGTTTTATTGACTTTGGCATGATGGGACGGATCGGCCAGCAGGAACGCGAAGACTTTGCGGATTTCGTGGAGCTGTTGATTAAAAAGGACGAAAACAAGATTGTGGACGCTCTGCTGAAGCTTACCAATTTCGCCGAAGATCCCAATCGAAGCGAGCTGCAAAGGGACCTCATGGAGTTCATCGACCTATATGCATACGTTCCGCTCAAGGAAATTGATATCGGGAAAATGCTTCAGAGTGTTTTGGAGATTCTGACCAAACAAAGCATGAGCTTGAAGCCGGGTCTGTATCTAATGATTAAGGCCCTGGGTACCGCGGAAGGACTCGCCAGATCTTTGGACCCAGAGTTTGAGATTGCGAAGCATGCCGAACCTTTTTTCCGGGAAATCAAGATCTTACGCTATGCTCCCCAAAGGATCGCCGGCCACTTGCTGGATTCAGGAACGGAGTTGCTTCGCCTTTTCAAAGAGATTCCCGGGGAGGTGCGTGAGGTTCTCAAAAATGCCAGAGAAGGCGGACTGAAGATAGAAATCGAGTATCCGGAATTGGACCGGGCTCTTTTCAGACTTGACCGCATCAGCGACCGCATCGCGTCGGCGATCGTGCTCGCGGCTTTAATCGTTGGCTCGTCAATTATCATTCTTTCTCGCACTCCTCCAAGGTGGCACGATATGCCGGTTATCGGCCTCATGGGTTTTCTTATTGCGGCCGTCTTGGGGTTCTGGCTCTTGACATCTATCCTCAAAAGCGGGAGAGGGTTGAAAGACCATTAGCTCTTGGAAGGCATGGCCCTGCCCCTCGATTTCCGGCAAGACGGTGCCAACTGCCGCCCCTCCAGAACAGACAGTGATACCGAGTGTGGAATGGAAGCAAACTCCCCTGCTCACCGAACCACGTTGATAGTTGTGGGCGACATTTCACGAAGTTCACGAATTTGCGAAGCACTGGCGATTTCCCTCTCCACGCTTTCAAACGTTTTCAAGAGTCCAGGTGTGGCCCTCCCCTTGCTGTATAAAACGAGTTTATGAGAATAGGCCTTCGACTATTGACTGATCTCATGAGCAAGATCCTGAAGAGTTTCCCGCCCCCCTCCAGAACCAAGCAGGCTTAACCGGAATACCCCATAGGTTTTCGCGAACTTCACGAATTCGCGAAGAGATTGCGGTCCTATGATTTGTTAACCCACAGGTTTTGATGGACTTACCAATTGGCGCTTGCATTGCATTCATATATCTGAGGAGCTGGTGGAAAAAAAAGATCAAAAGGAGCCAAGCCATGGACAGAATGCTGGTAGTGGTCTTTGGGACGGAAAGCAAAGCGTTCGAAGCGAAGAAGGCATTGCATGATTTGGATACAGAAGACATTATCGTCGTTTATGACGAGGCCGTGATTGCCCGGAATGCCGATGGTTCCGCAACGGTAAGGCAAAGTGATGACCCGAGACCGATTGGGACTCTGGCCGGAGCCGCCCTGGGAGCCCTCATCGGTCTTCTTGGCGGGCCCGTCGGCGCCGCGCTTGGCGCTGCGGCGGGCTTAGCTGCCGGCGGCACGGTGGACATCGACAGGGCCAGGATTTCTGAAGACTTCGTTGAGGACGTGCGAGAGAAGCTGTTGCCGGAAAGGTTCGCGCTCGTCGCGGAGATTCAAGAAGATACCACGACACCGGTGGACGAGCGCATGGAAGCGCTCGGGGGAACGGTAATCCGGCGGGCCCTGGCGGAAGTGAAGCACAAGGTTCATGACGAAAATGTCGCGGCCATGAAAGCCGACCGCGCGCAATTCAAGGCCGAGCATGCCAAGGCTCACGCCGACCGAAAGGCAAAACTTCAGGAGAAGATCAACCAACTCGACTCCAAGATACAGGCGCGACTCGAGAAAGCCAAGCAGCAGCGCCAGGCAGCGGAGGCCCAGGCAAAGGCCAAGGTCGAGTTCCTTCAGGCCAGGGCCGCGGCTATGAAAGCCAAGGCGCCAGACAGACACGCCTAGCACCCCATGCGGGGTTGATCTCGCCCCTCAAGGGGTGGTCGAAGTGAATGGCCTTTTCACAGATTCAGGGTGATGTCGCGGGAGGATTCCTTTTTCCGCGACCGGCGCCGTGGGAACTGACAACGAAGTCCAGTTCACGGGCTACCCAACGAATCGAATTATTAAAAAGCCACGGAGCGCCCATTAGGGTGGCATATGGAAATCCTCTCCATAATTATAACGGCCGACTCGGTGTGGAAATGGATCCGCCGGCTGGGAGGACCGGGGTTGCTCCTGCTGGGTATCGGCGACAACGCCCCTTTCGGGGTCCCGGCGGGAAGCGTGGACGTAGGCGTAATCCTGTTTTCGGCCCACCACGGATGGTGGGCCTACTTTTACGCCTTGATGGCTACGGTGGGGGAGGTGCTCGGGGGCTATCTGACCTATCATTTGGCCGAAAAAGGCGGCCAGAAGACCCTGGAAAAGAAAGTGGGGAAACCGCGCGCCGAAAAACTCTACAAGCATTTCGCGGAACACGGGTTCATGACCGTATTCCTGGGGGCGATCCTGCCGCCCCCGTTCCCTTTCACTTCCGTCCTGATGGCCGCTGGAGTCATGCAGTATCCGCGCAAAAAGTTCTTCCCGGCGCTGGCGACGGGGCGTGGTGTGCGTTTTTTTGCCGACGCCTTTTTAGGCGGGATCTATGGCCAGCAAATGATCGACTTCTTCTCGCAGCACTACCGGCTCGCGATGTATGCCCTGATCGCGCTGGCGGTGGCGGCCGGAGTCGGCGCCCTGGTCTATTACAAATGGTATCGGCCCAAGAGGCAACGTGAAGAAGCCGGAGCACGGCAAGCAGCGCATCCATAGGTTGAACTCATGGGACCCCCCAATTCAACCACACTGATCCATGGAGATACACGCAGCCTTCTACCTGGAGGTCACTTGTCACCCCCCTACGAAAGCACAGGGCTCAAGCCGGCGGAGGAGCTATTGCAACAAAATGCGGATACCTTCGGTCTGCTGGTCGATGCCCTGAAGGACTACGCCATTATTATGCTGGGCCCCGATGGGCGGGTGGCCGGTTGGAATCCGGGAGCGGAGCGGATCAAGGGTTACCGGGCGGAAGAAATCATTGGCCAGCATTTTTCTCGTTTCTATCTCGATGAGGATATCGAATGCGGCAAGCCCGAGAGGGAGTTGACGATTGCGGCGACGCAGGGCCGTCTTGAGGACCAAGGCTGGCGGGTGCGGAAGGATGGGTCCCGGTTCTGGGCTAGTGTAATTATTATCGCCCTGCGGGACGCGGCGGGCGGGTTGCGCGGCTTTGCCAAGATCACGCGCGATCTGACTGAGCACCGGCGGGTGGAGGAGTCACTGCGGGCGGAAGAGAAGCTTTATCTCGAGGAGGAACTCCAGACCGCGTACAACTTTGACGAGATCATAGGCGAGAATCCGGGTTTGAAACGCGTCTTGAAGCAGGCCGAAACCGTAGCGCCCACGGATGCGACCGTACTGATCTTGGGGGAAACCGGAACGGGAAAGGAACTGGTCGCCCGCGCCATCCACAACCTGAGCGCCCGCCGCGAGCGCACGTTTGTGAAGCTGAATTGTGCGGCCATCCCCACCGGCCTGCTGGAAAGCGAACTATTCGGCCACGAAAAAGGGGCGTTCACCGGCGCCATCGCGCAGAAGGTCGGCCGCGCGGAATTAGCTCATCAGGGAACCTTGTTCCTGGACGAAGTTGGAGACATCCCGCTGGAAATCCAGCCCAAGCTCCTTCGCGTTTTGCAGGAGAAGGAATTCGAGAGATTGGGGGGCACGCGGACGGTCTCCGTGGATGTGCGGTTGATTGCGGCCACCAACCGTGATCTTGGCCAAATGGTGGCTGACCAGCAGTTTCGAAGCGACCTTTACTACCGGCTGAACGTCTTTCCCGTCGTCCTGCCCCCCTTGCGAGAGCGCCCCGAGGACATCCCCACGCTCGCGGGTTACTTTATCCAGAAATACGCCCCGCGGATGAATAAACGAATTCAGACCATTCCCGCCGAAACGATGGAGGCGCTGAAACGCTGGCACTGGCCAGGAAACATCCGCGAACTGGAGAACTTCATTGAAAGAGCTGTGATCCTTTCTTCAGGGCCGATCCTCCATGCTCCCTTGGGCGAGCTAAAGGCCCCGAGTGAAGAAGTCAAGACGACGCGCGAAACCTCTCTCGAAGCGGCGGAACGCGAGCACATTATCCGTGTGCTTCGGGAGGCGGGAGGGGTAATTGGTGGTCCTCATGGCGCCGCCGCCCGCCTCGGAGTCAAAAGAACCACATTGAACGGCATGATGCGCCGCCTGGGCATATCTCGAAAGGACTTGTAACCCCCTCCGATGCCTCGACCCGCTACGGTCACCAACATTTGAAAATCGAAATTCGAAACTCGCCACCAGTTTCGATTTTCAAATTTCCAACCTCGCGATGATTTGCGACCGTATATGACCACCGACGACCACCTGTGGTCACCAAATGCCTTCAGACTCTGATCAAGCAAGTCTCTCCTCGCGCAACGTCAATGCTGCCAAGGGGCTTGAGACATTTTCCATAAACCACGTAGTCTGGCAACAAGGATGCAACCTCACTTAATGCAGTTGGTAAGTACGATCGTGTGCCGACCGGCGTCGTTCTATCGTACAAGGTGGCGCACTGGCTAACAAAAGGAGAGTATCCAATGAAAAATGATGCGGACTTACAAAGAGACGTTTTCGATGAATTGAGGTGGGAACCGGCTGTCCATTCCACGGACATCGGCGTCACGGTTAAGGATGGCGTGGTGACGCTCACGGGCGCGGTGGGTAGTTACCCGGAGAAATGGGCCGCCGAACGTGCCGCCAAACGCGTCTCCGGTGTGAAGGCGCTGGCGGAAGAGTTGGAAGTCAAACTTCCCGGCTCCGGCAAGCAGACCGACGCAGACATCGCCGAAGCCGCAGAGAGCGCTTTGAAGTGGAATGTCCTCGTGCCCCAGGATCGAATTAAGGTGACGGTGGAAAAAGGTTTCCTGACTCTGGAAGGCCAGGTTGACTGGGAATACCAGAGTTCCGCCGCGAAGAAGGCAGTGCTCAATTTGACGGGAGTAACGGGAGTCGCCAACGAGATTACGGTCAAGCCGAACGTGGCAGCAACCGACGTCAAGGCCAAGATCGAAGCTGCACTCAAGCGGAACGCATTATTGGACGCGCAGCAGATCCAGGTGCAGGCCGACGGGGGCAAGGTGACCTTGCGCGGCAGTGTGAGCTCCTGGGCGGAAAGGGACGAGGCGGAGGCTGCCGCCTGGGCGGCGCCCGGGGTCAATGAAGTGAACGACCTCATCATGGTCACGTACTGAGACGGACGAGCTGCGAGCCTTCCGACTCCCAGTTCTCTCTAAGGAAGAAGAAAATGGGGCCAGGCAGTCCAATTGCACGGCAAAAGGAGGAGCGACCATGATCGTGAAAGTGCAGGAGGGATATCAGGTGGTCTCGACCAAGGGCAAGAACCTTGGTGGACCTTACAAGACGCTCGAAGAGGCCAAAAAGCGCCTCCGCGAGGTCGAATTCTTCAAACATCGAAAGGGCTGATCGAGGCGAGCAGCAAATGGCTATGGCAACCCCACTACTTTCGGTTCGAAATCTCGGAGTTGCTTTCGGCAATCGTATGGTCGTTATGAGCCTGCTTAAGAAGAAGTGACCTGCGGGTATCTGGATCTGGCGCCACGGCAGCCGCGGAACTCGGGATGGAAGGAGTCAAATACCATGGTTGATTTCTTTGCCGGGGATTAACACCACCTTACCGAAAAGGTGGCCTACGAATATTGGGAACGCCGGGGCCGTCCGCTCGGCTCGCCGGAAATTGATTGGGCTGCGGCGAAAAAAACTCTGGCCTCGTCCTTTAGGTATTCGGCGCAAGAGCTTCCCTTGTATAGCCTTCATATGGTGCCATGTGAGGGGGCGTCTCGCTGACCAAGGGCTTCGATCGCGAAGTCAGAAATTCACACGAAGGAAGAAGGTAAGGGGTATTCTGACTCAAGGGGGCACGATGCTCAACATTAAGAAGATTCTTTTGCCGGTGGATATCCCGATTGCTTCACTGAGTGTGATTCATCAAGCTGCAACCTTGGCGCGGCATTTCCAATCCGAGATGGTTATGCTACACGTCGTGACCGCGCAAAGCCGTGCCGCCATCGAACCGGAGGACAACCGCGAGCTGGCCGACGAGGGCTTACTCGCGGTCATCAAGGAAGAGGCGCAGAAACGGCAGGATCAGTCTCTGGGGCCGGAGCTCGAGGGCCTTTCCATTCAGTGCATGGCGGGCGCAGGTGAGGCAGCCCAGGTCATTGTGCAAACGGCCGAGGAGGAAAAGGCCGACCTGATCATGATGTCCTCCTATGGCTTCGCGTTCGACCAGTTTCTGCTGGGCTCAGTGACCGCAAAAGTATTAAATGGGACCGAGCGCCCGGTTTGGACCGGTGCGCACGTGCAGGAATTGCCGGACCAGAAATTTGCGATCCACAACATCCTGGGAGCGATTGAGTTTGGTCCGCGCGCTGAACTAACGGCATCGTGGGCCGCCCAAATGGCTGCTGAATTTGGTGCGCATCTCACCCTCGCTTATGTCACGGCGAGCGTGGAGTTTTGGGGGCCAGGTGGCAATTATGTCAATGAAGTGTGGAAAGACGAGCTCGTTGGCAATGCTTCCGAGCAGATGGCAAAGCTCCAGCAAGAGACGGGCATCAAGGCAGATGTATATATCGGCAGTGGGGACGTGCCCAAGGTATTGAGCGAAGCGGCGAAGCAGACCAAGGCGGATTTGCTGGTTACCGGGTGCTACCCCTATGCCGGCCACCTGGGAACGCACGGCTACGGGATCATCAGCGCGGTGCCGATTCCAGTTCTGAGCGTGTGAGGGCAGAGGTTCCGTTGGAGACAGTACGCGGGTGGCGAGAATGAAGGACAAAACCCAGTTCATAAGGTAATTGATTGCCAATTCCCAAGGAGGAGACTATGTCAGATAGTTTTTGCGTCAGCATTACCTGTGCAAAGGACAATTGCGACAAGGCCACGATCGGCTTTGCCATGGCCAACAGCGCCCTTGTGTCCGGCAAAGATACGATGGTGTTTCTCAGCAGCGAGGGCGTGCGACTTTCCCAGAAGGGTTACGCGGACAGTATCAACGAACAGGGATTTCCTCCGCTGAAGGCGCTGATCGATAACTTCGCCAAGGCGGGAGGCAAAATCTACGTGTGCACGGTTTGTGCTAAGAACCGCGGCTTGGCGGAGGATGATCTTGTTCCGGGAGCGACGATCCAGGGAGGCGATAAGCTCATTGCGTTCCTGAGCGGCGGCACTCCTTGCGTCAGTTACTAAGACGCCCATGCGCCCACTGAGGTCTATATGAAGCTCAATGAATACCGCAAGAAGCGCAACTTCGCTACGACACCGGAGCCCCAGGGCGCAACCATCGCTGAGAAAAAGGGGAAGGCAGCGCTTATTTACACTATCCAGAAGCACATGGCCACGCACCTGCACTATGATTTGCGGCTGGAATGGGGCGGCGTACTTCTCTCTTGGGCGGTGCCCAAAGGCCCCTCGCTCGATCCGGAGGTGAAGCGCCTCGCGATGCAGACGGAGGATCACCCGGTGGAATATGCCGATTTCGAAGGAGTGATTCCCGCGGGTGAATATGGAGCGGGAACGGTGATGCTTTGGGATAAAGGAACGTGGCAACCGGAAAGCCCTGACGTGGACGCTTCTCTGAAAGCGGGAGAGCTTAAGTTCACGCTTTACGGCAAGAAACTGCAAGGCTCGTGGGTCTTGGTTCACACCCGGGGCTTTGGGAACAATCCCTCTCGATCCACCTGGCTCCTTATCAAGCATCGGGATCAGTCCGCATCCACCGAGGACGTGACGCAGGAAGAGCCGCGTTCCGTAGCAAGCCACCGTCTTCTTGCGGAGATCGCACGGGACGCAGGGGGCGACATCGAAAAAGCTTCGATGGGCGATCCGGCCGGGAAAGGCAATCGCGCAGGGAGCGCGAAGCCGGCCCACGCCATGCAGAGAAAGCGGACATTATGACCGATAAGATCCCATTTCGCGTTCAGCCCATGTTGGCGACGCTCGTTCTTAAGCCATTCGACACTCCCGGCTGGGTCTATGAAGAGAAATATGATGGCTTTCGGATTCTCGCCTATAAGGAAGGGGCCAGCGTCAGCCTTCTCTCCAGAAATGGCAAGGACCGCAACCATTCATACCCGAACATCGCGGCCGCCATCGCCAAGCTTCCCGATCGCACCCTGCTCCTCGATGGCGAAGTAATCGCCTTCGATGACCACAAGGTTTCCCGCTTCCAGCTTCTCCAGGAAGGCAAGGTCCCACCGCTCTACGCGGTCTTCGATTGCCTTTACCAAAACAGACGTGACCTACGTGCCGAGCCACTTTCTGCGCGGCGCGGCCCCATGGAGGCGGCGATTCGGGGAAGCGAGCGTCTTTTCCCGTCCCATCGTCTGGCCGAAAACGGACTCGAGGCCTTCCGGGTGGCGAAAACAAAAGGTTACGAGGGAATGGTCGCCAAGGACCTCACATCGCCCTACATCGAAGGGCGCTCGAGAAAGTGGCTGAAATGCAAGGTCCATCAGGAGGATGAGTTTGTCATCGGGGGCTACACCGACCCGGCGGGCTCACGCGAGCATTTCGGAGCTCTCTTGCTCGGTGCATATCATCAAGGGCAATTGCACTATGTGGGCAAGGTGGGGACGGGATTTGATCGAAAGTTGCTCGCCTCGCTCTTTCAAAAGTTCCAACCTTTGGTGCGAAAGCAGCCCGCTTTCATCGAACCGCCGCCGGAGAAGGGGGTGACGTATCTCGCCCCCCAGCTCGTGGCCCAGATCGCTTATGAGGAGTTGACGGCCGATAAGAAGCTGCGCCAGCCGGTCTTTTTGGGGCTGCGCGACGATAAGAGTGCGAAAGAATGTTTTTTCCCAGGAGAGACGGGATGACAACCGCCAAACGCAATCATACGGCCTTGACTCAGTTGCCCATTGTGGTGTCGCATCCGGACAAGGTCTTCTGGCCCCAGGAGGGCTACACCAAGCTGGACCTGATCGAGTATTACAACGCCATCTTCCCCAAGCTCTCGCCCTACGTGAAGGATCGCATCCTGACGCTTGAGCGCTGCCCCGATGGAATGGAAGGCGAGTGCTTTTTTCAAAAACAGATGCCCAAGGGCATGCCTCCCGGAACTCCTACCCAGCGGATCGCGCATGAATCCAATGCCGGCGCCGTCACTGATTATGTGGTGGGCGGCTCCTTGACCACGCAGCTTGCACTTGCCAACCTGGGTTGCATTGCCGTACACGTCATGGCGAGCCGAGCCAGTTCGCCCCGGCAGCCGGACTGGGTATGTGTTGATCTTGATCCCGAGTCGGGAGAGTTCGCAGATGCCGCGCGCGCCGGATTGCATGTCAAAGCCGCTTTGGACGCTTTGAAGCTCGAGTCCTTTGCCAAAACTTCGGGTAGCCGGGGCATGCACGTTCTGGTGCCGATCCGCGCGGGGCCGGATGCGGATGAAGTTCTCTCCTTCGCCGAGGCGTTTGTCAAGCGCGTGGCGGCTGCGTACCCGGACGAATTGACGGTCGAGCACTCGATCGCTGCGCGGCGTGGTCGTGTCTACCTGGATCCCTTTCGGAACGGTTTTGGTCAAACCGTGGTGGCGCCCTATTCGGTGCGGCGGCGGGAGAAAGCGCCCATCTCGACTCCCTTGGAATGGCCGGAGGTCAAGCCTACGCTTGTGCCTTCCAATTTCAACCTCAGTAACTTCCACAAACGCCTCGAAGGCTCGGACCCGTGGGAAGACTTCTTTCGCGCCCGCCAGTCGTTGAAAGATGCAATGGGCGCGCTCCGGAGACTGTAGAGCGGTGGTGTTTTCTGGCGTGTTTGGCAGGTGAGATGCAAGCCAGCGTCGTATGAAGATCGATCGATACCGTTGCCTCGCGCTCCTTCCCCATGCAGGGATTCTTGCCGCTCTGGTCTTCCTCGTTCCTTTGGTGCGGGCGCAGCAACTACCCCCGTCCGCCGCGCCTTCCGAAGCAGAGGAGCAGCAAGCCTTATCCTTGGCGCCGCCATCCCCTTTTGGCGAAATGGAAAAACCGAAGGCGCCGGACATAACGACTCGCGAACAGCAGACGGGAACGTCCAACGAGCGGCTCTTCTGGGTTCTTCCCGATTTCTACCTTATCGAAAACGTCCAGAGGCTTCCTCCGCTCAGCGTCGGCGCCAAGTTCAAAGTCTGCGCGCGCAGCTCCTTCGATTACATCGAATACCCCGTGTACGGCATGCTTGCCGGGATCAGCCAGGCGGAAAATGCCGAGCCGGGTTACGGCCGGGGAGCCGCGGGCTACGCCAAGCGTTACGGCGCGGCCTTTGCCGACGGCACCATCGAGGGCTTCATGACCGGCGCCGTCCTCCCCTCGCTCCTGCGGCAGGATCCTCGCTACTATCAGCTCGGCAAGGGAGGCTTTTGGCGCCGCACCGGCTACGCCGTCAGTCGCATCTTCGTTACCCCCGCCGATTCGGGAAAAATTCAGTTCAACGCTTCCGAGATTGTCGGCAGTGCTCTTTCCGCCGGCATTTCCAATTACAGCTATCATCCCAGCGACCAGCGTACGGTGCGGAATTCACTGAGTGTGTGGGGCTCGCAAGTCGGCTATGACACGATTTCGATTGTCTTTAATGAATTCTGGCCCGACATTCATCGCCATTTCAGCAAGAAGTGACGCACCGCGTGGCCCCAGTGCGACCCTTGATGGTGCGCGGGACGGGTGACCATAAGCGCTAACTTAAAGCAGAATCCGTGTGCGGGGGGACCGTTGCCCTTCATCCGGGCGAAAATAGGCAAGCGTGACCATGGCTTCCAACTTCCCCGAAGCGGGGGCCTCAGGGGTTGCACATCTGCAAGTGGGCCTTTCCCCGGAACAATGGAAATGGGTTGCCGAAGATGCTGACCTCGAAGAGCCAGCCTGACCGTGGCGCTTGACGGAGGGGCGTGCGGCGCGGTACGGTGGGGATGGCCGGAAAGGAGCACCCGTGACGATCACCATTGACATCACCCCCGAGGTTAAGGCGGCGCTGGCGCGCCAGGCTGCCGCGCAGGGCCGTGAGGTCGAGTCTTATGCCGCCAGTCTGCTCGAACAGGCGGTCCATCCCGCCGCCGCGCCTCCGACGCCGCCCGCTAAGGACATGGTTGAGCTCTTCGCTCCGCTGCGCGGCCTTAATCTGGATTTTGAGCGCGACCGGGACACCGGCCGGGATATCAACCTGTGAAGGGCTATCTGGTCGACACCAACGTCCCGTCTGAGCTAACCCGCGAAACCCCGGACGCGCGTGTGGCAGCTTTTCTCCGCAAGGCCGGGAAAGAGAGCCTCTTCCTCAGCGTTATGACCCTCGGCGAAATCTGCAAGGGCATCGACCTGCTTCCGGCGAGCCAGAAACGGGACGCGCTGCAAGTCTGGCTCGAGGTTGATGTGCGTTCCTGGTACGCCGGCCGGATTCTCCCGGTCACCGAGTCCATCGCCGAGCGTTGGGGGCATTTGGCCGCCCGGGCAAAACGGCAGGGCATCGCGGTGAAGGTGGTGGACGCCGTCATCGCCGCCACGGCCCTTGAATGCGGCTTTACCCTCGTGACGCGGAACGTCAAGGACTTCGTCGGCCTCGGCGTCGATCTTCTCAACCCTTGGGACGAGGTGTGAATCTTCAGGCTTCGGCGATGCATTTATAGTGCTCTCAGCCCTCGCCACTCGTCACTCGTCACTGTCCAAAAGAAAACGGTACCTGACACCGTCTCCCGATTGACACCGTCTCCCGATGACACCGTCTCCCGAGATGTGCAAAACTCATTCACTCATTGTAAGATATGGACTCACCCTTATGAGCCAGACCATTACTTCCGACTATAGCCTCACCGGCGTGAACGCGACGCTGGCGATTGAAAAAGGCCTCGCCGAGGCCGAATGGTATACCACGCCCGTCCCCAAGGGGGAAATGCGCAAACTCCTCGAACGGAGAAACGGCCCGGCAATCCGCCACACGGCGCTTCTGTTCGTCCTCCTGCTGGCAACCGGCTATGCAACGTTTGCCCTGCGGGGCACCTGGTGGGTGGTGATTCCTTATCTCATCTATGCCGTGCTTTACGGCACGAGTTCAGATTCACGGTGGCACGAGTGCGGCCACGGGACGGCGTTCAAGACCGACTGGATGAACAGCGTGCTGTATGAGATCGCCTCGTTCATGGTGATGCGGGAATCCGTGGTCTGGCGCTGGAGTCACAACCGTCATCACAGCGATACCATCATCGTGGGCCGCGACCCGGAAATTCAGATTCCCCGTCCGCCCGACCTTCACGCCTTGATCCTGAGCATTTTCAACGTGGCCGGATACCGCACCTATTACCCCAGTCTTTTCCGGCACGCATTGGGTCGCATGACGGCGGCCGAACGCACTTTCATTCCGGAAAGCGAGTTCCCCAAGGTCTATCGGAACGCCCGGATCTGCCTCGCCATTTACGGGCTGGTGATCGCCTCGGCCATTTTCTGGCACAGCTGGATTCCCATCTTTCTGTTTGTCCTGCCGCAATTTTTCGGCACATGGCTGATGATCATCCACAACACCACGCAACACGCCGGGCTGGCCGAGAATGTCCTGGACCATCGCCTCAACTGTCGCACGGTTTACATGAACCCGGTCAGCCGCTTCATCTACTGGAACATGAATTACCATCTCGAGCACCACATGTTCCCGCTCGTGCCGTATCATGCGCTGCCCAAGTTGCATGCGGCCATCAAATCCGACTGTCCGCCGCCATATCCCTCGATTCTTTCCGCCTGGCGCGAGATCCTCCCCGCCATTCTCCGGGAGGTGAAAGATCCCGCCTACCACGTCAAACGCCAGTTGCCTCCGGCGCGCACGCGGGCAGCGGAAGGCATCCGCGCCGCAAACGCCGCCGATGCCGAGGGGTGGATCGAAGTCTGCGCGTCGGCCGATCTGGGCAAATCGGATGTCATTCGCTTTGACCATGGTCGTAAAACCTACGCGCTTTGCCGCGATGCCAATGGCTCGCTCTTCGCCGTGGACGGCATTTGCACCCATGGCAACAACCATCTGGCAGACGGCGTCGTCATCGGCGGCACCATCGAGTGTGCGAAACACAACGGACGCTTCCACCTCACCGATGGTTCACCCGCCCGCGCCCCAATTTGCCGCGGTTTGTGCACCTATCCGTTGGAGGCCCGCAACGGCCGGCTTTTCCTGAATCTTAATCGTCCCGGCGGCGCGGGCGCGCGTGCCACCAGAACGGTCAACCTGCGCGTCATCGGCAATCGCAACGTCTCCACGTTCATCAAGGAACTGGTCCTTGAACCGGTGGACGCCTCTGCCAAAGTGGAATTCACGCCCGGCGACTATTTGCAGTTCGACATCCCGGCTTATGGCACTATCCGCTTCCGTGATTTTGACATCCCCGAGCCGTATGCCTCCGTGTGGCGTGCGCACCACACCTTCGATCTCGTCGCCCAGCATCCCGGCGATGTCCGCCGCAACAACTACTCGATGGCCAGCAACGCCCGCACCGAATCCACGTTGCGCTTCAACGTCCGCATCGCCACGCCGCCACCGGGACAGGACTGTCCGCCCGGCGTCGGTTCGGCCTACATGTTCAGCCTCAAGCCCGGCGACACGGTCAGCGCCAGCGGGCCGTTCGGCGACTTTCACCTCAAGCCGACGCAAAAGGAAATGGTCTATATCGGCGGCGGCGCGGGCATGTCGCCGTTGCGGGCGCATCTGTCGCACCTGTTTGAAACGGAAGCCACGGCCCGCCGCGTGAGTTACTGGTATGGGGCGCGTTCCCGGCAGGAAATATTTTATCAGGATTACTTCGAAGGCCTCGCCTCGGAATTTCCGAACTTCCGCTTTCACCTCGCGCTATCTGCCGCGCTGCCGGAGGACAACTGGACCGGTCATCGCGGCCTCATCCATGAAGTCGTCCTGGAGCAATACCTCAAATCCCACGCGAACCTCCGGGCCGTCGAGTTTTATCTCTGTGGTCCGCCGCAGATGATCGCCGCCTGCCGCAAAATGCTGGGCAGTCTCGGCGTGGTGGATTACCAAATCGCCTTCGACGAATTTTAATCATGCGCCACGATCTCAACGACGGCTCGGCCGACGAGCCCAAGCTCAGAGTTTATCTGAACCTGGACAACCTCGCGGACCTTCGCCCCGACACCCTCTGGCCCGAACTGGAAGGGGACGTACGCATGGCCCGCCTGCGCGCGGACGGCTTTGATGGCGTGCAAGTCACCAGCGGCGAACCGCCGTCTCCGCGTGTGATGCCTTTCTGTGGACTTGGAGACCACCGCCCTTCCCACCAGCAATTATGCAAACTCCCCGGAAACGGGGTTCTGGGAAATCGCCAGGGCACTTCGAGCCCCAACGGCTTAAGTTAGAGCTTATGGGACGGGTGACCGTATATGGTCACCTGACCGCACGATGTGACCGCAAGGCGTCAGATGAGGCCGGCTGATGCCGATCTGTCAGACGCATCCCCAGCCTAACCTCGGCAGTCCTTGCAGATTGCGCATCTTCTGCGGAGCTCCGAAATTTGGCAATGCGGATGCTATCTCATTGCTGGCAGAGGAGCGACGAGGTTGCTCAGAATCACCATCCAAAAGGGTTCTGGTCCGGCAATTCTGAAGTTGGAAGGCAAACTGGCCGGGCCATGGGTGAAAGAGTTGAAGGATGTCTGGCGTTCTGAGAGTGCTGCCGGAGCCGTTTTAGTGGATCTATTTGAGGTAAGTTTTGTGGACGCCTCGGGTAAACATCTACTGACGCAGATGTGGGAAAAAGGGGCTGATTTCGTGGCGGATTCACCTCTCATGAAACAGGTTATTGAGGAGGTCAAGAGCCGCCCTGAGGGTGGGCTCCGAGTAGTTTATTCAACACCGTATGCTTGTTCAGCAAAAGGAGAAAAGCCATGAAAAGTGATAGGGAGTTACAGATTGATGTTCTCGATGAACTCCGATGGGAGCCGGGTGTGAACGCCTCAGATATCGGGGCCACGGTAAAGGACGGGGTGGTGACGCTGGAGGGTACCGTGGATAGCTTCGCAGAAAAGTGGGCCGCCGAGAAGGCGGTGAAACGATTGCCGGGAGTCAAAGCCCTGGCCATCGAGCTCAAAGTCGAGCTTCCCGGTTCCAGCGAGCGGACCGACGCGGATATCGCCCGGGCCGCCGAGAACGCTTTGAAGTGGGATGTTTTAGTACCTAGTGATCGGATTAAGGTGACCGTGGAGAAAGGGTTCCTCACTCTGGAAGGTGAGGTTGACTGGCAACTCCAAAAGTCGACTGCCGAACGGGCAGTGCTTCATCTGACAGGGGTAAAGGGCGTGGCCAACCAGATCACCGTTAAGCCGAAAGTGGCGGCAACTGACGTGAAGGAAAAGATTGAAGCGGCGCTCAAGCGCAACGCAATTCTGGAAGCGAACCAGATCAAAGTGCAGGTCGACGCGGGCAAGGTGACGCTGAGCGGCAGTGTCCGCTCTTGGGCGGAGCGGGAGGAGGCGGTGAGTGCCGCCTGGTCCGCGCCCGGGGTCAATGAAGTGAAGGATTTGATCGCGATCATATACTGAGGCGCGTCCAATGCGAGACGACCGAGGCACGGGACCTGTAAAGAACGAGGAGGGTGTAGAAGTCGCGCCGGGTGTGGCTTCGGAGGCTGCTTCAGCTCCGTCGCCATATGCCGATGTCGCCGAACTCAGGGCCACCATCCAGAAGCTTCAGGCCGAAAAGAAGGAACTTTACGATCGTTGGTTACGAAAGCAGGCGGAGCTCGAGAACCTGCGCAAGCGAATGGAGCGCGAAAAGGAGGAATTTCGCCACCATGCTAACGCCGATCTGATCCGGGCTCTCTTGCCTACGCTCGACGGCATGGAGCGCGCCTTAAAGCATCGTGACACGCGTGTCCCGCCCGAGTTTTACAAGGGCATGGAACTCATTTACCATGGACTATTGGAGGTCCTGAAGCGTTACGGCCTGGAACCCATCGAGGCCATGGGTCAGATTTTCGATCCGCACCTGCACCAGGCGGTCGGAAGCGTAGAAGACGCGCAGCATCACGATCAGGAAATCGTCGAGGAACTGCTGCGGGGATATAAGCTGAAGCACCGTCTCCTGCGGCCCTCCATGGTCAAAGTCGCCGTGACGCCGAAAAGGATTAACCTGTTGCCGGAGAGGATAAAACATGCCTAGCGGGTACTCGCGCGAGGAGCGTGAAAAGCAGGTCACGGCGGTGCAACGTCTGAGCAAAAAGCAGCGGAATGATAACCTGCTCCGGCCGAAGTCCCTGATCGATGCATTGACTACGCCGGAGCCCCCCTTGTTAGCAGAGATCAAGTCTATGGCCGAAGTCGAGTATGCCAGCCCGGTCACGAGTCTCTACCTGCGGATAGAACCGGAGAATGTCGCCCCCCCAGAGAAGGCCCTGATTCGATACTTCCACTCCCTCAAGACCCGCGCTCTCGAAGAGCAGAAAGATTTCATCGCGGCGCTCCCGAAGCTTCAAAAGGAAATTCTCAGCGATGATCTAAAGGAGATCGAGGTTTTCATCGACCAGTATTTCGTTCCTGCCGGCTATCGGGCGCTCATCATCTTCAAGGCCGGCGAGCAGTTGAATCGGGTATTCAAGCTGCCGGCATGGACCCTCGACGCCCTGGCAATCGGTGGCGATCCTCACATCGCTCCCCTGGAAGCTGTCCTGGAAGAAAACGAGAAGATACTGTTCGTGGAGGTCTCCATCGGCGAAAGCCGTCTGCTGGTCTACCATCTCGGGTATCTGGAGGCCGACCGGATCACGACTTCCATGCCGAACAAAGCGAAAACTGACGAGCCGCCGTTCAAGCGCAACGAACAGCGTCGGCTGAGCCATCTGCAATGGCATCTCAAGGCCACGGCAACCCGGGCTTATCAGCTTTTTCAGGAACGTTTCTGCACTGGCTTGATCCTCATGGGGGAGAGGCAGGTTCTGTCGTCGCAGGAAGAGTTTCTGCACGAAAGGCTCAGGGCGAACATCATCAGCCGGATCTATGCCTCACCGGCCGCCGATCCTCGCGATCGCCAGGAATTGATCGAAGCCGCGGTTCGTGAGAATAAGGCCGCGCGCGAAGCCAAGGCGATTGCCGACTTAGCCCAGTACAAACCGGGAGAGCAACTGGTTTTCGGCCTTCGCGATGTGATCGAGGCTTTGAACTCGTTCCTGATTCGAAAGCTCGTCATCGGAGAAAACCTTCGGCAGAAAGGTTATGTCTGCAAAGCTCACCATTACCTGTCGCTGGAAGAGACGGGCTGCGCGTTCTGTGGCGCGAAACTGCTTCCCGCGGAGAGCATCGTGGATGAAATGATCGAGATCGCCTATCTTCACAGCGTGAGTGTCATGGCCGTCGAACATCGCCAGGACCTTCTCATCCAGTACAACGGGATTGCCGCCGTAACTTATCCTCACGTGACCGACACTTGATTGGCCGCCCCTTCGCGATTCATTTCCTTGATGCGGCCTGGTATGTTCATGTCCGCAAACAGCGCACGCGTGACTCTGTATCGTCAGATGACGGTATGCCGTCATGCGCCCGTCATTTCAATGCTTTCCCTTTGCCTCGCAAACTGCTCGTTTCCTGCCTAACCTCGCTGTTATAAATGGCTTCTGACAATCTTTAACATCGGTATGAATCTGGCAATCCAAATGCTCGCTCATGAAAGCGAAGTGGGACCAATGGATGTGTGGCGAGGAGATCGAATGTATATCTTGCTCGAGTACGTTACTTGGGTGGTTTTGGTCGCCGGCGCAGTGGCTGCGCTCCTGGCGGTGGGTTGGACATGCGTAGCTTTGGTTCAGATTCTCTATAGAGCTGCAGGCCGTCTATTGCCGCGATCTTCACCTGCAGCGTTGAGGTTTGGCCGGTCGCTATTCAACATGGGGGACAACCGGGTTGCCGTGAAGGTTAGTACTCGGGAAGAGCGACCCGGTCTTGTGCCGCGGGACCGGTCTGTAATCACCAAGCACAGAGGCCCTCAATAGGCGGAACGAAGTGCAGGCAATGAATCGAGCAAGATTTCGAAAGTCCGGGCGCTTGTAACGCTATAATTACGATTCCAGTTTGCAATCCAGGCAGGGCGTGATCGAGTTCCGTCGAGAATCATGGCTGGCTGGAAGGGAATTTTTGCGAGGCTCAAAATGGCATCATTATTTCCCACCCAACGGACCGCAGGACCATTGCAGCCAGGAGATTGGGCCAGAATCCTTCTGGTAAACAAAGACCCACAGGATCTCGCTTACTACCGGGAAATTCTTCAGAAGCTGGGGTGCTACGTACTCGCCAGTTCGTCCTTCGCGGAGGGAGTGCAATGTCTTGGGTGCGAGCCGTTTGACTTGATCATTTTGGACCAAGGCAGTGGCAGGTTCGAAGGGCAGCAGGTGCTCGCGCAGGCCATGGAAGTCGACGTGGAACTGCGGGTATTGGTGCTGGCGCGGGCTTACGACAAAGGCTGCCATCTCGAGGCCATGCAGTCGGGCGCCTTGGATTATCTTGAGGGACCTTTGAGTGCGGCAGAGATCATTGCGCTTCTGGATACATTTATGCCGCGCCGGAGCGGAGCCCCTCGAGCCTTGCTAAACCGCTTCAAGGGTGCAAAACCAAGTAAAGATATAATGAGTAAAGCGAAATCCAATTAAGGTGCGCCGGGAAGAGTCAGGCGCTGGCAGGAGGGGCAAGGTGAACTATCTAGAGCGGTTCAAGGTGCAGCCTGGCGCCAAGGTAAAGCTTAAGGATATCGACCCTGCATTCACGGACGATTATAAAAAGCACGAGGAGGCGGACGAGGAGATCGTACAATTTCAGGCTAGGCTGCGAGAGCTCCAGGTGTTGCTCTACGCGCAACGACAGCATTCGCTCCTCATCTGCCTACAGGCAGTGGACACCGGGGGAAAGGACGGGACGATCACCCACGTCCTGGGGGCCATGAACCCGCAAGGCTGCCGGGTGGCGGCATTTCGCCAACCCACGGCTGAGGAACTGGCCCACGACTTCCTGTGGCGGGCACACCGGGCCGTGCCTGCCAGCGGAGAAGTTGTGGTCTTCAATCGCACTTACTATGAGGACCTGCTGATCGTCCGTGTCCACAATTTGGTCCCGAAAGATATCTGGGGCCGCCGCTATGACCTGATCAACGCTTTTGAGCGGGGCCTCGTCGACCACGACACCCACATTCTCAAGTTCTACTTGCACATCTCCAAAGACGAGCAATTGGAACGCTTCAAGGATCGCCTGGACGATCCAAGCAAGCAGTGGAAGATCAGCGAGGCCGATTACAAGGAGCGAGCCTTTTGGGACGATTACGTTTCGGCTTATGAGGATGTTTTGTCCCGGTGCAGCACCGAAGATGCACCCTGGTTCATCATCCCCTCCAACCACAAGTGGTTCCGGAACCTCGCCGTGGCCCGGATCATCGTCGAATACCTTGAGACGCTCAACATGAAATACCCCAAGCCCACGGTCGATATCGAACGCATTCGCCAGGAGTATCACGCGGCGAAGAAAGCGTAGGCGAGTGGCGCGTTATGACGAGAGCAGGAAGTCATGTATCGCGGGGCGTTTGACTTTATTGTCTTCCCTTATCGTACCGACGAGGTGCGGTGGATACTAGACACAGCGTTCCGCAGATCGTCTGACTCTGCCCCCACGGTCAAGGTGGAGCCTGGGTGCACAACTTCTGTTTAGGAGAGCTGCCATGTTAAGGATTGAGCGAATTCTTTGTCCCGTTGATTTCTCCGAGTCTTCAGCAAGAGTGTACGATTATGCGCAGTCGCTGGCCCGGCACTATCAGGCGAAGCTGTTCCTTCAGCACGTTGTCGATATCATCCTTCCCGTTTATTCATATTCCCCTCCCATTGGCTACGTCGACGAAATCTACCTGCAGGTCCGCGCCGACGCTCAAGAGGAGCTGCAAAAGTTCGCGAAATTACATACGGTGAATGGCGTGCAGCCTGAGTGCCTCGTGCAGGATGGTGATGCGACGTACTCGATCCTCTCCTTTGCAGAAGCGCAAAGGGTGGACCTCATCGTCATGGGGACCCACGGGCGCAAAGGATTTGACCGTGCTGCACTGGGGTCGGTGGCGGAAAAGGTGTTGCGAAAAGCCCGCTGCCCTGTGCTAGTGATCCGGGAGCCGGGGCCCGAGGTTGTCGCCCCGAACGGCGCACCGAGTCCAGTTGAGCTGCGCAGGGTTGTTTTCTGCACGGACTTTTCTGATACCTCCCCCCGGGCTTTGGATTACGCTCTCTCGGTAGCGGCGGAGTACGGTGCCGAGCTCACCCTGCTCCACGTGTTGGAGGACGTCCCTGGTTCGGCCGACATTGAAGAAGCCATCGCGACAGCGACCCGGCAACTTGATAAACTGATTCCGCCGGAGGCGGTGAAAGGCGGCAAGATCAAGACCTTGGTGCGAATCGGCAGGGCCTACCAACAGATCATCGAACTTGCCTTGGAGACGCAAGCTGACTTACTGGTCATGGCGGTGCGTGGGCGCAATGCCTTGGACCTTGCGGTGTTTGGTTCCACAACTTATCGGGTGATCCAGTTGGGACCTTGCCCCGTCTTGGCAGTTCACATTTTGAAAGCGCAGAGCGCAGGAAGTGCAGGCAACGCCTAGTGCTAAAGCCGCCCGCAGTTGAGATTGTCGGGCTGACTCGCCGCTTTGGGGCAGTGACGGCGGTGAGCGAGCTATCCTTGAGCGTCCCCGCGGGCTCGATCTTCGGGCTGTTGGGGCCCAATGGCGCCGGCAAAACCACGACCATCAAAATGCTGACCACCATGCTCCCGCCAAGCGCCGGCACGGCGAGGGTGTCGGGGTTTGATATTACTCGCCAACCCGTCGATGTCCGGCGCAGCATCGGATACGTGTCACAGATGCTTTCGGCCGACGGGGCGCTGACCGGGTACGAGAACCTGCTGCTTTTCGCCAGGCTGTATGGGATTCCGCACCGCTTGCGCCGCCAACGCATCCTCGACGCCCTGGAATTCATGGGCCTGAGTGAATCCGCCAATATGCTCGTACGTAATTTCTCCGGAGGTATGATCCGGCGGCTGGAGATTGCGCAATCGATGCTGCACCGGCCGGCGGTTCTTTTTCTGGACGAGCCGACGGTAGGTTTGGACCCGGTGGCGCGGCACGCGGTGTGGGGGCATCTGCGCGGGCTGCGCGATCAGTACGGAACGACCATCCTGATGACGACCCACGACATGGAAGAAGCGGACGAGCTCTGCGAGACCATCGCCATCATGAACCTCAGCCGGGCGGTGGCAATCGGCTCACCCGCCACCCTCAAGGCCCAGGTGGGGCCGCAGGCCAACTTGGACGATGTCTTTATTCACTACGCGGGAGGATCAATTGAGCACGGAGGGAACTACCGAGACACCGCCCAGATGCGCCGCACCGCCAGCCGCCTCAGCTAAGGACCCTGCCATCCCGGCCTTCCTGCGGGACACGCTGGCGCTGGCGGATGTGGAGCTCCGGAAACTTAGGCGCGATCCCGTTGAACTCCTTACGCGGGCGATCCAGCCGGCGTTGTGGTTGCTGATTTTCGGGCAAGTCATGGGCCGGATAAAGGCCATCCCCACCGGCAACCAGAGCTACCTTACGTTTATGGTGCCGGGAATCCTGGCCCAGAGTGTCCTCTTTATCGCCATCTTCTATGGCATCAGCGTCATCTGGGAGCGCGACCTGGGCATTCTGCAAAAGTTGCTGGTGACGCCCGCGCCCCGCAGCGCCTTAGTCCTCGGCAAGGCATTGTCAGCGGGAGTGAGGGGATTGTCCCAGGGTTTCATCATCTATTTGCTGGCCATCACCCTCCAAATCCCTCTGCGCTTCCAGTTGGGGGCGATTCTGGGGGTGGCGGGTTTCATCATCCTGGGTTCCGCGCTGTTTTCCACCTTCTCGCTGGCAGTGGCATGTATCGTGAGGACGCGGGAACGCTTCATGGGCGTGGGTCAGGTGCTTACCATGCCGCTCTTTTTTACCAGCAATGCTATTTATCCTTTGAGTATCATGCCGCCGTGGCTGCGCGCCCTGGCTAAGGTCAACCCCTTGAGTTACCAGGTTGACGCGCTGCGCGTCCTGATGGTCCAAGGAGGTCAGTCCCTATTCGGGGTGGGCAAAGACTTCACGGTACTGCTAATTGTCTTGGTGCTACTGGTTCTGGGAACAGCCAAACTTTATCCAAATGTAGTCCGGTGAGCCGTCCTAGTGTGGTGTCCCGCGTAATATTTGACAGTGGGATCATGTACGGACCCCCTCACCCGTCCCGCCCCGGCTGGAAAGAACGCCGGCGGCGGGACGGGTGAGGGGGTCGCGCCTATTGTCAACGCTAGGATGGGACACCGCACTAGGGATTCCTGCTTGCACGAGTTGACGCCAGATTTTCTGGCCCAAGGAGCCTTTATGAGAGCGATGGTAGTAAACAAGCGCGCTCCGGTGGAAGCATCTCCTCTCGAGCTATTGGATCTGCCGATCCCCGAGCCGGGGAAAAAAGAGGTTCTAATCCGGGTCGAAGTGTGTGGTGTGTGCCGCACGGACCTGCATGTTGTCGAAGGCGATTTGCCCCCTCACAAGCAAGGGGTTGTTCCCGGGCATGAGGTCGTCGGTCACGTGGAGCGGATGGGGCCGGGGGCCACGCGCTTTCGAGTAGGCGACCGGGTCGGCGCGGCCTGGCTGCACGCTTCTTGCGGCGTGTGCCCTTACTGCCGCCGCGGCGATGAAAACCTCTGTGTAGCGCCCCTCTTCACCGGCTACGATGTCGACGGCGGCTATGAAGAATTCATGACCGCCTCGGAAGATTTCATCTACCCCCTGCCCGCAGGCGTTTCCTCCCGCGAATCTGCTCCATTTTTGTGCGCGGGCATCATCGGTTATCGTGCATTACGCCGCAGCAACCTGAAGAAAGGAGAGACGCTGGGTCTCTATGGTTTCGGAGCATCGGCACACATCGTCATCCAAATAGCTCTACACTGGGGATGCCAAGTCTACGTGTGCACTCGAGGCGAGCGGCACCAGGAGTTGGCACGGGGCATGGGAGCAACCTGGGTGGGCTCGGAAGCCTCCACCCCACCCGTGAAACTCCATAGCAGCATCATCTTCGCGCCGGCGGGAGAAATCGTCCCGGTGGCGCTGGCCGCGCTAGACCGAGGCGGGACGCTGGCTCTGGCCGGCATCCACATGTCACCCATACCCGCCATGGACTACCAGCAATATCTTTTCTTGGAGCGCGACCTGCGAAGTGTTACCGCCAACACCCGGGAGGATGGCCGTTCTCTTCTGGATCTGGCGGTGGCTGTGCCGTTACACACCACGACCCAGGAGTTCCCCCTGGCCCAGGCCAACGAGGCCCTTCAGGCGCTGAAACACGATCGCATCAATGGGGCTGCTGTGCTGCGAGTCCGCTGAAATGGTCCGAGGACTTATCCATGACACTTGGAGAGACGCTGGTTTTGGTCTGGCAGCAGTCGCTGGCCGATGGCCTGGAGGCAGTCAATCTGGGCAACGAGACTTACCCGGTCACGGTGATTCGCACCAAGAATCTCCGGAGCGTGTATTTCAGTTACGGCGAACTGCGTATCGTAGGCATTGAACAGAATCCCGCAACGAGTTCACGGTGGGCCGCCTTGGCGCGAGAGGGGAAGCGGATCATGCAGTTCCGCTGCCAGGGCCGCTATGTCGCCAATGTCTGCGAAGGGAAGTTGGTGCAGTATCCGGCATGGAAGGCTCTCGCACTGCCGGACTGATGCAGGGGGTGGAGTTCTCCCCGGAATCAATCTTTTCCCCCAGCGACCGTGAACTGGCCAAGATTTTGCAACATCCCAAGTAAGAGAGTCTATATCACACCTCCGGGCTGCAAAACTGGATTTGGTGAAACCCCGGCCCTCCTTAGGTTGTAATCTGCCCGCCATTGCTCCCATCCGAAAGGACAGTTCAAACTCGACTAATCATCGAGCCACGTTGATCGTTCCCGGTCATATTTCACGAAGCTCACGAATTCGCGAAGTCATCGTGATCCTATGATCCGCGATCCCGAACATTTTCAAGAGATTAAGTATGGTCCGTGCATTGCTGTAAAACAGGACTGGGGTTCAAATAACCGGGCAGCAAAACAAGAATCCCGATACTCGAGGAAGGCCGCATGAACGCGGATGCAACACTATTCACTCGGGCAAGTGTACCCATGAGCAGAGGAGATGATTGATGGCAAGGCTGGAGCGCATTTTCTTCGCCATAGGGTTTGGGCTCCTCGCGCTATGGGGAACCGAAACGCTGGAGAGTATTGTTTTCTCGCACGCGGCGATCGCAAAATTCGAGGCGAATCAGGCCATGGAAGCCGCCAGCGGCATCTCTGAAGTGCGCGACCCCTCTTCCGCCACCGAAGCGGGCTTTGCCTCCTGGTCGATTAAGCGAGCTCAAGCATACAAAGACAGCCTTATGGAGAAGGTTGATCCGCCCCTCGCGGTTCTGCGCATTCCCAAGATTCAGCTTGAAGTTCCCGTGTTTAACGGCACGGACGACCGCACGCTGAACCGTGGTGTGGGGCGCATTTGTGGGACCGCGCAAATCGGTGCGGGTGGCAATCTCGGCATTGCGGGCCACCGTGACGGTTTTTTTAGCGGCCTCAAAGACGTGGCACGCGGCGATGTTATCGAACTTGCGCGCCCCGGCCAGACCGATGTCTATATTATCGACGCGATTCAGATCGCCAAGCCTGAAGACGTATCGGTCCTGAAGTGGACGCCGACGCCTTCGCTCACCCTGGTCACCTGCTTTCCTTTTCATTATATCGGAAGCGCCCCGAAGCGTTACATCGTCAGGGCGTCACTGTGGAGTTTTACCCCATCGAAAGAGAGTGTAAGCAAGGACTCGATGTCGACGGGCAATCAAGCCAACGACAAGGAGAATGAAAAATGAACACCGCAAGCTTCTCAAGAACGATCGCACGCAATTTGCTGGGCGCCGGCCTGATCTGCATAGCCTTCGCTCTGGTCTCGAACGCGCAAGTGCAAACGGTGACCGGGGAAGAAAGAGGCACACCGACAAGGCAGGTCACGGTACGGCGTGGCGTAGTGGTTTATGTTTCCGGGAACGATGTCGTCATCAAGGGAGAAGACGGCAGAATCAGGGATTTCCCCAATGTTCCAGAGAGCGCGAGGGTCATCGTTGACGGCCAGCGGCTTTCGGTTCACGATCTTCGCCCGGGGATGACTATCGAACGGATCACGATCACAACCACGACGCCGAAACTCATCATGACCATCAAGACCGTGAGCGGCACGGTGTGGGCTGTCAATCCCCCCACCTCCGTCATTCTGACTCTGGAAGACGGAAAAAATCAGCAGTTCAGCATTCCGGACGGCACGAAATTCACGATCGAGGGGCAACCGACGGATGTATTTTCTCTAAAGCCGGGTATGAAAGTCTCGGCCACCGCCGTGACGGAAGTTCCTGAAAACATGGTTACAAAGAGAAGTAGGAATTTCGGGCAAATGCCAATGCCCACTGAAACCATCAATCCCGATGTCGCGCTCATCATCGTGGTGCCGGTGGAGGTTCCTCCCATAGAGACAGCCGAGGCAGCTCCGGCCGAGACACCCGCGCCAGCTCCGGCGGAACCCACTCCTGCGCAGCTACCCAAAACGGGAAGCCCCTTGCCGCTCATCGGATTGCTCGGTGGAGTCTTCTGTTTTCTTGCTCTTGGGCTGAAGGCACGGCGCGCATATAGTTGTTGCCCGATCGTTTCACGAAACCGGCCGCGTTGAGGTTCTGCGTCATTGCCGCTTACGAACTAGCACTACTGTGGACCGGGGATCGACACGGTAATCCAAGCTTTGGAGCCTTTGCTCCGACCCCGGCGCACAGATGTCTTGGGGGCTGGGAAGGCTCGTGTCGACGGCGCGGAACCATTCTTGTGGCTCTCCTTCCTGGACAACGAACGTCAAGGCTTCCCAGTAGGCGTTGAGCATCACGTAGATGTCGATGTCGTTCTGGGACGCGCCGTGTAGACACCAAGCCAGAGTGTGGGAGTCAAAGGAGAGGTCCGGCGCTTCGCCAACTCCATACCAGCGCACGTCGTTGCGCCAGAACCGGCTGCGTCCCAGCGAGGGGTGGGTCTTGCGGAAGGCAATCATGTTTTTGAAAAAGCGAAAGATATCGCGGTTTTTGCCCAGCCGGTCCCAGTCGAGCCACGTGGTTTCATTATCTTGATTATAGGGATTGTTGTTGCCCTTCTGAGTATTCATGAATTCATCACCGGCGCAGAACATGGGAGTGCCGTTGGAGAGAAACAGAAGGCAGCAGAAGTTCTTCACCTGGCGCTTGCGGAGGTCCATGACCGCAGGGGGAACGTTTTCGTCGCCCTCCCAGCCGCAATTCCAGCTCAGGTTGTAATCCGATCCGTCGGTATTGTGGTGGCCGTTCGCTTCATTGTGCTTCCGGTTGTAGGCGACGAGATCGTAAAGGCAGAAGCCGTCGTGGCAGGTGATGAAGTTCACGCTCTGATAGGCATGGTAAGCGTTCATGATATCGTCGGGGAACAGGTCGCTGCTGCCGTAGATGCGGGTCATGGCGGCGGGAACCATTCCCGGGTCACCTTTGACGAAGGCCCGCATCTCATCGCGGAATTTGCCGTTCCATTGCAGCCAGGGGAGGCCCGGAAAGCTTCGCCCCAACTCGTAGCTGGAGAGATCCCAGGCTTCCGCAATCAGGCGCCTTGCCGCCAGCCCCGGAGATTCGCCGATTTCGGCAATCACCGGAGGATCGTCGAGGTTAATGGAGCCGTCTTCATTGCGGGTGAAAATCGAGGCCAGATCAAAGCGGAATCCGTCCACGTGCATTTCGTTGATCCAGAAGTTCAAGCTTTCGACAATCATCTTGCGGACGTAACGGTTCGCGCAGTCCAGGATGTTACCCCCACCGGTGTCGTTGCGATAGTGGATGCGGTCGGGCTGCAACAGATAATAGGTGTCGTTATCAATCCCCCGGTAACTGTAAGTGGGACCTGTTTCGTCTCCTTCCGCCGTGTGGTTATAAACGGCGTCGAGGATCACTTCAATCTCCGCCGCGTGCATCGCCTTGACCATCCCCCGGAATTCATTGCACGCCTCTGCGGAGGATTGGGCAATGGCATATTCGTGATGCGGAGAGAAGAAATTGAGCGGCATATATCCCCAGTAACTGCCTTCCTGAGAATCCTGCTGAAACACCGGGAGCAACTCGATCGCGGTAATTCCCAGCTCCTTCAGGTACGGGATCTTCTGAATCAATCCCGCGTAAGTCCCCCTTTGTTCAGTGGGCACACCGGAATTCGCCCGCCTCGTGAAGCCCCTGACGTGCATTTCATAGATGACGGTATCCGAGGTATGGATGGGTCGTCGATCCCCGGTCCAATCGAACCCGCGGTCGGTCGTGATCACTCCGAGGGGTGCTCGACCGGCGTTGCTTCCGGGAATCCGCGCCGCCTCGCGGCTGAAGTGCGGTGGGCGGAACAAGGCTCCGGCATAGGGGTCAAAGAGTATCTTCTCGTCGTCGAAACGGTGGCCCGATCCCGGCTCATTGGCGCCGGCCACCCGATACGCGTAGTATCGCGCTCCGGAGATGGCGGCGGCTTTCAATCGGCAGTGCCAGACTCGCCCGGATTTATTGATCAGGGGATTGAAGCGGTATTCATGGAGCGGCTCAAAGTACTCGGTGGACGAGTACAGGAGGAGGGTAACCTCGGTGGCGTGCTTGGAATAAAGGGCAAAGTTGAACGCTTGCTCTTCCTCGATCCATGTCGCTCCCAGCGGAGCGGGCGATCCTTCTGCCGAGTACCATTCGTCCATAACATCCTCATCAAAAAGCGCGCTACTTCGAGATAACCCTCATCCCACCGAGGCGAAAAAAGGAACGGTAAGATTTTGGCATACTCCAGATGCGCTTTCAAACCCCGCGCGATTTCGGGGTGTGAGTGGAATTCTGCGCTGGGTCGGGGTACACTTCGTGGCCATGTGAGATGACTTCGGATGCAGGGCTGAATTCCTTGCGCAGTAAGAACGAGGCGATACGCACCATGAAAATTTCCCTTCAGGTTCGCCGGTTGAACGAGTTTTCGCTCCTGTTCGTTGTCTTCTCTGTTCTCGCTCCGGCCGTTGCCAGGGCAGACTCGCTTTCCGCGCCGCAGCTTCCACCTTCTGGTCAGCAAGCCTTGCGGAGCTTCATTGAGGCGGGAACGCTCGCCGACCTGCGCTGGCCCAACTTTACCGACTACCGCGATGATGCAAAGAGCTTCTACGAGTCCTCGAACTACTCGCTCGCATGGTGCAAAGATGGACGTCCCACCCGCCAGGCACTGGCCGTCATCCTCGCGCTGGAACAGGCAGACCAGGTGGGACTCAGCGCCGAGGATTACGATGGTCCCCTCTGGAAAGATCGCATTGCCAGGTTGAGTGCCGAGAACCAGCATGCCTCTGAAGACGATCTGGTGCGCTTCGACCTGGCATTGACGGTTTCACTGATGCGGTACATTTCCGAGGTGCAATTCGGGCGGGTTAAACCCCGCATGGTGCACCTTGGAGCCGACGACGCGCGCAGCAAATTTGACTTGCCGCAGTTCGTCCGGGATCAAAGCACCAATTCCAGTGACGTTGCCGCCGCGCTGTCCCAGCTTGACCCCCCCTATGTACTCTATCGGCGTACGGAGGAAGTGCTTCGCCAATACATGCAGATGGCCGCTCAGGACGATGGCGAGAAATTGCCGCCGGCAAAAAAGAAAACGATCGAACCGGGAGATGATTATCCGGGCGTGCCGCGCTTGGTGCGCCTGCTGAAATTGGTGGGCGATCTCCCGCCCGACGCCGCCGTAACGCCTGATTCCACGCTTTACCAGGGCCCCATCGTCGACGCCATGAAGCACTTTCAGGAGAGGCACGGCCTGGAGGCGGATGGGCGGATTGGCAAGGACACCCTGGAGCAGTTGAACACCCCGCTCAGTGATCGCGTCCGCCAATTGCAGCTCACCTTGGAGCGCTGGCGTTGGGCGCCCCGCGTGATTAACCCTCCCCCCATTCTTGTCAATATCCCGGAGTTCGTCTTGCGCGGCTTCGGCAAGGGGGAAACCATCGAATTGACCATGAAGGTGGTCGTGGGCCGCGCCTACCGCTCGCACACCCCGGTCTTCGCGCAAGAGATGTCCTACCTGATATTTCGGCCGTATTGGAATGTTCCCCTGCCCATTCAACGCGGGGAAATTGTGCCCAAGATCAAGAAAGATCCGGATTACCTCAGGAAGAATGAGTTCGAGGTCGTGGACCGGCGCGGCGCGGTGGTTTCCACCGGGGCCGTGAGCGATGAGCAGTTGACGCAATTGAGCTCCGGCCTTCTCAGTGTCCGGCAAAGGCCTGGTCCCAAGAATTCGCTGGGCCTGGTCAAGTTCGTGTTTCCCAACGACCACAACGTCTATCTCCACAGCACCCCGGCGCCGGAATTGTTTTCCCGAACCCGGCGCGACTTCAGCCACGGGTGTATACGCGTGGAGGATCCTGTGGGGTTGGCGGAATGGATCCTTCAGGGGAACGAGGGCTGGAGCAAAGACAAGATCGTGGCGGCGATGAACAGCGGCCCGGATTCACAGCAAGTGAATCTGGCACAGAAACGCCCAGTGGTGATCATTTACGCCACGGCGGTCGTGCTGCCGGATGGAGAGGTGAAATTCTTCCAGGATATCTACGGTCACGATGCTCACCTGGAGAAGGCTCTGGCCCGGGGGTATCCCCGTCCACGGGGAAATACGGCTACCAGCGCCGCACCCGTCCCACGTCGACGTGTACGAAGTTAGAAGCGGAGTAATATCCCACGCCCCCGCGGTGCAACTGGAGCGCCGCAGCGCGCAGCTCGGAGGTGGGGATCCCCGGCAATCGAATGTCGATGGCCTGGGCCTGCATGTGGAGACTGTGTTCGGCCACCCCGGAATGGGCGCTGCGGGTGCGGACTCTTTTTTGATGCTGAAGCGGCGAGTTCACTCCGCCAAAGGGCGGCGTAAAGCTGCCTCTACATCAAATTGACCCGCTACTCAAACGCCAAGTCACTTTGTTTTGGTTCGAGTGGCGCCGGCGGCGGTAGGGCAATCTCCGCCAGTTGCGGGTAATGCTCACACAGGTTTTCCGGCACGGGCACGGGGTGGCCGCGCAGAATGCCGATCAGTTGTAAAGCGTTGACGATGGCTTTTCCCTGATAGTGATTATTGGTGATAACGAAGATGACCTCGGCGGCGCGCGCAATGTGGGCCACCCGTTCGGCCCAGGGCTTCAGCTCTTCGAGGCTGTAAAGGTAGTTGTAACGCTCCTCGGGATGTTCGTTCGAAGTGAACCAATGTTCGTAGTTGCGCCCATGCAGCCGCACGTAGCCGACGGGCATGGTGACGCGTTCACTGGGCGCAAGGGAGTGGCCAATCACCGGCTGGTCGATGTTGCAAAAGCCCACGCCCTGCGCGCCAAGCCAGTCAAAAATCTCGGGCTGGTTCCAAGAGCTGTGCCGCACTTCCACCACCAGAGGGTATTCCATGAACTGCATAAAAAGCCCGCTCATATATTGATGATTCTCCCGCGTGTTCTTAAACGACCAGGGAAACTGCAGGAGCAGAGCTCCCAACCGGCCGGCGGCCGCCAGCGGCTCAAGTCCCTGCTTGCACGCTTTTTCATCCTGAAGGCTGGCGCTGCGCTCGTGGGTGAAGCCCTTCCAAAGCTTGGCCGTGAATTGAAACGAAGGGTTGTGTTGAACCTTTTCCACCCATGATTTTGCCACTTCCGCGCGCAGGGGATTGTAGAAGGACGTGTTGATTTCGATCGTGTCGAAATATTGCGTCAGATAGGCCGCTTCGTGGAAGCCGCGCGGCTTGCTGCGGGGATAAACAATGCCCTCCCAGTCGGCATAGGACCAACCCGCAGGGCCCACCAGGATTTTGCCGGTAGAAGGCTTTCGCATTGTATTCGCCTTTTGTTCGCCTTAAGAATATCTCGATACCGCGCGGGTGTCAAGCAGAGTTTCGGAGCAGAGTTTGGGAGCAAGCTCATGCCTCCTTACGCCGGTCGAACTGGAGAATTGATCGTTCCGCCCAAGCGTGCCGCCATTCTTACAATAGCCAACCCCCTTGTTCTTATTCTGACACGTCGTTCATCCGTCAATTGCGCTCCCCTAGCTGTCAGGTTAGAATCGCCAAGCGCGTTCAATTCTTATTCAAGGTGGGGATCCATGACGGAGTGGAGTGGTCCGCTGAAAATTCGTCCCGCGCGTATTGATGATGCCAAGGAAATTGCCCGCATTTATAACCAGGGCGTGCAAGACCGTGCGGCGACTTTTGAGAATGCTTTCGTCACGCCGGAAGAGCGTTATTTGTGGCTCGCCGCGCGACCCGATAAATTCCCCGTGCTGGTGGCAGAGGTCAAGCACACGCTGATGGGGTGGTCGGCGCTCAACCCTTACAGCCCGCGCCATTGCTACGATGGGATCGCAGAGCTCTCCATCTACATCGAGCGCAGCCTGCGCGGCCATGGTGTCGCGCAGGAATTGATGAAAGCCATGCAGAGCGTCGCTCGCGAGAAAGGCTTCTACAAAATCATTGGGCGCATTATGGCCGTGAACGAGGGCGCCCGCAAACTGTGCCAACTGACCGGCTGGAAAGAAGTGGGTTTGCACGAGAAACATGGCAAGTTGGGCGGTGAGTGGCACGATCTTGTGCTGGTAGAATTCCTGATTCCCGACAATCTCAAATAGACGTCGCTGCACGGCCCTCCTGGCCGTGATCGACACGGGCAGGATGCCCCTGCCCCCGTCTGGCGCAGGTGATATGCGGATAGAAGTTAAAGGACAGTGGCGGCGTTGGAGCTTTCTGGCCACGATAGCGGCAGGGGGTTGGTGTGTGTTAAGCCCCCTCACACCGCCCCAGATTCCCGGGCCACCGCAGCCTACTTCCCGGGAAACAGCTGCCGCGCCGAGCGCGCCGGAAAGACGGGAGTACACGCTGCTCTTCACGGGCGACGTCATGCTTTCACGCGCGGTGGGCTCGCGCATGGAAAAGCAAAAGGACTGGTCGCTTCCCTTCCATCTCATTGCCGAGACGCTGCGCAACGCCGACCTGCGCTACTGCAATCTGGAATGCCCAGTCTCAGACCGCGGCCGCAATCTGCATCACCTGTATTCATTTCGCGCCGACCCACGGGTGATCGAGGGGCTTCAGGCCACGGGTTTCGACGTGGTTTCGCAGGCCAATAATCACACTTACGACTGGGGCCCCGAGGCGCTGCTCGATAGTGTGGAGCGATTGCGCGCGGCGGGTATTCGCCCCGTGGGCGCAGGGCAAAACATTATGGCGGCGCATTACCCTCTGCTGGTAAATGTGGGCAGCCTGCGCATCGCCTTCCTCGCCTACGTGGACATTGACCCCAAGGAGGCGACGGCGGGTGTGAATCGCCCGGGGGTGGCATGGTTGGACCCCGCCCAAGTCCTGGCGGATATCCGCTTGGCGCGACCGCTGGCGGACTTGCTGGTGGTGTGCCCGCATTGGGGCGTGGAATACGCTTTGCAGCCGACGCGCGACCAGGTGGAACTTGCTCACCAGATAATCGATGCGGGCGCCGATATGATTGTGGGCAGCCACCCGCACGTGGTCCAACCCCTCGAAAAATACCGCGATCATTGGATTGCCTACAGCCTTGGCAATTTTGTTTTCGACCAGCAGGGTCCCGCTACCCACCGCGGCCTGATGCTGAAGGCAACCGTGTTTGATAAGCGCATCATTGATGTTACACCGATTGCCATCAGCATCAACTCCCACTATCAAGCCATCCTCGCCCCCGCGCCAGAACATCCCCCCAGATCGCTTCTGGCGGAGCGCAAGCCCGTTTTCCTCTCTGCTCCATAAGCGGGCCTCCATCGACCCACCCGTAGTGGTGAGTGGGCCTTACCGGCCCCCTATTGATTGTTTTCCGCCATATTTTCCGGTTGGTGCATAATTAACAGAGGAGGGGGTCCGCCAAATGATGATGAATCCAGGCCAGAGATACGGATGGTTCACCACGGGGATTCTTTTGCTTCTCACTTCTTCGTTTACCCGCAGTGCAGGCCAGCCCGATGTTCAGAAGATCGTGCAGCTTTCCGCGGCGGCCATTCAGTCCGACTGGCAGCAGGAGCCTTACCTTGACGACGTCGAGCGCGATGAGGATACGAAAGGCGGCAAAACGACGTCGGAAACCTATGACGCGATGATGATTGACGGTTCCCCCTACAACCATATCATCGCACGCAATGACATGCCCCTTTCAAGTGAGGAAGAAGCGCGGCAGAAGGAACAACTCCAGGAGGTGTACACGAAACGCGCAAATGAGTCACCACAGGAACGCGCCGACCGGATCGCCAAGTATCAGAAAGAATGGAAGCGCGTGTTTGTCCTGTTGCGCAACTTGAAGGGGGCCTTCGATTTTCAACTGACGGGCGAAGAGACGGTGGATGGCCACAACGTGTACGTCATTCGGGCCACGCCCCGTCCCGATTACCAGCCGGATAGCCGCGAGACCAAAATCCTGGCCGGCATGCAGGGCACGCTTTGGATCGATAAGGACACCTACCGGTGGGTGAAGGTCGAAGCTGAGGTGATTAAGCCCGTGTGGTTCGGTTGGTTCGTCGCCAAGGTTGATCCCGGCACGCAATTCCTACTGGAGCAGACCCCTGTGCGGGCGGGAATCTGGCTGCCCAGACATTTCCGGATGCACGTGGACGCATCAGTGCTCTGGCACCACAAAGATTACACTCACGATGAAACCTATAAGGATTATCGGCCGACTTCCGGGCCCAGCGGCGAGCCCCAGACCACTACCAACAAGGCTAATTCACACTGATGAGCTATTTTGCTCCGACCTTCTCCAACTCCGCACCGGTGATCGCCGCAACCTCTGCGTGCAGCGAATTGCCGTGCGCGTCCATGGTCACGATGGCGGGGAAGTTGTGTGCTTCGAAGACCCACATGGCCTCGGGGACGCCGAGCTCCTCCAGCAGATAGACGCCGTGAACCTTGGGAAGGCAGCGCGCGTAGAATTGCGCCGCGCCGCCGATGGCGTGGAGGTACACCGCGCCGTATTCCTTCAGCGCCGCACCTGTCTTGGCTCCCATTCCACCTTTGCCCATCACGGCGCGCAATCCGAATCGGCGAATGATGTCCGCTTCGTAAGGTTCCTCGCGGATGCTCGTGGTAGGACCGGCGGCCTTGACCCGCCACTCGTTATTCTCCTTGAGCATCACCGGACCACAGTGATAAAGAATGGCCCCGTGCATGTCGTAAGGCGTGTCGTGGTGCAACAGGTAGTGATGCGCGGCATCGCGGCCCGTGACCATGGGACCGTTAATCAGCACCACGTCGCCGACCTTCAGGGCACGGACCTTTTCCTCGCTGAGCGGAGTCTCAAGGCGCACCTCGCGGCCCGTCAAGTGGAAGCCTGTGCCGGTCGATATCAGGCGTTCGACGGGCCGGTTGGGGTCGCGATAAAGCCACTGGGTGATGGCGCCACTCTCGGCATCGAGCAGAACTCCCAGGCGGCGGAACGCCCAGCAATCGTACGCCACGGTTACAAAGAAGCTGGCGGGGAGCCGGTTTGCCGCCGCGATTTTGCAGCCAATGAGTGAGCTCGAGCCGCCGAAACCCATCGCTCCGACCCCCAACTGGTTGGCTTGTTCCATGACTTCCTGCTCGAGCTTCGCCAGAACCGGGTCGGGGTTCGTATCGTCCAATGTCCGAAAGAGTTGTTGCTTGGCAAGATGATAACCACCGGCGCGATCACTGCCGATGCAAACACCAATCGCCCCCGGAGCGCAACCCTGGCCTTGCGCCTGCCACACGGCGTGGAGCAGACACTTCCTGACGCCTTCCAGATTGCGGTCGGCGCGCCCCAGATGCTCAAGCTGGCAGGGCACGGAATATTGGATATTCTTGTTCTCGCAACCCCCGCCTTTGAGGATGAGGCGCACCTCGACTTCCGGCTTTTCCCATTGCTCGAAATGGAAAATCGGCGTGCCGGGGCCGAGATTGTTGCCGCTGTTCTTTCCGGTGATCGAGTCCACGGAATTGGGCCGGAGCTTGCCGCGCTTGGTGGCCTCCGCGACGGCTTCCAAAGTCTGTTTGCGGATGGCAATCTGGTTCACTCCGACGGGAGTTTTGATCTCGAAGGTGGGCATGCCCGTGTCCTGGCAAATCGCGCCCTCGTCCTGATGGGCCATATCGATGTTTTCGCCGATGATGGCCAGCGCTTGCCCCGCCTGGGTTTGGGGATTTTCGGTTCGCAGCGCCCACGCCATGGCTTTCCGCACATCCGGCGGCAGATTCGTGGATGTCTGGATAATCAGCTCAAGCATACTTTCTTTGAGGAATTGCATAAGGACCTCGGAGGGCAAAAATACGGCAGGCCGTGTGCGGGTTTTGCCCGGAGGGAATTATAACTCTTTGTGTCCTCCGTGGTTTCAAAGATTAAACATAGAGCAACGAAACCTGTCCCTGACCAAGCATGGTGCAAAGAGGCCGATTCCGCTTGACACCCAACGCTTTGTTGTTTACACCATTGGACTATCGGTCCTGAAGGCCGTGAGGGGGAGTCTCTTTGCCCCTGAGTCCGCGCGCGTCCACCGGCGTGAGACACGAGGACGTCAAGCTGCCTCCGACGGAATTCATCCGACCGATCTTCCGATGGAATGGGACGTCTCATGGCACTCTCTGAGGAAAAGAAACGTCAAATCGAAAGAAGAAATTTCCTGTCGTCGATCTTTATAATCATGCTCGTAGGCATCGCCTATGCAGAGATGGTCACTGCCGTTCGAGAATCCGTCCGCTCATCGGGCCTTACTTTGGGGACGACTATTCTCTTTTGGGTGTTTTTTTTCACCTGTATGCGTTTCTTCGTGGGTAATCAACTGCACTTGATGAGTGAGAATCTTCTGAAAATGAACGGCGGAGTCTGGTTTTTCGACTTGATGTTCATTACGCTTCAGACTCTCGTGATTATATTTCTCGGAGGACTTTCTTCCGTCGAAGCGAACCGCAACTCCGTGGTGGATTTTGTTGATCTTCTCATCATGCTTTATTCTATAGATGTGCTTTGGATCACGTCCCAATGGGGGTTAGGCAAGATATCGACTGCCTGGCGACGGACCTTCGTCCCCTGGGCCTGGGCTATTCTGAACAGCCTGTTGCTTATCTCGATTTTAATACTCCATCTCGTCACTCGCGATCTATTCTCAAACACATCCTTAATATGGTTAGGTTGTTTAAGTGCAATAGGATTTGTAGTTGATTTAATCTTGATTGACTACTATGAATTGATCTAGTGACGGCGACCAGCCGGCTTGTCCTTTCGCCAAAGAGAATCAGTGGAGGAAATGGTTATGGACCCCTTCATGCAAGCCGCCGCCGAGGAAGCCCAGAAGGGCAAACACGAGGGCGGTATTCCTATTGGGGCGGTTCTGGTTAGAAACGGGGAGATAATCGGCAGGGGTCATAACAAAAGGGTGCAAGAACAAGACCCAATCATGCACGCCGAAATCGATTGCCTTCGAAATGCCGGGAGAATACGCCATTACCGCGGAACGACCCTTTACTCAACACTTATGCCTTGCTATCTCTGCGCCGGCGCAGTTGTACAGTTTGGCATCAAAAGAGTCGTGGCTGGCGAGTCGAGCACCTTCCCTGGCGCAAGGCAATTCATGGAAGAGCACGGAGTTGAGGTTGTCGACCTCGACTTAAGTGAGTGTAAAAGACTTATGGGGGATTTCATAGCAGCCAATCCTGAACTCTGGAACGAAGACATCGGGAAATAGAGGCCCTAATCGAAAAGGTCCCTATGGATTTCTCCCCCAACTTGATTTACGGACGCTGACAGGGTATGAGTAATAAGTTGACTCGACCTCGCCAGGTAGACCGGGCACGTTAGTACGCCTGCCATCTTTTGTGATCTGCATGGAGGAAAGATCCAATGTCATCATTTTCCAGACGTGAATTTATGCGCCGGAGCACGATCGGAGCAACCGGATTGGGCATGCTGCTGAATGGAAAGTGGATTCCCCTGGAGGCAACTCCCCTCCCCCCGCCGGCTGGCCCTAACGACCGAGTTAATCTCGGTTTTATCGGATTCGGAATTCGCGGGAACATCCTGATGGAAGCTGTCAAGAAAACCGGCCAAGCCAATCTGGTGGCCGTCAGCGATTGTTACCAGGGGCATCTGACGCGCGCCCAGGAACGGACTGACGGTAAAATCGACATCAATTTTGCCCAGTACAAAGCCCTGTTCGACCGCAAGGACATCGACGCCGTCATCCTTGCGCCTCCCGATCACCAGCATCTGCCGATGGTTTTGGACGCGCTCGCCGCGGGCAAGGACGTCTATATCGAAAAGCCCATGACCCATCGCGTCGAAGACGGACCCAAAATGATCGAAGCGGTGCGGCGGTACAACCGCGTCTTACAAGCGGGCAGTCAAGGGCGGTCCTCGTTCCTACAAAAGAAAGCCCATGAAATCGTGGCCTCCGGGCAACTGGGGAAGGTTACCAAGGTCATTGCCTCCTACAATCGCAACAGCTCCAATGGCGCCTGGAACTATCCCATCCCCCCCGACCTGAAAGAAGGCGTGAACTTCAACTGGCAGGCGTGGCTGGGTGATGCACCGAAGTGTGCTTATGACCCTGAGCGTGTATTCCGCTATCGCAAGTATTGGGACTATTCCGGCGGAATTTCCACCGACCTGTTTGTTCACTTGATTACTTCGATTCACTTCATCATGGAAGCCAAGGTTCCATCGAGTGTCATGGCCGCGGGCGGAATCCTGGTGCGGAAGGATGGCCGCGAAGTGCCCGACACCCTCGATGCTCTCTTTATTTACCCGGAGGGGTTCAACGTTAACATGGGGGCAACATTTAACAATGCCAGTGTACCCGACCAGGGCATGACGTTCCTGGGAACCAAAGGATCGCTCGCTCTGCTCGGAAGCAACTTCACCGTGGCGCCGGAAAATCCCAAAGAGGCGTATGGGTATGCGATTGACTCCTGGCCGAAGAGCCTCCAGGAAGATTTCATGAATATGGGCAACCATCGCCAAGAGGCAAACCCGCCGATCCTCGAGGAGGGCACCGTCACTTACAAAGACCAGGGCACGGACTCGGTGGTGCTGCACATGCTGGAATTCCTGGACTGCGTGCGCTCGCGCAAGGAATGCAGCGAAAACGCCGTGGTCGGCCACCATGCGGCCGCCGCCGGCCACATGGTCAACCTCTCCTATCTTTCCGGTAAGAAGATGGTGTGGGACGCCGCGAGCGACACGGCCCGGGAAGCATAGAGAGGCAGTCGGCAGTGGGCAGTCGGCAGCGGAATGAGAGACAGGTTGACTCTTGCGTTTTACACTTTGCCCTGTGGCAGGCGAAAAGGGTGGTGAGCCGGCTGGGATTCGAACCCAGAACCCCTGCCTTAAAAGGGCAGTGCTCTACCGTTGAGCTACCGGCCCGGCAATCCATCACTCACAGGCATCGACTCCGGAGCCTTCAGGGCGAGTTTTCGCGCATCCCACAAGAAATCCTGCGGAGTCTCTACTTACAAAATTACATCACTCCGCCCCCTCTCGTAAACCCCCATCTGAAGGAGTCAGGAGACAGGAGTCAGGAGTCGTCCTCTACCCCAATTTGGCGACGAGCTTTTCCAGGTAGAGTTTTTCCATCTTGATGTCTTCGAACTGCTGGGGACCGGAGATTTCGCGCTCAATGGTAAGCGGCCCGGGGTACCCCAATTCCTTCAGGCGCGGAATCAGTTTGGGGAAATTGGCCTTGCCCTTCCCGATGGCCACCTCCTCGCCGATTTCCTTGGGATTGGTCGGGAAGAGCCCATCTTTGGCGTGCGTGCCCCGCACCAGGTGGCCGACCACATCGAGCGCGTCCAGAGGATTGCCTTTGCCATAGAGAATCAGGTTGGCGCAATCCAGGTTCACAAACTGGCTATCCACGCCGACGTCGGTGATGGCACGCAACATGGTGATGGGCGTTTCCTGTCCGGTCTCGTACAGCATCATTTGGCCATTGCCCTTGATGTGCGTGGCCACCTCGCGGAGGGCGACGACGACGCCTTCATATTCGGGATCGTTGGGATTCTCCGGGATGAAACCAAAATGTGTGTGCAGAGCCGGTATGGCCAGCCGCTTGGCAAAATCGGAGGCACGCTTGAAATTATCAATGCGCTGCTGACGATACTTTCTAGGGACCACTCCGATGGTCAGAGGGCCCTCATAGAAACTGTAGGAATTGGGAGGACCGCCGGAAGTATTGATGGCCGTGACCTCGATCCCGTACTTTTCCATGGCCGCCTTGAGCCCGTTGTAAACCCGGTCCGATAAGTCATCGGTTGCAGCTTGACAAGTCGGAACACCAAATTCACGAACGCGCTTGAGGGCTGCATCCGGATCTCTTTCGACCCCAATGAAGATTCCCATCCGGAAGGGCTTGCCGGCGGGTATGGCAGGCGCTGCCGGAATACCCGAGATCAGCCCTGCCGTGCCCGCGGCCGCGGAAACTTGCAGAAAACGACGACGATTAAGATTCTCCATCCTCTTCCTCCTTTTCTATAAGTGCTTCTTCCAAGTTCCCCGAAGAGGAACATTATCATTAGTCGTCCCGATGAAGTTAATCGGGACGGATAGGGACCCTCCAACAAATAGGGTTCCCGTTCCCGAAGGGGTCGAGTATTCTTCCCACCAACTCGGCACCAAATACCTTCAACCCCTTCGGCAGAGATTTTAAGGCGGGCGTTGATTAGACAGCAAGGGGAGTTTCGGTCGGCACACGTTATTTGAAACGGAAGTCGAGTTTGAAATTGTCGAGCCAGGGGATGTGGGGATCGACGCTTTGCTGGCGCAGTTTGTCGGGAAGATTTTCGTAGTGTTCGCGCAAGAGTTCTACCTGGGGGGCATTGTAAAGAGTTACCACGATGGTGTCTTGGCAGACGCGAAGGTCACCTTCCAGGCCTTGGAAGAGATGACGTGCCAAGTGGGTGGCGTCCCAAGCGGCCACCGGTGGGCCGAGGCGCTGGCGCAACTGATGGACCGCGGCCTGGGCGAGCAACAACATCGTCAATTGTGCGTAGCGGACATTGAGATTCAAGGTTCCCGTGCGATGCCACCCCATGGCCTGGTTGAATTTAAAGAACTCTTCGACCTGCCAGCGCTGCGGGTACTCCAGCCATTGACGCACCTGCCGCTCCAGGCTGGCTGGGTCGGCCGGTGCGGGGCGTTGCTTCGAACGAGTTCTCTGCACCTGGATATACTGGGGTGGCTGGGCGGGGTTAAGGGCGTAGAGTTTTTTTTTGCAGGCCATAATCGGCGATAATGCGTTCCACACTGCGTTGGCTGATGATATGGCCCGCTTGGCGCAATTTCTGGGCGATGACCTCGGCGGAAGCCTCGGCATCCAGGAAGCGATGGCGAATGACCAGGCGCACAAGGTGCTCGGTGCGGCGGTAGTCGGTTTTGGGGCCGCGCGGTTCCAGCGCCAGACCCCGGGCCCCTTCCTGTGCAAAGACCGCCAACAACTGGTAGTAACGCGGGCGGCTGAAGTGGAATTGCCGCGCCGCTTGCGGGGCGCCTCGGCCTTCGCATTGGCCGACGATGAGCATGGCCAGACGGCGGCCGACCTCGTCGTCTTCGCGGACGGGCAGGATGCCTCCGGGCCCGGAGAAACGGAGTTGTTTTTTTAAGAAGGAAATATTCATAGGGGTGCGAGGATAGCACCGAGGGGGAGGAAATGTATAATTAAATGTGGCGGTAGTAGAATGAGCGGGACGGCAACCAATTCGTATACTTCAATGAAATAACAAATAGCCGGAGTACAGCGTTTCATTCTACCGCCACATATAATTAGACATACGCGGAAAGCATTTCCCAACTTCCGGCGCAATGGGGCGGCCCGCGTCTAATTAACGCCCGCCTTAAAATCTCTGCCGAGGGGTTGGCAAATTTACGGTGGGCATCGTCCCCGTGGGTTTCACCCAGGGCTAATGACATTGGACCTCTTCGAGGTCTTCCCTTGGTCCGTTGCTACCGCAAACTGAGACATTACCGAAATCGATCTTGACATCGAAGACCTCGTCCATCATGCTAGCGCGCCGCAGACACAGGAATGTCTGCGGAGTTTAATCGTTTGTCACTCTGGCTATGGGCAGGATAACGGTTTGTCCAGCCTCAAGGGCAAAGCCGATCAGATCGAGGGCCCGATAAAGGAAGGAACTATGGATCGACGCGACTTCATTCGAAAGGGCCTGTGCGTGGGCATCGGGCTTCCCCTGGCGGCGCGGCAGGCGATGCGCGGTGCGCCGGCGAGCCCGCAGACTCCTGCGCTGCACAACATCTATCAAGGCCTTACGTCGGCAGCGGCGCATGAGATCGAAGAAAAGAATCTTGCCAACACCACTGCGGAGATCGACGCGCTCCTGGCGCGGGGTCCATTTCATGCGGACTGGGCCTCTCTGCACACGCACCAGGATCCGGAATGGTTTCGCGATGCCAAGTTCGGCATTTACACCCATTGGGGGCCGGTCACCGTGGGGTCTTCCTACTCTCCGGGTGACGCGGAATGGTACGGCAACCAGATGTACAAGCCTGACCATCCGGCCTTCAAATACCACCAGCAGCAGTTCGGGGATCAGCACAAGGTGGGGTTCAAGGATATCATCCCGCGGTTCACGGGCGAGAAGTTCGATGCGGAGGTCTGGGCGGATATCTTCGCGCGGGCCGGGGCCAAATTCGCAGGGCCGGTGGCTTCGCATCACGACAACTTCGCGCTGTGGAACTCTGCGCTCACGCGTTGGAACAGTGTGGCGCTCGGACCCCACCGGGATGTTGTCGGGGAACTGGAGAGAGCGTATCGCCAGCGCGGGCTCCGCTACGTAACCACCTTTCACCACGGCTTTGCCTGGAGATACTACGAGCCGGCGTTTGCTTACGACGCTGCCGACCCCCAGTATTCCGATCTCTACACCGAACCGCACAAGCCGGGCGCGCCACCCAGCAAGCATTATCAGGACAAGTGGCTGGCGGAAGTCTACGAGGTGCTCGAGAAGTACCGGCCGGACCTGATTTACTTTGATTTCGAATTCCGCCAGGTGATCACGCCGGAGTACCAGCAGAGACTGTTTGCCACCGCTTACGACTGGGCGGCGCGCAACCAGCGGGAGATCGGCGTGACCCAAAAGGACCGCGGCATCCACGAGCACACCGGCATCCTCGACATCGAGGTTGGGCATGAGGACCAACTCACCCCGTATCCATGGCTTGACGACTCCGAAATGGGGGCTTGGTTTTATGTGTCGTCGGCAGGCTTCGAGTCCGCCACGAAGTTGATCGGCACCTTTGCGGACATCGTTTCCAAGAACGGCTGCATGATGCTCGATATCGGGCCCAAGGTGGACGGCACGCTTCCGCAGCAAGGCGTTGACGTGATGCTCGCGATCGGTGAGTGGCTCAAGAGAAACGGGGAAGCAATCTATGGAACGCGGCCGTGGACGATCTACGGGGAAGGGCCGACCCGAAATGTGTCCGGCGGCTCGGAGTACGGCGAGGATAAAGACAAGCCCTATACCGCGCAGGACATCCGGTTCACCACCAAGGGGAAGGCACTGTATGCAATCCTGCTGGGCTGGCCGGAGAAGGAGTGGGTCGTCACTTCGCTGCCCGAGGGCAAAGCTCTGTGGTTCGGCCGCATCCGACAGGTACAGATGCTGGGCGTAGACCAACCACTCAAATGGACTCAGGACTCCCAGGGTTTGCGGGTCGAGCTGCCGCATGCTCGTCCGGGCGATCATGCTTACGTTTTGAAAATCACCTGACCGGTTTTCGAGTCCACATTATTCATTTCATGGTGGAGGGCACATGAGAATCACACGCAGGGGAATGCTGAAGGCGGCGGGCTTGGGCAGCCTAGGTTCCTTTTTCTACTCGGGAAGAGGGTGGTCTTCTGAGGGTAATCCTTTTACCTCTGACTGGGCGTCATTGAAACAATACCGCTGCCCGGAATGGTTCCGGGACGCGAAACTCGGCATTTGGGCGGTATGGGGTCCGGAATCAGTGCCCCAGCAGGGCGACTGGTATGCCCGCAACATGTACATCGAAGGCCATCCGCAGTATGAACACCACCTCCAGCACTATGGCCACCCCTCCAAGTTCGGTTACAAAGATATCATCCCGCTTTGGAAAGCCGAACGCTGGGACCCCGAGCACTTGATGGGACTTTACCAGAAGGCAGGGGCAAAATATTTCTGCGTCATCGCTGAACACCACGACAATTTCGATTGCTGGAACTCGAAGTTTCAGCGCTGGAACTCGGTCAACATGGGGCCTAAAAAGGACATCACGGGCATTTGGGCGCGCACGGCCCGCAGTCATGGGCTGCGCTTCGGGGTCACCGAGCACCTGGGCGCCACCTGGAACTGGTGGGTGGTCAATAAAGGCGCGGACAAACAGGGCCCGTATGCGGGAGTGCCTTACGATGGCAACGACCCCAAGTACCAGGATCTCTACCTGCCACCCCATGAGGATTCCAAGGAGTGGTATTCCACCAAGGCTCCGGAATGGTGGAAGCGCCGCTGGTTCAATCGCATCCAGGATCTGGTGGACAGCTACCAGCCCGATCTGCTTTACAGCGACGGCGGCATTCCTTTCCAAGAGGTGGGCCGCAGCCTGGTGGCGCATTTCTATAACACCAACATGCAGAGGCACGGCGGCAAACTCGAGGCCGTTTACAACTGCAAAAAGATGCCTGATTACTTCGAGGAAGGCACCTGCGTGCAAGACGTCGAACGCGGCATCATGGAAGGAATTAATCCCATCCCTTGGCAGACCGACACCTGCGTCGGCGACTGGTATTACAAGCAAGGCATCAAGTACAAGACGGCGACGACGGTCGTCACCATGCTGGTGGACATCGTCAGCAAGAACGGGAACCTCTTGCTGAACCTTCCACCACGCCCCGATGGAACCCTCGACGACGAAGAACTGGCGATTCTCGGTCAGATGGCGGCCTGGATGGAAATCAATGGCGAGGCGATTTTTGGCACCCGCCCGTGGAAGGTTTTCGGTGAGGGCCCGACCAAGCCCAAGGCCGGGGCGATGCACGAGGAAAATCAAACGTCTTATACCGCCGAGGATATTCGCTTCACGTCGAAAGGCGGGACGCTGTTCGCCACGGCGCTGGCGTGGCCGGATAATGGTCCCTTGACGATCAAATCACTCGGGACCGATGCAGGTTTATTGCCGCAGGATCCAGCGGAAGTCAGGCTTCTGGGCCACGCGGGTCCACTGAAGTTCCGACGAGAAACGCAGGCCCTCACTGTCAACCTGCCGGAGACCAAACCCTGCGATCACGCCTTTGTGCTGAAGATCACCGCCCGGGCGTAGCGGATGCGGGACAAGCTGGACTGGACGCGTCCCATCTATTCCAACGCGATGGTCAATTCCGGATCGGGATAAATCTCCATAGTTTTCCAGATGCCCTCGGTGGAAATTCGCAGGGGGCGGTTGTCTGGAACCACAGTTGCTCTCTGGAACTGAATCCGTTCGCTGTTGATAGTGATTTTTGTGTAGAGGGGACGGTAGCGAGGAGTATTGTAGGCTTCCGACATTGGACCTTCCTTCGTCGTCAGGCTGTCGATGACGTGCATAACGTACCGCTGCTTCTGGCGGCGTATCTGCACCAAGTACCGTTGAGGATTGATCTCAACCTTCCACAAGGGTTCGCCGATGGTTTCCGTCCAGAGGTAACGTAAGAGATCGGGCTTCGCCGCAAGCGCAGATTCCGTAGCGGTCAGCGCGTATGCCGTACCGTTTCCGACGCGGTTGCGTGTGAACACCGGCATCTCGCCGGCCGTCCACACGGAGGCCCAAAGCAGGGGTTCCGCCGAGGTCGCGCTCACGCCCAGAATCGGTCCCTGGAGGGTGACGTTTTCGTTGTTCCACTTTACATCAAACGAACCCACCCAGCCCGGCAGCACGTAGCCGGCGCTGTGGAGCCCGAACATCGGCCCGGCGCGAATTTGTTCGTCCGTCCCCGCGAGTCCCATCCCCCGCCCAAACGCCAGCGCTTTGCCTCCGCGGCGTACGAAACCGTCGAGCAGATCCGCATCAGAAGGGGTCAACTGCGCGCGATCCGGCACGATCACGGTACGGACCGCCTGCGGTATGCCTTCGTATTTCCGCGACCCGGAGCAGTTGATCAGCCGGTGCGGCAAGTACCCGTTCGCACGCAGATGGGCCTCGATCCGGGCGAGTTCGTCGTCGTAATCGGGTGCTCCTCCCGGCCACTGGATTTCCTTGGGATTGGCCGTTCCCAACAGGACCGCGACGTCCGTCACCTCCTCGGCCTCTTCCAGCCACGGCCGCCGCGCGCGCAACCACTCTCCCGAGTAATCGAGCAGCCGCATGGTTCCCTCATCCCAAGAGCCGTCATGACCCAGCGCCACCGCCAGGTAAATGTTCATACCCGCAGTAAGGATGCTGGCCAGCTCCACGTGCATCTGATCGATGCTCTTCGAAGTCTTCAGCGGGCCACTGTTGAGGGGAGTGAACCAGTCGTCGGAAATCAGCGTGCCACCTTCAAAAGGTTTGTTCGTCTCGCCGAGGAGGGGCGCGAATCTTTGTTGCAGATCGACGGTGTGCAGCTCCGTACTGAAATAGTCGAGGGGTTCGCCCATTCCGATAGCCCGCATTGGGCCGCCGGAAATGGGGTCGATCACGGCATTGGTAGTCACGGTGGCGGTCGGCTTCAGTTTGCGCACGTAAGCGGCGACTTCACGGTTCCAATTCGCCGAAGACTCAACCCAAAACCGTTCTCGCTCGGTGGCTGTAGCTTCGTCCATTTCCTTGCCCGCCTGCTTCTTGAACGCCTCGCGCGTCCAGCGGTCGTAGCTGAGGCTGGCATACGTGGGAACGTCCAGCCAGAGGCCATCGACGTTGTAGTTCTCAAACAACTCGCGGATCTGTTCCAGCGCCTTTTGGTGGAAAGGTGAGTACATGCTCAGCAGATTCTCCGGCCAGGAGGCGGCGAAGGGAATCGGCTTGCCGCGCTGGTCCACGCAGGCCCAGGCGGCGAATTCCGGATTGCCGTCGTAGTAGGTATTGAAATAAATCACCAGCTTGATGCCGCGTTTACGGCACTCGGGCGCCAACTCCGCCAGGAAGTCGCGCTCGGTATGGTAACTGGTGGTTCTGGTGTTGTGGAACACCAAGCCGTCAATCCATTTGTCGTACCAGATCATCTGCGCCACGCCGGCGCGCTTGCACCGTTCGGCAATCTGTGCGGCGTCAAAATTCGCGCCGATGCCCTTGGCCCACTCCGGAACCGTGAAGTTCTTGTGCTCCGGATCCTTGATGAAGCCGAGCATCAGGGTCATTTGCGGCGGGCGGTAGTACTCCGCCGGCCCTAAATCCTTGGGCAAGCGCTGGGCGATGCCGGAAACGGAAATAGCCAGAAAGACGATGAGAACGCGCATGGGCTTCATGGCAATTGCCTCCGGAGCTTTAATGTGGTGACCGAGGGCGAAGCGGGCAACGAGATTTGAACAATGCGTCCCTGCCGGCTCAGCCGCAAGGGCAATGGCGGCGAAACTAAATCCGCGCCGAGGATTTCACCGACGACGCTCGTGTCAATCCGCAAGGTGATTTCTTCCGGACCTTCAAACGCTGAACCCTTGGGCTGCTCAATATCGGTGTTGGCGCGCGACCCCGTGCTGCGGTTCAGCAAATAAACCAGCAGATCGTTGCCTTTCTGGTTGGCGGCCATCGCATACTCGCGGGTACTTTCAACCACAATCGGCGGAGGACCGATCAGACGTCCCGCCAGCTCGGTCAGCATGGCGCTCGCTCTGGCAAAGGCGGATTCCGCCGCGCTCACATAGATCACGCGGCCCTTGCCGATCCGGTTTTCCAGGATGGCAGGGGTATCACCCGCATGGGCCCAAGTGGCAAGTACCTTGCCCGTGGTGGGCTTGACGGCGAGAGCGGGCTGGTTCAGCGGCAATGACGAGGCAATTTCGCTGCCCGCGGCAAATTGCTTGTAACCCGGCAGATTGCCGGCGAGGTCCGCGCCGAAAACGTCGTTGAGCGCGAAGTTGTTCCGCGGGTGAGCCATCTCATCAAGCAGCGAAGCATAGCCGAAAGCGAGCAACGTTCCGCCGTTGCCTACGTATTCGCGAATTTCCCTGGCAAGGGTCTCGTCGAGCAGGGCACTTTCCGGCAAGAGCAGCATGCGATACGCGGCAAGGTTGACCTTGCGCGCGGGGAACGATGTGCCGACGTATTCGGTGAAATAACCGGCCTTGCGCAAGGCAAAGTCGAGCGCGTAACCAGGGCGAGTCTCCCCGCCCGACGAGTCGGTCCCGCCCGACCACTTTGGCGACCTTGCCCAGAAATCGGCCGCATCCGGGACCGCCAACAGTTCGGGTGAAGGGTTTCCGCTGACCGTACCGATGTCAGCGTAAGGGATGGAACCGGTGAGCGCTTCACGGTTCTCCTTCAGCCAGTCACCGGCGGCACGCAGCATTTTCAAGTCGCCGTTCGGGTCGTAGACGCCGCCATGCCCGGGCGTCATCGCGCCATACACATCAGCGCCCTGAATCCACGCGGTGGCCGCGGAGACCACCGTCTCCTCTGCGGACATGGCCGGTGGCGGCGCTTGCTCGCTCATCGGCACATACCAGGAGGAATTGAACAAAATCCCCACCTCAAAGGGCCGGTCCATGGCATGCCCGGAGCGCGCGCCGCGGTCGATATTGACCCATTGGTGACCTTCCATCGAGAAGTAATCCGCCAATCGATCCACCTGGTCCGCCTGTTTGGGGTAACGCCGATCCGCCATGCCGGCGCCGTTGAAGGTGAAGCTCATGTTGGGCTGGATAGCCCTGACCGACTGCCGGATATCGGTCAGGAATTGCCGCTTGGTCTCGATCACGAATTCCGCTTGTTCCGTAGGCGTGGCACGGTCGAGGGGTTTGCCGTAGCGTTTCTCAAAGGCCGCTCGGGTGTAACGATCGTAGGAAACCTGCGGTTGCTCGAAAATGTCGAGCCAAAGGCCGTCGAGCGGCCCGTACTTCCTGGTGATTTCAACCAGGTGGCCAATCACATAATCCCGGTAGGGCGAATGGAATGACATCCAATCCGCAGGGAACGGCCCTCCCATCGGCTTGCCCTGCGCGTCCCGGCAAACCCAGTCCTGGAACTTCGGATCCGGGTTGTGATCAAAACCCACCGAATAGTAGATGACTATTTTCAGCCGATGTTTTCGCGCCGCCGAGACGGTAGATCCCACCAAGTCGCGCTCGGTTTTGAAAGTGGTCAGTTGGGTGTCATGGGGAACGATTCCATCGTGCCACTTATCATAGAAGATAACTCCCGTTGCACCGGCCTCCTTGAATGCCAGGAGAGTCTTGTCAGCGTCATACTGGTTGCCGAGGCCTTTGCTCCACTGGGCGAGATCGGCCTTTTGCTTCTCAAGAGTCCAGATGCCGGTTCCGATGAAATCCGGTCCCCAGGTGCCGCTCGTGGTGTTGGCAATAAAGCCGGTCATCACGAATAACTGCGGGGCCTCGTACCAAGCGGGATATGGTGATTCAGTTGAGCCGTCCGCCGCGAGAGCGGTCGAGTAGACAAAGCAAGCGCCAACGGCGGCGGCGATGACTGCTTTGATGATGCGCATGGGGAACTCCTCCTGTCGCGATGTAGCGGCGGGTTTACCCCGCCATATTTTCAATGATCTCAACACTCAATGGCGGGGTAAACCCGCCGCTACATCGCGCCGATCGACTTCTCATCAGCTTCCTAGGGAAGAACTGAGTCCAAGGATAAGCCCCGATAAAACCTCGCCAAGGCAGCGATGTTCCGGTCATTAGCGCTCAATCGGTCTTTGCCGGTGAAGGCCTCCACCCGCTTACCCAGGTATTCCGCGACGGGGAGTGGCAGAGAGTTATCCCGCGGCTCGGCGAAGCCGTACAGGTCAAGTGCACGGTTTTGGGGATCCGACAGGAACTCCTTCGCGTTGTGTTCGGCCCAACCCACCAGGTTTTGTATCATCCGGGTTTGCTTCCCCGCCATACGTTTGCCGGCGAGAAAGAGCTTCCGGTCTGGGGATTCGTTCATCACCCAGTTGCATTCCGACAACATCTTGGAACCGGCAATGGTCGGGTCGTCCATGTTGCTTGCGGAGAGCCAGAGGATGCAATGGGAATTCGTCCGGTCGCGGGTGTCCCGGATGCGCGCCCAGCAGCGGTCGATAGCGGACCGCTCATATTGCAGTATATCTTCCTGACTGGGCAGGCCGCTTTCCGGAAATCGCTTGCCGGTGAGTTGCGTAAAGAGTTTCTTCTCCGCAGCCAGCCAGCCTTTTTGCCGCAATTCGTTCGCAGGATTCCAAACCCAGTCGATCATGGTGCCGTCCATCCCGGTTTTCTTCATGGCATCGGCCAAGGATCGCGAGAGGTAATCCAGATACTCATCCGTGAACGGAATGTGCAAGGTCGAGGGCGTGCCGTAACTCAAGTCGGGATGGTCCTGTCCCCACTTGGAGTTCGCTCCCACGCAAAAATAGCCCATCACGAGCATCTTTTTTTGGTGCCCGAGTCGAACGACTTCCGTGAGGAAATCATGTCTCAACCCGGGCTGGGGAGGCACGAAGCCGCCCTGATACCAGGCGTAGCCGTTGCATGAAACTGCAAACGTTTGGATGACGTTGGCCCCCAGTGCCTCGTACCAAAGCACGTGGTCTTTCGGCGAGGCATCAGCCCAGTGTCCCGGCGGGGCAAAGACCGTCGGGGCCTCGACAGAAGCAGGCATATCCGGCTGACGTTTGAGATGAACCCAGTTGAAGTCGATGCAGAAGGCCTTGATCTGCTTGGGCACATCGACCCTCACTTCTGCTTGGGCGTCCGATCGCGCTCCCCAAAATGGGCCGGCAACGCTCGCCAGGCCCGCGCCCCCCACAACCTGCCAGAGAAACCTTCTTCGGGATTCCATTTCTGCTCTAGCTCCTTTCGCTGTTATTTTCAATTCCCGGCGGCATGGGCGGCGAGTACTTCAAGAGTGTCCGTATCGCGACCCAAACTTGCCCGCCACCGTTCCCGCGGACATGCCTCCATACGATTCCCCGGTCCGCTTGGTGCTTGACGAAGTCCGCCCCTCAGGTGCAATCTTGAAGCGTCCTAAAATCCGGCCGCTCCAAATTGGGTGCGCAACGATCGCCGATCATGCCTGCCCCATTCTGGCCCGTAGGGTTCAAATCTTTTGCGACTTTCGAAATACAATTCCTTCCTCACGAGTCTTAGCGTTGTTTTGTTGGCGCTATCTGTCTCGACTCCCGCGCAGGTCGCTCCTGCCTCCTGGCGCGGCACTGTGCGCGATGACCGGGGAAACGTCATGGCTGGCACGCAGGTCGAACTGCGTGAAACCGCATCGGATCGAACCCTGACCACCACCACAGATGCGCAAGGTGCTTTCCTCTTCCCCGAAGTCCTGGCGGGGAATTATGCGGTGCGCGTTCGCTGGCATGACAAGACGGCCACTTCGCGGGAGCTGCTGAAAATCCAGCCGGGGGACCACCTGAACTCTTTCGTGCAGGTTGTCCTGGCTGATGGAAGGCTGGTTCTCCAGGCCGCGGCGGAAGGAGGGCAAGCGCAAGCGAGTGGGGGTGAGAGGCTCTCCAGCCGCGAGGTTTCGAAGTTGCCCCTGAACAAGCGCGACTTCAGTCAACTGCTCCTGCTGGCTGCCGGCACCATGACCGATACCAATGGCTCGTCGAATTTCACCCAACAATTCGCCGTGAATGGCCAGCGCGGCGCCAACGCCGTCTTTGCCATGGATGGCGTGGACATCACCGATCCGGAGACGGGCGGCGCCACGTTCACGAACTTCAACGTGGACGCAGTGCAGGAAATCGAGTCGCTCTCGGGCGTGATGGCCGCGGAAATCGGCCACGGCGCTGCCGGCTTCACCAACATCAAGACCAAATCCGGGACCAACACGCTGCACGGCTCGGTTTTTGAATTTGTGCGCAACTCGGCCTTCGACGCGCGAAATTTCTTCGACGAGCGATCCCTGGCCAACCCCGGCCGTATTCCGCCCTTTCGGCGTAATGAATTCGGCTTCACGCTGGGGGGGCCGGTCACGGTGCCCAGAGTTTACTCGGGCCGCGATCGCACCTTTTTCTTCGGGCAATATCAGGGATTCCGCCAGGTGCTGGGGACCACGCAGGTGCTCTCGGTGCCGACACAAGCAGAGCGCCAGGGTGTGGACACGACGGCGTTCCCCGGTGATGCGCTCGATGTGCCGGTGAATCCCCAGATGGCGCCCATCCTGGCGGGCTACCCATTGCCCAACGATCCGCAAGGATCCTTCGGACCGCGCACCTACGCCACCCCCTCCAAAGTCGCTACGGACACCGACCAATTTTCCGTACGCATTGACCATCGCATTTCCGACCAGGGCCAGTTTTTTGCCCGCTTCAACTTCGACAATGTGAATGGCCCACTGACCAATCCCGACCAGTCAGCTATCAACTCGAGCTTTGCCACCACCTTCATTGACAACCAACGCAACCTGGGGCTGAATTATACGCGCACCGTATCGCCCCATTTCACCTCCGAGACTTCGCTCGGTTACATTCGCAGCACGCCGCTCTTCCTTCCTCACAATCACACGCAGCCGGGGATGACGTTTGCGGATAGTCTTTACGAAGCGTTTAACTCGGCGTCCGGGAGCGTGATGGGCTTTTACTCAAACCTCTATCAGGTTCGCCAGAACTTCACCGACGTGCATGGAACCCACACACTGAAATTTGGAGCGGAATTCCGCTCCAACCATGACACCGCTCTTTACGGCGTGAACACCAACGGTCAATACGTTTTTGGTGGTGGCGTCGCATATGCTCCGGCGGAAATCCCCTCATTGAGTGGCCAGCACGATATCCCGGCAGGAGCCCCCCTTCCGGACACACTCACCGGATTTCTCACCGGTACCCCTTTTTCATACAACACCATGGCGGCCTTGGCGCTGACGCCGCAGGGCAATGATTTTGATGCTGTGGCCATTCGCCGTCAAGCTTACAACTTTTTCTTCCAGGATACCTGGAAGGTCACGCCGCAGTTCACGCTCAACTATGGCCTGCGCTACGAAGTGAACTTCCCCCTTCAAGAAGCCGAGCGGCGCACTTCGACTTTCCGGACGGTCGATGCGGAGGGCAAAAACGTGCCCGCCTGGGCGCCCGGAGCGCGGCAGATTATGGTTCTTAATCCGCAGCCCCCCTATGCGCTGGATCTGCGCGGGTGGGGACCGCGATTATCGGCAGAGTGGCGGGCCTCGACCGGAACGGTGCTGCGCGCTGGTGGGGCGATCACCACACACCTCCCTACACTCGGGATAGAAAACGTTCTGACCGGCGTCTTCCCCTTCATCGTTAGTCCCAATCTTACGGCTTTGCCGGGCACGCCCGTGCCTTTTGAAGATTCCGTGATGGCGCTCCAGTTGCCTGCCGTCTACACGATCTCGGGGCAGTTGGCGTTTCCCACGGGCCGCACTAACGACGTTGGACCTAACATCCTACTGGACGTGCCGCGCTTCCAGGCGGACCTTTCCGCACTGACGCCGGGCCACCAGGCGCAGCCGCTCCTGGTGTTTGGCATGTCACCCAACCTTCCCCCCGGCTACATTGTGAGCTACACGGCAGGCGTTGAACAGACCTTCAAAGACGTGGTAATCAACGCGTCCTACGTTGCCACCGCGGGTGTGAAGCTCCCCGGCGTGCTTAGCCCCAACAGCTACGGTGGGGCTTCCCCCGCGTTCGCGCGCTTCACGCAGTTTGATAGCAGTGGCCAGGTGGTGGGCGGCTATGGTCCGGAATATCTGATCGGGATGCCTTCCCACTCGACTTACCACGCCCTCCAGGTTTCCGCGGCCAAGAACTCGGCGCGGCTGGGGTTGGGCTTTCAATCCAGCTACACTTTCGGCAAATCTCTCGACGATTCCAGCACCGAGCCGCTCAGCTTCACCGGAGCCACCGGCACAGTCCTCCAGACCCTGCCTCAGAACCCCTGGAATCCTGGCGCCGACAAAGGCCCCTCAACCTTTGACATGTCGCAGGCGTTCTCGACGAGCATCATTCAGATCTTGCCGTTGGAACGGGTGGAATTTCTCCACCCCCTGGGGAATAAACTCCTCTCGGGTTGGCAAGTCCTGAATATTACAACGCTCACCGCCGGCTCACCGTTTTCGGTTTATTCCGGCATTCAACAGACCGGCGTGGGCTCGGCGGGGGCCGACCGACCCGACCAGGTGGCGGTTCCGGATTTCTCTACCCGCCGCACGGTTCGGGAGGACTACTTCGGCCGGGGCGACAACAACCCCTCCTTCTTTTCCATCCCCATTGACGTTCCTGGCGGCACCGGGCCCAACCAGGGCCGCTTCGGATACTTGGGACGAAACACTTTCTTTGGGCCGGACTTTTACAATCTCGACATGGCTTTGATCAAAGACACCAATTTGGGCAGCCGAGCTCGTTCCGAGCCCGCCTCCCTGGAGTTCCGCACGGAGTTCTTCAACGCTTTCAACCTGGTGACCTTCGGACTGCCCGTGAACATTTTACGGGGTTCGGGCTTCGGGGTCATCAATCATACCGCGGGGACTTCCCGGCAGATTCAGTTCTCGCTGAAATTGATCTTCTGACGTATTGTAGCGGCGGCTTTACGCCGCCATATGGCGAGGTAAACTCGCCGCTACGGACGCACCTGGCGAGGTAAACTCGCCGCTACGGACGCACCTGGCGAGGTGAATTCGCCGCTACGGACGCATCTGGCGAGGTAAACTCGCCGCTGCGGACGCATATGGCGAGGTAAACTCGCCTTTCCTGAAACTCAGGGGATCATCCTTCCAGCACGATGACCGAGTGAACATCAACGTCCGGAAGCTCGATTTCTATCGCCTCGGCACGTTTGTTCAGCTTTAAGGTTTGATGGGAAGGATGGATCTGCCGGCACGTCGTGGGCCGGAAGAACGACTCGGAGAGTATGAGCGTGCCTCCTTTCAGCCGGTTTACTTCTCCATTGGTCAGAAGGATCGTCCGGTTGACCCGGTGCACGACCAGCATGTCCTTGGCGTGCTTCTTGTAGAAAGTGGTTCCTATCCCGCGACGGTTATTCACTTCAAGTCTTACCGGAATCTGTTTTAAGTTAAGGCGTAATAGCTGATAATGAAACTCCAAAGGCCACTCGAAATCGTTGGCAATCATGCCATACAGATCAAAGCTCGCATAAACGACCTTTCCTTTGCCGTGGTTGGTTACGATAAGAGCGGGGTACTCGCTGGTTTTCCCGGGCGGCGGTGGTTCCCAATTGACCCACGTTTGCTCGTTTTCGTCGGTATCTTTGCTCCAGACGGTGGCGGGAAGAATGTGGGTGGCCAAAACCTTTGCCCCGGCACGGGCCTTGACCTTAACAAAGGGCGCCTGCACCGCCAGCGTCGTGTCCGGAAGTTTCTTCCAGATCGGATCGTCGAGGCGGCGAAGATAACTGCCCCACCAGTTTTGTTTGTAGGTCTCCATCACGCCTTCGAAGTCACATCCCATGAGATCCACCAGGGCGAAATTTGACCGCGCTCCTCCGTCCGCCTCCTTGGTTGAGGTCAAGCCTGTGGCAATAAGCAATCCCCCGGCAGTAACAAACTGGTCGAGGACGTCGACCTCGTGAGGAGACAGGCAAGTGACCTCCGGCAGAACCAGGGCCTGGTAATGGGTAAGACTCTCCTTGGCGAGTCTTGCATCTGGTAATACATCGGTTGGAAACTGCGAGTAGGCGCCGGCTTCCATAGCGCCTTTGAGGATGGTCGGCAGTTCCAGGCGGTCATTAAACCGGGTCTTTTCGCTGAATAATACGGCGACGCAGGGAACCGAGTCACGGTCTGTCAGGTAAGGCTGAATCTGCTCGATGTCCTTGTATCCAGCGCCCATTTCGCGGAACCACAGAGAGTCGAGCGTTCCGTCCTGCCGCATGGTTTCGGAGTACATGAAGACGCGACAATTCTGTGCGGCGATCATGGCGCTCTCAACTTTGAACACGGAATCAGGAGATGGATCGTAGGGATACGCCACCAACCCCGGGCCGATCTGTGGAAGCTTGCCGGTGCCGCGCGCGAACATGGCGGAGAGGTAATTGCCGGCAAACGGCTCCGCGAAGGTGTAGTCCAACAAGTCCATAAGTTCCTTGCGAAAATCGAGGTGCCCGCCATTGATGGTGATGGCGGCCTGGGAACCGAGTCCCCTGACCAAAGCGATTGCTTCTTTGACAAACCCAAGCTGCGTGGTCTGGTACAGAAACTCCTCCGTTTCGTGCCAGTCGCGGTCCAGGTCGGGACCCCGCGGGATGGCGTGGTGCCACCTTGACTGATAGAGGTCCGAGCAGTATTGGCAGTAGCAAAGAGGCTGCCCGACAATATCCAGAAAGATTCCATCCGGGCCGTAGCCCTTGACGATTTCCGTCAATTGGTCGAAGACGTATTGGCGATATGGAGTGTTGATGCAAGTCCAGTGGAACTGGCCCCGCGAGTGCGAGGCTTCGCCCGGTTGCACCCGGCGGTTCTTACCGTTTTCATCCAACAGCGCCCACTCCGGATGGGTCAGCACCGCCCAGTCATCAAATCCAATGCAATAGTAAGCGTGGAAGGCGATTCCCTTTTGGCGCAGCCGGTCGCGGAAGGCCTTTACGAAGTCAACCTTCAGCCCGGGATGTGGGTGGCCCACCTTTGTAGGATAGTAAGCTTCACCATGGTGGCCTTTGCAGAAAACCCACAGGTGGTCCAAGTCGGATTCCTCATATAGGCGAAACCATTGGTCCGGATCGAAGTGTTCGTAAGTGATTGCCGGCGGGTCGGGGGAATGATGGTCCACTATGTAGCCGCGATACTGATTCTCCAGGCTGGGAGGGGCCGGATCAGGCCCTGCGGCAAGGGGCGCCGGACCATCAGCACTTGGGGCGCCGGTAAGCTCTGGAATGCCCAGCAGGATCGGTGATGTTCCGCAAAGCCTCAAGAATGCGAACGTAAAATCTCTGCGATTCACTTTTTCCCTCCTTGGTTTGGATTTCCTCTCCAGCGCGCTACTCGACCCCGGTCAGCTTGAAGACGTAAGCCTCCGGTAAATCGATTTCCGACTTGGTAAGCGCCGGCAACTCGATGTGGAGTTTCCCTCCTTCCGTTCGCCATTTCAACGGAGTGTTGCGACCAAGAAACGTGATGGTAGTCTGGGCAGAGGTCCGGGGAGCGCTCAGCACCAACTCCGGGCCGGGCCAGGCTTCCGCGATGGCATACACGGTGCTGCCCTTGCTCGTATAGCTAACGTTGCCTTCCGACATTTGCCGCCAAGGATGGGTGCCGTAAATGGCCTCACCATTCGCTTGGAGCCAAGCCCCCATTTGGAGAAGGCGCTCTTGCATGATCACGGGAACGCGCCCGTCCGCCGTGGGACCGATATCCAAAAGCAAGTTGCCGCCTTTCGAAACCGCGTTCACCAATAACTCAATCAACGCCGTCGCGGATTTGTAGTCGTCGGCGGTTTCGACGCGATTGTAGCCAAACGATTTTCCGATCCCTTGATCTTCTTCCCACTTGTGCGCAGGGCCCATCTGCGCCCCTTCAGGCACAAAGGTTTGATATTCGGAGGTATAGAACCCGCCATGCTTGCTGCGCGTTTCCTGACCCCATCGGTCGTTGATTACGATCTCATCCCGCACCGATGACTCGTTGAAAAGCCAGGAAAGGAAGTCGGTCGAACGCCAATCCGCGCTGGGGTGGTCCCACTCGCCATCCGTCCAGAGGATCGAGGGATGATAGCGTTCGATGAGGTCTTTCATCTGCGGCATCATATGCTCGGAGACGTAGCGTGGGAGATCGCTGTGATAAAGCGGGTTGTACCACTCATAGAGGGAATAATAGAATCCCATCTTCAGCCCTTTATCTACCACGGCGTGAGCCAAATCTCCGGCCAGGTCACGATGCGGGCCGACATCCACGCTGTTCCAGTTCCAACTCGCCGGGCACGGCCACAGACAAAAACCCTCGTGGTGTTTTGACGTCAGGACAACGTAACGCGCGCCTGCCTTTGCGAACAGATCGGCCCACTGCTGGGGGTCGTACACCTCGGCCTTGAATCCTCCAACAAAGTCCTGGTACTTGAAGTTGGCGCCATAGTGCGCCAGGTGAAACGCCCACGTCGGTCCATTTTTGTCCTGCATGTGGTTCCAGTACCACTCTGCGTAGGATTCTCCGACTTTTGAGTGTGGGTCCGCAAAGGCCGGGACTGAATAGACCCCCCAGTGAATGAAGATACCGAACTTGGCGTCGTCATACCATGATGGAGTCGCGCGCTTGTCCAGGGACTCCCAATTCGAATCGTAGTGAACAGCTTGCGCCGACAAGCTAATGGGTAAGACCAAAAGGGAAAGTGCAGCGAATAGACAGCGTTTCACATTGACCTCCTGAATGGCAATCGCAAAGGGTGAAGGTAACACACAATCGCATCGACGGATCAGTTTAGCCCGGTGCCCCATCCCTTAAGGAAGGGGTTCGTTAAGGGCGGGCGCATGAGCGGGCAGTGCCGCGCTCCTACAAGATCGGAGCATTGTCGCCCCGAGGGGGATGCCCCTTATATTTTCCATATTGATGTAACGCCGCACGCTTCGGCAGGGGAACAAGGTCATCCCACTTCAAGATCGGTTTGATCTCTTCCACCGCCGAATCGGTATGAAAACGCATCGTCACGATCTGCTGCGGCGCGACGGGGAATCGATATGTGGGGCCTCCTTGCAGGGGTTGCGGGTTTCGGCCTCGCAAGTCCGTCAGCGCCGCCCCCTGATGCGGCAGATTCACCGTGACTTCCGCCGTGCCCGCATGCCCCAGGCATTCGACCAAGCGCATTTCGATCTCTTTTCCTTCCCGGCGAATCACCGGGACAATCAGGTTATTGGAAGTCTGGACGAACGACTTCTCGGGGGTTACTTGCCTGCCGGGGAGGGCGACCGGAGGACTGTTGTATTCCCAGGCCATCTGCGGAATTCGCGCCTGGTCCCAACTTTCTTCGTGGGCGACCAGCGCATAGGTCAACACATTCTTCCCTTTTCCGCTCAACCAGGGGTTTGGCCACCCGTAATATTTGTCGGTGGCATTAAGCAAATAGATAATGGGGGTGCGATCGTTGAGCTCCCGCCCGGAAAGCCCTCGATCCAAAATAGCTAAGCCTCCGCCACCCGCCAACGTGTAATGAATCCAGCCAACCGCCGGGACGATCCCTTTCGTCCAGCCAGGTAACTCCGGGTTCGGCTGGGCCCAAGCACCGTGAGAAAAACCGTTGGGGATCGCGCGCCGGACCTCATCGATGTCCACGGCCAGAGGAAACTCCGCGACCACCACGGTGAGGTTCGGAATGTCGTTCAGTTCGGTTTCAAAATCGATCCGGGGGTAATTATCGTAGAATTGAATGAGCCGGCGGGCCAGACCACCGCCGAAAAACTTGCCGGTGATCTCCACCGTGGTTGCCAGCGGACCGCGGGTGACGGCGATAGACGGCTTGGAATCGCTGGAGGAGCCAAGCTTAGTGCGCCCGGGCCGGGGAAGCATCATGTCACCCGGATCTCCCTTTTGCGACTTCGGCTTTTCCGCGACCAGCACATTCGCGGCGCCGCCCAGGACCTCGCGTCCTGAGGACTTGAGTTTCAGGCTGACCAAGGCCCCGGTGTTCGGGTCGAGGCGGGCTGAGTAATATTTCGTCTCGATGCTGGCGGGAAGCTCGATACCCTTCGCGGGTTCGGGCGCCTTTGCCGCGAGCGCGATTCCCGCCGTCCCCAGTGACGGCAGGCGCAAACTGCACACGCTTTTCCCCTTGATAGTCTGGCAGTCAAACCCCTCGAGTCCTTTACCTTGGAGCGTCTCCAGGAAGACCGGATCATGGCGCTCCCAGTTGAGCGGGTTGAACAGGGCTACGCCTTCGCCCGCCGGAGCCAGGGAACTCAGCGCTTCGCTGTGCACCTTTTTACTCGTGCCTTCCACCGCCTCCATCCGGTCTCGAACATCCCATGAGGTCTTGCTCTCGAAGACCATTCCCCCGGCCGAACCCCACAGTGTGTTGCGGTCCATGTTCAGGAGCATCATCACCCAGGCCTTATAGAGCCCGTCAACCGGGTATGGGAATTTGGAACCGAGACTGGCAATCGTGGCGAGAGTCTCCGCCGCCTGGAGCCCGTGTTCGTTCTTACGATACGATGTCTTGATCCGTGGATTCTCAATCCAGAACGAATCAAACGTGTAACCGGTGCCTCCTTTCATAGTCGGAATCTGGATTTTGCCTGATTTGACATCGGGGAGCACCGCATCCAGATATTCTCCCGCAGTGGCCATCCTGACCTTGGTGTGCGGATTAACTTGCTTCCATTGCTCCAGAAACTCCTGGGGGTATTCCTTTCGGGTCGGCGCAAGACTGTAGTCACCGTGTCCGCCCAAAATGAGGATGGGGGCTCCAGCCGGGTTTGTTTTGGCCTTCTCCCGCAACGAGTCCTCAAGCTTGCGAAGTTCGTCGGGAGTCAGTTTGTCCTTGGTGCCGAAAAGCGGGCCAAAATCCGCGTAATCCTCGGGACACAAGGCCAATATCCGCGAACCATCGGGCGATTCGGACCAATGCATCCTACTCCCGGTGCGATTCAGGCGGCAGTAAACCATGGCCTGTAGCCCCAGGCCGGCACAAAGCTGGCCCATCTGATCGTGCTGGCCGCAGATGTCGATGGTCCAGGCAATGCGGGGGCTAACCCCCATGACCTGTTCTTGCCAGCGCAGCCCTTCAATCCCCTCTTTGATGAGCGCTTCCCCGCCCGAAAGGTTGATGGTCATTTCGAGGAAGGTAGCGTTAACCAGCTCGACCCGGCCCTCCTTAGCGCGCTGTTTGATCTCCTCAATGCGCTCAGGCTGGAAGTTCATAATCGCGATCAGGTTGTCGCATTCGGAAAGCACAAATTTGTAAGTGGGATCGTCACGCACTCGGTCCAGATGATCCAGATAGCTGTTGGCGCAGTAAACGCGTTCATTGGAAAAATTGGTTAACCACCCACAACTTGCCGGATGAAAGTTGGGCACGATATAACCTTCCAGGGGTGTGGCTTCGGCGGTTGGCTTGGCGGGGTTGCAGGAGAGAAGCGCCACGCTGCCGGCCGCGGTCCCAGCCATGCCTGCCAAAAAATCTCGCCTGTTCACGGATTTGTTAAAAGGGTTTGCCATGATCACGCCTCCTGGGATTGCACTTTCCCCCAATTGATGGGAAAGAAGCTAGTCGGAGATCTGCTTAATGTCAATGATCTCAAACTACATGATCTCAAACTACGACCATCAGTATGCCCGCGGCCCCACCGCGGGCTGAACCCTCCCCCGGTACAATCCCTTCTACGCAAGCTTGACGCAGCAGGAGCATCGTGTTATTCCTGATGCCGCCTGACGGCTGGCACGCCAAAAGAAAAAGGCCAAGAAAGCAAGGTACCATCCATGTTGCACGACCCCAGTCATCGTCCACCACTTCCCGTTGCGGAAGAAATCGAACTATTGCCACGCGATAAAGAGATCCTACGAGGCTTGGCGGGAGAATTGGCTGAGGCCGCCGCGCTACCGGTTCACAAGGAGAAGGCACGGCTCTGGCAGAAGCTGAACGACCGCGAGTCCGAACGTCCGATGGTTTGGATTAACGAAATCTGCTGGCACGAGATGGACGTAGACGGCGAGTTGGCGCTCCGGACCGAGCACCCCTGGGCGCAGGAACAGGAACGCGATCTGCGGCGTACCCTCTACCAATGGCGGCACCTTCCAGGCGACATGATCGTCAGTGACTTCCTCACCTGCCCGCTGGCGATTCACTCCACCGATTTCGGCATACTCGAAGATGTCGATATTGCCACCACGGATCCGGCGGCCGACGTGGTTTCGCGCCATTTCCATATCCAGATCCGGGATTTCCCGGATCTCGAAAAGATCAAGATGCCGGTGGTCACCCACAACGAACTGGCGACAGAGCTTTACTACCAGGCCATGTGCGAGGTCTACGGGGGCATCATGCCCGTAAAGAAGATGGGGCAAACGCACATTTGGTTCACCCCCTGGGATTACCTGATCCGATGGTGGGGTGTGCAGGAAGCGATGATTGACCTGGTGGAACGGCCCGACCTGGTGCACGCCGCCGTGGAGCGCATGGTCGATGCGTGGATGACCGAACTCGATCAGTTCGTGGAAATGAATCTGTTAGCGCTGGATTGCAACAACACCCGAATCGGATCGGGCGGATACGGGTACACCAAGTCGCTGCCGGGTCCGGACTTTGATCCGCTCTACGTGAAGCCCCACAATATGTGGGGATGCTCGAACGCGCAAATCTTCTCCGATGTCTCACCGGAGATGCAATGGGAGTTCGCCGTCAAGCACGATCTGCGCTGGCTCGAGCGTTGGGGGATGGTGTACTACGGGTGCTGCGAGCCGCTGGACCGTAAGATCGAAGTTCTGCGCCGGATTCCGAATCTGCGCAAGATCTCAGCGAGCTACTGGAACGACACCGAGCGCCTGGTGGACAAGGTGGGGAGCGATTTCATCCTCAGTCACAAACCGACCCCGGCGATCTTTGCGCGCGAACACTGGGACCCGGACGGAGCGCGGCAAGAACTCCGGACCTTTCTTTCCAAGACGAACGGCCGATGCCACGTGGAACTGATTATGAAGGATATTTCGACGGTGCGCTACCAGCCGAAAAAACTGTGGGAATGGGCCAGGATCGCGAGCGAGGTGGCCGAAGAGTTCGCGCGCTGACCGGGTTCAATCACCGGGCAAATCAAGAGAGCCGGCGCTGAATCGCTGGGCGCTCAACACCGTTCCTGACCTGAGCCCATTTGGTTTCGGCTTTAGCAATACTCATGATTCCGATGGAATCCTCGACCTGATATCTGCGTGAATGCTTACCTATGGCTTCCTCTTTTCTGTCGGCTTTTCTCCTGGTCTGTTTGGGCGGTGTGCTGACCGGCGTATTTACTGCGCCGATGAAATACCTGACCCGGTGGCGATGGGAGAATGTGTGGCTTGTCTACGCTTTCTTTGCACAACTAATCATTCCTTGCGCGGTGATCGGGGTAGTGATTCCGCATCTGCTCAGCCTGTACGAACAGGTGCCAACTCCTCGGCTATTCCTGGTGCTATTGTTGGGCACCCTTTGGGGGATCGGCTCAGTCACCTTTGGAATCGGCGTCGACCGTCTGGGTGCGGGGCTTGGCTTCGCCTTGATCATGGGCATCTCCACGCTGTTGGGGACGGTCATGCCTCTGTTTTTTTCCGGGCCAAGTAGTTTGAAACCGCTTCCCTTTGTGCTGGGCCTCGTGCTGCTCATGAGCGGCGTAGCGCTTTCAGGCTACGCGGGAATGCGCCGCGAGCGAGGTGTCGTTTCTAAAGAGCGGCATTTCGGCACCGGTCTCATCATTTGCATTGCCTCCGGGGTCCTCTCGTCGTTTTTCAACATTGGCATGGTGGTGGCGAGACCTATTCAAAACCTCGCGGCCACTCGCGGTGCTCCCGCCTGGGCTTCCGGCGATGCGGTATGGCCAGTTCTGCTCTGTGGATGCTTCCTCGCCAACGCCAGCTATTGCGGCTTTCTGTTGACGAAGAACGGCACCGGCAGACTCTTCTTCCAATCCGGAGGTTGGGAATGGTGGGGGGCCTTCGGTATGGGGGCGGCGTGGATTATCGGCGTGCTTGCCTATGGAGCCGGCGCGATGGGCATGGGACAACTGGGACCGGTTCTCGGATTTCCGGTCTTCACGGCCCTTATGCTTGTCTGCGCTTACGGCGTCGGCCGCATCTCGGGAGAGTGGCGTGGAGTTGATCGCACGACAGTTCGATGGATGAACACGGCGGTTATGCTCAACGTGATTTCAGTATTTGTAATCGGCTACAGCCGATAGGCGAGGAGCTTTCATGGACCTGAAGATTCTGACTGGGGCGGGGCTGGTGCTGGTGGGGGGGATTCTGCAAGGCCTCTTTCCCGTGCCCATGAAGTTCGTCCGGCGCTGGAATTACGAGAACATCTGGTTGGTCTTCGCGCTGACCGGGCTGGTAATTTTCCCATGGCTATTGACGGGCCTTACGGTCCCCCATTTGGGTGAGGTTTATCGACTTACCTCGACCCATTCGATTATAGCCATTGCGGGATTCGGGCTCTGTTGGGGAGCCGGTGCTACCCTCACCGGGCTCGCTTTGAGCATGCTGGGTATTGGCCTGGGATTTGCCATTATCCTGGGTCTGAGCGCCTCGATCGGCTCTCTTGTTCCGTTGCTGGTTCTGACCCCGGAAAAAGCCTCGACCTCGCAAGGACATCTCTATTTCCTGGGAACCGCCGTGATGTTGGTGGGGATTGTCGTGGCGGCTCGGGCCGGCTCTCTTCGCGACCAAGGCAAGAAGCCTGAGGACACGGACCGTGGGGTGAAGGTAAAGGGCACTTTTCTAGTGGGATTGATGGTTGCCATTGTCGCGGGACTCCTTTCCTCCATGTTGAACTTCAGCTATGCGTTCGGCACGGAAGCACTCACCCAAGCGCGCCAGTTGGGAGTTTCTCCGGTCTGGATGGCCAATGTAGTGGCCGCGCCGGCGACGAGTGGTGGCTTCATCCCCAATTTCCTTTACTGTGCATACCTGTTGCGCAAGAACTCCACTACTAAAGAGTTTTGGGCGCCGCATTTGGGCATCAACTGGTTATATGGGGCGGCGATGGGCGCGTTCTGGTTCGGCGGGCTCGCGGTTTATGGCCTGGGTATTTATCGGATGGGTGACTTTGGAACGGTAGTGGGATGGCCCTTGTTGATGGGCACGATCATCATCACCAGCAACGCCGCCGGATTCCTTACCGGGGAGTGGGCGGGAACGGGCGCTCGCGTCCGCGCGTATCTGGGTGCGGGGATGGCAATCATCCTTCTTGCCTTGTGGATTCTGGCTCTCGCCCAGAAACCTTGATGGGCCGATGACGGGCTGGCCGCAAGTCGGATTTCAGATTAGTGCGGACTGGGCTTGGGACTGAGCGGCCGCACTTGCCCGGCATCGCCTACCTCTTCGGCCGACAAGTCTCGGAAGACAGCGCGTCCCGTTCCGAATAGAATCATTCCCACCAGCCCTTGACTGAAGCTACCGTAACTGCGGTCCTCGTATTTCGTCGCGGAGAGGCCTGGAAAAAGGACGGTGATCACGTCGCCGCGGCATTGAACCGAGATCTTCTTTTGCGGTTCCTGCATCTGATCACTAAGCGGAACCTCCGTCCAGGGCAAAAGATCCCGCGCGGCTTTTTCATAGTGGTATTTCTTGATGAGCTTAAACGCGATCGCGCGAGATCCGGGAGAAGCTTCGCCGACGATAACGGCATAGTATCCGCGCGCATTGAGGCGGAAAACCAGCCCGCCGGCTGCCGCCATAACCCCGCTTCCTCCGGAGGAGTTCAACTCGACGCTCACCGAGGCTTTGAAGTCGTCAAACCACGGGCCGTTCGCAACCAGCAAGCCTTCCCCAGGACCGCCACCTCCGTTGTCTCCGCTTGTGCCTCCGCTTGGAATTTGGCCTGGATATGAGTAAGGTGAGAAAGTAGCGTAATACGGTCCCGAGCCCTTTGCACTACTGATCTGGTACGTTCCGCCCCCGTAATGGAAGTGGTCCTTGCTGGGCCATCCGCTGGATTTGTCCTGGAAGTCATCATGGTAGAGGGTCAAACCATTCTTGATGGTAACTTTGGACTCATAAGGGTAGGGTTTGAGCTGCTCATTTTCACATCCCGCCGCTGGTCCGGGAGAGCCTCCAGATATCACCGGTTCCACCCCGCCGAAGCCACGGCGCGCCCGGACCCGCGCGCCGGATTGCGCAACTTTCACCTCGATCCGGCGGAATCCGCTTGCCATGGAGCTCGGATAATAAGCAAGCGTGTATTGCGTCCTAAGCAGATGAGCTACGGCATCGACGGCATCCTGGAGCTTGTCAGGTGACGGGAAGAAGGACTCAGCACCTGATTCGTCGGCCAGCCGTTTGAAGGCAACAAGGGGGTTATCGATGTCCTGGTTGGTTACCAGTGCGAGCTTCTGAGTGTGAGCGCTCCGGTAGAAGTCATACTCCTCCTTGCCGAAGCACCCGAGGATGAACACCTGCGCCTGTGACGCCTGAACAATGGGAATGAGATCCTCGAGCGACCGATGACTGTGTTCGTCCGCGCCATCAGTTACCACCAGCAACGCCCGCTTGTGGTGGCGAGCACTCTGCATGTAGCAAAGCGCTTTCGCGATCGCATCGTACAAGCTGGTGCCATCCTGCATGGTACTGGTTGCGGAGATCGCCGAAAGAATACGGTGCGGGTCGCTGGTGAAGTTTACGATCTTATCGACCTGACGATGGAACCGCAGGTAAAACATTTCATCATCGGGGCGCATCGTGGTGAGCAGGCGGGATAGCGCCTCTTTGGCGCGATCGAGTTTCCCCGACGCATCCATGCTGCCGCTTACATCCAGGAGAATCCCCAGGCTGACGGGCTCATCCTCCGCATCGAAGAACGAAATCTTCTGCTGAATACCGTTCTCGAACAATGAAAACTGATCGACAGTTAACCCGCGGATCTCGTTATCCTTGCGATCGGTCACCCGGACGGCTACCGAGAGCAGATTCACTTCCGAGCGAATGATAGTTTCGGAACTCGCAACCGGCGGCTTCTGTCCCTCCAAGCGCGGGACGGTCGCAATCATGACGAGGGTAAGGAGGATGGCGGCTCGGAGCATGTTGCGGTTGCTCATGGCAACCCCCCTTTGGCTGAATTATTCCTCCCGGACAACGAGCAGGATACACCCATCGGTGGGAAATGCGAAGCAGCGGACGGGCGCAGACGGTGGCCTTTTACCGCCGGCGATCGCCCGAGCGGACGACGTAGAGTGCTTCCGGAGTGTCTCTGGAGTTGGCATTCAGCAAAGACCTTGCTACAATTCACGCCGGTTGACCCTGATATGATTTGGCATTCCATTCCGCTCAGCCGGTGACTGACCTCAGAGACATTGATTTAGCTTGCGGGTATCCATCGCCGCTTTTTAAATTCGGAGTAAATCCCATGACCTCACGAGAGCGAATTCTTACCGTCTACAATCACCGCGATCCCGACAGGGTGGCCGTTGATCTCTCCTCTCATCCTTCCTCGGGGATCGCGGCGATCGCCTATGCCAAATTGCGCAAGTATCTTGGACTTCCGCAGAGGACCCTGCGCGTTTACGACCCCATTCAACAATTGGCCCTGGTGGACGACGACGTTCTGGAGCGATTTGGCGTTGACATCATCGATCTCGGGCGGGGCTTTGCGCTCGATGAAAAGTCATGGGCGGATTGGGTGCTGCCGGATGGTACGCCCTGCAAAATCCCGGCTTGGGCTCTGCCGGAAAAGGTGGACGGAAAGTGGGTCTTCCGTTCCAAAAGCGGACGCGAGATAGCCCACATGCCGGAAGGCGCGCTCTATTTCGACCAAATCTATTACCCCTTCGCGGATGAAAACGGGCCCAAGACCATTCCCGAGGCCATGCATGAGTCCATGTGGCACGCGGTGGGTTGTCCCCCCGGCCCTTGGGTCGATACTGCGCAGTTGCGAGAAGGAGCAAAGCGCCTTCGGCTGAGTACAGATAAGGCCATTCTGGGCGGGTTTGGTGGCAATCTGCTGGAGACCGGACAATTCCTTTATCGCAATGACAACTTCTACATGCTCCTGGCGGCCGAACCGGAAAAGGCCCACAAGTTCCTGGATGATCTGGTGGAGATTCACTTAAATAACCTGGAGCGATTTCTGGGAGCGGTGGGGGAGTATATCGATATTGTGAGGTTTGGGGACGATCTGGGAATGCAGAACGGCCCGCAAATCTCCCCCAAAATGTACCGGGAATTCTTCAAGCCTCGCCACAAACTCATGTGGGCCCGGGCCAAGGAACTGGCCAACGTGAAAGTCATGCTCCATTGCTGTGGCGGGGTCAGGGAACTGTTGCCCGACCTGATTGACGCGGGATTGGACGCCATCAACCCGGTTCAAATCTCTTGCGCCCGCATGGATGCCAAGGAGCTCAAGGCGGAATTCGGCAAGGACATGGTTTTCTGCGGCGGCGGCTGCGATACCCAGACCATCCTGCCTTACGGCACGCCGGCCGAGGTGCGCCGGCACGTGGGTGAACAACTGCGGACCCTCAGTCCCGGGGGTGGCTTCATCTTCTCTCAGGTGCACAATATCCTGGCCCGCGTCCCCCCCGAAAATGTTGTGGCGATGTACGAGACGGTCGAGGAAGCGGCCGCAGTAGTTTAGGCGCTTGATGAGAAACCGCGAAACACTGAAATTTGGACTGAAATTTGGAACCTGCCCCGGGGGGGAAGTGCGCACGGGGTGCGCCAAAGCTCCGCGGCCTAACGCCCATGAAGGCGATTCGGACCTTTTTACCGATGTTCAATACGAAAAGAGAGGGAGGCCGACATAATGTCTGATCACAAATGGAGTCTTCATCGACGCGATCTTTTCCGCCTTGCCGGCGCCGGAACCGCCGCGGTGCTCTCGGCAGGAGTCGCCAACGCGGCGCCCGGGGTTTCTCCGGATTCCATTACCACCGCCGCCTGGGAAAAGGTGAACGACACGGACCCGGGCAGAAACCGCCTGTGGGAGCAGCGGAAGGCCTGGTTCAACGAAGCCAAGTTCGGCATGTTCATCCACTGGGGCCCGGTCTCCCTGGCCAGCATCGAGATCTCCTGGCCGATCATGGAACCCGATCCCACGATGAAGATCAGCCAGGACGAATATGTCAATCTCTATAAGCGATTCAATCCCGTGCAATACGACCCTGATGCATGGGTGGAGCTGGCCCGGCAGGCCGGGCAGCGATACATGGTGCTGGTGACCAAGCACCACGACGGGTTCTGCATGTTCGACAGCGCTTTCACCGACTACAAGATCACCAATACTCCTTACAAGAAGGATATTGTGAGGATGCTGGGCGAAGCCTGCGAGCGGCACAATATGCCTCTGGGCTACTATTACTCGCCGCCGGACATGCACCATCCGTGCTTTCGCGACACCAGCAAGCTGGCCAAGGACAACTGGCACGGCGAGCCGTCCCGGCCCGAGTGGCCGACCTACCTGCACTACATGCAACTACAACTGCGCGAGCTGATGTGCCGCTATCCCTCGCCCGTCGTCTTCTGGTTCGACGGCCTGGGCAACCAGGAGAAATACGATGGTTACCAGGTGGTGCGGATGATTCGCGAGATGTCGCCCGGCACCCTCGTCAACAACCGCCTTGGCGTGCCAGGCGATTTCGGCACTCCGGAGCAATTCGTCCCCGACCGCATTCCGGTCAAGGGCGTCGAAATCCAAGGGCCCGACACCTCTCAGCAGAACAGTCTTCCCGCCGGCGTGCCCAGCCGCGAGGAAATGCGAACCTGGGAAACCTGCATGACCATCAATGAAACCTGGGCCTACAACAAGAACGACACGAAATACAAATCCACGCGGGATCTCATCCGCACGTTGGTTGACGCCGCCAGCCGAGGGGGAAATTTCCTGCTCAATGTGGGGCCCACGCCCGAGGGAACGATTCAGCCGGAGTTCCAGGAACGCTTACGCGGAATCGGGCAGTGGCTTGCCGCGAATGGTGATTCGATCTACGGAACTACCTTCGGACCCCTCCAAAACCTGCCTTTCGGCCGAACGACGGCCAAGGGGGACGCGGTGTATTTGCACATTTATAACTGGCCCAGCGACGGCAAGCTGGAAATTCCTGATTTGAAGAGGCGGGTCCTTGACGTTCGATTGCTGGATGGCGGACGGAAGCTCGAATTCAACCAATCCGCGGCCGGGATCACGCTGCACCTGCCCGCCCAGGCTCCCGACGCCGACGCCACGGTGGTAGCGATCCGGGCTTAGTTGTACGCGCCGAATTCGGCAATGGCGTCGAACATGGCGAAGACATTCTCGACGGGCGTTTCCTCGAGAATATAATCGTGGCTGGCGCCGGCCACGTACCCGCCTCCCGTTTTCATGATATCGAGAACCTTGCGCGTTTCTTGTCGAACCGTTTCGGGTGTTCCCGCGATCAGCACGTGGTGAGAATCGATCCCCCCATTGAACAATATTTTATCGCCAAACGAGCGCTTCAGCGTGGCCAGGTCCATTCCGTGGCAGGAAGGCTGGACGGCGTGCAGGCCATCCAACCCCGCCTCGATCATCTGCGGAATCAGCGGGGCGTACCCACCGCAACAGTGCATCATCACTTTCAGCCCGTAGGCGTGACCCAGCCGGGCCAAGCGCTGGAGGTGGGGAAGCACGAAACGCCGGAAGAGGCTGGGGCTCATCACCGGGCCGCGCTGAGTGCCGAAATCATTCCCGATAAAAAAGATGTCGAGGGCTGGAGCCGCGGCCTCGAAGATGCGTTGGCTTACCGCCGCATAGTAATCCACGAGGTGGCCCAAAATGGCATCCACCAACTCCGGCTCATCGTACATTTTGATAAAGAGATCCTCCATACCCAGCAGGTCCACCGCGTCGTGGAAGAAGGGCGACCAATCTCCTCCCAAGATGGCATATTGCCCTTCGTACTGTTCTGCGTACGCACGAATGGGAGAAACGTCCATCCACGCGGGGTCCGGCCAAGGATAAGCGTGGACTTCCGCGATCGTGGCGTTGGCAAGGGGATGACTCAAGGGTTGTCCATACCCCAACCCGGCGCGCTCGATGCCAAAGATCGTCCGAGAGGTGGCGCCTGGGGAAAGAGGGAAGTCCGGCCCGGAATAAACCGCAAAGACCCGGCGAAAATCATCGCCCATTCGCACTCGCAGCGCTTCGTCATCCAGTCCTGATGCCCGCTTCGCCTTTTCCCAGAACTCCGGCGACGACCCGCACCATGCCGGGACGCGATCGGGGGGGTGGTGTTCAAAGGCCGCCATCACTCTTTCGCGGGAAGTCATTGCGCCTCAGTTCCTTCGTGCCGGATCAGGGAGTGCGGGCTTCCACCCGCGCCATGACGCTCCGCATATAGGTGTCTTCCGGGAAGAGCGCCACGTAGCGTTTCAGGGCCTCGTCGGCCTTGGGGAATTCCTTCAAAGTCACGTAGCGGAGCACCAGCGCCTTCTGGATCTCCGCTGAAAATGGCCAGACGGCCACGCCCTCTTCAAGAACCTTGGCGGACTCTTCGACTCGTCCGAGGCTGGCCAATGCTTCTCCCAGATCGATGTAAGTTGCGGCGTAGCCGGCGCCATTCTGGAGCGCGTGGGTCAGGTATTCGACCGCCTTCGCATCGTCCTTGTCCGCAATGGCTTTCCGGCCCAGGCAGGCGAGCACTGTAGGGTCGTTGGGCATGGATGTCCGCAATTGTTCGAGAAGGTCGTAGTAATAATGGCTCAGGCTCGGATCCTTGAGGGAGGCTTGCGCATAAGCCTGGAGCTTCGTTAGCGGGGGTATGGGCCGGGCCGCATCCTCGCCGCGCCGATTGAGGCACACCAGGCCCGGCAGGTCCGGAGTGGGCACGTCAAAAGCATAGTCCGGGTAAGGCTGCCCGGCCCGCCGCACGATGCGATGGTTCGTATCGTCCGAATGCGGGATGCCCGCCGTGGGCTTTCTGGGCATGTGACATCCCACACAATTGTTGGGCGGCTCTTGCTTCAGGCGCTCCGCCAGGGACAGTTTGCAACTGTCGTTGGTATGGCAAGTGAAGCACTTCTCCCGGTAGTAGGCAACCTTGTTGTCCGGGGCCGGAGGATGGTGAATTACGTGACAGGTGATACATCGCAACTCGCCATTGCTATCGTGAAAACAGCGGCTCATTTCCAGGTTGAAATTCTTCCACCACATGGGCGCTACAATGCTGCCCCTAACCGGCGGCAGAGTCTCCAGGCGGTCGAGTTCCGCCCGCCGGTCCTGGGTTATCGGGAGCTTGAATAGCGCCTGCGTTTCGTAAAGCGGAGTCCCCGGCCGGAAGTCCAGAATCGTCCGGCCCGGCTGCAAAATATAGGTGACCCCCCCTTGGTGGCAGCTCATGCAGAGGTCATTGGCGAGGCGGGCCGTGAGCCGCGCCGGGTTCACGATGGTAGGGTCCACCTTCCCTTGCTTCCGCTTGGGATGCTTGGCCAGCATGGCGAGGTGCAGTTGGCCCGGCCCGTGGCAAGCTTCACAGCCAATCCCGCATTCATTGAATCGGAAGGGCGGGTCGCGGTACATTCCCTCCCGATCCGGTACCGGGTCCGGCTGCCCGTTATGACAGGAAAGGCAGCCCGTCGGTATGGGCCGGTTGAACCCCACATCCTTGGCGTTGTAGCCGGGAGAGAGATCCCACTGCTGGGTCTTATTATAATAAGTAAGCGGCGCTTCAAAGAGGTTTTGGCCCATCCGAACGATATAGGTGTACCCGGTGAGGGGGCCTCCCGTAACGTACTCGAGCTTCTGGGTTGACGTGAAAACCCGGTTGCCTTTCTCATCCAGTTGGTATTCCGTCTGATAGAGGTCGGAGCCCACGCGGACGACCTCGAAATACCGGTCCAGTTCCTTGTTATAAATTGTGATTCGGCCTGGCACCTTGCTGAGTTCGGAAGGAGCGTTGGCGGGGGCCATCGAGTTACCCATCGGCGTCTGGCGATAGCTATCGGTGAGTTCGGTGTGGCAACCGGAGGCCGCGCAGGACTTCGATCCCGTAAAAGCTACCCCGGGCGCAGTGTTCTGGAAGACCACCGGCTTGGGGTCCTTGCTCCAGGCAAGCCCGGAGGCCACGACTAGAGAAGCAACTATGCCCAAGCGTGAAATTCTCACCCTCAGCCTCCTCCCCCGATTCCGTGAGACGGCGCGCAAGGTCAAGGTCAAACCTCCGCCATCACGGCACACTTCTTTACATGGGGGGAGAGTACTTCAACTCTTTTTCTGATGCAAGGCAGGGCGCGATAATGTCGTGTCCCGCATAATATTTGACAAGTTGAACTTGCTCCCTCGCCCCCTTGGGGGAGAGGGTGGCTCGACGAGGCGTTTTCATCAGCCGAGGCGAGTCGGGTGAGGGGGTCTCACCTATTGTCAACTCTAAGATGGGACACCACACTGGCATACCTCCAGAGCTATGGATATATCACCCACAAAGGGACCCCTCACCCCCCTCGGACTTTGTCGCCCCCCCATCGTAATGCCCTACACGGGGTATTGGATTTCAGGAGCGCCACAAAATAAATGTACTACCCCAGCCAAATTTTTCTTGACAGGGCAGGTATGTACAAGGTATAAGCTTCGTGCTCCACTTCTCTCCCTTGCTGGGGAGACTGAAGTTGCGTCGGGCCGGGCTTACCTAAAATTTAGGAGGACAATGATGCGCGAGTCACCGGGTGTTTCTCGCAAAATACTCGTTTCGCTGAGATTTGGGCTTGTCGCGGCGTTTATGGTGCTGCTTGCCTTTCCCAGCGCCACTTGGGCGCAGCGTTCGGCAGCGGCCATTAACGGCACCGTGAAGGACACCTCGGGCGCCGTGATTCCCCAGGCGACCATAACCTTAACGAACACGCAGACCAACGTTACACAAAACACCGAAACCAACGGGACGGGTGAGTACGTCATTCTCAATATCATCCCCGGATCCTATACGCTGAAGGCTGCCAAGGCGGGATTTCAGACGGTCAACCAGGCGCCGTTCACTCTCGATGTTAACCAAACCACAACCTTTGATTTCACTCTGCCGGTAGGCACCACGGCGCAAACCGTTACGGTGGAGGCCGCCGCGGGAGCCATTGAAACCTCGACGGCAGAATTGGGTTCGGTGGTAGGGGAAAAGATGGTCGATGACATCCCCTTGAATGGAAGAAACTTTACCCAGTTGCTCGAGCTCACCCCGGGTGTCAGCCCCATCAGCACCGCGCAGAACAGCGGCGGATGGGGCGGACAGCCGCTCGGCACCTTCACTTTCCCCTCCGTCAACGGCCAATCCAATCGCAGCAACCTGTTTTTGATGGACGGGGTCAATAACCAGGGTTCTTTCGAGAGCACCTACAACATTGCTCCCCAGATCGACGATATCCAGGAATTCAAGGTCCAGTCGCACAACGATGAAGCGCAATTTGGCGGGGCCTTGGGTGGGATTGTCAACGTGGTCACCAAGGGTGGAACCAATAGCTTCCACGGCGATGGCTATGACTTCCTGCGCAACCGCGTGCTCGACGGCCGGGGCTTTTTCCTCCCTCCCGCCCAGAAGAAGGCAGCGTACGAGCAGAACCAGTTCGGCGGCACCATCGGCGGCCCGGTGATCATTCCTCACCTTTACGACGGCAAGAACCGGACTTTCTTGTACACTTCGTACGAGGGATTCCGCAATCACACCGCCGCGTCGGATTTGACTCGCGTGCCCACGGCGGCCGAGTTGGGTGGTAACTTGAGTGATTTCACCGACTCCAAGGGAAACCTCATTCCCATCTACAACCCTTACAGCATCACTCCGGACCCCGCCCATCCGGGCTTTGTCTTAATGGACCAGTTCCAGGGGAACATCGTCCCCCAGAGCCTGATCAGCTCGGCCGCGACGGCTTTCGCCCAATCCTGGCCGGCCCCCGTCAACACCGGCTTCCCACAATACAACGCCCTCGACACCACTCCCGCCATTACGCGCCAGGACGAGGGGAACGTAAGGTTTGACGAGACGTTATCGAGCCACGACAGCGTTTTCGCGCGTTGGACCGGCCTCAACCAGCCGGTGACCAGTTCGGGCGGATTCGTTGGATACAAGTCCGGCGTGTTTTTCCACACCGATAACATTGCGACCAGTTGGACGCACACCTTCTCGGGCAGCGCGGTTTTGAATTTGACCCTGGGGCGCAATCAGGCGAACTACATTAACCCCTCGACCTACACCAACCTCCCTTCGGGTTTCCTCTCCAACGTGGGTTTCTCGAACGACTTTACGGGCGGTTTCATTGGGGGGGCGACCGCGATCCCGAGTCTCAGCATTCCACAATTTGCCGGTGGAGGAACGAACGTCAGCGAAACGATCATGTCCCACATGTGGGAATTCAAAGGTGATTTCTCCAAACTCTGGGGCCGCCACACGTTCAAGATGGGGGCAGATTTCACCAGCAACAATGCCGAGGCTCTCTACGAAAATGAAAGCGTCTCCTTTGCAAATCAAGAGACCTCCTGCACCTTCGTGTATGCATGCCAAGGAGGTACGGTGGGAGGCGTCGGTTTTGCCTCCTTCCTGCTCAATGTTCCGGACAGTGCGGGCCGGCGCAACGTGCATGAAACCGAGCATGGCGGGTGGGTGGATGGGTTCTACATCCAGGACCAGTGGAAGGTTAACGATAGGTTTACCGTGAACTTGGGCCTTCGCTATGACGTTACCCTCATACCCATCTATGGAAACGAACAAGAGAACACCGACACGACCGGTGATGTGGACTTCAATAATGGTACCTACGTACTCCAGAAGATGGTCCCGGCCTGCAACCCTCCCTCCGTCGAGGCGCCGTGCATTCCGGGTGGGACCTTGCCCGCTCACGTGGTGATTACCCCTCATTCGAACCACGCGATTTACAGCAACACGTTTGACAACTGGCAGCCGCGCATCGGCTTTGCTTATCGCGTGCGGCCAACCCTGGTGGCCCACGCCTCCATCGGGCGATTCTTCGATAACTGGGCGGCGGACACGCAGACGGCCCAGAACACGGAAGGCTCCTGGCCGCAGCTCGGGCAGCTTCTGGCCAACAATTTGAACCATGAAGTGGTGCCCAACGTGAGCCTTACGAACCCGTTTGCGGGCGCTGCGCAGGCAGGAGTACCGGCGACGACCCCCTTCCAGAGCCCCGGGTTTGTCGAGTGGTACATGAATCCTCTGCAAAAGAACCCCTATTCCGACCAGTGGACGGTGGGACTCGAGAAGCAACTGGGTACCGCGACCACCATCTCCGGCAACTACGTAGGCTCCAATAGCCGGCGGATGGATGTGGGCGGCAACTATAACGTGGCCCTGGAACCGGGACCCGGCCCCATTGACGTACACCAGGCCGATGGAGCTACTTGGACACCCGACCCTCGCCAGCCCTACCCCTATATCCCCCCCACTTTTTTTGATCGGGATACCGGGTATGCCCATTACGAGGCTTTCCAGTTTTCCATGAACCACAAGACCTCAAAGGGCTTCTCGTACCTTCTGTCCTATACCTATTCCAAGGTCATCAACACGGGGACCGACGGGTGGTATGGCGCGGACGGCGGAGCTCCGCAAGTTCCGTACACCTTGAGCGCCGATCGGTCGGTCGCGGGCTTTGACCTGACCCATATCCTCTCGTTTAGCTGGGTTTATCAAGTGCCGTTCGGCAAGGGTATGCGCTTTAAGTCGGACAACAAGGTGCTGAATTACACGGTCGGCAACTGGCGGTTCAATGGAATCTTCTTCACCTCCAGCGGGCAACCCTTCAATGCGGGCGGACTCGGAGACATCGCCAATACGGGCAATATTACTGAGCGCGCCGATCGCCTGGCGGGTGTTTCACCCTTCGCCAATAAGGGGACGGCAGCACCGGACGGGGTTTATTGGCTTAACACGGCGGCATTCCAAATTCCCACCACCTTTACTTACGGAACAGAAGGGCGAAATGATCTGCGCATGGACTGGCCGAGGAACTTTGACCTCTCCTTGTTCCGGACATTCCCCTTCACCGAAACCAAGAACCTGGAGTTCCGATGCGAGCTCTTTAACGCGTTCAATACTCCTCGCTTCGGTCAACCGGACTCCACCCCTGGGGATCAGTACTTCGGCCAAGTCAGTTCCACGGCCAACGCTCCACGCATCATCCAGCTCGCCTTGAAGTTTTATTTCTAAGCCTCTAGACTAATACGTCTGGAGGCGGTAGGAAGGCGAGCGGATCGATGACCAGTGTTCAACGGGGGGCGCGGAAAGGTTTAAGCCTTAGATTCCGCGCCTCCCGATTTTTTTTCTGGTATGTTTTCCCGGGATTAGTGCTCGTGTTTTTTTCTCCGCAAGCCCGCGCCCAGTCAAGCCCCACAGCGCCGGCAACCAGCCTGCCGGAGTCTTGTCAGGCCGCGGGCAAGGCCTCTCCCCAGACTTCCAAGCTTCTTGCAACGCTTGCCAGCCATCCTACGCCCAGTGGCTATAACACGCTGGGCGCCCAATGGGCGCAGGGTAAGAAGTTTGACTGCGCCATCGCCGCCTTTGATGCCGCCTTGCGCCTGGACCCCGGCGCCTGGGACGCGCGGTACAACAGGGGCCTGGCATTAATCTCCCACCGGGAGTATGCGCGGGCGGTCGAAGACTTAAAAGTCGCGGTGCAGGGAAAGCCCGGCTCCTTCGCCGCGCATAACGCTTTGGGACGTGCCTATCGTTCTCTCGGCCAGTTCGACCCCGCCACGGACGAGTTCAAGAGCGCCCTGGGGTTGAACCCCCGCTTCGCCGACGCCGCGCTTAACCTTGCGGACATCGCCCTGGAGGAGAAGCGCTATGTAGCGGCCATTGACTATGCGCAGCAGGCGCTGGAAAAATCCCCTCCGCCGCGCATGGCGGAACAACTTGAAATGGACCTGGCCGTGGCTTATTTCCAAAACCAGGAATATCCCAAGGCCGCTGGGTTTTTCGCCAAGCTGGTGGCGGCCCATCCCGACTCGGCCCGGTTCCATCTTAATCTTGCCAACTCCTACGCCCATTACGACGAGTACATTAAAGCCGCCACGGAATACAAAGAAGTCCTTCGGCTCGAGCCGAAAAACGACGCTGCCGGGCTGTCGCTGGCGAAAGCGTACCTGACCTTGGACCAGGTTCAGGAGAGCCTGCCCTACTTGCGCGACTACATCCGCAATCAACCGCAAGATCCGGAAGGCTATGCGATTGAGGGACACGCGTATCGCGTCCTGGGACGATTTGCCGACGCCGTCCCGGTTCTGCGCCGCGCCGTGGCCTTGAATCCGGCCAGCTACGAGGCGCAATACAACCTGGGCTTTTCTCTGGCGCGCCGGGGAGAAACCAAGGAAGGCATCGAGCATCTCCGCGAGGCGGCGCGGCTCAAGCCCGATGCCCCCGACCCGGCTTACCAGCTCGGCTTGCTGCTTTCCCGGCAAGAGGGCGCCCAAGCGGGTCAAAGTGAGTTCCAGAAGTTTCAACACCAGAAGGAGGAAAACCAGCGCTTCTTTCGCGCCGATACCCTGAATGAGCAGGGCAACAAGGCGATGCGCGAGGAAAGATGGCGCGACGCGGTGGCCGAGTACAAGGAGGCCATAAGCCTGAACCCGGACGACGCCCCGTACCACTACAACCTGTCGCTAGCCTATTCCAAGCTCGGCGATCGCGCCCAGGAGGAGGCGGAGCTGGCCAGGGCGGTTCAAGTTGACCCCAAGTTGGCCAAGGCCCGCAACCAGCTCGGGCTCCGTTATACGGAAGACGGCAGGGCCGACGACGCCGAAAAGGAATTACGGGCGGCGCTCGAGGCCAACCCCCACTTTGCGGAGGCGGAGAGTAATCTGGCTGTGCTCTACGCCCGCCAAGGCAAGGACCAGGAAGCGGAGGCGCTATTCCGCAAGGCTCAGGAAGACGATCCCCACTACGCGCAGGCGTTTCTCAACCTCGGGCTCATGCTCGCCGGCCGGGGGAGATGGCAGGAGGCCGAGCAGGAGTTTCGCCACGCCCTGGAGATCTCCCCCGACAATCCCAACATTTACGAGGTCCTGGGGAAGACTGAGGCCAAGCTGGGTCACGGAAAAGAAGCGGTGGAGATTTTCCGCAAGGTGGTGCGTTTGCAGCCCGCGTCGGCCAATGCTCATTTGAATCTCGGCATTGCGCTGGCGGATCGTTACGACTTGCCGGACGCCCTGGAAGAGTTTTCGGAAGCCGTGCGGCTCGACCCGCAGTCGGCTGCCGCCCACTGCAACCTGGGACGGGCGCTTTACGATACGAACCGACATGCCGAGGCTCGGGTTGAACTGGAAAAGGCTTGCGCGCTGAACCCTGATTACCCCGAGGCCCTTTACCTTTTGGCCCAGGCCGAGAGGCGGCTCGGCGACCTGCCCAAGTCCACCGAGATCCTGGAGCGCCTGGTGAAGCTCACCCCCCGCCATGCCGACGCGCAAGCGCAGCTCGGCCAGAACCTGCTGCGCCTGGGCAGGACCGACGAGGCTATCGAACATCTGCGCGCGGCGGTAAGCGCCGACCCCGATAATACCCAGGCCCTTTACAACCTGGCCGAGGTCTTGGCCAAAGCGGGAAAGCCCGATGCCCAGGAGTACATGGCCCGCTTCAACGAGCTCGAAAAACAGCGGCAGCTCACCGACCGCGTGCAGAAATTGGGCAATTTTGGCTTGGAGGCGGCCCGCGCCCAGAACTGGACCGACGCCATCGAGGACTTCAAGCAGGCTCTCGAACTCTGCGGCCCCTGCGGCTTCAGCGAGGACCTCCATCGCAACCTGGGACTGGTTTACTGCCAGAAGGGCGACGTCGAGGAGGGCAAGCGCGAGCTGGAAACCGCGCTGAAGCTCAAACCCGATGACGCGGATGCCCAAAAAGTCCTGGAAATCCTCGGGTCGGTTGGGAATAAGCCGGGAATTCACAACTGATCGAAGGGAGCGAGGGTCTCGGGCCGCTACTGGATGGCGAATCGGACTTTTTGACCGCTTCTGACGGAATGAGAATTTGGTGTTTTCAGATAATAACGAACTTACACACAATGGAGGAAATTACCGTATGATACCCAATCATGGAATGTCAAGGCGAGAGCATTTGCGATGGTGGGGAGCGGGGGCGACGGCGCTTGCCGCCGGGGCGCTCGCCCCACCCTTGGCGGCCGGCCAGGAGAAGCAGCCGCCGGAGAGTCCTGAGGTGGTCGCTGACCGGGCCCGCCGGATGCAATGGTGGCACGCCGCCAAATTCGGTATGTTCATCCACTGGGGTCTGTATAGCGTGTACGGGCACCACGAGTGGGCCATGGAAGAGGAAGGCATCCCAGTGGCCGAGTACGAGCTGTTGGCGAAACAATTCAAACCCCAGCCCAACGCGGCGCGCGCCTGGGCCAAGCTGGCCAAGCAGGCGGGCCAGAAGTATATGGTGATGACCACCAAGCATCACGAAGGCTTTTGCAATTTCGATACGAAGCTGACCAACTACTGCGCGGCCAAACAAGGTCCCGGACGCGATCTGGTGGCCGAGTACGTGGAGGCCGCGCGCGCCGAGGGTCTGCGCGTGGGGTTCTATTATTCCCTCATGGATTGGCATCATCCCGACGGCGCGCGTTGCGCCACGGATGAGGCGGCGCGCCGGCGCTTCGTGGAATACACCCACGGGCTTGTCCGCGAACTCATGACCAACTACGGCAAGATCGATGTTCTGTGGTATGACGTGGATTGGCCGCTGGATCCCAAAGGTTGGGAATCGGAAAAGATGAACGCCATGGTGTTCAAACTTCAGCCGGACATCATCGTCAATAACCGCAACGGCGTGCCGGGGGACTTTTCCACGCCCGAGCAGGAGATTCGGGCCTCGCGATCTGGCCGGGCATGGGAAAGCTGCATGACCATGAACGACAGTTGGGGATACCAAAGGGCTGATGACAATTGGAAAAGCGCCAAGACCCTGGTCGGCAACGTCATCCAATGCGCCCAGGGCGGAGGCAATTACCTGTTGAACATTGGCCCCAAGGGAGACGGCTCCATCCCCGAGGAGTCGGTGGAGCGGCTGACCGCCGTGGGCCGCTGGATGGATAAGCACGGCGCGACGATTTATGAAACGGAACGGTCACGGGTGAACGATTCGGTGTTTGCCGGCTTCACGCGCAAGGGAAACACCCTCTACGTCCAGGTGGCCAACTGGCCGGGCAGCAAGGTGGCGGTGGGCGGGATAAAGACCAAGGTCACCTCCGCCAAGCTCTTCACCACGGGCCAGAAGGTGGAACTCAAACAAGAGAAGTTTCGCGTGCAGTTCGTGGGATTGCCGGAGCAGGCGCCGGAACAGCCGGTCTCGACGATCGCCGTGGAGTTCGAGAGCGAGCCGGTTCAGGACAACGAGTGGACGCGCCGGGAGCGTCCGCGCCGCGGCGTGGGCGTGTAGTCCGCCGTCCACGTGCGGCGGTCCGAAGCCAACACTGAGCTATTAATTTAGCCGATTGCCCTCTGGGCGGTAGTCCGCCCGGAGGGCCTCCTGCCGGCTGGCCGGGGTTGGTCACGCGAATCCGCGGTGCTTAAGAAACCGTGGCATAATCAGGCTGCTGTGAGTCCTCATCTCCTTCAAGGCGTGCCTCAGCGCGCGCGCGTTTACCGTCGGTCTCGCGAAGCGCTACTGCCTAGTGCGATTCTAGCCCTCGCCTTTGGGGCGGGGGCGGGGCTTTGCATCGCCGGCAGCGCGCCATCGCAGACTGCCGGGGCGGATCTAAGGCCTGCCGCGTTGCTGCCGGGGAGCTGCAAGCCCGGCGCCAAGACCGACGCCAGGATCGTCGAGATCTGGAATGCCCTGGGCGCCCACCCGGCCGCGGACGGCTACAACGACCTGGGGGCGTTGTATGCCGGAAGAAGCGAGGAGAACTGCGCGATTCCTGCCTTCGAGGCGGCGGTGCGCCTTGATCCGGCATCGTGGGAAGCGCACTATAACCTGGCTCTCGCGCTGCTCCACCAGGACAAGCGGGCGGCCGCGGAAGAACACCTTCGCAAGGCCATCGCGCAGAAACCGGACGCCTTTGCCGCACACAATGCCCTGGGGACGATCCTTCAGGAGAGCGGCGACCTGGACGGGGCGGCGGGTGAATTCAAGGCGGCGATTGCGGCCAATCCCAGGTTCCCCTTCGCCTATTACAACCTCGCGCAGGTGTTCTCGACCCAGAAGCGCTTTGACTCGGCCATCTACTACCTCCGGCAGGGACTGGCGGTTTCTCCACCTCCTTCGCTCGCCGACGACATGCGCTTGGCGCTGGCCATGGCGTACTCGCTGAACAACAACAGCAGCGCGGCGATTCCTCTTTTCCAGAAGCTCGTCGCCACCCAGCCGGAATCCGCCGAACTGCGCTTCAATCTGGCCACGGCTTTAGCGCGCAATCAGCAATACCAGCCGGCAGCGGAGGAGTATCAGGAGGTCTTGCGGCTCGATCCATCCAACGATCTCGCGCGGCTGTCTCTGGCCAATGCGGACGTGATGCTGAGCCAGTTCAGCGCGGCAGTTTCGGTTCTCAAAGACTATGTCCGCCACAAGCCGGAGGAGTTCGAGGGCTACAACCTGCTGGGCCAGGCGTACAAGGGACTCGGTGAATTTCCCGAGGCCGAAAATGCCCTGCGGCACGCGATCGTGCTCGATCCCGCCCGGTACGAGGCGCACTACAACCTGGGCTTGGTGCTGGAGCGAACCGGAAAGCTGGATGAGGCAGTGGCAGAACTCGAAACCGCCAAAAAGCTGAACCCCAACGCGTCAGAGGTGCTCTACCAATTGGGGCTGACCCTTGCGAAAGCCAAGCAACAAACCGCCGCCAGCCAGGAGTTGCAGGCTTTCCAGCAGGTGAAGCAGAAAAGCGATCAGGCGGTGGAGGCTGGCAATCTTAACAACAAGGGCAATCAACTGCTGTCGGAAAGAAACGCGCAAGGGGCAGCGGAGACTTACCGTGAAGCGCTGAAACTCGATCCCGGCAACGCCCAGATGCACTACAACCTCTCACTGGCGCTCGACAAACTCGGCGACGAGGCGGGCGAACAGGCCGAGCTCGAACGCGCCGTCCAACTCGATCCCAACCTCGCTAACGCGCACAATGACCTGGGACTGCGCTATATGGCGAGCGGGCGCAATTCCGAGGCGGAGAAGGAGTTCCAGTCGGCGATTGCTATCAGCCCGCAATTCGCGGAGGCCAAGAGCAACCTGGGAGTGCTCTACGGGCGCGAACATCGGGATGAAGACGCCATCGGCCTGTTTGAGCAAGCCGTCAAGGACGATCCCAAGTACGCACAGGCCTTTGTGAATCTCGGCTTGGTGTTGGCCGAGAAAGGAAAGCTGGGCGAGGCCGAGGAGCAGTTCCAGAATGCTCTGAAAATATCACCCAATCATATTGGCGCGAACCGCGCGTTGGGAATGGTAGAGGTCAAAATGGGTGAGAGCGATAAGGCCGTCGCGACCTTCGAGAAACTTGTGCGTCTGGAGCCAAACTCGGCGTCGGCCCATTTGAATTTCGGTCTGGCCCTGGCGGACCGCTACGATCAGTCGGGAGCTTTGCGGGAATTTTCCGAAGCCGTACGCCTGGACCCCAACTCGCCCGCCGCGCACTACGACAAGGGCCGCGCGTTGTACGATCAGAACCATCCGGAGGAAGCCCGGAGCGAGCTTCAGATGGCAATGCGCTTGGTACCGGAGGATCCTTCGGTGTTGTATTTGTTGTCGCAAGTCGAAAGACAGCTCGGCAACCTTTCCGGTTCCACCGAACTTCTGGCTAAACTTGTACAAATCGATCCGGGCAACTCGGACGCACAGTTCCTGCTGGGCCAGAATCTGCTGCGCCTGGACAAGCCGCAGGATGCCATCGCGCACCTGAAAGCGGCAGTGGAGGCAAACCCCGACAATTCCGAGGCCTTGTACATCCTGGCACAGACCCTGCAAAAGGCGGGCAGCCCGGATGCGCAGACTTACCTGAACCGCTTTCAATCACTCGAGCAGCGCCGCCACGTGATGGACCGCGTGCAGGAACTTGGCCGTTTTAGCGTGGAAGCCGCCAGCGCGCGGAACTGGGAGCAGGCCATCGGCGATTTGAAGGAGGCCATGGACATCTGCGGCCAGTGCTCCGACAATGCCACGCTGCATCGCGACCTCGGCCTGATTTACTGCCGCAAAGGCGACCTGGAAAAGGGGAGAAGCGAACTGAAGGCGGCATTGGCATTGAAGCCCGACGATGCCGACGCGCGAAAAGCAATGGATATCCTCGACGGCCTCGGCAAAACGCCGGCGGCCTCGCCCTAGCTTCGGGAAGCTCTGCTGGCACGCCGCTGGTTTGACCGGCGAGGCAAATCGTGGATCATGTCGCACGAGGATTGGCTCAAGCAGCCGGGTAACTACAAGGTCTTAAGATGAGGGTTCAGTTGGTAGGCCCGGGCGAACTCTTGCATTGCGTCTTCGGCCCGGCCAAGCTTGGCAAGCGCCTGCGCCAGATGTAAATGCAGCACCGCGTTGGTGGCATCGCGCTGCAAGGCCTGTTGATATTTCCCCACCGCCACATCGTACTGGCCATTCCCGGCCAAGGCAAACCCTAAACTGTCAAGAATGTTAGCGTCGCCGGGACGAATCCGCAGCGCCCGGTCAAGATACGGGATGGCCTCGTCGCATCGGCCTGCCTCCGCCAGTGCATACCCGAGGGCATTAAGGGCTGTGGCGTCGTTCGGTTCAAGGGCAATGGCTTTCCGGTACTCGGTGATGGCCTCGGCGCTCTGCCCCTTACTCTCCAGGGCGATGCCGAGATTGGTGTGCGCCAAGGCGTCGTCGGGCCGCAGGGTAAGAGCCTTGCGATACTCGGCAATCGCCTCGTCGTACTGGCCCTTGTGCCGCAGGGCGACACCCAGGCTAGTGTGCACGTCGGCATCGTCCGGATTAAGGGCCAGGGCTTTCCGGTACTCGGCGATGGCCTCGTCGTATTGCCCCCGATGGGCAAGGGCGGCGCCGAGGTCTTTGTGCGCCAAGGCGTAATCCGGTTTAAGGGCGATGGCTTCCCGGTACTCGGCGATGGCCTCATCATATTGGCCCAGGTTCCCCAGGGCAGCGGCCAGGTTGGTGTGCCCCAAAGCGTAGTCCGGTTTGAGGGCCAGGGCTTTCCGATATTCGGCAATGGCCTCGTCGTATCGGCCCATGTTTCCCAGCGTAGCGCCCAAGTTGGTGTGCGCGTCGGCATTGTCGGGATTGATTTCCAATGCCCTCATGAATTGTCCTCGAGCTTCTTCGGTACGGCCTTTGCCGGCCAAGGCAAGGCCCAAGTGATTATGGAGATCCGCGGACTCGGGATAGTAGTCCAACCCGTTTTCGAAACTCAGGATGGCGTCATCGGGCCGCCCTGCTGCCAACAGGGCGCGCCCCAAGTTGTCGTGGATGGAGTGGTATTGCGGGTTCAGCTCCAGCGCTTTTTGATACTCAGGGATGGCTTCCGCGTATCGGCCTTTCATCACGAGAGCGGCGCCCAGGTTATTGTGAATCCGGGCGTCATCCGGATTGGTCACAAGGAGTTCTTTCCATTCGGCGATCGCCTCGTCATACTGGCCCTTTTCCCCCAATTCCGCCGCATGGTTAAACTTCTTATACATGTCGACCGCCGGCGTCGCAATGGCCGCCATGCCGTCTGGTGGAATGTTGACAAACTCGGGAAGGTTCACGGCGCGATTCGCGGCCGTCGAATTGTCAATGAGGATGGCGGGGCTGTCGTTCCCCTGCTCGTCGATGTGGGTGAGGTACATCTGGGTGTACGGCGAGCGGGCCTTGGAGGAAAAGACCAACCATCGACCGTTGGGCGAGAAGCTGTGCCAGGAGTTCATGAGTGGGGTATTGCAGCGCATCCGCCTCGCTTCCCCACCCTGGGCCGGCACGATATAAAGTTGACTGTCGGGGCGCATCAACTGGGCGTTGCGGCACTGGACGAAGACGATCCACTTGCCATCCGGCGAGACCTTGGGGAATGTGTTACTCATGCCATTGCCGGAAGCGCCGGCGATGGCCTCCGGCTGCCCGCCTCGTCCTTCGTTGAAGGGAACGCGGTAGAGATCGTATTGAATCTGCACTTCCGCCGGGTCGTTGGCGTAGGCGGCCAGCTTTCCGTCCGGGGGATAGGATTCCCGCGCCTCCGCCCGGGCAAAGACCAGGTAATTGCCATCCGGGCTCCAAAAGCCGTCTGTCTGCACGTAGCGCGGATCGTCAGCGCCCGGCAGGGGTTGCCGCTGGCCAGTCTCCCGGTTGTACCATGCCAGGATTCCGCGCGTGGGATAAAAAACCTGGAGGAACCGGTAGTCCTTGAAATTGACCACGTAGTAGTTGCTCTGGGGAGGACGGTCCGCGGGATTCACCGTGGTGACCACATACTTTCCATCCGGGGAAACCTGTGACATGAACCCCACGCGGTTCAGGCCGAACTGCCGGTCGTGCGAAGGATTCCAAGAAACCATGTCGCTGGCGTTAATGACCATTTGCGGTTTGACGGGAACGACCGCATAAAGCCCTTTGTCGTTCCCGGGGCCATCCATATCCATCCCCATCGTCTTGCCATCGCGAGAAAAGGAATGGCAATTGGCGCAGGTGACCATGTCCTTAAGAACCACGCGGCTCTCGGGCTTCCCGATGTCGCGCAGCCGCCACTCGATCAGTTTAAATGCTGCTGGGGCCAGAGGCTTGATGATCCCCTTCTCTGTTTCCGAAGGCATCAGCGGCACATCGCGGTAGAAGATGGGCGCACCGACGGGGTCCTTGGACGTGTGGAGAGCCACGCTCCCCCGCGACACAGCGTGCTGGGAGTCATGCTCGCTGAACCCGCTGATCGTCACCACCGCTGCGCCCGTCACGGAGTGTTTCTTGATCGCCTCCCAAACCTCGGCGGCGGGAATCCAGGTGTGGGCCGCAGCTTGTTCCGGCGAGAGTTTGGGCAGCTCATTCGTGGAAGAGACGCAGCGCGGGTCAATCTCGCCGATGGCCAGGCGTTCACCGGCGGATGGCGCGTGGATTCCACTCGCGCCGTCGCTGAACACGATGTCAATCCGCCAGTGGGTGTTCTTTTCCATGGGATCGCGCCAGATGAAGGTAGGTGGGGTAATCTCGGGAGGAAAAATCGATCCGTCGAGAGGATAGTCGATGGTGATCGAAGCCGCGTGCGCCGCAACCACTCGTGCTTGGGCCGGGGGTCTCGCAACACCCCAGTCGGCCACCGTTAGCGTCGCGAAGATGGGAACCAAGAATATCAGGGCGACTTTGGCGAAACTTGCCAGGCACACCCTTTCGCAGTCCCTCGTGGTGGACTGCACCGACTGAGGGTGTGACGGTCTAGCTGGAACGTATGGGTTTGGCCTTTCCGTTCGAATCCCCATTTTGCCCTGCGAAGGCCTAAAAGTTTACATCCGCCCATCTAGGAGTGTCAAACTCCGCATTCTTCCTGACCCGCCCTTCTGCCATTGTTGCTTGAGGTAGCGCCACCGGCTTTCGCTTTCGGGGTTTCTAATGGCGCTGCCCTGCTGCCGTCCACCGCTTCAATCAACACTTGTTGCGCGGAGGCATGGAGAGTAGGATACGTGTACGGGGTATGCTCGTCATGGTCCTTGTCCTCAAGGGTGTGATGTTATGAGAATCCCCTTTCGAGTGATGATTCTCCTGCCGGCGTGTTTCCTGTCCATTTCCATAATGGCAAAGGGCGGTGCAGGGGGTGGCCAAGCTGGACCGGTAGGCTTGTCGGTCAACAATGATCCTTACCTTAATCCCTTGATCCTGCAAAAGACCTGGCTCGTGTCGGGGAAGGTTAAGACTGCCGACGGCGATCCCGTGCGGAACGCCTCGGTGCTGGTGACGCCCCTGGTTCCCGCGGCTTCCCGAACCCTCACCACCAATGCCCAGGGAGAGTTCCGTACGGAGTTCCAAGTGATTCTCAGTAACGTGCAGGATGTCCTCGTATTCAGCGCCATCTTGACGGCAAAGGCGAAAGGCTTTCACACGGCACATGCGTATGTGAACTATGGCCGCTCGGGGAAAACCTGGGAAGTTCCTCTTACCCTGCATGGAATGGAGGAAGACCCCGACCTGCTCTCCTCATCGGATTTGATCTCCGCCTTGACTCCCAAGCTGAAACAACTCGGGCCTGAGGACGGCCTGGCGGCGAAGAGTGAGAAGGAATACATGCGGAGTGTGGCGGAATATTTCGACCAAAACAAGCCTGACCAAGCCGTGCCGCGCCTCTTCAAACTCCTGGGGGATAATTCTTCGTGTACCGGATGCAGGACCATGCTGGGGCTCATGGAGATGGGCTGGTTCGACTGGGACGATGCCTATAACAATATTGCCGAAAGTGTGAATGCTTCGCTGCACGATCGAAAAATGGGACGTCCCGAACCCCTGGCAGTTTACGGGACCTGGTTGAATTGGCAGCATGACCCGGAAAAGGCGGAACCCTTTTTCCTCGAAGCGCTCAAATTCTCCCCCCATGACGCGCTTGGCCTTCAGGAACTCGGCCGTACGCGGCTGTTTTTGCAAAACTTCGAGGGCGCGAACGATGTCCTAAAGAAGGCCTTGGCCGCTGGCGCGGGGCCGGAGGCGCGGCTTCTTTATGTCCAATCCTGGCTGGGCGTGGGGCGTTCCGATGAGGCCGCCGCGGAAATGAATCGTTTTCTTGACGGGCGTGACGTGAACAAAATGCCGATTCGGGTTCGCCGCGTGTACGCGAGCGTTCAGAGCCGGGAAAAGGTGGAGACCCGCTACGCCAAGGCCAAGCCCAAGAAGAAAGGCTATGAGCCCGCCGATTTCCTCGAGCACCCTCCCGCGGAAATGGTCCGCGGTCTCGAACCCGCCAAAGACCAGGCGCAGTTGACTTCCATCCTCGATGCGGCGGGAGCGAAGATTTTGGAATTGATCAAGAACTTCCCCAATACGAGCTCGCTCGAGGCAATCCACCAGGAGAAATTGGGCCGCACGGGGGGAGTCCACGGTGAGCAGAATGAGAAGTTCCGGTATTTGTGTATGGTGCCGCGCGAGGCGGGGCAGCCGGGCTTCGTCGAATATCGCGCTGATTTTTCAGGAAATGCCGCTGTGCCCAAGGGGGTGTCCGAAGGGTTCATGCTGACCACGGGGTTTTCCTCAACCACCTTCATTTTTCATCCTCTTTACCGCTCCGAGAGCACTTTTCGTTTCCTCGGAAGACAGAATGTTAATGGCCGGAATGCGTTTGTGGTCGCCTTTGCGCAGATTCCCGGAAAAGCCCGCATCAATGGGAACTTCCAGACGGGGCCAACCCTGGCAACAACGCTTTCGCAAGGCCTGGCTTGGATCGATCCGGACAGTTATGAGATTCTTCGCCTCCATACGGAACTTCTGGCGCCCTTACCCGAACTTCGGCTGCGAAAGGAAACATTGAATATCGACTTCAATGCGGTCCACTTTACCCATCTGCAACAAGCCCTCTGGCTGCCCAAGGAAGTCACCGTGACCCTCGATTGGAATGGCAAAGTACTCCGGAATCGGCACGAGTATTCCGACTTCAGAATTTTCAACGTGGAAGCTTCGGAAAAGGTTGGGGAACCGAAAAACTCCAAGGATACTACCCAGTCGCCGCCCGAGCCCGCGGTTACACCGTGACTTGGCAGGTTCTGCGCTGCCCATTCAATCGCCCCTGCCTGGGGCAGCAACGAAGCTGTTGTGATGCGTTGAGGCCCATATCCCATGAAGACCATCATCTTGGAACAACCGGGCAAGTTTAAGCATATCGAAACTGCGCAGCCGGGCGCGCCGGGAACGGATGAAGTGCTGGTCAGAGTATTGACGGTCGGCATTTGTGGCACCGATCTCCACGCCTTCGAGGGCACGCAGCCCTTCTTCGCCTATCCGCGCATTCTCGGGCATGAGCTGGCGGTGGAAGTGGTTGAGGCCGGCGGCGCCGTCGGGGATTTCCAGCCCGGCGACCGCTGTGCGGTGAACCCCTACATGACCTGCGGCAAGTGCGCCGCGTGCGTGCGCGGGCGGACGAACTGCTGCGCGACGATGCGCGTCATCGGGGTGCATAGCGATGGGGGCATGCGCGACCGCATCCTTCTGCCGGCGAAACAAATGTATAAGTGCGCGAAGCTGCCGGCGGAGCAGATTCCGCTGGTGGAGACGCTTGCCGTCGGCATCCACGCCGTGGGGCGCGCGGCGGCGCAACCGGGAGAGCGCGCCATCGTCGCGGGCGCCGGTCCCATCGGCTTGTCGGTGATGGAGTTTTTGCGGCTGGCCGGCGCCGATATCGCCGTGGTGGAGAAGCTGCCGGAGCGGCTCGCCTTCGCGGCCCGGCACTTTGGCTTGAAACGCTATTATCCCTCCCACCAGGAAGCGCGGCAGGAGGAGCCCTCGATGCTGGTGTTCGACTGCACCGGAGACCGGGGCTCCATGGAACAATCCCTTCACCTGCTCGAGCAGGGAGGCAAGCTGATCTTCGTCGGACTGATCAATGACCACGTTTCTTTGTTCGACCCGGACATCCACCGCCGCGAAGCCACCATCCTGTCGAGCCGCAATAGCGTTCCCGCCGAGCACCATCGGGTGCTGCAATCGATGGAAAGCGGGCAGATCGATGTTGGGGCGTGGCCCACGGAGTTCGCCCCACGCGCCATCATGCCCCAGCGATTCCCCGCCTGGCTTCATCGGGAAGCGGGCGTGGTCAAGGCCGTGGTCGACTGGTCGTGACGGCCTCCACTATTTTGTTTTCTGCCCTTTGATGGTCTGGGTTTGGTGCGCGCCCTTCATGGTATGGATGAGGAACCCATCCGCCCCCGGCAGCCACACCTCGGCCAGCACGTAATCCGTCACATATTCCGTATAGGAAGGCGCGAAGTTTCCCACCACGTCGAAGACAAGCTGGGCTTCGGCGAGAGGCGGACTCGGCTGCGCCAGCCGCTTCGTGAAGGCGACTTGAAATTCCTTGCCGGTCGCTTCCTGCCGCAGCGAAAGATGGCTATCGTCCTTGGGGACCACCGAGTATTCGCCTTTGGGGTGGCTGGCGCCGCCGGCCTGAAACGTGTACGGGATTGTGAATGTTCCCTGGGCAACGGCCTCCGCTGCCCCTGCGAAGAGGATCAAGGCCGTAACTGCTACCGCCCAAACAGCCAGACGTTTCATATGAATCCTCCTTACGCGTACCACCCCTCTGTCACACTGCCGAGAGACGCCTGCGTGGAGGGAACGCCGTTTTTCATGGCGTCTTCCATGGCCGCGACGAACATATCGATTTCCTCGAGCGTGGTGTAAATGTTGGGCGACACCCGGAGGCACTGATAGTCAAAAACCTGGTTGGGCGGGGCTCCGCCCTTAAGCCCGACGACGATAATTCGGTACTTGTCCATCAGGAATTTCGAAAGGTCCCCGACGTCGATACCCTCGATATTGACCGCGGCCACCGCCCAAGCCTGGGGAGGCTCGCTGAGATCCGTCAGGATCTTGATGCGCGGATAAGCCTTCAGGGCGTTGGCCCAACGCAGGGTCAGGTAGCGCAGGCGGGCGGCCTTGCGGTCGCCGCCGATGGCCTGATGGTAGGCCAGCGCCTCGCCCAGCGCCGCCCGGATGGCCCACGGGTGCGTCCCGATGGCCTCGAACTTTCGAATGTCATCGTCCTGCTGTTCGGGGGCTGCCTGCAAGGGCCAGAATCGCGGGATCATCTCCTTGCGAACGTAGAGGCAGCCGTTGCCGATCGGAGCCAGCAGCCACTTGTGCAGGCTGACGCCGTAAGCGTCGCACCCGAGATCGCGCAGCTTGAAGGGGAACTGCCCCAGGGCGTGGGCGCCGTCGACGATGGTAACGATCCCTTTCGATCGGGCCAGGCGGGCAAGCCGCGTGACCGGAAACATCTGGGCGGTCAAGTTGGTGACGTGGCAGAAATGGAATACTTTGGTTTGCGGCGTGATGGCCTGTTCGAAACGGTGATAGAGGTCGTCGCCCGTGGTGGGCACGGGGAATTGCAGGCGGCGCACTTTGATGTTATCGCGCCGCATGCGCTGGTCCCACGTCGTCAACATGCGGGGGTAGTCCTGCTCGGTGGTGATCACTTCATCCCCGGCCTTGAGGTCGATCCCGTTCTGTGCGATTTGCAGCGACTCGCTGGCGCCGCGCGTCAGGGCCAACTCCTCCGCATCACATCCGAATTCCGCGGCCATGCGCAAGCGGATCGTCTGGATGCGCTCGGCAATGGGGCCTTGATAAAAAATGGGCGCCATGTTGATCATTTCCAGGTAACGCATTTCCGATTCCAGTGCCACCCGGGGCGTCGGGCAGGTGAAGCCGTTGTTCAGGTTGACGATGGTGCGGTCCAGCTTGAAATCCATCTGGATCTCCCGCCAGTAGAACTCGTCTTTGGCCACGTCTTCGGGCGATCGGCCGGCGACCGATTGGGACGCTGCCAGGACGCGCTCGAGATTTAATCCCCGGGTCGCGGACGCGACCGTTCCAGCGGCTCCGGCCGCACGCAGAAATGACCGTCGACTCCACATCGTAGGTCTCATTAAATACCTCCTTGATCTCTCCTGGCATTTATCCAGAATTTCCGATTCCAACTCGATGTCGCGGCGGAATCATACGCCAGCCACCCTGTCGATTCAAGCGAAGGTTATTCTTGGCAAACTTGCCGTCCGCGTCCTGTCCCACTAAAACGAAGTCGCGGTAGTTGGTGACCAGCACTTGCCGGTGTTTGCCCCAGTAGCGGGAAACATGCTCGCCGTCAGAATTCCAAAGAGGCCCTCTGGGCTCTGCGCCGAGTCGAGGACGCCAATCTCTTTTTTGTCGAGACTCCTGTACACCATGGGCTCGGGGCTTATACCTGGAATTTGAAAATTTTATCCACCCAAGACAGAATGTCTGATATTGTCATGGAGGGCACAATCCAAAAAAGAGGTGGCAAACTCATGACCAGGATGAGGATCCGTGGGAGCATGGTCGGCGTTGGTTTCGCTTTGGCTTGTCTGTTGTTGACAACCGCCGCCCGAGGCCAGGTTTCAGGGACCATGAGTGGAAACGTGACGGACACGAGCGGCGCGGTGGTGCCAGACGCGAAATTGACGGCAACCATCGAGGGACGCGGTACGACATTTACCGCGACAACAAACACCGAAGGCTACTACATCTTCACCGCGCTCGAGCCCGGAACCTACACCCTTTCCGTGGAGAAAGCAGGATTCGAGCATTATCTCCAAAAGGGTCTGGATGTTTCCGTGCGGCAGAACCTGCGCGTCGATGTTGCGCTGGTAGTGGGCTCGGTGAGCCAATCGGTGACGGTTACCGGCGGCGCCCGCCAGGTGGACACGGTCTCCGCCACGGTCTCGGGCCTGGTCAATGACCAACGCATCGTCGATCTGCCCCTCAATGGACGGAACGTCATCGATCTGGCGTCGATTTTGCCCGGCGTGTTGAACGTCAGCGCCAGCGAAGCGGTAACGTATGCGATTAGCGGCCCGACAATGAATGTCAATGGGGGAAGAGGAAACTGGAATTTCTTTACCCTCGACGGCGCCTACTTCTTGAACGGCGGACGCAACACCGGGTTGAACTACCCGCCCCCGGACGCGGTGCAGGAATTCCGCATGCAGACCGCCAGTTTCGACGCGCAATACGGCTTCAATGCCGGATCGCAGATGGCGGTGGTCTCGAAGACCGGAACCAATGCGTTCCATGGGGATGTTTATGAGTTTCTCCGCAACACCGTCCTGGATACCCGCAACTGGTTTTCCTTGGTCGTGCCGGCGCTGATTCGGAACCAATTTGGCGGGACGGCGGGAGGGGCCATCAAGAAAGACAAGCTCTTCTACTTCGGATCGTTCCAAGCACTCAATGAACATCCTCAGGCGGTGGCCAACGAGTCCGTAGTTCCCACGGGCCCGGAACGCACGGGCGACTTTTCGGGCGCCGGGGTTGTCTTGACCGATCCCATCAACTCCCTTACCGGCGCGCCTTTGACCACCTCGAGCGGGGCCCCCTGCGTGAGTAATAACATCATCGCGCCAAGCTGCATAAGTCCAGTGGCCCAAAAGGTCTTGAGCTATATCCCCACCCCCAGCAATGCGGCCGGGACGATTGTGGCGGTGGGCGCGAGCCCTGTGCACGTCTATAACTATTTTGGGCGTGTGGACGTCAATCTGAGCCCGAAAAACGTGCTCTTTGGCCACTTCTATATCGATCATAACGCCACGGTCGATCCCACGTCCGCGGGCACGCTGAGCACGTTTATGTCGGATGCTTACGGACTGCAAACCACCATGGCCGTACTGAGCGACACGTATACGATCAAACCCAACGTGGTAAACCAGGTGCTCGTTTCCTTTATGCGGTCCGCGTCGCGGGCGGCTCCCAACCGAACCTTCACGCCTACGGACTTGGGGATGGTCAACATGCCGCAATACGACCCCACCGGCGGCATCAGTGATGTGGTTAATGGGGCGTTTACGACGGATAGCAATTTTGTGGCCTCGGATGCGAAGTCGAATGACTATCAGATTCGGGACTCCATCACCTGGATCCACGGCCGGCACACGGTTGCCTTTGGTGGAGAGGATCTCTTCCCCGTGAGCTACGTTCAACACTCCCTGCAACAGCCGTCTTTCACTTACAGCGGCTCGCGCTCGGGAAATGCTTTGGGCGACTTCATGCTCGGCAGCTATTCGGAACTGCAAATGATGTTCAGCGGGATTGACGAGAATTCCTACACCAATCAGCCCGATCTCTTCTTCCAGGATACGTTTAAAGTCACTCCCCGTTTCACCCTTACCATGGGGTTGCGCTGGGAACCCGACTTGCTCTACTGGGATAAGTGGAACCGCATTGACACCTTTAAGCCCGGCGTGCAGTCCACGGTGGACCCGGACGCGCCGCCGGGAATTTTGTTCCCGGGCGACCCGGGCATTCCGCGCACCTTGGCGCCTGCGTCTTGGCACCCTTTCGCGCCGCGCGTGGGATTTGCCTGGGATGTGTTTGGGAACGGTAAGACCAGCGTTCGAGCTGCTTACGGCACCTTCTTCGACCGGTTAAATGGCGACGTCCTGGCCCAGGAAAACGGACCCTTTACGGGACTGATCACCGTGTACAACGGCCAGGACGTGAACCCGTTTGGTTCGGTGGGGATCGCCCCTCCCCCCGTGGTGACCACCAAATTCGGCTGCACGAAAATCTCCGCGTACCCCGGCGTAAGCTGCCCCCTCTTCCCGCTGCCGGTTTTTGGTTTCTTCACGTCGGGTAACTTGCATGTGCCCTACGTAGAGGAATGGAATTTCAGCATCCAGCGCCAACTCACCTCCAATACGTTGCTGGAGGCCACCTACATTGGGAATTCAGGGATTAAACTCAATAACCTGCGGAACTTCAACCCCGCCCAGTTCATTCCCGGAACGAGTTACAATTCCGCCACGGGAGTGGAAACGGCCAATTCTTCGCTCGAAAATTTGAATAGCCGCACGATCTTCGAGCCGGGAATCATCGCGCCCAATGCCTGGGACCTGGGTAACGACTGGCGGAGCTGGTACCACAGCTTCCAAGTCCAAGTGGACCATCACATGAGTCACGGAGTTTCGGTGATGGCCTCTTACTCGCTGGCCAAGGCCATCGACATGTGCTCGGCCTTTTGCGAAGGTTGCGGCAACGCGGCCAATCCCTTCAACCTGCGCAGCATGAGGGGGCGCGCTTCCTGGGATCGGCGGAATGCTTTCGTCGCTTCATACTTGTGGTCGCCTCCCGTCAGGTTCAGCGATCACTGGAAGAATGTGCTGATGGGCGGCTGGACGTTTAGCGGTATTACTACGATTCAAAGCGGTGAGCCCATCACTTTCAATTCCCCCGTGGACGTTGCCGTAAATGGGACCTATGCCGCTGAGCACGCGTTTCGAAACGGGCAGGCCATTGCCATGAATCACCCGAATCGCAACGCCTTCGTGAATGATTTCTTCAACACCAATGCCTTCGTCAACCCCACGTGTAGCTTTACTCCTCCTACCTCCCCGAACCCCCAAGTCATCGAACAGGAAAACTGCACCCCGGACAATATTACCTATTCATTGCTTGGACAATATGGCCAATCGGGACGCGACATCTTGAGCGGTCCAGCCTACAATGACACGGATTTCGCGGTCATTCGGGACTTCGGATTTAAAGAACGTTTCAAAGCCCAGTTCCGAGGCGAGTTCTTCAATATCTTCAATCAGGTTAATTTCGGCCAGCCGAACTCCACGGTGACCTCTTCAACGTTTGGCCAGATTACCAGCGCAGGTCCCGGGCGAATTATTCAGTTTAGTTTGAAAGTCATGTGGTGACGTGTTTCCAGTGGGGCAGTTTGACGTAGCGGCGGCTTTACGCCGCCATTGGGCGGGGTAAACTCGCCGCTACATTGTTAAACTGACCCACGGCCTTATTCCTTGGGGGCGGACCCTTGAGGTTTGAAATTCAGGAGTTCAATACCCGCGGCAAGGCAAGACGTGGAGCATACCGATGCCAAGAAACCAACCAGGCGAATGGTCGCAAGGTCGCTCTGAGGACAGGCCCGCAGGGGGTCAATCGGCCGTGCGGGGAGGAGCGGGCAGTGATGTTCTGTCCCGCCGGCAAGTGTTAAAGCGCATGGGGACTGGCATGCTTGCCGCCCCCCTCGCTGAGAGCTTTGCCAAAACTCCCCCGTCTGCCAACAGTGAACTTCTTGCGGGCAAGCCGTTGGCCCAGGATAGCGCCTCGGGGAAGATTCCGTTCTCATTGATCATTGATGATGGGTCGCCTGTGGACCCTTTGTTCTATGAAATCCCCGGATACGAGACCCCTTTGGTGGTTCCGCACGAATTCACGACGCGGGTAGCGGACACCATGGAGCGCTTCGACCTGCACGGGAAAATGACCCTGATCCCGATGCCGAGCTGCTTGGGACGCATCGACCAATCCCTCAAGCGTGTTCCCCCGGATCACTTGCAGGGGTTTTTGAAGATTGTCCGCGAACGAATCGCCCCGCGCTTTGATATCACGCCGGAATTTATTACGCACTTGAACGCCTATAATCTCAAGACCGGGAGATTTCAGCACATTTATGAAGATGTGTGGATTTCCCGGGCGCCGATCGAGGAAGTTGTCGACTACTTCGTTTTGGCCTTCACGATTCTCAAGAATGTCGGAATCAATTCCACCGGCCTGACCTCACCCTGGGACTCGGGCAACGACGTGGAGAAAAAGTATGCGCAGGCTTTGGGCGAGGCCCAGTCAAAGGTCTGGGGACGGGACTTGGCTTGGTATTTTCTGTGGAGCGTGAACTGGGGGCAGCCCCGAAAATTATCCATCGAGTACCAGGATCCGAGGAGCCATCAAACCGTCGTCAGCGTGCCCGCGAACGCTCCCGACGTTTTCTGGAGCATGGATCTCCCCACTCTTCCGGAGCGTAAACAGTTCATTAAGTCGAACATCGATCGTTTGGTGTCGGAGGATGGCCGCACGGGCCGAATTCGGGAATTAATCGCGGGAGGCTTTCCGGTCATCCTACTTACCCACTGGCAGTCACTTTATACGCAGGGTACGGGTCTGGGCCTGGAGGGACTTCAAACTTTGATGGAACGGATCCAAAACGTATTTGGGAATACCTTCGAATGGGTGTCGTGTTCGGAGCGTGCCAAACGCCTGGTCGAGAGTCAATCCACGCTCTCCCTCCCCTCCAACCGCGGGCTCGCTTTGGCATGATGCTGGAAAGGGATCAGCCGTCCCGCGAACTGGGATGTCGCCGACCTTGGCTCGCCCGGAGAACCCAAGCTTCAAGCCAGGCTTCTTGCTGCCCTGTTAGAATAAATTCATGGTGTCGGAGACCGGTCCCCATCGTCTTTCGTGGGCACACGCCCTCATTCAGGAATGGTTCCTGCGCCGTTTTGAGTTGCCCACGGAACCACAGGAACAGGGCTGGCCGCACATATTGGCGGGCAGGAACACACTGATTTCCGCGCCGACGGGCTCCGGCAAAACGCTCGCGGCCTTCCTGGCTTGCATTGACCGCCTGGTGCGCCAGGGGGTACGTGGCGAATTACGAGATTGCACCGCCGTGGTCTACATCTCGCCGCTGAAAGCTCTGGGAAACGACATTCAAAAAAACCTCGAGGCGCCTCTCGCGGAAATCACCCAACTGGCCGCAGACCGAGGGTTTTTGTTGCCGAGCATTCGCACCGCGGTGCGTACCGGTGACACGCTTCCGGGTGAGCGCCGGAGCATGCTGAAGCGTCCCCCGCACATCCTGGTGACCACGCCCGAATCACTCTACATCCTGCTAACGGCCGAGAAAAGCCGCGCCCTTCTCGGCGAAGTTGACACCGTCATTGTGGATGAAATCCATGCCGTGGCCGATGACAAACGCGGGGCGCACTTGGCATTATCGCTGGAACGGCTGGAAGAGTTGGTTGTCGCGAAGCGCGGTCAGCCGCCCGTGCGCATCGGACTTTCGGCAACCCAGAGGCCGATCGAACTGGTGGGGAGGTTCCTGGTGGGCGCGAGCCGTCCGGACCCGGCAATCGTGAACGTCGGGCAGCGCCGCCCCCTCGATCTTGCCGTCGAGGTTCCGGATAGCGAGTTGGGTGCGGTTGCCTCCAACGAAATGTGGGAAGAAATCTATGACCGGCTGTCCAACCTGGCCCGCAGTCATCGCTCGACCTTGGTCTTCGTTAATACCCGCCGTTTGGCCGAACGTGTAGCCCATCACCTGGCGGAACGCCTGGGCGAAGAGGTGGTGGGTGCTCACCATGGGAGCTTGGCGCGCAAGTTACGCCTGGAGGCGGAGCGCAAACTGAAATCGGGCGAAGCCCGCGTGCTGGTGGCGACCGCTTCCCTCGAACTGGGGATTGACGTCGGCACCGTGGACCTGGTCTGCCAGATTGGCTCCCCCCGCTCGATTGGCGTGGCCCTTCAGCGCATTGGGCGATCCGGGCACTGGCGCGGAGCGGTCCCCAAGGGGCGCCTCTTTGCGCAGACGCGCGATGAACTGGTGGAGTGCGCAGCCCTGGTCAGGGCCATGCGAACAGGTGAACTTGATCGGATTCACATTCCTGAAGCCCCGCTCGACATTCTCGCTCAACAGATCGTGGCGGCTTGCGCTTGCGAGGATTGGAAAGAGGCGGCTCTCTACGCACTGGTCCGCCGCGCCTACCCCTACCGCAATCTCCCGCTCGCGGATTTCGAGGCCGTGCTGGCGATGCTTTCGGAGGGTATCTCCGCGCGGCGCGGACGTTACGGCGCCTACTTGCACCGCGATCGAGTAAACGGACGCGTGCACGCCCGGCGGGGAAGCCGAGTCACGGCGATCACCAACGCCGGAGCCATTCCGCAAGCGGCGCTCTATACGGTGATCGCGGAGCCCCAAGGAGTAATGGTCGGCACGGTGGATGAGGACTTTGCGGTCGAGAGCATGAGCGGGGACATCATGTTGCTCGGCAGCACGTCGTGGCGTATCCGCCGCGTGGAGAGCGCCGCCGGCCGACTCCTGGTCGAGGACGCGCAAGGCGCGGCTCCCAACATCCCCTTCTGGCGTGGCGAAGCTCCGGCGCGGACGGAGGAACTTTCGCAGCAGGTGGCGGAGCTCCGCAGGAACATCGAGGGTTACATTTCTCGTGGGGAATCACCCCAGGCGCTGGCGTGGCTCAAGGACGAATGCGGCCTCGAAGACGCGGGAGCTGCGCAGTTGGTGGAATACCTCGCGGCGGGCCGAGCGGTGTTGGGCGCCGTGCCCACCCAGAAATCCATCATTGCGGAACGGTTCTTCGATGAGGCCGGCGGCATGCAGCTTGTCATCCACGCGCCCTTCGGAGGTCGGATCAATAAAGCCTGGGGACTGGCGCTGCGCAAGCGATTCTGCCGGACATTTAATTTCGAGCTCCAGGCGGCGGCGACCGAGGAAGGCATCAACATATCCCTGGGCGAGCAACACAGTTTTCCCTTGGCCGACGTTTTTCATTTTCTTCACCCCTCTTCCCTGCAACCGATTCTCGAACAAGCGGCGCTGGCGTCGCCGTTATTCGGCACGCGCTGGAGGTGGGATGCCACCCGCCAATTGGCGCTTCCGCGCGTTCGTCAGGGACAAAAAGTCCCGTTACACATCCAGCGCATGATTTCCGACGACCTGCTGGCTGCGGTTTTCCCGGACGCGGCGGCCTGCCAGGAAAACATTCAGGGCGATATCCGCATTCCGGATCACCCTCTAGTTCGCGAAGTCATGAAGGACGTTTTGACCGAGGCGATGGATATCGACGGGCTGCGCCGCGTGCTGGAGGCGATTGCGGAGGGAAGCATCCGATGCCTCAGTGTGGATACCCCCGTACCCTCCCCGTTCTCGCACGAGATTCTGAACGCCAATCCTTATGCCTTCTTGGACGACGCACCGCTGGAGGAGCGCCGGGCGCGCGCGGTCTCCATGCGCCGCGTGCTGCCGGAGGCGGTGCTCACCGAGATTGGAGGCCTCGATCCGCAGGCCATTGACCGCGTCCGCCAGGAAGCGTGGCCGGACGTCCGGGACGCCGACGAGTTAGAGGACACGCTCCAAACCCTGGTGGCTCTTCGCGAAGATTATTCGCTTAGCCGTGCCACGGCCATCCTGGCCGTAACCGATCACGAGCAAGATGCCCCTGGCACGCCTGGCGAAAGCGTGGGCGTCCAATGGGGACCTTACTATGAGGAATTGGCCTCAGCGGGTCGTGCGGCGCGAGCTGTAACGGAGAGCACGACCTATTGGGTTCCCGCGTCCCAAGCGCGGGCCTTTGCGCTGATTTATCCCGCCGCCGCGTTCATCTCGGAAGTTGCGTCCATCGAGCAGCCGAATCGCCCTCGCGAAGAGGCGTTGCGGGAGTTGGTGCGCGGTTGGATGTCGCATCTCGGGCCGATTGACGAAACGGCGCTCGCGCAGACTTTGGGCTTGCCCAAGCCGGATGTTCAGCAAGCCCTGCTGCAACTGGAAGCGCAAGGAGCAATTCTTCGCGGCCGATTTACGGGGGCTGGGGAAACCGAATGGTGCGATCGCCGCTTGCTGATGCGCATCCACCGGCTGACCCTGGGCATACTGCGCAGGGAAATTCAGCCGGTCATGCCTGCCGAGTTCATGCGCTGGTTGTTGCGCTGGCAGCATGTGGCTCCGGGAACGCAAGTCCATGCCGAGCGCGGAGCCCTGGAAGTCATCCGCCAATTGCACGGCTTTGAGGCGCCCGCCAGCGCTTGGGAGCCGCAGATCTTAGCTCGGCGCATCGCGGCTTATGATCCGCAGATCCTCGATCAGCTCTGCCTGACGGGCGCCGTAGGTTGGGGGAGAGTGTCGCCGCACCCCGCTTTTTCCACCCTCGTTGAATCCGCGAGCGGAGGCCCAGACCTCACCGCGCACCGTGTAACCCCCACCAGCGCGGTTCCCATCACCTTCTTCGTGCGCGACGATGGCGATTGGATGATGTGGCGCGGCGCCAATTTCCGCCCGCCGCTCGACGGCCTCACTCACGCGGCTCGTGACGTTCATGCGCATCTGCGCACGCGCGGAGCGTCTTTCTTCGCCGACATCGTGCGCGGAAGCGGGCGGCTGAAGTCCGAAGTAGAGACGGCATTGTGGGAGTTGGTTTCCGCCGGACTCGTCACCGCCGACGGTTTCGACAACCTGCGGGCATTTCTTGATCCGAAGCGCCGCGCCGGCCGGGGACGGGGCCGAGCCACGCGCCCACGTCACAGCACTGGGCGGTGGTCGCTGCTGTATGCCGACGAGGCGGCGAGCCGGCCCGCCACACTGGAAGCCGTGGCCCAGGTCCTCTTGCAGCGGTATGGTGTAGTGTTCCGCGAGTTGCTGGCTCGCGAGTCCTTCCCCCTTCGCTGGCGTGAAATGCTGATGACGCTGCGGCGGCTTGAAGATCGAGGAGAGGTGCGTGGGGGGCGCTTCGTGGACGGCTTCCTGGGCGAGCAGTTCGCCTTGCCATTAGCGGTGGAATCCCTGCGCGCCGATCGCCAAGCGCCGGCATCGGGCGAGCGAGTCGCGGTCTCGGCCGCCGATCCCCTGAATCTCGTGGGAATCCTCGTGCCGGGAGAACGCGTCCCCGCAAACTCCGGAGGATCAATTACCTTTTGCGATGGCGTTCCCGCGATCGAAGCCGAAAAGTCTCACGTTGATTGTGCGGCACGGTTGGCAACCCTAAGTCGGTGAAAGGCGCGTTCGGGATGCTCAAGTTGACCGCTTATTTCCCCTTCAATCCCATCCTGTATTGTTAGCAACCATGAGCGAGGAAGTCTAGAACCCCGCGCGAAATCAAGTTGAGAGACACGACGCAAATAAATCTTTGATAGGGACATAATGTCTCTTGACAGAGTTACTTAACTAGGTTAACTTTACACCTGTTTAATTATTGTGCAAGTTTTCCCGATGCAGGGGGATTTTCTTACCGAAGGCCAGGCATCGTGGTATTATTCATCGTTGGACTGCTGAGCAATTCGACACCCCTTGCGCTTGCACGCCGCCTTTCGCCTGTCAAATGTTGCCTCTCTGAAAGACACAAGCCAGCCTGTAATTTGATTTCCGCTAAAAATTCTTCGTATGCAAAACCAATTCTATCCTGCCGACTCAGAGAGGTTGAGGTGTCCGCATGAATCCGAATCTCTCCCTACTCAGCGACGGAAAAAAGTTCATGTGGGACGGCCGGCCCTACGCGACAAGCGAAGAAGCCGCGACAGCGCAGGAAGGATGTCAGAAAGACGGCTTTGAAGTGCGGATGGTAGAGGAAGGCGGGAAGTTTCTCATTTACACGCGAAGGACGGTCAAGGGGGTTGCGGCCACCGCCCCTTAGCAGGCGGTCGCGACCAGAGGACTAAGGCTGGAAGAGCCTGCGGGTGACAAGCCATGAAGGACTACGGCACCGTCAGCATTCACTCCGATCCGACGCTCCTCTCTGACATTCGGCGGTACGGCAAGTTTGACACCACCGGCTGCTACCAGTGCGGAAGCTGCACGATTTCCTGCGACCTGGTAACAGACACCGTAACTTTTCCGCGCAAGATTATCCGCTATGCTCTGCTGGGATTGAGAAGGCCGCTGGTGGAGAGTCTGGACCCTTGGATCTGCCACGACTGCGGCGACTGTTCCCTGATCTGCCCGCGTCAGGCGGAGCCGCGCATCTCGATGATGACGGTGCGGCGGTTCCTGACCGCGCAATACGACTGGACGGGCCTCTCCTCCAAGATCCTGGCCTCGAGGGCCTGGTACGTCGGTTCCTTAGTCGCGGCGGCGGCCGCGGTTCTGCTCCTCATCGTGCTCTATCACTTGTTGCACGTAGGTCTGCCGTTTCACGACTTCGTGACCACCCCCATCGGCCTCGAACACATGTTCCCCACCATGACGTACTACACGCTCACGGTGATTCTCTTTCCGCTCTTCCTCCTGCTCGCCCGTGTCTTCCGCATCTGGCGGCTCACCATGAGCGGGGAGAAAATCCCCTTGTGGGCTTACTTCGCCGAAGCCGGGACCTACGTGTGGCAATCGGTGACCCACACGCTCATGCGGAAGTGTCCGGAAAAGGGGCGGTGGGCGGGACACTGGCTCCTCGCCGCGGGTGTGACCCTGATGCTCGCCATCAAGGTGTTCGCGCTGCGCTGGTTCCAAACCGACAATATTTATCCCCTCTACAACCCCCAGAGATGGCTGGGGTATTTGGCCACCGCGTGCATCTTGTATGGCGTCGGAACCATTCTGGTATGCCGCTTTAAGGGGGATAAGGAAATCTGCAAGACCAGGAGCCTGGAGGATTTGATGTTTCCCATCTTGCTCGTGGCGACGGCCTTGAGTGGGATTTCCGTTCATATCCTCCGCTACGCAGGTTTTGAGATGACCTGCCACTTTGTCTACGCACTGCACATCGTCATCGCCACACCGATCCTGATCGTTGAGATGTCATTCGGAAAGTGGTCCCACATGATCTACCGTCCTCTCGCCCTGTATTTCCAGGCGGTCAAGGAAAGGGCGGGGCGCAAGGCGCCCGCCCAGGAGGTTGTTCTCGATGGCGTCTGAGACACCCCAAACCCGTCCGGTCGGCGCTGCCCTGGTGGTGGGCGGAGGAATCGGCGGCATGCAGGCGGCCCTGGATCTCGCCACCTCCGGCATCAAGGTTTACCTGGCCGAGAGCAAGCCCGGCATCGGCGGGGTCATGGCCCAGCTCGACAAAACTTTCCCCACCAACGATTGCGCCATGTGTACCATGGCCCCCCGCCTGGTCGAGATCGGCCGGCACAAAGACATTGAACTCCTCACCTTGAGCGAGGTGCAAAGCGTCGAGGGCGAGCCGGGAAATTTCACCGTCAGCCTCAAGAAGCGGCCGCGCTTCGTGGACGAGACCAAGTGCACGGGCTGCGGCGCCTGCACCAGCGCCTGTCCGGTCACCCTGCCGTCCGAGTTCGATCAGGGACTGGGAGAGCGCAAGGCGATCTACCGGCCCTACCCGCAAGCGGTTCCCAATATCTTCACGATTTCCCGGCGCGGCACTTCTCCCTGCCAGGCCGGATGTCCGATTCACCAGAGCGCCCAGGGGTACGTTACGCTGATCGCCCAAGGGCGTTTCGACGAGGCGCTCCAGGTGATCCTGCGCGACAATCCGATTCCCGCCATCTGCGGCCGGGTTTGCACTCATCCCTGCACCGCCGGCTGCACACGCGCCAGCGTGGACGATCCCGTCAACCTTCCCGCCCTGAAGCGTTTTGTTACCGACCGCGTTTCTGACTACGCCCTGCCCAAACCGGCGGCGGAGCGCGCGGAGAAGATTGCCATCATCGGCGCCGGTCCGGCAGGAATTCTGTGCGCCTATCATCTCCGCCAGAAGGGCTATTCGCCGATCATCTTCGAAGCCTCTTCGGTGGCCGGGGGAATGCTCGCGGCGGGTATCCCCTCTTACCGTTTGCCGCGGCCCGTGTTGAAAGCCGAAATCGATCGGCTCGTTGCTCTCGGCATCGACATCAAGTTGAACACCCCCGTAGGACAGGCCCTCACCTTGGAAGAGCTGAGAAAGAACTACGCGGCGGTTTTCATCGCCATCGGGGCGCAAGTGGAACGTAAACTCCGTTTACCCGGGGAGAATTTGCCGGGAGTGACGGGCGGTTTGGAGTTCCTACGCCACGTGAATCTTGAAGGTCCCTTGACTCCCGGCCGGCGCGTACTCGTGGTGGGGGGAGGAAACTCCGCTCTCGACGCCGCCCGCAGCGCCCTCCGTTGCGGCGCCGAACAGGTGACGATTGTCTACCGGCGCACGCGCGCCGAGATGCCTGCCGACCCGCGGGAGGTCGAAGACGCCGAGCGCGAGGGCGTCCGTATGCTATTCCTGGCTGCGCCCAAGTCATTCCCGGCGGGGGCGGACGGGCGAGTGGCGGGCCTCGAGTGTCTGAAGATGAAACTCGGCCCACCCGACGCGAGCGGCCGGCCTGCTCCTGAACCGGTCCCGGGCTCGGAGTTTGTGGTTGCGGGCGACGCGGTGGTGGTGACCATCGGGCAAGTCCCCGAGGTGAAGGCCCTGGGAGAGCGGCTGGGCCTCGAGACCACCAAGTGGGGAACCCTCGGCGCCGATCCCTTGACGCTGGAGACGGGGTTGCCCGGAGTGTTTGCCGGCGGCGACTGCGTGACCGGCCCTGACGTCGTGGTCACGGCGATGCTTTCCGGCAAGAAGGCCGCGGAATCGATTGACCGCTGGCTCAATGGCCAGGGCCTCCGCGTGGGACGCGAGCTCGAAGGCCCCTTTCACACCCAGTACGTTGTCGACACGGCCGGCGTGCTGATGCAGCGGGAGATTCCCGTTCCCTCCCTCGACCCGGGCGCCCGCGGCCGGACGTTCGACGAGGTCCATACGGGCTATACCGCGGAGCAAGCCATCGCCGAGGCCAAGCGCTGCCTGGCCTGCGGCATCTGCTGCGACTGTCATCTCTGCGAAACCGCTTGCCAGGCCAAGGCCATCGATTACGAGCAGATCGAGCAGACGCTGGAGCGGAAGGTGGGCGCGATCATTCTCGCGCCTGGATATGAGATCTTCGATGCCCGGATCAAGAAGGAGCTGGGATACGGCCGCTTCGAAAACGTCGTTTCGGCCCTGGAGTTCGAACGCATCCTTTCCGCCTCGGGACCGTTTTCCGGCCACGTGCAGCGGCCCCACGACCAGAAGGAGCCGAAGCGCATCGCCTTCATCCAGTGCGTCGGCTCGCGCGATGCGGAGCGGGATTATTGCTCCTCGGTTTGCTGCATGTACGCAACCAAGGAAGCCATCATCGCCAAGGAGCACCTGGGCCAGGACCTTGCCTGCGACATCTTCTTCATGGACTTGCGGGCCTTCAGCAAGGGCTTCGAGCAGTACTACCAGAGGGCCAAGGACCTCGGGGTCAGGTACATCCGCTGCCGCGTGCCGAAGGTCGAGGAGGTCCCCGGGAGCAAAAACCTTACCCTCCAGTATCTGGCCGAGGACGATCGCAAGGTCTCCGCAGAATACGACTTGGTGGTCCTCTCCGTGGGGATGCAGCCGCCCAAGGAAGTGGCGGCGCTCGCCGCCAAATTCGACGTCGAGTTGAACCATTTAAACTTCTGCCGCACGTCTCTGTTCGCACCCGCCGAAACCAGCCGGAAAGGAATCTACGTGGCGGGGCCGTTCGCGGAGCCCAAGGACATCCCGGAAACCGTTATGCAAGCCTCGGCGGCCGCGGCCCAGGTGCTTTCCCTGTTGAAGGACGCCCGGGGCGCCCTGATCACACCCAAGGTCTATCCGCCCGAGCGCGAGGTGATGGGAGAGGAACCCCGCATCGGAATCTTTGTTTGCCACTGCGGAACGAACATCGGCGGAGTGGTGAATGTCCCCTCCGTGGTGGAGTATGCGCAGACGCTGCCGAACGTCGTGTACGCGGAGAACAATCTCTACACCTGCTCCAATGACACCCAGGACCGGATCAAGGAAAAGATCACCGAACACAAGCTGAACCGGGTAGTGGTGGCCTCCTGCACACCCCGGACGCATGAGCCTCTGTTCCGGAACACCCTGCGCGAGGCGGGGCTCAACCCCTACCTCTTCGAGATGGCGAACATTCGCGACCAGTGTTCCTGGGTCCACATGCACGAGCCCGAACGCGCCACGGAGAAATCCAAAGACCTGGTGAGGATGGCGGTGGCCAAGTCGCGGCTCCTCGAGCCGCTGCAAAGGCGCTCGATCAAGATACAGAAATCCGCCCTCGTCATCGGCGGAGGACTGGCGGGCATGACCGCCGCCCTGGAGTTGGCGTCGCAGGGCTTTGAGGCTTACCTGGTGGAAAAAACCGAGGAGCTGGGCGGCAATCTGAACCACATCCGCTACCTGCTGAATGGCGAAAAACCTCAGGACGAGTTGAACCGCTGGAAAGAGATGATCCGGCTGCACGATCGGGTCCACCTGTTCACGGGGGCGACCATCGAGAGCATCGAAGGCACCATCGGCCAATTCAAGACCAGGATTCGAGCCCACGGTGAAACCACCGAGATCGCGCACGGGGTGGTGATTGTTGCCACTGGGGCACGCGAGCATCAGCCCAAAGAATACCTGTACGGGCAGGACGGGAGGGTATGGACGCAGCGGCAACTCGAGGCCGGCCTGGCTTCCGGAGATGGCTTCTTAGCGGCGAACGGAAACACGAAGAGCGTGGTCATGATCCAATGCGTGGGGTCCCGCGACAGCGAGCGGCCCTACTGCTCAAGGGTGTGCTGTGCGGAAGCCATCAAGAACGCCCTGAAGATCAAGACCCTCTCGCCGCAAACGCCGGTATACGTCCTCTACCGTGACATCCGGACCTACGGGTTCAAGGAGAGCTACTACACGCAGGCGCGCCAGCAAGGCGTCATCTTCATCCGCTACGAGGAGGACCGCAAACCCGAGGTGTCACGCAACGGCCACGGGCTCGAAGTGTCCGTTTTCGACCAGACCCTGGGGATGCCGATCTCGATCTCCGCCGGCTTGGTGGTTCTGTCGGCAGGCATTTGTCCGGACGAGGGCAACCGGCAGATCGCCCAGTTCCTGAAGGTCCCATTGAACAGCGAGGGGTTCTTCCTCGAGGCCCATATGAAGCTTCGCCCCGTGGAGTTCATGACCGACGGCGTCTTTCTCTGTGGCCTGGCCCATTCCCCGAAAGGGATCGACGAATCCATTCTCCAGGCGCAAGCGGCGGCGGCCCGGGCGGCAACCATCCTCTCCCAGGACAGCCTGGAGCTGGGCGCCAACATTTCGCAGGTCATCGATGAGAAGTGCGACGGGTGCGCCTACTGCGTGGACACTTGTCCCTACCATGCGATCACCCTGTTCGAGTACCAGTGGCAGGGGTCGGTGAAAAAGGTCGTGGAGACGAACGATTCCATCTGCAAGGGCTGCGGGTGTTGCCAGGCGACCTGTCCGAAGTGCGGGATCCTGATCAAGGGATTTACCCTGGACCAGATTCAGGCCCAGGTCCATGCCGCCCTGGGAGTTGCGTAATGGACGAGACCTACGAACCTCTGATTATCGCACTGTGTTGCAACTGGTGCTCGTATGCGGGCGCTGACCTGGCGGGGGTCTCCCGAAGCCAATATCCCCCCAACATCCGGGTCATCCGGGTGATGTGCTCGGGCATGGTCCACCCCAACCTGGTCATCGACGCCTTCACCCAGGGGGCGGATGGCGTGCTCATGTGCGGCTGCCACCCGGGAGATTGCCATTACCAGGAAGGCAACCTGAAGGCGGAAAAGCGGGCCGACGCCATTCGCCTGATGCTGCCAGACTTCGGCATCGAAGAGGAGCGCTTTCGCCTGGAATGGGTTTCGGCGGCGGAAGGGGCGAGGTTTGCGCAGGTGGTACGCGATTTTACCGAGCAATTACAGAAACTGGGGGCTAGCCCCTATCGGACGTCGTAGGGGCACGCCATGGCGTGCCCCTACAGGAAATATTCTTAAGGAGGTGAAACATGGGAGTACGAGTGAACGAGGAATGGTTCTCCATATGCGGAGGCTGCGAAGTCACGATCCTCGACATCGGCGAACCTCTCCTGGATATCCTGGCAAAAATCGACATTGTTCATATGCCCGTTCTCATGGACCACAAGCTCTTCGGTCAAACTGGTGAAGGGACCGAGATGGAAGTCCCCGAGGCGGACGTGGGCCTTATCTCCGGCGGCATCCGCAACGAGGAGAACCGCACGCTCGCCAAGGAAATGCGCAAGAAGTGCAAATTCCTGATCGCGCTCGGCTCCTGCGCCTGCTCCGGCGGCATCCCCGCGCTGGCTAACCTCTCGACGACCCAGGAGTTGCTGGAGAAAGTTTACCGGGGCAGCAAGACCACCGACACGAACGGTATACCGAATCAGCAAATTCCGGCCCTCACCGACCGGGTGTACGCGCTCAGCGAGGTCGTCCCCGTGGACATGAAGCTTCCGGGCTGTCCCACTACCCCGGAGATGGTGGTGGGGGCGCTCACGGCGCTGCTGGAGGGCAAGCCCTACGAGCCTGCTTCCAAGAGCGTCTGCGACGAGTGCCCGACGATCCGGGAAAAGAAGGCGACGGGCACACTGAAGCGCCGCCTGGACGCGCCGGAATTTACGCCCGGCCGGCCCTTGACGGAGATGCGCTGCTTAATGGAGCAGGGCATCCTCTGTGACGGGCCGGCCACCCGCTCGGGTTGCGGGGGCAGCGCCGGCACGCCGCGTTGCATTCGCGCCTACATGCCTTGCGAGGGTTGCTTCGGCCCCCTCTCCGACAAGGCCAATCCGATGGTGGACATGATGGGAGCGCTGTCCAGCATCGGCCTCGACCCCAAGCAGATCCCCGATCGCTCCGCAACATTCAACCGCTTTGCTGGCGCCGGCCGCCTACGACCCGCGCCCCGGAGGTGAGCTATGGGAAAAACACTGGTAATTCAGCCCGTCACGCGCATTGAAGGCCATGCCAAGGTGACCATCCAACTCGATGATGCCGGGAATGTGGATACCGCCCGCGTGAATGTGATCGAGTTGCGGGGCTTCGAACGCTTCTGCCTTGGCCGGGCCGTGGAGGATATGCCGCGCATCACGCCGCGCATCTGCGGAGTCTGCCCGTGGTCGCATCACCTGGCGGCGGCCAAGGCCTGTGACGCGGTCTTCGGAGTCACACCGCCGCGCGCCGGCGCCATGCTGCGCGAACTTTGCAATAGCATCGCCTACATGGAGGAGCACATCCTGCACTTTTACTTCCTGGCCGGCGCCGACTTCCTCCTCGGCCCCGACGCGGACTATTCCGTGCGCAACGTCATCGGGATTCTCCACGCCGCCCCGGACGTGGCGCGCCGCGTGGTGCGGGTGCGCCATATGTGCGCCCATATGCTGGAGATCATCGCCGGCAAAGCCATCCATCCCCAGGCGGCCGTGCCCGGCGGGTTCTCCAAACCCCTCGCCGCGAGCGACCGGGACGATTTACAGAAGATGGCGGAGGAGGCTCTGGAACTGGCGAAGTTCTCCATCGCCTTCGCCAAAGAGAACATCTTCCCCAAGTACCTGGACGTCGTGAAGTCCCTGGGAGTCATCACCACCGGCTTCCTGGGCACCGTCACCGACAAGGGGGCGCTCAACCTCTACGACGGCAAGCTTCGCCTGATGAAGCCCGACGGCTCGTTCGAGGATTTCCCCTACGACCGCTACACGGATTTCATCGCCGAGCACATCGAGAACTGGACCTACCTGAAGTTCCCCTATGCCAAGAAATGGGGCACCTTCTCGATGGACGAGGGCAAGACTGGGGCCATCTATCGCACCAACACCCTGGCGCGCATCAACGTGTGCGATCACATTGACACGCCGCTGGCCCAGGCGGAGCTGGAAGAATTCCGCCAGAAGTTCGGCCGGCCCGCCCAACTCACTTTGCTCTACCACTGGGCGCGCCTGATCGAGCTGCTCTACAACGCGGAGAACGCCGTCCGCCTGCTCGCCCACCCCGAGATCACCAGCACCGAGACCCGCGTCAAGGTGACGCCTCGGGCGGCGCGGGGAGTGGGGTGTACCGAAGCCCCGCGCGGCACCCTGATCCACGACTATGAGACGGACGCCGACGGCATGCTGACCAACGTCAACCTCATTGTGGGCACCACCCACAACAACGCCCCCATCAACATGTCGGTCACCCAGGCGGCCAAGGGGTTGATCCGCGGCGGCAATTACGACCAGGGCATCTTGAACACCGTGGAGATGTCCATCCGCGCCTACGATCCCTGCTTCTCCTGCGCCACCCATCGGCTGGATGGGAAACTGGCGGTGAAGGTGGATATCAAAGGAGCGAACGGCAAGATTCTCGACTCGTTCGCGAACTAGCGTTTCGAGGGGTAGCGCGGACCTGTTCTGTAGGTCCGCGGCTTTCCCTGCCCATTGGATACGAGCCGCGGACCTACAGAACAGGTCCGCGCTACGTCGGCTTTGCCCGGAAGGAACGCGACAGTGCCGGACCCGGATCAAAATGCCCTCCCCGAGTACTGCCGCAAGCCGACGCTGATCCTCGGTTGCGGCAATACTCTGTTCGGAGACGACGGGTTCGGCTGCGCGGCGGTGGAGTACCTGGAAACCCACTACGCGCTGCCCGAAGACGTCTGCCTTCTGGATGCCGGTACGGGCGTTCGCACACTCCTTTTTACCCTCTGCCTGAGCTCGGCGCGTCCCCGGCGGCTGCTCATCCTGGATGCGCTCGACGTCGGCCGCGCTCCCGGCGAACTGTTTGAGGTCGCCCCGCGGGACATTCCGCCCATCAAGTTGGACGATTTCTCCATGCACCAACTTCCCACCTCCAACCTGTTGCGGGAGCTCGAAGAGCAGTGTGGGGTGGAGGTACGCATCCTGGCCTGCCAGACCGCGCCCTTGCCCGAGGAGGTGCGCCCGGGCCTGTCGGAGCCGGTACGTCGCGCTCTGCCCGAGGCCGCCAGACGGATCGCCGCGGGCTACTTCCGCGCGTTGTAGCGGTGGTCTCCGACCGCCGAAACGTCGATCGGAGATCGACGCTACAATGCAACCGTTGGTGTTGGACAGAAAATTATTTAATGTAGTAAAATATTTCTGGAGGAAACAATAAGGGCATGGCCAGCGCCAGCACGGCTGAGATCATCAATGACTTCCTGGGGAGCACCCACGTCTTTGCCTCTTCCGTGAGCGACGTCATCGAAGAGCGCTTGCTGCGCGAGGTGGGGCCACCGCAGCTCACCTTCTCCCAGTTCAAGCTGCTCAAACTCGTGGCGCTCACCGATGCGCAGACGATCGGCGACGTGGCGGCATTTCTCCGCGTCAGCAACGCCGCCGCCAGCAAGGCCGTGGACAAGCTCGTCCGCCAGGGCTTTCTGGTTCGCGAGGAAGCCCCGCGCGACCGCCGCGCCATCCAACTTTCCCTCACCGCCTCCAGCCGCCGAGTGCTGGCCGCCTACAATGCAGCGAAGGACCGCAAGCTCTCGAGCGTCTTCCGCGAGTTCCGGGCGGAAGACCTGCAACGGACTGCTGACTTGCTGGACCGCCTTACCGCCGGTATTGTGGACCACACCGCCCGGGAGGAGGAGATCTGCTTGCAGTGCGGCATCTATTACCGCCAGAAGTGCCTGGTGAGGCAACTGGTCCGCCGCAACTGTATCTACCACCGGCGCCAGAACCGCAAAGATACCTCCGCTGCACCGCCGGGCAACGGGCCCCGATAGTCCCCCTCGAACTTCCGTGCGCACCAGCACGCCGGAGAACCCGCACGGTGCTCCCAAGGTGTCAGCCTGCCCTTTGTCAATAGGTCCGTTCTGACGTTGATTGGCGTGGCTTCCAGGCCGCGACGATCAGAGTGAGAACCGCAATGGTCGCGCCGGCGGTGAGCGGAACCACCAGCACCCTCGCCGGGCTGAAGCTTGCCGCCCAGCCACCCACCATCGGTCCTGCCACGCCTCCCACCAGCGCCAGGGCCATCACCGCGCCAAACACGGTCCCGGTTTGGTTCGGGAAGCGATCTCCGGCCAGTCCCAGCGCCGTGGGGAAGATGGCGGACATGCCGAGACCCATGACGGCGAAGCCCGCCACCATGCCGCCGAATGTTTCATCCACGAGCGCGACCGTTGCACCGATCATGGTGATGGCGGCGGAGAGAAGCAACAGGTTACGGCTGCCCAGCCATTTGAGTGAGAGCACGGCCAGCAACCGTCCCGCTCCCAACGCAATGCTCAGCCCGACCAGCGCCAGGTCCGCGCGCTCGGTGGGCAGGCGCAACACGTCTCCCACCACCTTGCCGGCCCAAACAAACATACAGTTCTCATTGCCCGATTCGAAAAAGAGAAGTGCGCCAAAGAGCCATACCAGGGGATGATTCAGGACTTTCAGCAGGCTGCGGAGCGGTGTTCCGGAGTGCGCCGGGGCGGGGAACCTTAGCGCCAGAATAACGATAAGGACGATGGCGGGAGCAATCGCCAGAACGCGAAGGACGCTTGGAAACGAAGGTCTCTTGGCCGCAAGCGACATCAGCAACGGCGCCGTGATGGCTCCCAGGCTGAAGGAAAAGCCCAGTAGATTCAAAGCCACGCCTCGCCCCGAGGCGTTCAGGTCGGAGATTAGGGCGTTGGTGGCCGTATTCAGAATGCCTCCCCCGAGGCCGTAGACCAGCGCCGCTGCGGCTATCGCCACATAGCTCGTGAGCGATGGCATTACAGCCATCGCTGCCCCAATAAGCGCCAGAGCCCAGGCCAGGGCAGGCTTTGCGCCCGCCTTGTCGAGAACGGGACCGATCAAGATCGTCGCCGTCAGAATGCCAATTAGAGGGAAGGAACCGAGGCTTCCGGCTCCGGCACTGCTCACCTTGAGGCTGGGGAGAAGCGATCCCATAAGCAGCAGAACCAATCCGAAGACGAACATGCACGCGTTCACCGTCGCGACAAGGCTGGCACGGTGAATGGTACCGTCTCCTCCGGTTTTCTGAATCATTGCAGGGTGCATCTCATGCGTGAAAATGGTCGAAGCATAGCTTGGCCATGCCGAGCAGCCCAGCCCTCGCTCCCAGGCGGCTGCGGCGGATTCGTACCTGCTTCACGGCCAGCGGTTGGGCCCAACGTTGCATCGTTTCCCGGGCGGGGGCCAGCAGCAGATTTCCTGCTGCCGCCACCCCTCCACCGATCACGATCCGTTGCGGATTCAGAATATCCACCAGATTGGCAAGGGCAACGCCCAGATCATGACCTGCCTCGACGACCAACTTTCGCGCTTTGGGATCTCCACGGCGAGCCAACCTCACAACCTCGCGAGCATCGATGGCGCGCCGGAAAGTGTGCTTTGCCGCGCGGGCCAGGCCGGGTCCTGCCACGTGAGATTCCAGGCAGCCCACACCTTCGTATATGGGAAGAAAGCCCTTGCGGACCGCCATCCAACCGAGGCAGCCGGCGAGCTCACGGTATCCCCGAATCAGATGTCCGCCGCTGATAATTCCGGCGCCAATGCCCGTGCCGATGGCGATGAACACCACGTCGGTACACTTTTTCGCGGAACCTTGCCAAGCCTCGCCAATCACAAAGGCGTTGCGGTCACTCTCCACCAGCACCGGCAGCTTGAATCGGCGGCTTAACATCCTGCCTACCGGCATGCGCCCCCACCCCGGGATGTTCGGCGCCCAGACGATTCCATCGGGATGAGCCAAACCCGGAATGGCCACGCCCAGCGCACAAGCACCATCGGCCTGCAACCGATGGAGCAAGCTCATAATGGCATCGACAACGGCCACGCCCCCTTCAGGCGGCGTGGGAGCCAGCAGGCGGTGAGTGATCCTCCCCGTATCCTCGACGCGAGCGACGGCAATCTTTGTCCCACCGAGGTCAGCCACCAGCGCAAAACGTCCCATAAGCTACCCGGAGATTTCTTTGCCAATCGGAATCTCAGCGCGGATTCATTGACGGTCCAGAAGAACCACCCAGATCGCGTCCGGCGCCAGGTCCTTGTGCAGAACCGTCTCGTCCCCGTTCACCTGCACCGGCACATCCTGGTTTGCCACCACATCGCGCGCCCCTTTCACTTTCCAGGGAAGGCGCAGGGAAATGGTGGCGTTGGCAGAGTCACGGGCGTGACTAAACACGCAAATGAATTGCTCATCGCTGCTCGTGAGCCGTCGCACCTCCAAATCAGAGGTTCCGGGACCGGAGACTTGAACTTCCGGAATGACCCCGGCCGCTTCGGCGAGAGAGAGAAGCAGTTCCCGAGTGGAGGGGTCATGCTTTCGCTGATAGGCAAGTCCCGGAAAGGAGCCCACCAGGATGGCTTTTCCCCGACCGTAAGTCTTCTCGACCATGGCCGCTTCGCCGTCAGGAAAGCGCGCCAGTACTCGACTGTCGGCGAGCGGCTGGAGATCCTCCTCAAAGGCCCCAGCGGCGATGGAGTCGCCAGCCTTGAGGCCGGGCAGACCGGCGGAGGGCTGAATCACCAAGTGTGGTTCCGCGTCGGGGCGGATCATTATTTCGCGCGCGCCAAAAACCTGATCGAGGCCAAAACCGGGAATCACCGGGCTGGTGTAGCCACGCTCATCGTTCCAGGCCAGGCGCGCCTCGGCCACCACCGTTCCTCCCTGCGCGATATACTGCCTCACGTCCTGGGCTGCACTTTCTGCGAGCATCACCGGGTAGGGCAGGAAGAGGATTTTGTATTGATCGAGATGAGTGCCGCTGAGCGCGGCCGGATGGACAAAATCGGCGGGAATCTGCTCTTCGAAGAAGGCCCGGTAAACTCCGAGAAGTGAATCACGCTCCGCGTTTCCGAGATCGGACAGCGACTGTTGGGCGCCACCCAACATGTATGAAAGCCGATCGTATAGAATCGCCACCTGGGCAGGAGCCGGCTGAGCCAGACTGATGTTCCGGGCGTTGCGCTCGATCGCCTGCGCCGTGGAACCCGCGGCCAGCGCGCGATCCGTCAAGGTCCCATCCAGGTTAATCAGCCCGTAACCGTTTGACTCGAAGCCTGAGCTCATCGGGTACCACGCGTAGACGGCAATCTCCCGCGCGCCATGCGCAATGGCCTGCCACATCCAGAACTCTTCATCGTGGGCGGTCACGGGATCCGCGATGCGCATGCCCGTGGCGCCCTGGCCGGCCTGGAGTTCGCCAATCCAAAAGCCTTTGCCGAAGCTGTGCCCGGCGGAGCGGGTGAAATCGAGCCCGGCGGCAAGCATCCAGTAGGGCCAGGGGTGAGTAGACTCGGAATGCTTGGGGTAGAGCGAAGTACCGAAGAAGTCGGCACTGGCTGACATCTTCCAATCGTCGGGTTCGCCATAACCAGCCGTCGGTGAGGTCAACAGTCCGGGAGCCGCCGCATGACTGGTAATGGGATGGCTCAGGTCAGCATGGCGGATGGCGTCCACGCGAGTCTTCAGATCACCCCCCAGCTTGTCGTCAATGAAGGCGCGCCAATCGAGGTAATCCGTGTAGGACAGAATCGTGGAAAACCGCGGCGGCTGCACCTGATCCCAACTCTCAAACCTTCGATACCAGGCCGCATCGAGCGCGTCCAGCGTTTTGTATTTCGCCCGCAGCCACTGGCGAAATCGCGCCTGGCTGCTCGGGCAGAAACAAAACTCGGGACTTGCGAGGTAGGAGAAGTCTGCCCAGTTGATCACGTGCGGCTCACTCCAGACGTCCCAGCCATAGAGAGCCGGAAAACGGTTGGCGTCACGGGAAAGAGCTTCCAGGAACTTCACCATCTCCGCCCGTACGCCCGCGTGGTCGATGCAATACCCGGGAGCGGATTGGGAGGTGATCACGGCGCCGCTGCGGTCGACAAACCGGCCCTCCGGGTAACGGTCGCCCACCCAGTCGGGAGCTGAATCGGTATAAACCTGCACGATTACCCGCAGCCCGCGCTGGCGCGCAAGCTCCATCAACAGGTTCAGATTCTCGAAATCAAAAACCCCGGGCTTCGATTCGGCGGTGGCCCAGTCTACCCAGCACTTCACCGTGTTGAAGCCCGTGGCTTTGATCTGGTCAAGGTCTTGGCCCCATTGTCCGCCACTCTTCACATCCCGGGAACTCATCATCGGCGCCCGGGCTTTACCCCCACCGTACCACACGGCGACCGGGAAGAAGGCGCTGGATGCCGTTGCAGGGGCTTGGCCGAAGGAAATCACACTTTCGAGAGAGACCACCACCAGCAGCCCAACAACCAGGCGGGAAGCGCGGGGGAAGTGCATCGCACCGCTCGAAAGCCGATTCACGGGAGAGTCACCCCCTGCGGCTCTGAATAAAACGCTCGTACTTGTGAAAGACATTCTGATTGTGGTCATCGGGCAGGCCCACGTTGGGAGAGACAAAGGTCGGCGGCCGGACACCGCTTTTCACCAGCCGCTCGCCGGTCTCCGCCACCAGCGCCATGGCAATGGCAATCACCGCCACCGTCGATCCCGCGGCGAATTTTTCCCGCATGCCTTCAACGCTCACCAACGCGTCCTCGGGGGGCACGCAATTGTCGATGGCGATGTCGGAAGCGTCCGCCAGCTTCTTTCCGCTCGAATGGGTGGCCTGGGCCTGGCGGTAGTTTTGATGAGAAGACACCGAAACCACGGTCAAGCCCTTCTGCTTAGCCTCAATCGCCATCTCCACCGGCGCGGCGTTCAATCCGCCGTGCGAAAAGATCAAGATGCAGTCGCGCGCCTCGAGCTGGTAGCTCTCGAGCACCACCGACACATAACCTTCGTGACGTTCCAGCCAAAGCAACTCCCGAGCCCCGCCCGGCCCCACCACGTTGAACCACATCAGGCGGGGATCGTAGATCGGATAAAAGCCGACAAAGCTCCCGTAGCGGGGGAAAACATCGAGCACCGGAATTACCGAGTGGCCGCTTCCAAAAAGATACACTCGCCCGCCGGCTTGAATGGAGCGGGCAAAAGTGTCAGCAGCCTGTTCAATCTTGGTTTCTTGGGTTTGTTGGATGACGGAGATAATTTCGCTGATGCGGCTTAGATAATCTTCGGCAGACATTTGAGAGGTCCTCCTGTAGCGGTAGTATATGTACTGCAACTTGACGAAACAAGTCTAGTTGAGCTCTTCTTGGCGCTGATCGGGAGCGGCTTTTTCTCGTGCCGACTCCAAGAGGGGAAGGGCAAGAGCCAGGGTTGCGGCAGACCACGGTCTTATACTATGCTCGCCGCTGGAATCTGCGGCGCTAAGCGCTTGCGGCTCGCTACCGAATAAGGAGCGCAGAAATTTTTGGAATGTTTTGGGGCAAACTCCTACTGGCGATCTTCGCTCTGCTCGCGCTGGGCTCTCCCGGCGCAGCGGCTGGGCGGCCTTCCTACGATGTTGTCCTGATTACCCTCGATACGCTTCGTCCCGATCACCTGGGGTGTTACGGCAATACCTCGGTCCAGACTCCGCAGATCGACCAGCTTGCCGCGGCGGGCGCGCGCTTCACCCAAGCCTATACGCCGGTTCCCATCACCTTGCCGGCGCACACGTCGCTTCTCACCGGAGCGTTCCCGCTCGCGACCGGCGTACATGATTTCACCGGCAATCGAGTTCCCTCCGGGGCGGCCACGCTGGCGAAAATCCTGCGCGATCACGGCTATTCCACGGCGGCTTTTATTGGCGCCCCGGTGCTGGACTCACGTTTCGGCCTGAACCAGGGCTTTGATACTTATTTCGATCATTTCGAGCTGGCGGGCAAGGAAGAAGTACACCTGGATGCCATGAAGCGCCCTGGCGACCAGGTGGTGGATGAGGCGCTCGAGTGGTTGAGCCACCATCCGCCCCAGCCTGTTTTTCTTTGGGTTCACCTGTATGACGCGCACAGTCCTTACCGCCCCCCGCAGCCTTATGCGGGGCGTTATCAAGGCCGTCCTTATGACGGAGAAATCGCTTTTGCCGATGCCCAGGTGGGGCGTCTCCTGGCCGCGCTCGCCCGGCAGGGACTCCTCGAAAAGTCGCTGGTGGCGCTGGTGAGCGATCATGGTGAGAGTCTCGGGGAGCATGGCGAGCAAACCCATGGTTTCTTTGTCTATAATGCCACTCTCCATATAGCCTGCGTCATTAAAGTCCCGGGGGCGGCGCCGCGGGTGGTTCCGGACGAGGTTTCGCTGGTGGATGTGATGCCCACGGTGTTGCAAGCTCTGGGAATCCCCATCCCCTCGAGCGTACAGGGACGAAGCCTGCTGAGCCTGGTGGAGGGCCGCGCGGCCGAGAGCGCCTCGAACCTTTATGCGGAAAATTATGCTCCCTTGTTGCACTTTGGCTGGAATTTGCTGCGCAGCCTCCAATCGCGCGGGTGGAAATATATCGAGACCACGCGCCCGGAACTCTACGACACGCACACGGACCCCAAGGAATCAAAAAACCTCTTCTCCACTCACCAGGCTCTGGCGCAGGAGATGAGCAACCGCCTGCGCGCCCTGGTAGGCCGCTACACACCCGCCACCGGCGCCACCACAACTGAGAATGCCCCCACCGATCCGGCGCTGCTGGAGAGCCTTCGCTCCCTGGGATACGTGGCCGTTTCCACGGGGACCATCACGGACGCGAGCGGGAAGGCGCTGCCCGACCCCAAGGACCGCATTCAGACTTATGAGCTGGTATCCGCCGCCCTCACCGACGACGAGCAAGGACATTACGCGGAGTCGCTCCGCCAGCTCGAACAGGCGGAAAAAACTGAGCCTCATTCCCGCACCATTCGCTTTCTCATGGCGGACGATTACTATCACCTGCACGACTTCCCCCACGCCGCCGCGTCTTATCAGACCGCACTCGAGCTGGACCCCAAGAACTCGGTGGCCGCCTACTACCTGGGGCTTTCGCAGTTGGAGACCGGCGACCTGGAGGGCGCTGAGCACGCCTTTCAACAGGCGCTCGAACTCGACCCGGCGATGTTCTCCGCGGCCTTCAATTTGGGAGTCGTGTACACCCGCCGCCGGCAGCCCCAGCCGGCCATTCAAGCCTTCCAGCGCGCCGTGGAAATCCTCCCCGACTATGCGGAAGCACACGAGGCGCTGGGCGAACTTTACCTTTACCTCGACCGCCCGCAGGATGCCGCGCACGAACTCGAGCGCGCCGTGGCCATCACCCCGAAGATGGCCAAAGCCCATTATCATCTGGGCCGCGCTTATGAGGCGCTGGGACAACACGAAAAAGCCCAGCAGGAGTTTGCGCGCGCCAAAGCACCGTAGTGAAAAAGCCGACGGAGCGCGGGCATCCTGCCCGCTATGATACGGCCATCTTGGCCGTGACGGCTCACGGGCGGGGCCCCGATGAATCGGCGCAGGCCGATCGTGCCACAGAAGGTGTGAAAAAATCCTGAAATGCTTATCACCACTGAGGCACGAAGGCACAGAGTCTTGAAAGTAAAGACTATTTCTCTGCGTCTCTGTGCCTCAGTGGTGAAGGCCGTTTTTATTCACACCTTCACAGCGGGCAGGATGCCCGCGCTCCGTCGCGCATTGGGCGGGATGCGGTTTGCTTTTTCCCCCGGGCGGGCTTAATCTGGCCATATCTTCAAATCATCGTTGAAGTCCTGGAATGCCAGGAGGAGTGCACCATGCAAGCCGTAAGTCTCCTTGGCAAGACATGCCTGTTAGTCTTCATCATGCTTCTCCTAGACGGTGCGGGCCAAACGGTGAAATCGCCTCCGGTAATTCAACCGCCGACCAGAGCACAAGCCCCTCCTCTGCCGGAGGCCGTGACGGGACCGATCCGCGCACCGCTGAACGCGGCCAAGCTTAAGGAGGAAGCGGACCAACTCTCGAAACTGGCCCAGTCGATCCCGGCGGCGGTTGATAAGGCAGCGAAGGGCCAACTCCCTCAAGACCTGGCGGCCCGCTTGAAGCAGATCGAAAAGCTCTCCAAGCAATTAAGGCGGGAGATTTCCCCCTAGCCGACACCGGACCGGCCGATGAAATCAGCGCTAGTGTAGTGTCCCATCTTAGAGTTGACAATAGGCGCGACCCCCCTCACCCGTCTCGCCTCGGCTGATGAAAACGCCTCGTCGAGCCACCCTCTCCCCCAAGGGAGGCCGTTTCAAAACTGGCGGCGAGAGTTGGAGAGGACCCCGCAGCGGGGCGAGGGGCGCGCG